>Ga0247780_1000235_pt1 | contig 55553 bp, 79 predicted proteins | sample UWRJL079202R5_FD_179927 | JGI IMG/M metagenome (GOLD analysis project Ga0247780, IMG submission 179927) | Plant litter microbial communities from Arlington Agricultural Research Station in Wisconsin, United States - UWRJ-L079-202R-5 | ecosystem: Environmental > Terrestrial > Plant litter >...
CCCGGTCATGGAACACCCCGCGCCAGCGCGCAGGAGTGCGGTCGTTCAAGCAGGACGCCTCCGGGTTGAACTCGGGTAACCGAGTTCACGAGGTGGGGAAATCCGGGTATCGAATCCCGGTCGCACACGCAGTAGGTGAACGTGGCCCGTGAAGCCCTAGTAGCCGGCAAGCAGGGCGACTGACATTGGACGTCGGCGCGCTTAGTAGCGGGTAGTCACGCCCCCGCGAACCGCGCGCTGTTGCGGGGTTCGAGCCCCTGCTCGCTCGCTGGTCGCAGACGATCGCGACCACGGAATCCATAACCTGCCACGTCAAGCGGGGGGCCGAGCACCGAAGGGCGCTCGCATCGAACCGCTAGGTGCAGGGGCGGATGGTTTGGGAACCGCTGGGTTGGGCCTGACGCAGATGGCCAGCGGCAGCACCGGGGGACGGAGTTGGCCCGGTGCACGGTGTGGCTTCGCCGTCAGCCTGTTCGCGGGCTCGCCGCGTTAGGTCACACCAGCTCGGCCGCCCGCCAAGCAGCGAGGGCCCTTGAGGCTCATCAAGCAACGGGGGCGGCCGAGCACCACAGGTTCCCCGCCCGCCAGCGGGACGACCTGCCGCTGCATCGGCTGGTCGAGCAGGGCCCCCTCGTTCGCTGCGACCGAGGGGGCCCAACTATTTGACACCCCCCACGGTGGGGGGTTAAGGTGAGCGCATGACGAACGCAGACGACTTCCCCACCTTCTCCGGCGACCTGACCGAGGAGTACGCGCTCGCGCTGCTCATCGACCCGAACGGCCCGCAGGTCTACGCCGCGGCCCGCGCAGCGCTCGCCCGTCCGGTGACCTACGCCGCCCCGCGCCAGTCCACCCGCCCCGCGGCCTCCCCGGTCGGCGGCCTCCGCTTCACCGGCATGACGCACGACGGCCTGGCCTGCTACTCCGGCCCGGTCGTGGGAATCTGATGTTCACCCCGCGAGCAGGCGCTGACCTGCCTTACGTGATGATCGCCGACGACGGCAGCGAGTGGGTCAACCACAACGACCCGGACCAGACGGTCGACTTGATCGGCGGCGACCCGGAAGACACGTCGACCCTGGGCATCCTCGAGGCGCACGGCTACCTGTTCCGGAACGCGTCGTGACCAGCTCGCCGGTCGTCCGGCACTTCCCGCTGCGCGACGGCGGGACCGACATGACCGTGACGCTGCACGGGGACGGCACGGTCTGGGTGGGGGACTCATGGGACAACTTGGTCCAGCTCGAGGGGGACCGCCTGCACGCGCTGGCGGACGCGCTGCTCGCGGTGCACGTGTTCCGCGGGCGTCAAGCGGGCACGAAGCGGTGAGGGAGTTCCTCAAGGCCGTGGCCGTCGTCTGTGCCGCGGTGACCTGTGCGCTGGTGGTGGGTGTCGCGCTGCTCGTGATCCTGCTGCAGCTCCGATGGATCTAGCGGTCCGGTGCGCCGTGCGGGTGACCCGCTTCCTGCACGCGCTGCTGTACGGCGTCGGCCTGACGATGATGTTCGCGCGGCTGTGGGCGCAGGTGGCGGCCTCGCGGTACTGGCTTCCCGAGTGGCACGCGCCCGTCATGGTGGCGTTCTGCTCGGTCGTGCTGGTGGCGTGCCTGGCCTACGCCAGTTGCGTACCCCCCACGATGGGGGGTACAGTCCGCGGTAGCAAGACACCCGCAACCCAGGAGGCACCCCGTGGACACGCTCGTCGGCTGGCTCATGATCGGCGGAACACTCTGGCTGTCGTGGCCCGGCTTCACTACCGGACGCCAGCGCGTCGCGCTCGTCGCCCTGGTGCTGCTCGTCCCGCTCGTCTCCTGGGTGTGGACCATTACGCGGGGCGTTCGCGCACGTCGCGCACAAGCCGCAGACCGGCGGCTCGCCCAGCTCCGTGAGCAGTCCGTGCAGCGAGCGCGGGACATCACCTACTGGCGCGAGCAGCGCGCCGTCGCCATCACCCTCGGCGCAGCGCGAGACCAGGCCGTCGCCGAGGACGTGCTCGACGCGCTCGGCGCAACCTACCGTCAACCCAGTAGCCCTACCCCCCATCATGGGTGGTAGGGTGTCGCTACCCCGAAAGGACCCGACGTGTTGCAGCACGCAGCCCCGAGGAAGGGCTGCTTCGGCTCCATCGCGACCGCCCTCGCCGCCGTCCTCGTGACGTTCGGCCTCATCCGGAAGGCACTCCGGTGACCACCAAACCGATCAAGCGCAGCACCGTTGCGGAGCCGCTCGCCGTGCTCGTGCTGCTGGGCGGGCTCAGCGCCTCGCTCATCCTGTCCGGCTGGCTTCCGCTGTGGGGCAGCGTCGCCGTCGCGAGCTTCCCGCTGGCGCTGGCCGTCGCCGGGTTCCGCACCGTGGCGCGTGTCCGGTGAGCATCCACGACAAGATCCTCCGCGCGCTCGACGTGCTGACGTTCCTCTTCCTGGCCTTCCTGATGGTCACGGGCGCTCGCCGCCTGTGGATCGAGGACGGCCCGATCAGCCTGTTCGTGCTGCTCGTCGTGTCCGTGGTGCTGTACCTGCTGGCGGACTACACCGTCCTGCAGTACCGGCGCTGGCAGCACGGCCGGAGCCGCGACCGGTGCGAGCACGAGCGCGCGCTGCAGGAGGCGCTCTACCTGCTCGAGTGCCACATCGACACCGACCTCGGCGAGTGCCGCGTCGACCTGTTCGGCGAGTGCTCCGCGCACTGGCCGAGGGACGCGCACGGCAACTGCGCCTACCCGCAGGCGAAAGCCCTGCTCGACCGATACCCCGTGGAGGCCACGCCCGATGTCCAATCCGCCGACTCCCCCGAACGACCCGCCCCCGCCGGACCTGATGGACAAGGTCCAGAAGCGCCTGCGCGAGGAGCTGGACAAGCCGAAGCCGCCGAAGCGGTAGAGCGCAAGTTCGTCCGCTGGTCGGGGACGCTCGGCATGGTGGAGCAGCCCAGCGTCGACCGGCGCAAGCTGGTGCGTCCGGAGATGTTCCTCGGCTACCGCGAAACCCCTCTGCCGATCACGGTGCGCGACAGCGAGGGGATGACGCAGGTCGGCGGCACCATCCTGGGTGTCGGCCTCCTCGAGGAGCACATCGTCGCGCACGGGGTGCTGCGCGTGGACTACCTGACCGAGCACTGCCCGGAACTCCTCGAGCGCCTACTGCGCGGCGAGGCCGCCGCGGTCGGCCTCGAGGTGACGGCGGTCGACGGCGACTACACCTACGGCGACGACGCGAGCCTGACGTTCCACACGTGGACCATCCGCGGTGCGCTGCTCGGCGTGGACAAGGCCGCATGGCCGGAGGCACAGATCCGACTCGATGCAGAGGAGATCCGTTCATGATCGACTACCACAAGGGTGACACGCTCACCGTGTCCACACCCGACGGCACGAAGCAGGTCTTTCAGGTGATGGCCGTCCAGCGTGACGACGTCCGCCCCGACGCCCTGACGGTTGCGCTGCAGCGCGTTCAGGACACGCCCGTCGTCGGGGTGCCGACCACGCTCGCCGAAGCGCTCACGGCGGCCTCAGTCCCATCCGTGGCCGTCGCACCGCTGGCGGAGAAGCTCGCCGCCTACCGCGTGCACCCCTCCCCCGCCGAGAGCCCCAGCGCCGTCAGCGTGGAGCACGAGCCGTGCACCTGGTATTCGACGGTCGACGGCTACCCCGAAGGCTGCTCGCTGCCGCACCTGCTGGCGCTCGCCCTCGAGCACCACCTGACCGGATGCAAGGTGCCGCGATGAGGGAGGGCGTCCGGCTCGCCGACGTGCGTCACCCGATCAAGGTCGCCGCCGAGCTGCCGACCGAACCGGCCATGCCACCGACGGGGGTCGCCGACCACCGGCCCCACCAGATCGGCACCCATGACGCCGAGGGGTTCCGCACCCACTCCATCCCCGGAGACGTTTGCCTGGGCTGCTCGGACCCCGGCGCTGGACGGTGGGTGCCGATCTCCCAGTGTCCTCGAGCGCTGGCCGTGCTGGACGGCGAGGGCACCCTGTCCATCCCGGAGTCCCTCGCCATCCCAGCACGGTTCGCCGAGCCGGACGTGACCGATTTCGACACCGACGCCCGCCCGCCTGGCGTACCCCTGCCGGAGTCGCTGGGCGGGGTGCCCGACTGGATCGAGGAGCACGGGCGGGAGATCGACGACCACCTGCGCGACATGCGGCAGGGGCTGGTCACCGTGCTCGCCGAGCTGGACCAGATCGGCGAGTCGACGCAGGCGCTACTGTCCTCGCGCCTGTACTGGGTGGAGTTCACCGAGACGGCGGACGGCCCCGACTTCGCGACCGAGTTGGCGAATGTGGCCACGAAGGCGCGGCACCTGCAGCGCATCCTCGCCGCGGCCGAGGGGCGGTCGTCCTCGTGAGCTGGTCGCGCCGGGACCGGGCGAAGTTCGACCGGTGGACGGACGCGGTGTTCCGGGCGGCGGAGGCGCGCGAGCGCACTGCCACCTGGTCGCGTCACGTGGTCACCCGCGACGGCAACGTCCGACCGCTGCTGCACGCGGACTTCGTCCCGGTGGACGGGCAGGTCTTCTGGGTGGGCGACTACCCCAGGCAGCGCGTCAACAACTGGATGACGTGGTCGCCCCCGTCGGTCGGCATCCGCGAGGACAGGTTCGTCCATCCGAGCTGGGCTCGTCCGGGCCCGGCACCACTCACGAAGAGGGCGAAGCGAGGTCGGCCCGTGCCCAGTACCCAGCTCAAGCGAGCGGCGCGCCGGTATCAGCAGGAGCACGGCGTGCCCTACACGGCTGCTCTGCGCGCCGTGCGCGAGCGAGGCCAGGTTCAGCAGGAGACGAGAGGAGCAGCACCGATGAAGATCAACACCCCGCTCCGGATGTCCGGCGGCAAAGAGGACGAGGGAACCGCGGACGCCCGCAAGGAACTCGAGAAGATGGTCGACGCCGAGGAGAAGAAACAGGGGGGCGGCAAGTGAACGACGCGCAGCGCACCATCGAGCACATCAGCGGCACGCGAGGCCAGCACGAGCACCTGGACGACCTGCTCGGCGAGCTGTGGCCCGACCACGACGGCACGGGCTCCGCAGTCCCGGAGCTGCTCTCCGAGTACCGGGGTGCCGCGGGACGGTGGGAGGTCCGCGTGCACCAGGTCTACCGGTTCCCCGACGACAGCCTCGCCGACCTCGCCCAGTCCGTGCCGCTCGGCCCCGACGGCAACGACGTGCAGCCCCAGTGCGCCGGCACCGTGGTCTACGCCGTCGCCCGCCAGGTCGTCGAGTACCTGACCGGCGACCAGCGCAACGCCCTCGGCCTCCTCGAGCGCAAGGACTACCGCCAGCCCGTCGACCACGCCACCGAGTGGGCCCTCGGCTACTGGCGCGCCGGGCAGCGCGTCACCCTCGAGAGCATCGGCAGTGGCGACCACGCCGAGAGGCTCGCCCGCGGCTACCACGCCAAGCAGGCCGACCCGACACAGCTCGCCCTCACCACCTGGGAGCGAGTCACCCTCGAGGCACGCGACGTCTACCTCGCCCCGTGGCACACCATCGACACCCCCACCACGGGGACCAGCACCGACCAGCCCAGCACCAGCAGCACCCCTCAAACCACGGGGCAAAAGTAGACGACCACCAGTGGGAACGCCCGCTGACCTGCGGCCGAGGTGTTGGGGGCTGGACCCCTGACCCCTCGGCCGTTTGGTTGGGCCCCAGATTTGACACCCCCCATCATGGGGGGTAAGGTCACTCCCATGACGAACAAGGGAGCAACGGTGAAGCTGACCGAGAAGCAGCGCGAGACCATCGACCGCCTGGCGGGCACCCACGGGCAGGGCTACGTCGGGCTGACCTTCGTCCGACCGAACACGTGGCGTTCGCTCGTCGGCGCTGGCCTCGTGCAGGAATCCAGCAGCGTGCCCGGCATGTTCAAGCTGACCGAGCAGGGCTACGCGGCCGCCGGTATCAAGCCCACCTACGACGGCAACATCCGCTCCGCCGAGGGTTCCGCCCGGCTCGAGCACCTGCGTCGCGGCAACGACTCGGCCATGCGCACCGCGGAGGCCGCGCACCTCCGCGACTCGCAGGTGCTGACGGACTCCCACGGCACGCGCATCGGCGTACTGGGCACGGAGCTGGTGAACGGGCGCACGCGGCTCTGGACCGTCGACCTCGCCCAGCCGACCATGTCGCCCCTGTGGGTGGACGCGACCCCAGAGATGATGGACATCCTGTTCGTCGCCGAGGGGTGGGCCCGACCGCTGTTCATGCGACGCAGCGACTCAGCCCTGCTGTTCCGTGTGCTCGGCAGCGACAGCGAGGGCGTGAACCTGGTGGCTGTGAACGACGAGCGCTACGAGCTGCACCGCGAGCTGAGCGCGCTGGTCGAGGACGGCTGGATCGCGACCGACCACAACGGCAACGCGCAGGCGCGTCCGGCCGAGACGGACGTCGCCGACATCCTGCACCTGATCGACAACCCGCCCACCGTCCGCGAGCTGGACCAGCGCCGGACCGACGAAGCGCTAGAGGGTGTGGTCGAGTCGGACGACGGCCACGTGCTGATCGGTGAAGTGCCCCGCGGGCTCGACACGTTCTACTGGGTGGTGCCGGTCGCAGGCGAGCGGCTGACCGACCGGCACGACGTGCTGGGGCCGTACGCCACGCTGGACATGGCCGAGTGGAAGCGGGACCAGTACGTCGCCGCGGGCTACCCCTGCAGGGCTCTCGCGTCCGTGACCCGCCCGACCCTGGTCGCGGTCCCCGCGCAGCCTGCACCGCCGTTCGCCCAGGGCGACACGGTGCTGCAGCTCGACGGGACTCCGGCCGAGGTGTTCGAGGTCGTCGGCGAAACCACGGTCACCGTGCGCACCGCCGACGGCGAGCTGTGGGAGCACGAGGCCGACGAGCTGTCGCCGCTCGACCCGGACGACCCGCGCGGCCGACCGAAGACGCCCGCCGAGCTGGCCGAAGACGCCCGCGGCCTCGAGCAGCAGCGCCTCGAGGCCGCCCGGAACTCGACCGACCCGACCGTCCGCGCGTTCTACGGGGTCGACCAGCCGCGGTGCAGCGAGCACGATGCCTCGTGCGCCGACGGCTGCACCCACCAGCACCGACCGGCGGAACACCGTGTGGTCACGATGACGCTGGCCGAGTACATCGCCAGCGTCGCCGCCACCGTGTCCGCCGTCCGTCGCGCGGCCATGCTGCAGGAGCGCGCCGGATGCTGACCGTGCTGCTCGGCCTCGTCGCCCCCGTCCTGTCGGGGGCGACGCTCGGCCGCGAACTCCGTCTGTGGTGGAAGACCCGAAGGGACTGGACATGACGCAGGTCAGCGCGACGTTCTCGATCGCGGGCAGTGGCTACGCCGAGGGCGAGCTGAACGTCGACCCGGCGCGCATGTCGCCCGCGTACGTGGCCGAGGTGATCGCTAACCGCCTGTGGCCTGGGGTGACCTTGTGCCACCAGTGCGACGGCGAGATCAGCGACCCGGAGATGACCGAGGTCACGAGCTTCACCATCGGCGACAAGACCTGGTCATCGCGCACCGACCCGGCGACGGGCGTCACCGACTGGTTCCTCGAGCCGTGAGCGGCTACTTCGACCCGCTGGGCGACGTGCTGCCGGACTGGCTGATTGCCCAGATGAACGAGGCGCTCACGGGCGCGACGTTCCACAGCAAGGGGCACGAGGGCGAGCCCGTGTTCCTCGCTGGCGTGCGGGCCCTGGTGCAGCGGGTGGTGCTCCGGCAGGACGCTGGTCAGCGTGAGGCCGAACTCGTCGAGCGCCAGCGTGCGGAGTTCGCGCGGCACCAGGAGGAGATGCGGGAGGTCACGCGCAGGGCCCGCGAGGAGGTCGCCGCGGAGCTGGTGGCGCTCGCCCGCGCACGCTCTCTGCTGGACGTCCGGCGCAAGACGGTCCGGATGGAAGACCTGCGGGAGGCTCTCGACCCCCAGGGATAGGGGGTGTGGTCGGGGCGCTGCCCACTGGAGATGCGCAGCGCCCCGACCAGGTAGAAGTCTCGACCTCTCACCGACCGGAGAACCGCCAGTGCCTACCGATTTGACACCCCCCACCGTGGGGGGTACGGTTACCCACATGACGCACACCGAGAGCATCTACACCGCCGACGACCACGACTACCTGATCGTTCCCGGCGTCCTGCTGGACACCGAAGAGGGCCTCGAGTGGGGCATCGACTGGGACCAGCAGCTCGCCGAGCAGGGGCAGATCGCCCTCATCGACTCGAGCGGCGAGTTCGGCGAGATCGTCAGCATCGACGACCTGCGCACCTCCGACCGCTGGACCGCCGTCCGCCGCGACGACGCTGCGCGCGTCTCGCTCGCTACGGCGGCCGAGCGGCTGCGCCGGTCCGGCCAGTGACGGCGCGCCTTCGCGTGCTCGCGGCCTGCGAGTTCAGCGCCGCGGTCCGGGACGCGTTCCTCGCGCTCGGCCACGACGCGTGGTCGTGCGACCTCGAGCCGACCGACGGCGACCCGGCACGGCACCTGCAGGGCGACGTGCTCGAGGTGCTCGACAACGGCGGGCAGTGGGACCTGGTGCTCGGCTTCCCGCCGTGCACCGACCTCGCCGCGAGCGGGGCGCGCTGGTGGCCGGCGAAGCGGGAAAGCGGGGCGCAGCAGCGCGCGGTCGACTTCGTGCTCGCCATCGCGAACCACCCGAACGCGGACCGGGTCGCGATCGAGAACCCGGTCGGCTACCTGTCGACCGCGTGGCGCAGGCCGGACCAGATCATCCAGCCGTGGCAGTTCGGTCACGGCGAGGTCAAGACGACGTGCCTGTGGTTGCGCGGCCTGCCGCTACTCGAGCCGACGGACGTCGTCGAGGGAAGGGACCAGACGGTATGGCGAATGGCGGACAGCAAGGGGCGGGCGAAGCGCCGCTCGATGACGTACCGGGGGGTCGCGCTCGCAATGGCCTCCCAGTGGGGAGGCCGCGTGCAGACGGCAGCCACAACGTGATGTGGCCTAGCCCGGTCGAGATGGGCGACCTCCGCGCGTTCGCCATCCGGATGAACGCGCTGTTCGAGGAAGCGGGCCGCCAGCTCGCCGCGCTGAAAGCTCCGGCGCTCCGGGCGTCCTCCGCGTGGTCGACGCTCGAGGACGGGCTCAAGCTGCGCCAGCTCAAGTCGGCGGGGCACCTCGGCCCCGACCTCATGGCCGCGTGCGCTGACCGCGCGTGGCGGATGCAGAACACGGTTCCGCTCGGCCTGCTCGACGTCGAGACCGGAGTCCCGTGGGTGGTGCTCGCCGCTCGCCGAGCGACGGACCCCCGTCAAGCAGTGATCACCGTTCAAGATCAGGAAGGGCCCCGATGAAGATCGAACTCCCGCTGTCCGACGCGAGCGACGAGGCGTCGTTCCCCGCGGACTTCCACAACCTGCACACCACGGTCGAGGCGTTCCGTCGCGACCTGCTGCCCGCGGACAGCCTCAACGAGCCGTACGGCTGGGGCTACGAGACCGCCACCACGGACACGCCCGGTCTCGACCCGGCGGACCTGCCTCTCGGCGGCTCCGTGCTGTGGATCTACTACGTGATGCCGCGCAAGGGGCGCACGCGGGCGACCGGCATCCTGCTGGACGGCAGCGAACGGGCGCTCACGCAGGCGATGGACGCCGTCGCCGCGACCGTGCTGCCCAGACTGGCGAAGGCCTGGGGTCCGCTGCTCTCGGCCGCGATGACGCGGCTCGCGAACGCGGTCGACGCGCTCGGCATCGCGGACGCGGCAGAGGACGCAGAGCGGTGACGGTCTTCTACCTGTTCCGCGCGTACGTGGGGCTGCACCAGCTCCGGGAGAGGCTGCGCCAGGCGTCCGTCAGGCGGGCCCGGAGGAGGCGCTAGCCCAGGTGTTGACACCCCCCACCGTGGGGGGTTACTCTACTGCCATGACGAACACGAGCGGTACCCAGGCCATCGCCCCCACCACGCCCGCCAACGCGGTCACCGAAGAGCAGGCCTTCCGGATGCTCGGCGGCATGGGCATCACCGAGGACCTGATCGCGGGTGCCTTCTACCGCCTGCGGAACCGGCCGATCACCGTTCTCGAGCAGGGCGACCGCACGTTCAGCTTCGAGCGTCTGGGCACCGACGTGTACGTGATCACCGCGGACGCCTGACCGCACCCCCCACCGCGGGCCCTGCTCCCTTCCCCGGAGCAGGGCCCGCACCCAGTTGAAGGGACCCCGATGGAGAACAACCGCCGGCGACACCTCGTGATCGCCCTGCCGGAAGACGCCACGGACGAGGACGTCCAGCGCCTTACCCGCACCTACGAGCTGTACCTGTACCCGTCGCGGGACGCGGTCCAGCGCGACGAGGAGCGCCTCGCGGTCGAGCTGGTCGACGCCCCCGGCGACGCCCTCGAGGACGCGCTCAACCGTCCAGAGCTGCACCCCACGGCGGACCCGTCCGGCTCGTTCAGCGTGAGGCCGAAGGGCGGCAGGCCGGACGACTGGGCAGGCCTGGTGCGTCAGCTCGCCGACGGCACCTGGGAAGCAGAGGTGCGAGTCGTCGGGCGACCGGACGGCATGGCCTCCGAGGTGCTGCCGTGCTCGCCACCCAACCGGCGCGCGGCCGCCCGTCTCGTCATGGCCGCATGGAACGAGGGGCGCTGATGGACTTCGACGCCGAGCGGGTGATCGAGTTGAAGGGTCAGCTCGAGGGGGTGGAGAACCGCGCCCTCGAGCTGTTCGACGCCTTCGCCGAGCTGGCGGTCCGGGCGAACGCGAGCCCGTCGCTGCTCCGCGAGATTGGACAGCGGGCGAACGGCTCGATCGAGTGGGTGGCGTCGATCAGGGACCGCCGTCTCGGCGAGCTGCGCCAGCGGCTGTCGCTGGTGGACTCGCCGGTCGAGATGGTTGCTTCCCTGCCCGGCGAGGGGCTGGTCGACTTGAGCCCTAAAGCCGACCTTCCCGCAGGGCTGTCCGCGCGCTGGCACGACCGCGAGGTGCGCCCCTCCGACCACGTGCTGCGCCTCGAGGACGAGGAGGGCGACCAGGCCTCGCGCCTGCCCGACGGGCGCTGGTGGTGGTCGCTCATCAACGGCCAGCGCCTGCAGCTTGTCGACGAGGGTGCGCAGGCGCTCGACTGGGAAGGGCTGCACCTGCGAACGCGCTGGCGGTCCGTCCTGCTGGCGACCGTGCAGGAGGACGAGGCCGACCGGCAGAACCCGATCAAGTTCGAACGGTAGATGTATTCATAGACGATGAATGCACCTGCCTCGAGCACGACAAAGGGCCCCCTTCCCTTGAGGGTTGGGGGCCCTGGTGTGCCGGGGTCAGAGTGAGCGGATGGCGTTCTCGATCAGGGCGGCCGCGTGGATGGGGGCGAGCATCCTCGCCTGGCGGCGACGGGCGTCGCGGGCGTGCTCGGTGAACCCGAGTGCCTCGCACTTGCGGGCGATGCGGGCGTTGTAGTCGGCGAGGAGGTTCTCGGCGTGCATCGTGTTCGTCATGACACGAGCGTACCCCCCACGGTGGGGGGTACGCAACTCCTAGTGAAGCAGGTCACATGGTTGAGATTCCGTGTTGACACCCCCCACGGTGGGGGGTTAAGCTACTCCCATGACGAACAACGGAAGCCACACCATCACCACCACGGTCACCGACAACGCCACCCCGGAGCAGTGCACGCACCTCCTGCGCACCATCAAGGACGTGCGCGGCACGGGCACCCGGCTCGCCGTGAAGATGATCGACCAGTTCATGCGCATCACCGAGACGGACACCGACGGCGAGAAGCTGGCCATCGACGTCTACCCGAACGGCACCGTGACGGACCCCTTCCACGTCTGACCGCCGGCCACCAGCGCCCCGCCCCCCAGCTCGAGGGAGCGGGGCGCTCTGCTGTGCACGGCCAGGCCGATGGATTCATTGGCTATGAATGTTTCCGCCCCTCGGTTTGACACCCCCCACCGTGGGGGGTACGCTACCCATATGACGAACACGACGCCCGCCCTTCACGTCCGCCCCTACGACAGCAAGACCGTCTACCGCTTCGCCGCGGTCGACACCATCGAGGAGGCCGGAGGCCACCCCGCCGACCGGAGCGTCTACCTGGTCGACGTCGCCAGCGGCCGCGAGATGATGGTCTTCCTCGGCGACTTCTGCGCCTACTTCGTCGCCGTGTGCGAGCACGGGCACAAGCAGGACTGCTGCCTCGAGGCGCAGTGCCAGACGGCCGAGGACTTCGCGCTCGACCTCCGGGTCCGGGCGGACGACCCGCGCCCCGGCGACATCGTTCAGGTGGTCGCCACGGGCGAGGAGGACGGCGACCTCGCCGCCGAGCTGCCCCTCGGCACCATCGTGATGAAGGCGGGCCCCGGCGCGATGGTGGCGTTCGAGGGTCGCGACCGCCCGATGTGGCTGGCCTGGGAGCAGCTCCACTTCTGCGACTAGAAGGGGCTTGCGTACCCCCCACGATGGGGGGTACGCTATCCACATGACGAACACGGCGAACGCCCCCCAGGCCAGCTACGACCGCACCGCGGCCGCCCGCACCTACACCCGGCGAGTGCAGATCACCTTCGCCTACGGCATGAAGCTCGCCTGCGAGATGGACCTGTCCATCGCCGACATGGAGAACCTGCGCCGGGACGGCGACATCGAGCCGGACGCCTCGTGCGTCGACTGCGGTGCGCACGTCACCGAGTGCCCGGAGATCGCCCCTCTGCTGCTGGACTGGCCGGAGCGCACCTACTCGACCACGTGGGGCCCGGACCTCGTCAGGGGCGAGCTGAACCCCGTCTGACCCTGCACCCCCACTGCACCCCCGACCCCCACAGGGTCGGGGGTGTTTGCCGTTACGATCACCGGACCCCCGACTCGAGGAGTTCCGAATGCCGCAACGCGTGCCCCGCCCGACCCCCCGCCGTGGAAGCGCTCTCACGGACCCGCCCCGCCCGCCCGCCCCGATGCCGAACCACATCTACGCATCGTGGTTCCCCGCCATCGTGACGCTGCCCGGCGGCGAGGTCGTCCGCAAGGCCAAGGTCTTCGCCGCCGACACCGGGCTCTACGTGTACGGCCACGCCCCGGACAACCCGCGCGACCCGAACAACGAGCCCACCTGGTACGCGCCCGTCGCTTACGACAAGACGCCCCGCCCGCCGTCCGGCACGATTGCGGCGAGCGGGTTCACCATCGAGACCGAGAACGGCACGCCGAGCATCCTGCCGCAGGCCATCTGCGCACCCTGCTCGGCGCACCGGATGAAGTCGTGGGCCCCCCCGTGGGCGAGCGTCATCCAGGCGTGGCCGGACCAGGTGGAGCAGGAGGCGCAGGCGTGAACCTCAAATGGACCCGCGACGCGCTCACCGTCGCCGTGACGGCGGCCGCGGCCTTCCGGCTCACCCGTCTGTGGCTGCGCGACAGCCTGCCCGGAGTGGTCCACGCCCGCGAGGCCGCCGTCCGCGCGCTCGAGGAGCGCGCCCCCGACGGCGAGGAGCACCCGCTGCTGCCGCTCACCTACTGCGCCTGGTGCGCTGGCTTCTGGATCTCGGCCGCCGTGGTCGCCGTCGCCAGCACTCCTGAGCTGGCTCCCCTGTGGAGGCCGCTGTCCACCGTGCTCGCCGTGAGCGCCGTGGTCGGTGTGGCATCCGCGCACGACGAATAGGAGCGACGACGTGCCCGTGACCGAACGGGGCCGAGTAGCCGCCCAGGCCTTCCGCCAGGCGGCTACCGCGGCCGCCCCCCCGCCCAGGGAGCCTGCAGCCGCGGCCTTCGCCGCGCGCCCAGGTGAGCCACGGCGCACGGCTCCGAAGGTGATGCGGGCGTCCGGGGCCCGCATCGACAGCAGCAACCCGGACGCCGTGCGCTCGCTGATCGCGGGCAGGCGCAGCCAGCAGTGGCAGGCGCTGGCCTGGGGCTACCGGGACATGATCGGCGAACTCCGCTACGGCCTGCAGTACCGGGCGCGTGCGATCAGCCGCGTGCGGTTCTTCGTCGCGCAGATCGTCGGCGACGACGACGAGCCCATCCCGCTGTCCCTGCGCAACGACGAGGACGCCGAGAAGCGGGCCCGCATCACCCTGCCGCCCGCGCTCTGCCAGGCCGCCGAGGAGGAACTCGCCCGCCTGCCGCTGGACGCGGGTTACCAGTTTCTCGGAGTCTGGTCGGAGAACTTCGACGTCGCGGGCGAGTGCTACCTGCACGGGTTCTACGACGAGTGGACCGGTGAGGAGCAGTGGAAGATCCGCTCGGTCGACGAGGTCGAGTTCGGCACCGACGGCCGGACCGTGCACCTGATCGACGAGACCGTGCCCGGTGGAATCGGCCGGCGGATCGACCTGTCCGACGAGGGCGGCGAGGAGCTGTACCGGCTGTGGGTGCCGCACCCGCGACGCAGTCACCTCGCCGACTCGGCGCTGCACGCGATGATCGGCACGATGGAGGACATCTGCCTCATCGGCCGCGAGATGCGCGCAGTGATGCGGTCCCGGATCATGGCCAACGGCGTGATCTTGATGCCCGATGGCATGACGATGATGCGCAACGTGCGCGAGGACGCGGACGGCGACGAGGAGGACTCGCCGTTCATGGCCGAGTTCACCGAAGCGATCAACGCGCCGATCGCGAACGAGGGCGACCCCGGCGGCACGGTGCCCGTGGTGCTGACCGGCAGCATCGAGGACATTCAGGCGTGGCGTCACGAGCGCCTCGAGCGCGAGGACTCGGAGGAGCTGAACGACAAGCTCGCCGCGTGTCTCGGCCGCCTGGCCGCTGGGATGGACATCCCCCCGGAGATCCTCAAGGGGATGGGGGACGCGAACCACTGGACCGCGTGGCAGATCGACGCGTCAACCGCGCGCCACCACATCGAGCCCGGCGTCCGGCTCATGGCGGACAGCCTGACCGGGGCGCTGCTGCGCGCGGCTCTGCTCAAGCGCGGTTTCCCCATCGACCAGGTGCGGCAGGTCCGGACCTGGTACGACCTCGGCACCCTGACCGAGAACCCGAACCGGCGGCAGGACGCGCTCGACGCACGCCGCGAGGGCGCGATCGGCAACGCCTCGTTCCGGCGCGCGCTCGGCTTCAACGACGGCGACGCGCCGACGCCGCAGGAGGTCGTCGAGATGGTCGCCCTCAAGGCCGGTTTCGATCAGGCCACGGCGACCGCGCTGCTGCGCTACCTGGTGGCCAACGACCCGGACCAGCCGTTCGAGTTCCCCGCGGCCGCCGAGCAGGGGGCCCCCGCTCCGGCGCTGCCCGCGGGCACTCCGCCGCGCGGTCCGGCCGGTCCGGCGGATGGGCCCGGCACGGTGCCGAGCACGGCCCCACCTGCCATCGCGGCAAGTGCTCATGAGAGCGCTCTCATGAGGGTCACTGCACCTCAAGTGCCCTACCTCGGTTTGTCCGGACAGGCTTTCGCGACCGTCCCAAGTGGACGCCAGCATCAGGCCGACGAGCAGTACCGCATCGCGCTCGACGAGTCCCGACGCCTCATGGAGGTAGACCGCACCCTGCGCGACACCCTCCTCGCCGCGTGCGACGCGGCCATGACCCGCGCGCTCGAGGTCGCCGGGGCCCGCCTGCGCGGCAAGGCGACCGCCGACGCCACCCTGCACGCCGAGCTGCGCGGCATGAGCGTGCTCGTCCTCGGCCGTCACGTCGGCCGCGAGCGCGCCCTCGCCCTCAACGCTGACGACGACCACCTGCTGCGCGAGGCCTTCGCCCAGCTCGGCACCCTGTTCACGAAGTGGGTGCTCGCCGCGATCGAGAACGTCGTCGAGCGCGTGCTGCAGCTCCTCGGCCTCGACGCCGAGTCGCGCGCCGGACGGGCCGCGGCGAAGCGGATGCGCGACGACATGGGCAGCAGGGTCGACGACGGCTGGTCGCGGCTGCACGACGGCCTGCGCGACCGGGCGTCGAAGCTGCTCTTCGAGGGCGAGGACGACGAGGAGTTGCCCGGCGAGATTCCCCCCGGCGCGGTCCCGCCGTACCTGCTGCGCACCGCGCTCGCCATCGTCGGCGGCCTCCCGGAGACCTCCGGCGGCCTCGACGAGTACGGCCGGTCGGTCACCGGGGAGCCGGTCGGCGGCCTCGCCAACGGCGACACGGTCCGGCGCGAGATGGAGCAGCACGGCGCGGTCGAGCTGGGCTACCTGTGGGTGTACGGCATCACCCTGGACCCGCGGAAGTTCGACCCTCACTGGGACCTCGAGGGCGCGAAGTTCGCCGACTGGTCCGACCCGAAGCTCGAGACGGCGGGCGTGTACGGCGGCAAGTTCGCGTGGGTCGGCACCCACTTCCGGCCCGGCGATCACCGCGGCTGCATGTGCGACTACGTCCCCGCCTACGCGGTCCCCGCCTACGCCGAGCAGGTGCGGGAGCGCCTGGCGGTTCCCACTCGCCAAATGGCGGACCTGATCAAGCTCGCCGAGAGCGACGACGCGGCAGGCCGCACCGGCACCACGGCGCAGATCATGCGCGACCAGCACGAGCAGATTCAGACCCTGCAGGCACGATTCCTCGGAGGTAAGCGGCCATGACGGCACCTACGATCGAAGCGCCCGAAGTCGACGAGGAGCTGCCCGTCGAGGACGTCCCGGCCGAGGAGCTGCCCGCGGCTCCGACCACGATGCCGGAGGGCGCGAAGCCGATCAGCCTTCCCGTGATGGCGATCGAGGGGATGGACACCGCCGACGGCCGTTGGCTCGAGCCCGGAGGCATCAGCCACCGAGCACTGCCCCTGTCCCTGCTCGCGCAGGTGCGCACCCCGGACGGCGGGGGCGGAGGCCACGACAACGCCTACATCGTCGGCGCGATCACCGAGATGGTGCGTCGACCGGGCCCGGAGGTCGTGCAGAAGACGACCGGCCAGCCGTTCCCCGAAGGCACGTTCGTCTGGTCCGGGAAGGGCTGGATGTACCCGGACGTGCCGGAGGGCAAGAGCGCTTACCAGATGGTGATGGACCGGGCGCTCTCCGGGAACTCCGTCGACCTGTCGGACCTGGTCGTCGAACTCGAGTACCCGGAGGACTCCAACCCGGACGACCCGAACGAGCGCCCCTCGCGGATGCGCATGATGCAGGCCGTCATCGCGGCGAGCACCCTGGTCGCGCAGCCCGCGTTCGCGGACGCGTACGTCGAGGTCGACGGCGAGCTGATGGTCCCGGACGGCGGGCAGGTGATCACGGCCTCCGCCGTGTCGTTCCGCGCGATCGGTCTGGACTCGCACTGCGCCCCGTGCGCGCTCGGCCTGGGCCTGGCGGACGGCGAGGAGGACATCGTGCCGGGCAGCGAGGCCGACCCGGACGTGCAGGTCGAGCCGGACGAGAAGCCTGCCCACACGGGCGGCATGGTCGCGCTCGTGCCAGCCGACCCGACGCTGCTGGCCGTGCCCGGCGGCGACCCGGCCGAAGAGCTGCACATGACGCTGGCCTACCTCGGCGACGACGTCACCGGCTGGGATGGCGAGATCGTCGCCGCGGTGCATCAGCGAGCGCTGAGCATCACGGACCACTCGCTCGAGGGCGCGCCCGGCGGGCCCGTCGAGGAGGTCGCCGTCGGCGACTACCGCGGCCCCGGTCAGATGGGGCCGGTCACGTTGAACGTGTTCGCGCACGCCCTGTTCAACCCGAACGGCGGCGCGGACGGGCAGGAGCCTGCGACGGTCTACCTCTTCGACGGGTCGGAGCAGCGTGGCACGGCGGAAGCGATTCAGTCGGAGGTCGTTTACCGGTTGCGCGAGCTGCTCGGCGAGCTGCGATTCCCGGAGCAGCACGAGCGCTGGGAGCCCCACGTCACCGCGGGCTACGGAGTTGAGCCGAGCGCGCTCAACTTTACCGGTCCCGTGACCTTCGACCGGCTGCGCGTCGCACTCGGCGGGAACGTCACCGACTACCCGCTCGGCGGAGGCGAGCCGATGGTCGCCGCCATCGCCCCCCCGCCCCTACCGGCGGAGGCCTTCCACATCCCGGAGCCCGACGGTCCGCAGGCGCTGGCCATCACCGAGGGGCCCGACGGCAGGCACTACCTCTCCGGCCACATCGCGGCCTGGGGGGTGTGCCACATCGGGTTTCCGGGGCAGTGCCGCACCGCCCCCCGGTCGCCGTCCGGATACGCCTACTTCCACACGGGCGCAGTGCTCACCGACGCGGGCGAGCTGGCGGTCGGGCAGATCACGCTCGACGCCAGCCACGCCGAGCTGACCAGCAACGCGCAGATGGCCGCGCGGCACTACGACCACACCGGCACGGCGGCCGCCGACGTCCGGCTCACCGACGGCGAACACGGCATCTGGGCATCGGGGGTGGTGCGCGGCACGCTCACGGCCGAGCAGCTCCACCGGTTCCGGGCGTCCGCCGCGTCCGGCGACTGGCGGGCGGTGCGCGGGCAGCTCGAGATGGTGGCCGTGCTCAGCGTCAACGTGCCCGGCTTCCCCGTGCCGCGGGCCCGCGTGGCGTCCGGCGCACCCATCTCGCTCGTCGCCGCCGGCGCTCTGCCCGCGAACGTGCCGGACGGGCAGCTCGGCCTCAACCGGGCCGACCGCGAGCTGCTCGCGTGGGCCCGCGAGAAGATGCTTGCCGAGCGCCAGGCGACCGCCCTCGCCGAGCTGGACGCGCTCGTCGACGTGGGCGCGCTGCACGAGGGCGCGCTCGCCGAGCTGGACGAGGTGTTCGCCGACTGGCCTCCGCTGGTCGACGACCTCGCCAACTGGGTGGAGAAGGCGGGCGGCCTGCCGAAGTACATCAAGCGCATCGCGAAGCACCTGCAGGAAAAGGGGATGGACCAGTCGCAGGCCATCGCCACGGCGGTGAACGCAGCCAAGAAAATGTGCTCGACTGGCGACACCAACTGGCCCGGTAGCCAGGAGGTGAACGCGGGGAGCCGCGCGGAGGCGTGTGCCGCGGTCGAGGAGTGGGAAGCCAAAAAGGCAAAGGCTACGGAGGAGTAACCATGTCGAAGAGGTTCACGGCGAAGGTGGTCGTCGAGTCGAGGGTCGAGCACGGGGACCAGGTCAGCCTGCAGTTCCGGCCCGACTACGAGCAGGGTCGTAACGCCGAGTGGGCGGAGGCGACCCCGGCGCTCAGTCTGGGCATGACGGTCAAGGGCGAAGTCGCCGAAGAGGTCGAGGTCGGCGACGCCTGGACGCTGACCTTCTCGAGGGGCTGACCCTCGGCACGACGAAGGGCCCGCGCCTCTCCCCAGGGCGCGGGCCCTTCTGCACCGCCGCAGTGAACCACTTCCGCGCGTCGACTCTAGCGGTCGTGATCATGCCCATTTGACACCCCCCACGATGGGGGGTACTGTTCGCGCTACCGACACCGAGAGGGGTAGCCCGGATGAGCGCCTTCCCGAAGACCATGCGAGCCGCGGCCAGCGGCATCGCGCGCCACCTGCTCGCCGAGAAGGTCGAGGCACCGGGCGCGACCCTGAACGCCATCGCGATGAAGGACTACGTCGCCGTCACCAGCACGACCCGCACCGTCGTCGAGGCCGACTGGATGGCCGCGCTGCAGACGCTGCCCTACCGCACCAGCTTCACCCTCAAGCGCAACGGCGACGGCACCCTGACCGCGATCGTCCGACGACTGGACGAGGCGGCCTGACGTGCGCGTCCCCACCTACGACCAGCAGCGCTGCCCGAAGTGCAAGGGGCGCGTCGTCAACGCGAAGACTGGCCGCATGTCGAGGGGCGCGCCCGTCATCGTCGCGCTGGTGCCCGAAGAGGACACCGTCAACGACAAGCCCAACGACTCCTACCTGCTCACCGTGACCGGCGACACCTACACGGCAGGTCTGCCGACGAGCAGGCTGCAGCGTGAGGCGCTCCGCCGCGCAGGCCACGTGTTCCACCTACCCCACAAGTGCCCGCCCCTGCGCTGACCAGCGCCAACCCGAAAGGCACGTCCGACATGGAAGCCCTGTTCCGACGGCACGGCGCGCTGGCTGTCGCAGCCATTGCCGTCGTTGCCCTGCTCCTGCTGGTGTTCGCGGTCCCCGCGTTCGGCCAGCGCCCCGCCGACGCTCCCGCGGTCGAGGTCGCCGACACGCACCAGCTCGGCACCGACGCGCCGTCGGTGAACCTCACCCCAGACGACCCCGGCGTGATGCTGACCTCGCCCAGCGCGACGCCCGAACCGATGAGCAGCTCCGCCACCCAGGGGACGACCGGCACGCCCGCCGGACAGGCCGCGCCCGTCGCGGTGAACTCCGACGACCCGGCACCCGTGCCGGACCCGACCACCACCCCGGAGCCGACCCCGACCGACCCGTACAACGGCGCTCAGCCCAACGGGCCGAACGGCGAACTCGGCCCGACCACCCCGCCCCCGCTGCCCAACCCGGCGGAGGCCACCAACCCGACCATCAACCCGACCCCGTAGGAGACCGGCCCCGATGACCACCATCCCCGCGAAGCGCCAACCGAACCCGATCGACGAGCAGGCCGGAGAGCACATCTATGCCGTGCTGCTCGGTGTCGTGCGGTCGGGGGCGCTCGCCGTCCACATCGAGCCCTACCTCGTGATGCAGTACACCGCGGCCGTGACCTCCTCGGTCGTGCGAAACCTGAAGATGCTTCGCGTCCTGGCCTGGGAGATGCACAACCTGCTGGCCGGTCTGCACGTCCGCGGCCTCGAGCTGAGCGAGTACAACACGAAGAACAACCCCTGCAAGTGCCCCTACGAGCACGACTGGGACCGGGACACCTGCGACGCGGTCCGGAGGGCAGCGCTGCAGGGCGACTTCAACCCCGGTATGCAGGCGCTCGACAGGCTGATCGAGGCCCCGCCCACGGAGGCCAGCATCCTCGACGTGGGCGTTCAGGTGTTCGCGCCCTACCTCTGCGAGATCATGCGCGACGTCGTCAAGGGTGGGCAGAAGGCCAGCCAGAACTAGACAAAAGCAGGACAGAAACCGGTCAATCCCGCACCGCGAGCGCCCCCCGTAGTGGCACCTACGGGGGGCGCTCTGCGCGCAACCACGCAAGTTCGCGACCCTCTTCCGCGACCTCACCTACGATCACGCTCGAACGGGGCAAGACCCGCACGGACGTCGGCCTAGCTGCACGATCGTGTTTCCGGCCTAGCTGGAGCCGCCCTACCGAATCGAACGGAGAGGACGGGAACCGTGGACATCGCGGAAATCCTGACTCGGCTCCAGGATGCAACCCCCCAGGAGCTGAACGCGGCACTCGCCGCCATTCGCACGGCCAGCGCCCAGTACACCGGCACCCCGACCGCGGAGTCCGCGGCCGCCGTGACCGAGCTGGCGACGCAGGCGCGGCAGGTGTCGGGCGAGCTGTCCCGGCGCGCCGAGCTGGCCAACACCCAGGCCGCGCAGCTCGCCGAGCTGCAGGCGCTGACGGAGACGCCCGCCCCGGAGCCCGAAGTGGTCCCGGAGCCGCAGGCCGACCCGCCCGCGGCCGACCCGGCACCCGAGGGCGACCCGGCTCCGGTCGAGCCCGCGGCCGACCCGCAGGCCGTCACGGCTGCAGGGCGTCGACTGGGAGGCACCCAGCCGCAGACGCCGATCGCGCCCATCGCGCGCCCGCGGGCGACCGCGACCACGGTGGCGCTGCCCGGCTCGAGCCTCGAGGGCGAGCAGCAGCTCACCCGGCGCGGCATCGCGGAGGCCTTCGCCCGCCGGAACGACCAGCTCCGACGCGCGCCGTCCAGCGTGCGCGCCGACATGGTCCGCATCGTCACGCGGTACCCGGAGGAGCGGCACCTCGGCGCGAACGCGGACGCCTTCACGAACATCGAGAAGGTGGAGCGCGTCCAGAACGACGTGCTCAGCCGGAGCGCTCAGCAGAACGCGCTCGTCGCGGCTGGCCTGTGCGCCCCGCTCGAGGTGCTCTACGACATCCCCGTGCTGGGCGACGAGGACCGTCCGGTCCGCGACGCGCTGACCCGCTTCGGCGCTGACCGGGGCGGCATCACCTACCGCCCGGCGCTGGACGGCGTCACCCAGACGGGCGGCATCGGCACGTGGACGAAGGCGAACGACGTCGCCGACCCGCTGGTGCCGAAGACCTGCGTCGAGATCGCGTGCCCCGGCATCCTGACCGCCGAGGTCGAGGCCACGTACATGTGCCTCACGTTCTCGAACATGTCCTCGCGGTTCGACCCGGAACAGATGGACGCGAGCATCCGCGCGCAGCGGATCGCGCACGCCCGGTTCTCCGAGAACAAGCTCCTCACCCAGCTTCGCGCGGGCAGCAAGCCGCTCTACACGAACCGCCTGCTCGGCGCGGTGCGCGACATCCTGGCCACCCTGGACAAGGTGACGGCGTACTTCCGCAACGTGCACCGTCTGGCGCAGAGCGCTTCGCTGCGCGCCATCCTGCCCGCGTGGGCGCAGAACCTGATGCGCGCCGACATGGTCCGGCAGATGGTCGGCGACGGCCCGACCGTGCTGGCCATCGCGGACGCGATGATCGACGAGTGGTTCCGGGTGCGGAACGTCAACATCACGTGGCACCTGGACGGCATCGCCGGTCGCACGCTGGCCACGCCGACCCCGGACGTCGTCATCCCGGACCAGTTCTACGCGCTCGCCGCGGCGCAGGCCGAGGTGCCCGGCTTCCCGGACGTCGTCGAGATGATGCTGTTCCAGGAGGGCTCCTGGCTCTACCTGGACGGCGGCGAGCTGAACCTCGGCCTGGTCCGGGACAGCACGCTCAACGCCGACAACCGGTTCCAGACGTTCTCGGAGTCCTTCGAGATCGCGGCGAACCGCGGCATCGAGTCCATGTCGGTGAACATGGCCGTGCAGCCGACCGGCCAGTCCGCGGCTACGGTCACGACCGCATCGGCCGCCGACTAGCAGACGACCGCCGTCCCGCCCTGACACCCACGGGGCGGGACGGCGCTCCTGAAAGGAGACTGGGATGCAGTTCGCACCAGTGTCGGCACCCGCGCCCGCGCAGGCTCCGGCACGGAGCTTGGTCTCGTCAGCGCTCACCCCGAACGACGAGGCGCGCTGGGAAAACGGCATCGCCTGGCGTCCGGAGCGCTGCCCGCAGGGGCGGCTCTTCGACCCCTGCGACGACGCGACCGGCTTCGGTCCGCTCGTCGGCGAAGGGGACGAGGGCGTCGTCTACTACGTGCCGTCGCCCCTGCGCGTCGAAGATCGCTGCAGCACCCGCTACGGCGACACCACCGACGACCAGGCGCGCGTGCGCCGTCAGCTCGAGGGCTCGACGTCCTGGTTCCTCGCCCGCGAACTCTGGTCGGGCGACTGGACGAGGACGCACTCCTACACCGACCCGGAGGGCACGGCAGGCGTGGTGAACGCCTACCTCGCCGACGAGTCGCGGGTGACCGTGCACGCGGGCTCCCGCACCCCGGCCGAAGCGCTGGGGTTCCTCGAGGAGGCCACGCGCGACGCGGCGCTCGGCATGGACGTCGTGCTGCACGTGCCGATCGAGGTCGTTCCGCACATCGCGCACGCCCTGGTGGTCGAGGGCAACCTGCTCAAGACCATGACCGGCGCGCGCGTCATCGCCGACGCTGGTTACCCCGGCACCGGCCCGTTCGACACAGGCACGGCCGAGGTGCAGAGCGTCGCGCTGACGGGCGTCCCCACGGGCGGAACGTTCACGCTCACCTACTCCGGCCAGACGACCGCGGCCATCGCCTACAACGCGGCCGCCAGCGCGGTGCAGGCGGCGCTCATCGCGCTGTCGAACATCGCCCCCGGCGACCTGGTGGTGACCGGGGGGCCCGCTCCGGGCGCGGCCTACACGGTGACGTGGAACGTGGCGCTCGGCAACGTCGCCCAGATGACCGGGTCCGGCGCAGGGCTCACGGGCGGCACGGCTCCGGCCGTCGCCGTCACGACCACCACGGCAGGGGTTGCCCCCTCCGTCGCGGCTGGCCTGTGGATGTACGGGACCGGTCCGGTCGCCGTGCGCCTCTCGCCCGTCGTGACCGAGGAGCTGATCGACCACCGGGAGAACCTGCGCCTGGTCACGGCAGAGCGGATGGGCGCTGCCTACTTCGACCCCTGCATCGTTCACGGCCTGACCGTGACGCTGCCCGAACCCACCCCGTAAGGAGAACCGCTGTGGCGGACTACGACGGCGCAGGGTCTCTCTTTGCGCTCGGCCTCCGGGCCACCCTCCTCGACGCGACCGGCGCGCCCCTCGCGGGCGATGACACCTGCTACACGACGGACGCCTTGGTCGCGGCGACCATCGGCCTCGAGTACAACGAGGCCGAGGAGATCAGCCAGACGAACGGTTCGGGCGTGGTGTGCCTCGCCTACCGCGCGCCGGACACCCTCAAGCAGGGCACGATTTCCGACCTGCAGCTCTGCACCCCTGACCCGAACGTGCAGTCGTTCTTCATCGGCGGCGACACGATCGAGCGGGCGGCAGTGCAGGAGGTCCAGAACATCACGATCACGGGCACGCCGACCGGCGGTACTTTCACCCTGACCTACGCAGGTCAGACGACGACCGCCATCGCCTACAACGCGGCCGCGGCCGCGGTGACGGCGGCCCTCGAGGCGCTGTCGAACGTCGCCCCTGCCGACGTGGTGGTGACCGGCGGCCCCGGTCCCGGCACGCCGTACGTGGCCACGTGGAAGGCCACCCTCGGCAACGTCGCCCAGATGACGGCGGACGGCGCGCTGCTGACCGGCGGAGCGTCGCCCGCGGTGGCCGTCACCACCGTGACGCCCGGCGTGCTGGCGTCGACCATCGGCTACCGCGCCCCGCAGGTGGGCGTCACGGCCAACCCGAACGGCATCTCGCTCGAGCTGTGGACGCGCGCCGTGGTCGACTCCGCCTACGCGGCCGACCTGCCGTACTTCCACTGGGTCCTGCCGCGGGTGTTCCTCAAGCCCTCCGAGGGGTGGACCGCGTCGGGCTCCGACCCGATGCTGCCCGGCTTCGAGGGGTTCTCGAACCAGAACGCGAACTGGGGTGACGGCCCGCTGCCCGGCGGTTGGGCCTTCCCCTCCGACCGCGTCTGGCAGTACGCGCGCGTCGCCGACGTCCCGGACCTGTCGCCGGGTTTCGTGACGGTCGCGTAAGGCCTGGTCTCGCGCCACGGTGCGAGACAGGATGGGTGAGAAGAGGGGGCGACGGTTCATGGGCCGTCGCCCCCTTCCCAGCAGCACAGGAAGGCTCCGACGATGTCCCACTCCGTAGCCGCCCGCAACGCGGCTGTTGCCGCGGTGACGGCGCTCGGCAACTGGTGCAGCCTGAACACGGGCGACCCCGGCACGACCGGCGCGAACGAGGGCGCAGGGGTGACGCGCACGCAGACCACCTGGGCGGCCCCCTCCGGCGGCAGCTCGGTCGGCTCGCAAGCCCTCATCCCCGTACCCGCGGGGGGCCCTTACACCCACTACAGCGTCTGGTCGCTGGCGTCGGGGGGCAGCTTCGTCACGGGCGGGGCACTGCCCGCGCCGGAGACCTACGGCGCGCCGGGCACCTACGGCCTGACCCCGACCGAGACCGCGACGGGCTGACCTGTGGCCGAGCTGCTGCTGTGGCCGGCGACATCGGGCCCCGGCGCGTCCGCCGCTGACTCGCCGGTCAACCTGGGTGTGCAGGTGCGCGTCTCCGCGCAGGCCTGGCTGGTCGGGTTCCGGTTCTGGCGTCCCGATACCGGCATCACAGGTGCGGTGAAGGCCGTGCTCTACGAGCTGGGTGGGGCAGAGGTGCCCGGCACGCGCGTGACGTTCGCCGTCAGCGGAACCGGGTGGCTGCGCGCCGATCTGGACACCCCGGTCGAGCTGACCGCGGGCGTGCAGTACGTGGCGACCATCCACTTTCCGAGCGGCCTGGTCGCCACCGGCCTCTACTGGCGGTCGGGCCCCGGCTCCGCTGGCATCGTGAACGGCCTGCTCTCCGCCCCGTCGGAGGCCGCGGCCGCCAGCAACGCGCAGGGCAGGTTCTTCTACGCCGCCGACTACGCGTACCCCGCCAACGGGTCCGGCTCCGCGGCGAACTACTGGGTAGACGTGGTGGTCACCGACGAGGAGCCTGCCGCCGGACCCGTCGGCGACGTGGTGTCGACGGTCGCCCTGGCCACCACCGTCGCGGGCAGCAAGGCGACGGCCGGAGTCACGGGCACCAGCGTCGCCCTGTCGACCATGATCGACGGAGGCAAGTCGGCGGCCTCCGCCAGGACGTCACCCCTTACGCTGGGGGGTGCCGCGCTCGGCGAGACGATCCGCGGTTCCGCACGGACGAGCACGCTCGCGCTCGTCAGCTCATCGACAGGGGGACCCGTGACCGGACCGATTCCCGCCGTGGTGTCGCCGGTCTTGTGCGCCCCCTGGGCCACGCCCGCCGACGTTCCCGCGGCCATCCGCACCGAACTCGGCCTCACCGACGACCAGCTCGCCGTGCAGCTCATGCGGGCGAGCGAACTGCTGTGGATGCTGACCGGTCGCGTCTGGTACGGCATCGGCTGCCACGAAGAGGTCACGCTGCGCTCGCTGCCGACCTCGGCACCGTGGCGCGGCGACTGGATCACCCACTCGTCATGGGGGGAGTGCCCGTGCTGGATGACGTCCGGTTCGGTCGTCGACCACATCGCCCAGCCGCGCCGGGTGAAGCTGCCCCGTTCGCCCGTTCAGGCCATCACCTCCGTGACGGTCGAGGGCGTCCTGCTCGACCCGACCGCCTACCGGCTGAACCACGCTGGCGTGCTCGAGCGCACGGACGGCGGCCTCTGGCAGGTGTGCGCAGGCGAGACCGTCATCGTCTACACCTACGGCGAAGCGCCCCCCGCGGGAGGCCGCGACGCCGCGGTGACCCTGGGGGTCGAGTTCGCCCGCGACTTCCACGGCATCGCCGGGTGTCGCCTGCCGAGCAACGTCACCAGCCTGACCCGCCAAGAGGTCACCACCACCTACGCGGACCCGAACGAGTTCCTCGAGAAGGGGCTCACCGGCCTGCGCTCCGTCGACCTGTGGGTGAAGGCCATCAACCCGCAGGGTCGCCCGCAGAGGGCCCGCGTCTACAGCCCCGATGTCCCGCGCACCAACCGGAGGAACCTGTCGTGACGTTCGTCGACCCATTCGCCCCGTACGACTCGCCGCACCACCCCGTCAACGCGGGCAAGCAGGTGCGGCCGCGCGGCGAGATTCCCGCGCCGGACCTGACCGACGACGAGCTGCAGAGCCTGCTCGAGCTGTGGCCGTTCATGCTGACCACGTTCGGCCTCGAGGAGGAGCAGGCGCGCGAGTTCGACCCGTGGCTCGCCGAGGAGCTGATCGGTCGACGCGCCGAGTACCTCGACCTCCTGCAGCGGTACGGCACCACCGAGGAACTCGACGAGACGAGCCTCGCCGAGGACGAAGAGGACGAGGACGAGTACGGCGACAACGCGCCCACGCTGCGCGACCTGCGCGCCCGCCAGGCGGAGCGCCAGGCGGACGAGCACGTCGACGTGGAAGGGGACGGGACGCTCGCCGCCGACCTCGACGCGATCTCGGCGGAGGCGCTCGTGCGTCCCGCGGCGAGCGCGCCTAAGGCAGCGTGGAAGGCGCACCTCCGCGCGCTGGACCCGGAGGTCAGCGACGAGGACGCGGAGGCCATGACGGTCGACGTGCTCAAGGCGCGTACCCGCGAGCTGGCAGCGGCACGCTCGTGAGCGCCGGTCAGGGGCTGGACGTGCACGCGATGGGGACGAAGATCCTCGCCGCCGTGGTCGCCCACTTCGCCGCGTCGACCAACCCGAACGACGTCGACCTGCCCGCCCGGCGCTACGTCGGCGCGGGCGACCCGCTCGCTGTGGCCTGGGACTGCGAGCAGCTCACGATCACCATGCAGGGGGTGACAACGGGCGCGGCTGTCGACGCGCGCCCGTTGTCGCCCCGTTCAGGCACGCCCGCGGGCGTCTCGCTCGTGCGCAGCGTGACCTACGTGGTCTCGCTGGTGCGCTGCCACCCCGTGCAGGACGACTCCGGCAACCCGCCCCCGGTCGCCGCGCTCGAGGCCGCGGGCGTCGTGTTCGCCCGCGACATGGGCCTGCTGTCGCAGGCGCTCGTCGAGCTGGTCTCGCAGCTCCGCGAGAATCTCCCGGTAGGCCAGACCGTTCAGGCGGGCGAGGTCGCGCCGGTCGGGCCGGACGGGCAGTTCGTCGCGCTGGTCGCGCCGATCGCGTTCACGGTCGGGGCGCTGGTGTAGCCGTGAGCCTCAAGCTGACTCCGGAGCGCGTGACGCTCGACCCCGGCCAGCCCTACATCTGGGTGCGGACCGAGGGCAGCGTCGGGCGCGAACTCGAGCTGCGCATGACCCGCGCGCAGCTCGCCGCCCGCGGCCTCGTGCGGGTCCGGACCGGCTCGCTGCTCTCGACCATCCGGAAGAACAACGGCCTGAACTCGCAGGGCATCTACACGGACGTCATCGCGGGGGGCGGACGCGTCCGCTACACGATGTTCGAGCACGACGGCACGGTGCCGCACCGGATCACGGCGCGAAGACGAAAGAGCCTGCGCTACATCAAAAACGGGCAGGTCGTCTTTCGACGCTCGGTGTGGCACCCCGGCACGCGAGGGACTCACTTCCTCATCAACGCCCTGCCAGCCGCGGGCGGCTAGGCTCCACCCATTCTCACCCATCCCATGAAAACGAAAGGCCACACCACGTGAAGCGTTTCGGTGCGACCAAGAGGAATGCGCCCCCCGCCCGGCGCGAGGATTTCGAATTCGCCGTCCAGCGCGACGGACTGGACGAGGTGCACACGTTCACCGCCGTGGTGAACCTCGATTTCGTCGGCCTCGTCCAGATGCTGTGGAACTCGAAGAACGATCCCAGCATGGCCGGTCAGGGAATGCTCGTCACCATCGCGAAGATGCTCGACAACACCGACGGCACCCCGAACAAGTGGGAGCCCGAAGTCGTCAAGCCCCCGAAGCGCGAGCGCCCCCCGCAGGTGGTCGAGGTCGAACTCGGCCCCGGACGGAGCACCTCGCACTGGCCCAGCGAGGTCGGCACGCTGCCGGTCGAGCAGGAGGTCGACGAGGACGAGGAGCTGCCCCCCGTCTTCCGCGCGCCGTGCGGCCCGGAGAAGGGCGAACTCCTGCCCCTCGAGCGCGCCGAGGAGTTCCTCGTGCACGAGGCTGGATCGTCGCGTCGCCGCTGGCGCGAGGTGCTCCTCGACGACGACGAGGTGAGCGTGAAGCAGGAGGCGATTACCGAGCTGTTCGAGTGGCTCATGGGGCTGGCTGCAGAGCGCCCTACGCGGTAGTCATCCTCCTGCACGGGATGACAACGGACCCGATCTCCGGGCCGTACTTCAGGGGCAGACTGGCACTTGCAGGCATCGGGTTGCACACCCCGCTCCGGCAGTGGCTAGATGCGGTCTACGCCATCTGGCTCGACGCCCCGTCGGAGAAGTTCGAGAAGGCCTCGCGCACGATGGTGATCAGCAGCGCGAAGCTTCGACCGAACCGCGACACGTGGGGCATCACGCCAGAGCAGCAGGCGCTCGGCGGCAGGCTGCAGGCGGGACCGGGGTTGGAAGCGGCAGGGCATGGTGCGCCCGGCTCGCCGCTGCCGCCCGCGATTCAACGGACGGTGCGTCAGCACCGGTAGACGAAGGGGGTGGCGAGCATCGCGAAGATCATCGGCACGGCGGCCATCCGGCTCACGGCCAGTGAACGCGGGCTCGCCCTCTCGTTCCGCAACACGATCCGCAAGGCGCTCGCGGAGGCGACCGTCGGGCTGGGCGAGGACAGTACGGCGGGCGTCGAAAAGGACGCGGACAAGACGAGTCGACGCGTAAAGCAAATCTTCTCGTCGATGTTCCAGTCCGTCGGCAAGCTCGGCTCGAGCCTGCTCGGCGCAGCGCTGTCCGGCGGGAAGCTGCTCCTCCTGGCGTCCGCCGCGGGCACAGCCCTGTCTGCGGTCGGCGCGCTCTCGGCTGGGGTGATCGCCCTCGTCGGGGCGGCCGCGCAGGCAGCGGGGGCGATAGGCATCTTGCCTGCCGCGCTCGCCGGGGTGGTCGCCGTGGCGGCGACCCTCAAGCTGGGCATGAAGGGCGTCGGTGATGCGCTCAAGGCGGTTGGCTCCGGCGACGCGGAGGCGCTGAACAAGGCGCTCGAGAAGCTGTCGCCGAACGCCCGCGACTTCGTGCGGTCGATCCAGGGGATAAAGCCCGAATTCGACCGGATGCAGCTCGGCGTGCAGGACGCGCTGTTCGATGGACTGGGCGGGACCGTGCAGGCGTTGGCCGCGCGGTACCTGCCGCTGGCGAGCGCCGGGTTCAAGCTGCTGGCGGGCGAGATCAACTCGACGGTGAAGAACGTCGGCGCGATCCTCGACAGCCCGGAGGCCTTCGACCGGATCAAGGCCAGCACAGAGGGCATCGTCGTCGGGTTCTCCAACGCCCGCCAGGCCGCGCTGCCGCTGACGCAGGCCGTGCTCGACATCGTCAAGGCGGGCTCGAGCCAACTGCCCCGCCTGGGCGACGCGGTGAACACCCTCGCCACCCGGTTCGCGAACTTCATCCGCGCGGGTGCCGAGTCCGGCTCGCTCGAGGCGTTCTTCTCGAAGTCGCTGGACGTGGCCTCCCAGCTCGGCCGCATCCTGGGCAACCTGGGTGGCGCGATCGGTGCCGTGTTCAGCGCCGGACAGGCCGCGGGCGGTGGCCTGCTCAACTCACTGGAGAAGCTGACCGGCGCGGCCGAGACGTTCTTCAAGAGCGCCCAGGGGCAGGACGCGCTCGCCGCGTTCTTCGGCTCGATCGCCACTGTGGGCGAGGCCGCGTTCCCCGTGCTGCGCGAGCTGGCGCTGCTCATCGGCGGCGACATCGCCCCGCTGCTGTCCAACATCGCGGCAGGCGTCGGGCCCGGAGTGGTCGCCGTCATCGGCCAGCTACGCGAGACCGTGACGGCGCTGACCCCCGGCATGTCGGCGCTCGGCGAGGCCTTCGGTCGGGTGCTGACCGCCGTCGCCCCGATCCTGCCCGCGATCGGCGACCTGATCGGCAAGATCGCGACCGGCCTGGCGTCGGCGCTGAACGCTGCCGTCGGTCCGCTGACGACCTTCATCAACTTCCTGGTCGCCAACCCAGGTGCGCTCGCCGGGTTCGCCGCGGCCGCAGGCGCGATCGGCCTGGCCATCGGTCCGCTTGCCCCCGTGCTGTCCTCGGTCGGCGGCATCATCGGCGACCTGATCACGAAGGTGGGCGGCTTCAGCAGGGTGTTCAGCCTGCTGACCGGTCCGGTCGGCCTGGTCATCGGCCTGCTGGTCGCGCTGTTCGCTGGCTCCGAGGACTTCCGGAACGCCGTGCTCGGCCTCGTCTCGGTGATCGGCGGCCTGGTCGGTCAGCTCGTCTCGGCCTTGATGCCTGCGTTCGACGCGATCATCGGCGCTATCGGTCCGCTGATTTCCCAGCTCGGAACCGCGCTAGCTCCGATCATTACGACGGTGGCGAATTTGCTTTCCGCCGTGCTGCCTCCGGTAATTGCAGCGCTGGTTCCGATCATTAATTCGCTGATTCCGATCGTCATGCAGGCCGCTGACGTGCTCGGCCTTATCGTCTCCGCGGTCGCGCCAATCATCGAGATCATCGCAAATGCGTTGATTCCGATCATTACCAATTTGCTACCCGTGGTGACCACGGTCTTTAACGCGATTGCGTCCGTGATTACTGCCGCCATGCAAATCGTGCAGGGCGTTATCGACGTCGTCCTAGGATTGATTTCCGGCGATTTCGATCGGGTTTGGACCGGCATTCAAAACATCGTGCGCGGCGCGGTAAACCTGATTGTTTCCGTCGTTTCCGGCGCGCTGAACATCGTCGTATCGGTCGTCTCGAGCACATTCAACGCGGCCGTTTCGCTGGTGAAATCGGCGTGGAACGCGATCTCGTCCGCCGTCTCGTCGGGCGTCGACAGCGTCCTGTCGTTCTTCCGCAACCTGCCCGGCAACATCTCCTCCGCGCTCGGCTCGCTGGGCAGCCTGCTCGCGTCCGCTGGTCGGGACCTGATCAACGGCCTGATCAACGGCGTGAAGGCCGCGGCCGCCGGTATCGCCGACGCCGTGCTCGCCCCGATCAAAAACGCCGTCGCCGGGGTGAAGTCGTTCCTCGGCATCAACTCGCCGTCGAAGCTCTTCGCCGAGATCGGCGTCGACACCGGGCGCGGCCTGGTGGTCGGCCTCGAGCGCATTACCCCGGCCGTGGTGGCGGCGACGACGGACGTCGCGGCGAGCATGGCCGGAGCGCTCGCGACGCCCGCGGCGAACCTGTCGCTCACCAGCCTGGCCAACGGGGCGGGCTCGACCGGCGCGAGCACCGGGGCGGACGGTCGCCCGCTGGTGCTGCAGCAGACGAACGTCATGCAGCCCGGCTCCGACCTCGAGCGCTTCGCCGACGCGGTCTACCGCAACGGGCTCTACGACCTGCAGTCGGCAGGCTCCCTGTCCGCGGTCAGCCTGGGCAACGTCCAGTCGGGCATGTCCTCCCCCGACGCCATTTTCGGAGTAAGGGGAGTCTGACCAGCCATGACCGTGCCGAACCCGATGGCCACGTTCGCCGTCCCCAGCCAAGACGTGCAGTACCGGATGGGCCCGCTGTACGTGCCGAACGACGTCGACATCTGGTGGAACACCCAGCTACCCGACGGCACCTACACGGTGTGCGCGGAACCGCGCGGCTGGGAAGGGCTCGACTACATCACGCCCCTGGACCAGGTGGGCGGCCGCGACGGCGCGCTCACCGGACCGCCCTCCATCGGGCCCCGTGTGCTCGACTGTGTGGCGATGATGGTCGCCCCCGACCCGCACACCCTCCGGATGAACATCGCCCGCGTGAGGCGCATCCTGGGCCCGCAGAGCCTGACTGGCGTCCGCGGCCTCATCGTCTGGGAGCAGTACGACTTCGGCGCAGACCGACGGCTCGCGCTGCTGACCCGGCCGTCCGGCAAGTTCGACCCCTCGCCGCCCTTCGGTCACGAGGAGGGCGGAGTCGCGTGCACGATGTCCTTCACCCTCGTGGCCGCGAACCCCCCGTGGAAGTACAGCAGCGGGCTCGTCGACTCCGCCGAGGTCGGCCTGCTGAACCCGGCGCTGCTCGGCGGCCGCACCTACGACAAGACGTACAACTTCACCTACGGGGTGTCGACCAACCCCGGCGGGGAGATGGTCGTCAACAACACCGGGACCATCGACGCCTACCCCGTCTTTCGGGTGACCGGGCCGGTCCCGTACCCGGTGATCGGCAACGTGACCACCGGGCGCGAGTTCACGATCAACCGGAACATGCCTGCGGGCGACGTGGTCACCGTGGACTCGCGTACCGGCGTGGTCACCCCCGGCACCGTCCGGATCATCGGCCGCCCGTTCACGCTCGCCCCCGGCCTGAACACGATCAAGTGGCGCAGCGCCTTCGACAGCTACGATCCAGCCGCCCGCCTGCGCCTCGAGTGGCGCTCGACCTACAGCTAGGAGCAGCCCCGATGACCGTCCTCACCCCACCGGGCTACGTGCAGGCAGGCACCTACTCGGCGAAGCTCGACCGGCAGTACATCACCTCGGCCCACTCGATCGCGAACATGGCGACCGTCTCGACCGCGCGCCAAGGGTTCTACGCGGGGCGCGTCCCTGCGTTCATCGTGTCCAGCGGCATGGACTGCATCATCAGCCAGACCGCCGGCATCATCCAGAACACCTTTGCCACGGGCGCGGGCGACTACAAGTTCGTCAACGACAACAACATCATCGTCAGCCACGCGGCGAGCAGCCCGACCCTGAACCGGCACGACATCGTGGGGTTTCAGGTCAAGGACAATTTCTACGACTCGTCCGGCCTGAACACTGTCGTTCCCGCCATCATCCAGGGGGCGAACTCCGCGGGCACCCCCGTCGACCCGGCGCTGCCCGCGTCGTTCATCCCGGTTTACCGCGGCTTGGTGAGCGCTGCCTCGACGTCGCCCGTGCTGACCTCGCTGGTCAAGCGCACCACGAACGACGGCGGCCTGCTCCCGGTCGACGACGTGACCGAGCGGAACGCGTTCGTCGCCCCGTGGGACGGCCTGTCCGTCTACCGGCGCGACCGGGACTGGACGGAGATTTACGACGGCACCGCCTGGCGGGTCCAGGGGACCGCCATCGCCACCACCTTCGCCGACCTGACGGGGGCCGTGACGAACCCGGCGCTCGGCCAGCAGGGCTACTGCTCGTCGACCGGCCTGCGCTACGCGTGGGACGGTGCCGTCTGGGTGCCGGACAACATCGTTGCCCTGCGGGTCGCCACGACGACCGGGTTCATGGCCTCGACGTCGGGCACCACGGAGCTGAACCTGCCGAAGCTCGCGATCGAGAACTACCGGGTGACGTCCGGGTTCTTCTACACGTTCGCGCTCAGCCTGTTCTACAACTTCACCACCGTGGCCGCGGGCGACTCCTACTCGGTGCGCATCCGCAAGGACACCGCCGTATCGGGTCCCGTGGTCGGCCTGTTCGTCATCCGGCCCGCCAGCCCGGACACCTTCGACGACTCGAAGACGTTCTACCTGCCGTGGCGCGCGACGGCCACCGACGTCGATGCGGACTTCTACGTCAGCATCCAGCGCGCGGCAGGGACCGGCACGCTGGGCATCAACGGTGACCGGCTGTCCGCGTTCGAGATCACCCCGCGCGGCGGCGACACGGCGCTCGCCCTCGAGGTCGCCTGATGTCGTACCCGCTGCTGGTCGACGCCACGACCGGCGCGCAGCAGCAGGTGCGCTGGACGTATTGGCCGGTCAACTTCGCTTTCGGGAATCTGACCGTCATCGCGAACACACCACTGCCGCTGTCGGGCGTGAAGATGTCGAAGGTCATGCGGGGCGTCGGCATGATGCGGGCGACCCTGCAGCTCTCCGACGAGGAGGTGCGCGCACAGGACCCGTGGTCCACGGTGGTCGCGCGCAAGACCGGCATCGTCGCGGTGCGCACGGTCACCGACCCGCAGACGGGCGCGGTGAACAGCACGATTCCCTGGTACGGCACGGTGTGGGCTGCGCCCCGCAACCCTGCTGACGGGCGCATGAACATCACCGCGATGACGATCGAGTCCCACTGGGCCCGACGCCTCATCACGAAGGGGAAGCGCTGGGTAGGCGTCGATCAGACCACGCTCGCCGCGGACCTGCTGAACCCGGCCATCTGGTCGCTACTGCCCGCGGGCTCCCCGATGTGGCCAGGCTGGGTGACCGTCGACCCGCCGACCAACTTCACCGGAGTGCCGCGCACCTTCGAGTACGACGACCACCAGGAGACGAACCTCCTCGAGGCCATCCAGAAGCGCTCGCAGCTCAGCACCAACAGCTACGAGTGGACGACGAACATCCGCGTGCTGTCCGGCGCGGACCCGTTGAGCGCTGCCGCGTTCCGGCCCGTGTTCGAACTCGGCTTCCCCCAGCTCGGCCGAACGCTGGGCTCGACGTTCCCCGCGCCCCGCTTCCGGTTCGACACGTCCGGTTCCGGCAACGTGACCACCTTCGATTACGCCTACGACGGTTCGGACGTCCCGAACGTGGTGTGGGGAACCGGCAAGGGCTACGAGGATCTGCAGACCCGTGTGCAGATCCAGAACGTCGACAGCTACGGCAATGACGAATGGGACTACGGGTTCCTGATCACCGAGCAGCGATTCTCCGATCCGGACGTCAGCGTCGAATCGACATTGATCGACTACTGCTACCGGTTCATGTGGGACCGGTTGGGCAGTGAGCAATTCCTCGCGTCGCTCACGGTGCGCGGAGACCTGCTCCCCTACTTCGACACCTACACCATCGGCGACGCGCTCATCCTCGAGACGAACGACCGCACCTGGCCTCCGAGCTGGTACAACGCCGAGGGCTGGCTCGAGCTTTCGACGCGCATCTTCGGGTGGACGATCACCCCTCCACAGGGCGAGACGAGCGAAACGGTCGAATTGCTGATCAGTGGAGGGCAGCTCTGATGACGGCACCACAGGATAGCTACGCGCCGAAGAGCCCCTCTGTTGTCGACAACATTGGCTACACCCAGCGGGTGACGGAGTCGATTCTGCGAAACAATCCACTTACCGACGCCACGGTTTCGCGTGGGTTGATTCGCTGGATCGGCAACTACGTTTCCGGTGGCGGGCCCGACAAGATTAATTACCTGTGGATCGGCGAGTTCTTCCCTGCGGACCCGAACCTCGGCGGAGTCGCGCAGCGCGGCTTCTCGCTCGTGCGCGACGACTCGCGCGGGGGCGTGTCCGCCATCGCCATGTTCGACCCGGACCCGACCGCGTCCCCAGGGTTGAAGCAGATCCTCTTCATCACCTCCGGCGACAACAAGCGGATCTTCTCCGAGCACCGCGACGGCGGGCAGCAGTGGCCGCAGTTCCCGGTCACGGTCAACCCGACCGGCGGGAACGTCGCGCTCTGGCCGACCACCACGGCGGCGACGTACTCGACGCTGGCCGAGGGGAAGGCGAACATCCTCGGCAACAAGCTCCACTACCGGGTGTGGGCGGCGACCGACACTGGCGCGACAGGCGACTTTCAGGTCCGCGTGGTCACCTCCGGCGGCGACCTGGTGAGCGTGACGCACTCGCTGCTGGCCAACACGAACAACGTGTTCGACGGTTTCGTTGATGTGGCCAGCGCGCGCGGGCAGACGTGCCAGGTGTTCTACGAGGGCAAGCGCTCCAACGCCGTCGGCAACGTCCGGGGCACCCCGATTGCCTTCACCTGCTACACCCCTTGATGGGGGGTAGTGCAACAGTCGACTACGGTGCCAGGTCCCGCGTGCGAGACTCCGGGAGAGATACGTCCGACCATCCCAGGGAGCGCCCGTGAACTTGCCGGACCTCGCTGGTCAGCCGCCGTGGGTGGTGGTGGTGGTGTTCTTCCTGTTCGTCGCGGGAACCCTCGGCGTGACGTGGATTCGCCGCGGCCGCCCGGAGGTCGCAGACGGCGAAGAGGCGCAGAGCGCGAGCCAGCTCGAGCCCGGCGCGGTACCGTCAGCCCTGACCAGCACCGACAACAGTGCCAACACCGTCGCACAGACGGCGTTGATGCACCTGGCCGCAGTAGCGGAGCGGGAAGCGGCAGAGTCCGCGGCCGCCCGCATCGAGGCCGACCGGCTGCGAGAGCGGCTCGAGGTCTGCAGCGAGGAGCGTCAGCGCCTGGCGCACCTGCTCGAGGCCAACGAGCGGGAACGCCAGCGGCTCACGTGGCAACTGGAGACCTGCCAACGGCACACCGAGGGACGAGCATGACGGATACCGAGCGCCAGCCGAACGAGGTACGCGACACGCTCAGCGTCGGGCTCGCGGCATCCCGAACCGTTGGGGGTGCGTTGAGCCGGAAGGCCGACCGCACCGACGTGTGGAAGATGGTCACGGTCGGCGGCCTGTTCGCCGCGGCTGTGGCTATCGCGATCTCCGTGCCTGCCGCCATCTCGGCGGCCAACACGCGCGCTGTGGCCTCCGCTGCCCAGCAGGCGGGTAACGAGTCCCGCCAGCGTGCCGAGCAGGCGTACGCGGCCGCTCAGCTTGCGAACGAGGAACTCAAGCGGCGTGGGCAGGAGCCGGTCGCGCTGCCCGCGCCGTCGGAGGACAACGCGCCGGAGACGCTCGTCGCCGCGGCGACGGCCCGCGTGCTGGCCTCGCTGTCGGAGGACTCGACCCGCGACGCGCAGGCGCTCGGCCGCGCCGTCGCCTCCTACTTCCTGGCCAACCCGGTGACCGTGCCCCCGGAGCTGGTGTCCGCGCGGGTCGCCGACTACCTGCAGCGCAACCCTCCGCCCTCCGGCGAGGACGGCATCGACGGGCGGGACGGCACCGACGGCAAGGACGGAGCGGACGGGAAGAACGGCGACCCCGGCGCGAAGGGCGACAAGGGCGACACCGGCCCGCCCCCCACGGGCGCGGAGATCATGGCCGCGTTCAGCCAGGCCGCGCAGGAGAACCCCTCCCTGCTGTGCGCGGGGAAAGGCTCGTTCACGCTGGTGCGCGGAGTGCTCACCAGGCCCAACCCGGACAACCCGGCCGAGCAGATTCCGCAGGACATCTGGACGTGCGTACCGACGCCGTCCGGCTGACGACAGGAGCAACCACCCATGAACCAGTTCCCCGCTGACGACCCGTTCGGCCGGATCGAGTCCGGCGGCCCGACCGCGGTCCCGTCGCCCTCCATCCGGAGCACGGTGCTCGTCGACCGCGTCCGCGACTACGGCGTCTCGCTGCTGCGCACGGGCGTGCCGATCGCCTGGGGCTACGTGCTGACCTGGCTCGTCGGCCTCATCCCCGCGCTGCAGCCCGTCCTCGAGCGCCCGGAAGTGGTCGGCCTGTCGAACGCGATCACGTTCGGCCTGGCGCTGGGCTGGTACGCCGTAATGCGGTGGATCGAGCCGCGCCTGCCCGCGTGGCTGACGCGCATCGTGCTCGGCGCGAACGCGGCCCCCGTGTACGTCGAGGGCACGGCCACAGCCGTGGTGCGCGAACTGCCGAACCCGAGGTAGTGTCTGGCCTGGCGGTCATTCGGGGCCCCTGGCAGACCCCCCACTCGAGTCGGTTCGGGTGGGGGGTCTGCTGCTGTACGGTGCACGGGTGCCCGGTCCGGGTGACGCGGTAGGCGCGAGCTGGAACGTCACGGCAAGCGGGGGCCGTCGCGCGGCTGGTGAGGCCGCAGGCGCAGGTTCGAGTCCTGACGGGTACGCCAACGCGGAAGGGCCCCCAGTTCCTAGCAACTGGGGGCCCTTCCGATGTCACCTCTTGGCAGCAGCCAACCTACAACAAGGTGATCTGCTCGCCTGCACCGATCCGCTTGAGCGCGTCGCGACCCTCGTCGGTCACCTGCCACACCGTCCAGGGTGAGGAGTTGTGCACGCGAGTGAGCGCGCCCTCGTCCGCCATCGCGGCCTGCACGTAGCCAGCGTCGACCAGCTCGCCGCGGCGACGGCGCTCCGAGCTGATGCCGATCGCGAGGTCGGCCTGCAGCTCGAAGTCGGTCGCCCCGTAGTCCCCCATGTGGGCGAGCTGCTCGAGCACGCGGGAACGCTGGGTGCCCGTGGCCAGCACGACCGGGCGAGGCGTGCCCGGCATCGTGTGCGGCTCCTCGACGCTCAACCACTGCACCAGCCCGGCGGCCGCGAGCTGCAGCTCGTGCCCCAGGGCGGCCGCCACCTGGGCGACGTCGGCGGGTCGACGCGACCGGTCGAGGTCGACGAGCAGGGCGCGGGCCCGCTGCACGGCGTGCAGGCTCATGCCGGGCCCGGACAGGGTCACGTCGGCCGACCGGCTGCAGGAGTGCGTGCGACCAGGGCGGCCGCGTCGGCGAAGCTGATGCCGAGGGCGTTCGCGACCCCCTGGACCTGCTCGTCGCTGGCCACGGGCTCCTCCTCCTGCTGGACCGTTCCGGCCGAGTGCTGCTCGGCGGTCGGGTTGACCTCGCCGGTCCACCACTCGCACGGCCACGGCATCCCGTCCTGCCCGCACACCTCGCGGCCTTCGACGTTGAGGATGAAGTGCGGGCGGTTGGAGTAGTCGACGTTCGACGGGGGGCGGCTCATCTCCTGGTCGAACCAGGCCTGCCGCTCGCGCTGGGCGGCCTCGACGTAGGCGGCGAACTCGGCGGCCTTGACCTCGCGGGACATCTTGCGGACCGGGTCCTCGTAGGGCGCTGCCGGTCCGGCCGGGCCCTCGTCACGGAACCGGCGCAGGTCGGTGACGCGCCAGCCGTCCATGCCTTCCGGCGCGCCGTCGGGCACGTCGTAGTCGACGGGCTCGAGGCTGTCCGGGTCGATCCAGCGACCCTGCTCGTCCCGCCAAGCGGGCGTGTTCAGGCTGTAGCTGGCGCGCGGGTCGAGGCTCTCGACGACCTCGGCGCTGGTCTCTTCGGGTGCCGTCACGGCTTGGTTCCCTTCCGCGTGATCTTCACGCCCTTGTGCTCCGTGGTCTTCGTGATGGCCGCGGAGACGACTGCCGCCAGCGGGTCGGACCCCTGCCGCGCGATCTCGGCAGCGTAAGCCCTGACTTTGCTCACCTGCGGGTCGAACTTGCCGCACGTGGTGAGCTTGCGCTGCGCGTCGATCATGGCCTGCGCGAGGACGTCCGGGAGGTCGCCGGGCCCGCGGGCGTGGTCGCCCTCGACGATCGCCGTCACCTCGGCGGCGAGGTCGTGGCCAGCGTTGTCGACGCTCGGCGTGGACACGGTCGCGGCGACGGCGGCGAACAGGGTCTCGACGTCGATGTCGTAGGTGTGCTTCTGGTCCAGGGTGATGGACACGTCACCCTGCGCGTCGGGGACCTTGAGCGGCCCGACCGGCAGGCCGTCCTGTTCGCCGACGGCGAGGATGAGTTCCTCCTCGACGTACTGCTTGAGCAGCTTGCTCGCCGCGGTGAAGGCTGCACCGAACGCGGTGCACTTCTCGAGGGAGTTGGCGAGCCTGCGCTGCACGTCGTAGGTGTCCTCGCGCGACACGACCTCGCCGCGCGTCGCGGTCAGCTCGGCGTAGCCCTCGTTGATCGCACGGAGCAGGGTGTCTTTGAACTGCGCTGGCTCCGGCATCCCGGACAGCACGGTCGGGACCGGCTCGAGCTGGAAACCCGGCTCGTCGGGGGCGGCTTCGGGGGTGGTGCTCATCGTGCGAGTGCCTCTCGGATTGCGTGGCTGGCCTCGTCGAGGCTCGAGCCGAACTCGTTCAGCGTGAGGGCGCGCTCGACGTGGCCGAGCGCGAAGAGGTCGAGTGCCTGCTCGTAGGCGTCGTCGGAGATGTCGGCGAGCAGGTCGGCGCGGATGAGCGGGTCGGCCGCGTGCAGGGCGGCGAAGACGAGCTGCTCGGCCGCGTCGGGGGTGAGCAGCACACCCCCGACGTACTGCACCGCGTCGAGCGCGGGCAGCGCGCCGGGGATGTGCGCGAGGACGACCTGCCTCACCAGCGCCCCCGTCGACTGGGGAACGGGTCGATCCGCGGCCGCTCGGAGAAGCGTCGACGCTCGCGGGCGTGGTGGTCCAGCTCTTCGGCGCGCCGGGCGGGGGGCTCCTCCGGGGCGGTCCACGTGCCGAAGCGCTCCTGCTGCCAGCGTGTGCGGGTGACCTGCCGCGAGAGGTAGCCAGCGCTCGAGGGGCAGTCGCCCGACTTGCACTCGCAGCACGTGCCGCCCGCCTGCCAGCAGGAGCAGTGCGCGGGCAGCTCGGCGTACCGGTTGACCGATTGGGCTGGCTGGGTGGCGGGCCCCTGCAGGTCGTGCATCACGTGCCAGGGGGCGCGCCCGATGACACTGGCCAGCAGGTAGGCGCGCTGCTCCGCGGTCGAGCTGTCCTCGCGCGCTTCGCGGGGCAGGGCGGCGATGAACCAGCTCGGCGTGCGCCGGGACCAGCGCCGGCGGATCGCGTGAATCCAGTTCACGACGCCCTCCCGACGCGCTGGTTCAGCTCGGCCCACAGGGCGGCCGCGGGGTGCTCGACCCACGCGGACGAGTCCATCGGGCCCGCCGCGCCGATGGTGCCGGTCAGCCACGCGAGCGTGCTCTGCATCTGCGGCATGGTCAGCACGAGGACGCCGAAGTCGCCCTTCGGCCAGCGCAACGGGGGCGGCAGGATGAGCGGCTCGAGGGCGCGCTCCGAGAGCTGGTCGAGCGGCTCCGGCGGCGGGGGCGCGGGGTAGGCAGCCTCCGGGTCGGTGACCACCTCGGCGGGCGGGTCGCAGTAGTCCTGGTGGTGGATGCAGTACTCGGTACCGGGGACGGTGTCGACGTCGCAGTGCTCGCCGTCCTCCGGGTCGGACGAGGCCTGCACGCTGGCGATGCAGCCGCCGACCAGGCCGAGCGGGTCGAGCACCTCCGTCGTCTGCTCCTCGTAGTGGTGTTCGCCGGTCACGGGGCCACACTCCTTTCGACGATGACTTTCCTCGACGGGTCGGTGTCGTGCTCGCCGTCGATCACCTGCAGGACGCAGGCGCTGCAGCAGTCGTCCTCGAGGGGGCGACCGTCCATGTCGTATGCGTACACCGTGCAGTCGCGCAGGGCGGCCGCGCGCCCGCTGGTGCCGCCGAAACCGTCGCGCGGGATGGTGACACCGGGGCAGTTCGTCTTGTCGCACCAGTCCCAGGATGGGACCTCGCGCTCGACGATTCGGTACTCGATGAGGTAGGTCCGGAGCGCGTCGCCGATGGCGTAGCCGCCGACGATCAGGTTCCGGCGGGCGACGTAGGAGCGCTCGAGTTCGGAGCGCTGCACCTTGACGGTGAGGTTCCCGTCGGTGATTTCGTACCAGTCGCCGCGGAAACCGGGCGGGGCGGGACACGCGCCGAGCATGGTCCACTCCGTGCGGTCCCACGGTCGGAGGAGCTTTCGGTTCGTCATGTCAGTGACACTACCCCCCCACCGTGGGGGGTGTCAAACGATCTGTAGACCGAAGGCCCAATCCCACAGTTCGACCAGCCTGGACGGCCTCGCCAGGCGGTGACGCCCGCGCGCCGGGGTGCTGGCACGCACCCCCCACCGCCCACGGCGGGCGTGCCGTGGGCGGTGGGGCAGTACGGCCACTAGAACGGGGGCTCGTCGGCGAAGCCGCCACGACCGGCCGGAGCGGGTGAGGATGCCCACGGGTCGTCAGCGGGTGCAGACGATCGCGTTCCCGACCCGGATGCAGCCGCGCCCCCGAACCCTCCCCCCTGGGCACCACCGCCCCCGGAGCGGGAGACCTTCTGCACCTTCGCCGTGGCGTACTTGAGCGACGGGCCGATCTCCTCGACGTCCAGCTCGACGACGGTGCGCTTCTCGCCGTCCTTCGTCTCGAAGCTGCGCTGCTTGAGCCAGCCCGTGACGAGCACGCGCGAGCCGCGGGTGAGGGACTCCGCCACGTTCTCGGCCACCTGCCGCCACACGTTGCAGCGCATGAACAGCGCCTCGCCGTCCTTCCACTGCCCCGACGCCTTGTCGTAGGTGCGCGGCGTGCTGGCGACGGTGAAGCTCGCGACGGCGGCACCCGACTGGGTGAACCGCAGTTCGGGGTCCGCGGTCAGGTTCCCCGCGATGGTGATGGTCGTTTCGCCTGCCACTGGTCAGCCCTTCATCTGCAGAACGTGAAGTCGGTCGGTGTACTTCGCCGCCTTGAGCGGGTCGTCGGCGATCTGCTCCGTGAGCCACTGTGCGTACTCGGTGTCGGTCCACCCGGTCAGCTCCTGCGGGAACCGGTCGAAGTAGTCCGAGTCCTGCTCGCAGTCCCAGTCCTCGCCGCGGAGCTTCGTGGCGATCTTGACCACGAACGGCCGGAGGACGTCGTCGATCTTGGCGCGAAGCGCCGGGTCCGCGTTGAGGGCGTTCGCGAACTCCGGCGTGCGGGCGTCCTCGTTGCCGCTGGCGATCTGCCACGCGGCCGCGACGGCGCGCTCGGCGGCCTCGAGGGCGTTGTCGATGATCTCGGTTGCGCTGCACCAGCCCATCGGCTGTGCACCTCCTGTGGGTAAACCTGTGGATGGACGGCGGTCAGGTCCGGATGGTGTTCGGCGCGAGCTTGTCGACGACCTGGCGGAGGGCGGAGCGGCTGATGCCGATCTCCTGCAGGGAGGCCGACGAGACCTGGTCGTCGACCACGGTGCCCAGCAGGCGGATGAGCGAGGTCAGCTCGCGCGAGGGCTCGTAGTCGGCGAGCGGCTTCGGGGTGGCGACGTCGAACGTCGCGGTGCGCCGGTAGCCGTGACGGTTCCCGTCGGCGGGCAGGTCGGACTCGCGGATCGGCACGCCCGCGCGGAGCTGCTTGCGCAGGCGGGTCAGCGTCTCGAGCCAGGCCTCGCCGTGCGCGGCCATCCACTGCACCTTCGCCTGCGCGAACTCGTCCGCCTGGTCGGTCACCTTGCGGACGTGGTGCGCCTTCTCCTCGGAAAGCGCCTGCTCGGCGGCCTTGATGAGGGCGCGTCGGTCGTACTTCATGCCGTGCCTTTCGTGATCATTCGGGGGATGGACGGTCAGCCGACCCCGACCAGCTCCTCGTGCTGCTGGTGCTGGACGGCGGCCGAGGACGTGAGGCCTCCGCCGACGTGCGGGGGGTCGGCGCGGTGGATGTTGTTCAGCGTGTCCACCAGCTTCCAACCGGCGACGGCGAGGAGCGCGACCTTCAACCCGGCGAACGGGGTGTAGTACGCGATCGTCGACCACAGGCCGGTCATGAGCAGGCCGGTCACGGTGCCGGAGGAACGGCGCTGGGCGCGCCGAAGGGTGTCGAGCATGGTCAGGTTCGTCCCGTGTGTGATGCGCCGTAGGTGTTCGCGATCGACTTGCCTACCGACTGGTAACCGGAGAGCACCGATCGCAGGTTGTGCATCGTGGACTGGATGGCCTTGCGCACCATGCGCGCCTGCACGAACGCGTCGTGCAGCTCGCGGGTCGTGACCATCGCGTCCGCCTTGCGGGTGTCGGCCGCGCCGAGCTTCGAGTTCAGCACGGCCAGGTCGAAGGCGTTGGACCACTCGAGTTCGGTGCGCCCCTCCTCCTCGATCGCGGCCCGCTCGAAGTGGGCTCCGCGCTCAAGGCGGGCGTTGCAGTCGAGGATCTGCTGCTCGATCTGCTCCGGGGTGTAGACCTTCGTCGGGTCGATCAGGGCGATGGTCGCCGCGATCGGGTCGTCCGGGTGGTAGCTCCGTCGACCCGCGACGGCGGCCTCGCCGTTGACCATCGCGGGAACGAGGTCGGCTTCGCCCTGCACGCCGATCGGCTTGCCGTGCTTCACGAGCACCTTGCACCCGCACTGCGCGGTCTCCGGGTACTTCGCGTCGGCGGGCAGGTACTGCACCCGCTTGATCTGCGCGCACCCGACGTGCCCGTGCAGGGCGAGCAGCTCCTCGCCGCGGCCGCTGTACTTCGTGGCCACCTTCTCCGCGAGGTCGCGCGCCGTGGTGTTGGGCTCGATCCGGAACGGGTCGTCCTCGGCCACCGTGGCGAGCGTGTCGTCGGGCAGGTCCCACGGCGGCTCATCCGGCATGGGCGGGGGCGGGGTGCTTGACGAGCGTCGGTAGAACCGCTCGCCGAGTCCGCCCATCTCCGGGTCGGACAGGCGCGCGACCTCGGCATCGGCGTAGTCGCCCACGTCACCAGCCTCCGTCAGGAGTCGGCAGGGTGGCCCGTGCGCCGAGCACGTGCTGCGCGACGGTGCTGCCCCGGATCACGATGTGCCCGATGCCGAGTTTGCGGCACTGCTTCTCGATGGCCTGCAGCCGCGGGGGCTGGTCGTGCGGGAAGAGCTGACCGAGTGCGTCGATGGCCTGCACCGCGCGCAGCGCCTGCGCGTTCAGCTCGTCGTCGACCGACGCGGCCAGCTCCTCGCGCGAGGGCGTGTCGTCGGGCGGCTCCGGCGCGGACTCCTGCCGCTGCTGCTGGGCGGGACGCTGCTCCTGCTGGCGCGGGTCCTCGCGCTCGATCGGCGGAGTGGTCTCGCCGTCGGACTCCGGGGCGTTGAACGGGATGCAGAGCGACTGCAGGAGGCCGTACTTGAGCGCCATGCTGACGGCCTTGCTGGTGGCCTTGTCGCCGAGGTCGCGACCCTCGCCCACCATCTCGATGGCGTGCTCGGAGCCGTCGTCCGGGTCGACGAACACGTACCGCATTTCTGCGGAAACGCTGGTCCAGACGCGACCGTTGACGACGGTCTTCACCTCGTCGCGCTTGATCACCTCGGAGCGCATGATCAGGCCGACGTGCCGCATCCCGTGGCCGACCGCGTCCATCGCCGAGTCGATCGAACGGAACGTGTAGCCGCCCATCTCCGGCGACGCCTGCTTGTCCTTGCCCAGGCTGTCGACGACGTTCATCAGCGCGAGGAACTTGCGCAGCGCACCGCGGGGCGTGCCGTCGGACAGGGTCACGACCTCGCCCGCAACGGCGACCGGCCTGCGCTCGACCTCGGCCAGCCTCTTCGTCAGCGCGTCCAGCGCCCGGCCGTAGCTGCCGTGCTCCTCGCGCAGGTGCTGGACGTCCTTGTCGAGTTCGCCCTGCTCGCGGTTGAGCTTCTCGACGTCGCCGCCGACGGCCTCGGCCGTGGTGGCGCGCAGCTCGGCCAGCGTCTTCGCGATGTCCTCGCGCAGCTTCTCGGTCTCGCCGGGCTGCAGCGCGTCGACCTTCGACGCCAGCGCGTTGAAAGCGTCAGCGAGCGCGGTCAGGTCCGTGTCGAGCGCCTTCACCTGCTCGACCATCTCCGGGGTGCCAGCGGGCATCGGCTCGCCGGACGGAACGCCTGCGGCGAGGGTGCGCTCGAGTTCGTCGAGCCGGTCGAGCGCGAGATCCGCTTTCTGGGTGGCGGTCGTCGGGCGGGCGTTGGGCGGGGGCACGTCCGGCGCGCCGGAAGTGGGGGCAGTCATCGGGGTTCCCTTGCTGGTCGGGGATTGGGTGACGGTCAGACCTTGCCCGGCTTGTCCGGGTCCGCGTAGCGCTCGAGGTTGTACTCGATCCACCGGGCGACACTCTGCCCGGCACCACCGACAGCGGCCTTCATCTCGGCGTACTTGTCGCGCGGCATCCCGAAGCGGAACTTCCTCCGGGTGTCGGTTGCCGTGCGGTCGGCCGCGGGCAGGTGCTTCAACATGAACGCGTACTCGGGCTCGACGGCGCGGTTCATGATCTGCCGCGCGACCGCCGAGAGCTGGTCGCCTTCCCTGACCGCCACAGCTAGTGCTGACTTGTAGACCCGGTCCAGGATCTCGACCTCCACCCGCTGCAGCGCGGGGGCGTCCGGGGGCTTTTGGGCCACGGTGTCGTGACCTCCTCTCGTGCTCGACTGCACCGACCATACCCCCTATGATGGGGGGGCACAAGTCGAGAGGAGCAACGCAGATGACACCCCGCGTCGACTGGACCGACCTGCGCGAGAAACTATGGACCCGGTGCGCCGGACGCTGCGAGGCGTCCGGCCGTCGGCTGGACCCGGAGACCTTCGACGCCCACCACAGGCGGAACAAGGGAATGGGTGGGACGACCCGTCCCGACCGCGACTGGCTGACGAACCTGCTGGCACTCGACCCGCAGGTGCACAACGGCGGCCCCCGGTCCGTGCACGGCCAGCGCGTCTGGAGCGAGAGCCGCGGCCTGCTCGTGCCGAAGCACGTCGACGTGGCGGGCTCCTGGCCGTTCCGCCGGTACGACCTGGCCTGGCTCATGCTCGACGACGAGGGCGGGTACCGCGTGCTGGGCTGAACAATCCCCCCTGCGACGGGGGGTATTGGTGAAATCGTCGCAGGTCAGAGACGGAACAGGCGCTCGAGGTGATCCACCCTCGAGCGCCTGCCGCCCGCGGGGACGGGCTCCGACCTTCGTGCCGCAGTTCCAGCCAGCGCACCCCCTATCCGAGGGGGTACAGGCGGAGCGTACATCGGCGGTCCGGAGCGCGGTAGATCGACCGTGATAAGTTCGGCAGGCAAAGTAAAGGGCCCGCGACGTGGCAAGCGTCCGGGCCCTCGGAGACACCCTGAACGAAGGAAGGGGGTGTGCTCGTTGAGCACCCTACCTGATGTACGGCGTAGCCACGAAACCGGCTCGCCCTTCGACGCCCTCCGGCAGTATCGGCCCGACGGCACCGAGTTCTGGTCAGGCCGTGACCTCTGCCCGCTGATGGGCTACGGGCGCTGGGAGCGCTTCGCCGACGCGATCGACCGGGCGAAGATCGCAGCGCGGAACACCGGCATGGACGTGACCAGCCACTTTCGCGCCTCCGCGAAAATGGTCGCACGCTCGCAGGGGGGCGGCACTCCGCAGGAGGACGTCCAGCTCACCCGCCAGGCGGCCTACCTGGTGGCCATGAACGGCGACCCGCGCAAGCGGGAGATCGCCGACGCGCAGGCCTACTTCGTGGTGCGCACCATGCAGGCCGAGGTCGCTGTCCCTGTGCAGCCGACGATGTCCTCCATCGACGTGCTGCGCCACGCCCTCGACCGGATCGAAGAGGCGCAGCAGGAGGCCGCGAACGCAACCCTGCTGGCGCGCACGGTGACGGCGAGGGTCGACGCGATCGAAGGGCACTACGACGAGTTCGCCGCGCTCGGCTACGCGAAGCTGCACAAGCTTCGGACCGACCGGCCGTACCTCATCCGGCTGGGCAAGGCGGCGACCGCGGCCATGCGCACCGAGGGGCAGGAGCCGCGCAAGCGACAGGATGCGACGTTCGGGCAGATCAACGTCTACCCGACGTGGGCCCTCGACGAGGCGCTGCTGCAGCTCGAGGGCAACGCGTGAGCACGGTTCGCCGCGTGAACCGGCCGGACGCCGAGTTCACCATGATCCGGAACGCGTTTCTCCGGGACGGCTCGCTCAGCTTCCACGCCCGCGGACTCGGCGGTTGGCTGCTCTCCCACTCGGAAGGCTGGGAGTGCAGCACGGTCAGCATCGCGAAGCAGGCAGGCATCGGCAGGGACCAGGTTCGGCGTGCGCTGCGCGAGCTTGAGGCCGCGCGCTACTTGCGCCGGACGAGGGTCCGCACGCAGTCTGGGACGCTCGGCGACGCCGTGTACGAAATCCAGTGCGAGCCCTTCCCGGAGGAGGAAAAGCCCAGCTCAAACCTGCGACTGGAAAATCAGGCGCTGGTTCCCCCGCCCCTGGTGAGGCCACAGCATAAGAAGACCATTCCTCAGAAGACCAACCCAGAAGACCAACCCTCCGGGGGAGACGGCGCTTCGCCGCCGCTCGCGGAGACGGTCGTCGATCTCTCCCAGGAGGACCCCGTGCCGCAGGAAGCGTTGTTCGAAGTCGCCCGCCCGCCGAAGCCTCCTCGCCCTCAAGGCGCTGGGGACGTGGTCGCTGCCTACGTCGTCGCCTACCGCGAGCACCACGCGGACCGCGAGCCGCTCAAGGCCGACCGGGGGCGGGTCGGCCGTGACGCGGCACAGATCCTGAACTCCGGGCAGGCGACGGTCGACGAGCTGCTCGCTGCCGCGGCGACGCTGGGCACGACGCAGTGGGCGAACCTCGGCCAGCAGCTCAAGTTCGAGCGGGACGGCAACCGCGGGGGGCAGCGTGCGGGGCGGGCCCCTGGCATGGCCCCGGCGCTGCCGAACGAGGCACCGGTCTGGGGTGAGCTGGCGGAGACGCACCGCTTCGACGGGTTCGACGACGCCCTCGAGCAGGCGTTCCTCGAGCGGGTCGCCGATGTCTGACCTAGTTGCACCCCCTAACGGTTGGGGGTACGGTTGGCGCATGGAGGACAGCGACCGCCTGGACGACCGGGTCGGCAAGCTCGCGCACGGCCTGATGGCGCAGGGCTTCCGGGCCCGCGGCCTCGACCCGCGCCGGATGCCGCGCCTCACCGAGGAGGAGAAGCGCAACGAGGAAGCGCGCGCCTTCGGCGAGTGGCAGCGGGCGAAGGCCGAGATCATGCTCTCGACGCTGCCCGCCCTCTACCGGGACGCGACGTTCCCGAACACGGCCGAGGGGCGCAAGGCCTTCGGCTGGTGCGACGAGTACCGGCGCGGCATCCGCCGACCCCTCGCGATCATGGGCCCGGTCGGCACCGGCAAGACGTGGATCGCTGCCGCCGTCGCCCGCGAACTCCTGCTGCGCGGAGCCCCCGCCCCGCACGACCCGACCGGGCCCGGCACGCTGCCGGTCCCCGTGCGGTTCATCGCGGTGAACGAGATGCTGCAGTCGCTGCGCCCTGGTAACGAGTCCGTCGACCTGGTGGCCTACTCGGTGCCGCCCGTGCTGGTGCTCGACGACCTCGGCACCGAGCGGCTGACGGAGTGGGAGTCCGACCAGTTGTTCATGCTGGCCAACGCCCGCGTGAACGCGCAGCTCCCGATCGTCCTGACGACGAACCTCGAGCCCGCCCAGCTCAAGGCGCGTTACGAGCAGCGCACCGTTCAGCGCCTCTTCGCCGGGGCCGAGGTCGTGGCCACCCACGGGCAGAGCATCCGCAAGATGCCCGAAGGGTTCTGACCAGCACGCCCCCGCGGGACGGCATCCTCCCCTGGTGCCACCCCCCAGCCCGCGGGGGCCGTGCGCCCCCGATCGCAGAGAGGAACCCGCATGGACGTCGACCACTTGATCGACATCGCCGTTTACAACAAGGTCACCGACTGGCAGAAGGTCGCGAACGACGGCATCAAGGGCGCGAGCATCAAGGTCAGCCAGCAGGTCAACTACCTGAACCCGCTCGCCGCCAGCCAGTTCGCCGGGGCCAGGTCGGTCGGCATCGCCGGGGGCGGCTACCACTTCGGCGACCCGCGCGTCTCGGCCGCTCGGCAGGCCAGCTACTTCGTCGCCAACGCCCGCCCACTCGGCGCGTTCGAACAGGGCGCGCTCGCGCCGATGTACGACGCCGAGAACTGGGAGGGTGGCGGCCTGGTCTGGCCCGACCCGAAGACCCTGAACGACCACATCGCGGAGCACATCCGCGTGGTGCGTGAGGAGACGGGCGTCCTCGAGCACTTGGTCTACGGCTCGCTGTCCTGGTGGCAGACCGGCTGGATCGACCCGGACCGCTGGGCTGACGAGCACGTCCTGCTGTGGATCGCGGTCTACAACGGACGGCCCGGCGACCTGCAGGGCTGGGACCACCCGAACGACGCGCTGCACCAGCACACGTCGAAGGGCATCGTCCCCGGAGTCGCTGGGGACGTCGACAAGAACACGACCCTGCGCGGTCGGAAGATCGCGGACCTGACCATCGGCAACACGAAGGACGACGACATGAAGCTCACGGACCGGATGGAAAACGCGTGGGGCGGCACCCCGACGATGGAAGAGGTCTTCCGCTACATCGACTGGCGTACCGCGCAGGCCGCGGAAGGGGTCGAGCAGATCCAGCTCACCCTGAAGGCGCAGGCCGACACCCTCGCGGCCATCTCCGAGGACGCCAACATCGACGCCGAGCGCCTGACCGCGATCATCAACACGTCGGTGAACGAGGGGCTCGCCCGCGTGCAGGAGGGGCTCGTCGAGATCGTCCGCTCCGCGGTGCACCAGGAGCTGGGCTCCGACAACGAAGAGCAGGCCGACCGCATCCTCGACGCCATCGCGCGCCAGCTCGCGAAGAAGGTGCAGCCGCCGAGCCAGTCGCAGTAGCCCGACGTCCACCCGGTCAGCCCCCCGTCACCCAGCGTGCACGGGGGGCTGACCCCTCTCCGAAGGGGGTGCCGTGCACCTCGCCCCGCGACCGACCGACTGGGCAATCCAGATGCCGTGGCCTCGCCCGCCCATCACCCTCAACGACCGGCACCACATGCGCGAGCGCGCCAGCCTGACCAGGCTCATTCGCAACGACACGAACGTGCTCGCCCTCGCCGCCCGCCTACCTCAGCTCGACCGCGTCACGCTCGGCCTGATCTGGTACCCCGGCGACAACAAGGTGACCGACGCGGACAACATCGCCCCCACGTTGAAGGCCGCGATCGACGGACTCCGCGACGCGCACGTCCTGGTCGACGACAACGGTCGCCACGTGCTCACCACCTGGCAGCGGGTGGTGGCCCGCCGCGACGACCCGTTCAAGAGCAACCGCCCGCGCGTGCTGCTGGTGGTGCACGACGCCACGGGCGACAATCCGTTGCAGCACTACCCGCCCGCCCACACGGGAAGCCTGGTCTCCGGCAGCTTTGGACCGGGCTGCGATGGGGGGTAATCTCGACGCATCAAGATCCGTTCGACCGAGGAGCGTGCCAACGATGAGTGATCGGCTCGTGCCACGGAAGAAATGCGGAGCCAAGACCCGCACCGAGGACAAGCACCCGTGCGGGCAGTGGCCGGAGAAGGGCACCAACCGCTGCCGCTTCCACGGCGGACGCTCGCCGCAGGTGAAGGCGAAGGCCGCGGCGAACCTCGAGGAGGAGCGCGTCGAGGAGGGCGCGCTCCGCCTGCTCCGGAAGATGAAGATCGAGCCCGTCGACAACCCGCTGCAGGCGCTGCACGACCTGGCAGGCACCGTGCTCGCCTGGCAGAAGGTCATGCAGAAGATGGTCAACGACCTGGCCGAGGTGCGTTACCGCGGCCTCGACAGCGAGCAGATTCGCGGCGAGGTGCTCCTGTTCGAACGCTCGATGGACCGTGCCGCGAGCGTGCTCACGTCGATGGCCCGGCTCGACATCGACGCGCGCCTCGTGCGCATCAGCGAGCGGCAGGCCGAGCTGGTCGAGCAGGCGCTCATGGCCGGAATGTACGACGCCCACCTGCCGCCGGCGCTGATGGAGAAGACCATCGGCGCAACCGTCGTCCACCTGCGCGCGCTGGCTGCGAGCTGACGTGACGTCCGCGCTGTTCTCGCGCCTCGCGGACCGGTTCGAACAACGGGTGAACCCGAAGCCGAACGAGACCCTGCTCCGCTTCCCCACCCCCGGCGAGCTGGCGCGCTTCGTCCGCAACGACACGGTTCAGACCCCGATGCTGGACAAGTTCGACGAGGCCATCGTCCTCGCCGACAAGGGCGAGCAGCGACGTTGGATCATCAACTGCCCCCCGCAGGAGGGCAAGAGCACCCGCGCGCAGGCGGCCGCCCTGTGGCTACTGCTGCGCGACCCGACCAGGCGCATCGCGTTCGCCTCCTACGAGCAGTCCCTCGCCCGCGTGTCCGGCCTCGCCGTGCGCCAGTACCTCGAGACGCACGGCTCCGGCTACCTCGGCGCTCGCCGCGACGCGGACCGGAAGGACGTCCTCGGCCTCGCGCTGGACCCGGTCCGCGGCGAGGCGACGAAGTGGGCGCTCGCGAAGACCCCTACCCTCCCGCTGCCCGGAGGCGTGATCAGCGTCGGTGTGGGCTCCGGCTTCACCGGCCGTCCGGCGGACGTCCTGTTCATCGACGACCCGATCAAGGACGCGCAGGCCGCGGACTCGCCGAAGATCCGGCAGAACGTGATCGACTGGTACCTCGCCGTCGCGTCGACCCGCCTGTCCTCCGACGCGATCGTGATCGTGGTCCAGACCAGGTGGCACGAGCAGGATCTCGCGGGGTGGCTCGAGGCCGAGGACGACCCGGACGAGCCCGCCTGGCGGAAGGTGGCCGTCGCCGCGCAGGCGATGAAGCCCGACCCGGAGGCGCAGCCCCCGATCGGCGAGGACCCCCTCGGCCGCAAGCCCGGCGAGTTCATGATCTCGGCTCGAGGCCGGACCGCCGAGGACTGGGAGAAGATCAAGAAAGCCCAGGGTCGCGGCACCTCGCGCTGGTGGTTCGCGATGTACCAGCAGCGCCCCGCCCCGCCCGCGGGCGGCGTGTTCCAGCGCGAGTGGTTCCGGCGCGACCGGCTCACCGAGCGGCCGCCGATGAAGCGCACCCTCGTGATGGTGGACCCTGCGGACAACGAGGGCGACGGCGACGAGGCGGGCATCATCGTCGGCGGCGTGTCGACCGACGGCCGGTATGCCGTGCTCGCCGACTGGTCCGGGCACTACACGATCGACCAGTGGTTCCGGCGCGCCTACCTCGCGTGCTTCGAGTTCGACGCCTCCGCCGTGTGCTGGGAGGCCAGCCTCTCCGGCCTTCGTCGCTCGGCGGCCTCGACGTGGAAGCGCGTCCGCGAGGAGGCGCGCGTCCTGGTCGCCGCGTGGAAGCACGTGCACGGGGAAGACGCCGTGTTCCCGGAGCGCGACCAGCACCCGCGTGCCGCCGTGCTGGTGGTCGCCTGCGAGATGCTCGCCCGCGAGGAGGACGACAAGCAGGACGCGATGGCGCAGCGGCAGAAACTGGTCCAGCTCTGGCCGTACGTGCGCGCCATCCGCTCCGCCCCGCGCACCGGGCCCCCGCTCAAGTCGGTCACGGCGAAGGGCAGCAAGACGCAGCGCGCCGAGTTCATCGCCCCGCTGTACGACAACCGCGAGGTGTCCCACGTCGGGCACCTCGCCCAGCTCGAACACGAGATGTCCACATGGCAGGTCACCCAGAAGTCGCCCAACCGGATGGACGCGAACGTCCACCTGCTCACGGAGCTGTCGCGCTCCGACGGCGGCTCGCTGCAGCGGGCGTCCGGCCCGGACCTGCAGCGTCACGGGGGCGTGCGCCAGGCGCAGCAGGTGCCCACGACCAGCGTCGGTAGCAGGGGGTGGCGATGACCCGCCGAGTTCCGCACCAGCCGTCCGCGATCATGCTGCAGGTCGAGACCCTGCCGTCCGGCGGCTACCGGTTCAGCAGCCCGCAGGCGCGCGGCTGGGCTGCTGTGGCGGCAAACCCTGGGGACGTCCTGCGCAGCCTGCACACGGCCTTTCAGGAGGTGCAGATCGCGTCCTACGCGCGGGCCCGCGCGGAGGTCTACGACCTGGACGCGCTCACGGCGCACGTGCCCGGCGACCCTCTGGCGGCCGCGCCACAGCAGCGCATCCGCCGGCCGCGCAACCCGAACACCCGGCGCACCCACTCGCCCGCGGACTGGTCGAAGATGACCGACCAGTCCGGCACCCGCTGGCGCTCGCCGTCGGGGCGCATGTACCGCGAGGACACGGCGACAGTGCGCAACATGGTCGCCAAGAGGACGGCGCTCGGCCTCCCCATCTAGACCCCCCACGGTGGGGGGTGCTAACGTGGTGACATGAAAACTGCAGCAGTCGCCCTCCCGCGCAGGGGAGCCATCGCGGCACTCGAGGACTACGGGTTCGGGCACAAGGTCCGGAGCGGCCGATCCACGTACACGCTGACGACCGGGTTATTCCGAATCCGGGCGTCCTGGTCGGCGGCATCCGGGGATAACGCCGTGCTCACCATTGCCATGCGGGACGGCAAGGGCGCCTACGTGGACATCAGCCGATCCGAGCTTGCCGTCCCGTTCGACGACCCGCGCACCAGCGGCGAGGTCGCTCGCGCAGCGCTGGCTTTCGCTCGCAACGTCGAGGCCTACTGGGGTTACGGCGGCGACTAGTTCCGACTTGACACCCCCCAATGATGGGGGGTACGGTTGCGGAGCACGGCAAGCAACCGAGAGGAACACCCCGAATGATCACCCGCAAGAGGATCGCCCTCGCGCTGGCACTCGCCGCACCGCTGCTCATGGCGGCGAAGTGCGGCGAGGCCGCCAACGACGACGGCCCGGAGAAGCTGACCGGGTCCATCGGCCTCAAGTTCGGTCCCGACGTCCCCGCCACCCTCGACGGCCGGAAGTGCACCTACGGTGGCTTCTGGGTGACCAGCACTGAGGGCAAGTGGTACGTCTGCGCACCCAGCCAGAAGGTCTGGGACGCAGCCAAAGAGGGCGACACCTTCACCCGCTGACCCGATTCGCGATTCGCGAATCACCCGACGAACAGGAGGGAACCGAGTGCGCAAGCGCAGGCGCAAGCGGTCGAACATCCAGCTCGAGCCGCCGACGTGCCCGTACTGCTGGCGCGTGGCCGGGCACATGGGGCCATGCAGGTGAGCCGTCGGCGAGAGCGCGCAGTCAGCCTGCCGCCGAACTCGATCGGCCCCCGTGAGGCCCCGGAGTACCGGGGCGGTGCGTCCCGCGCCAGCCACGCCGAGCTGACCGAGCTGGCGGACGTGCGGGACAACGAGCGCCCGCCGGGCTGGGTGCCGCCGGAGATCCCGGAGTAGACCCCGACTTGCACCCCCCCACGGGGGCGGGTATGGTCGGCGATGTTGCAGCGCGGCACGGGGCATGGGGTCGGAGGAGAACTCCGGACGAAGGGCGCTCGTCCCGGTCATGGAACACCCCGCGCCAGCGCGCAGGAGTGCGGTCGTTCAAGCAGGACGCCTCCGGGTTGAACTCGGGTAACCGAGTTCACGAGGTGGGGAAATCCGGGTATCGAATCCCGGTCGCACA
>Ga0247780_1000236_pt1 | contig 55450 bp, 47 predicted proteins | sample UWRJL079202R5_FD_179927 | JGI IMG/M metagenome (GOLD analysis project Ga0247780, IMG submission 179927) | Plant litter microbial communities from Arlington Agricultural Research Station in Wisconsin, United States - UWRJ-L079-202R-5 | ecosystem: Environmental > Terrestrial > Plant litter >...
CCCTAACCCTAACCCTAACCCTAACCCTAACCCTAACCCTAACCCTAACCCTAACCCTAACCCTAACCCTAACCCTAACCCTAACCCTAAATAACCCTAAGTGACGGCCTGCAGGGTCGTCACACTGTAGCTGTTAGCCAGTGCACTGTAGTAATAGTAGTAGCTAATAAGCTAGTGGAACGTGTATATATTAAGCTATATTTAGTTTTTGCTTAAGTAGGGAGTCTGTAGCTTTTAGCCAGTGCACTATGGCAGTGGTAGTGGCTAGTGGGCTGGTAGAACGTATATGTACTAAGCTGTATTTAGTTTTTACTTAAGTGGGGAGTTTATAGCTTTTAGCTAGTGCACTGTGGCAGTGGTGGTGGCTAGTGGGCTAGTGGAACGTGCATACATTAGGCTTCGTTTAGTTATTACTTAAGTGGGGAGTCTGTAGCTTTTAGCCAGTGCACTGTGGCAGTGGTGGTAGCTAGTGGGCTGGTGGAACGTGTATACATTAGGCTTTGTTTAGTTATTACTTAAGTAGGGAGTCTATGGCTGTTAGCCAGTGCACTGTGGCAGTGGTGGTGGCTAGTGGGCTGGTGGAACGTGCATGCACTAGGCTGCGTTTGGTTATTACTTAGGTAGAGAATCTGTCTGTTTTAGGTTATTACTTAAGTAGAGTATATGTGGGGTCTTAGTATGTGCGTGAGTTAAACTGCTTTAAGTTATTGCTTAGGTGGAGTCATTGCTGTTTTAGGTTATTGCTTAGGTAGGGTTCTAAAGTGGGGCGTTTTAAGTGAAAAAATGAAAAACTTGCACTTTTAAAGAATATTTAACTAATTAACTAAAATAGTTAGCGTATAATGGATTTAAGTTCTGTATTACAAATTGATGAAATATTATAATGTGTACATTTTATAAAATGTTATCTTTAAATAAGCCTAACCCTAAGGCAGAAAGCATAGAGAGAAAAACGGCAATTAGGGAGTTAAAGAAGGGGAAGGAGCTAGTAGCGATAAGTGGAATTATCAGAGTAATTATAGCAAGCGTATTACGCTTAAGCATTTAAGGTGGGGTGGTAAAGGGGGTAGTGAATATTATGTTAATATAGGTGGTAGTTATAGTTATAGTCTTTATAAGGTACGATATAGATATTATGGTAAGAAAATAAGGGAGGGAGAATAGTAGTAGTAGGATAAAGAAGAACTAATTAAAATAAGATAAAGAGAGGGAAAGTTGTTATAGTAATGCTGTCGTAATTCTATTATCGTGATTAGGTAAATCACATCATCAATCCGCCCCTTACAAACTTATTACTATTACTAATACCTTATTAGGGGGCATCTTAACTTCCCTCCTCCTAATATATCACTTTAATCTAACGTTTTATTACATTTAACCGCTTGACTGCAATGAAAAAAATCACAATAAATTACCACGTAGTGAAAACTACCTTAAAATATCCAGCCCTACCTTATTCGTCACCTTAGCCACCTACACAGTTAGTAGTGCCGTTACCTACATCCTCCTCCCCTCTGCCTAGACCCTCCGGGCCAGTTAGGACACCCTTAAGTGTCTTATATTATAAAGGGTTAAGAGCTTTATATTATCACTAAAGTTATCAAAAGGCACTGACCTCTTAACTCTCTTATCCGCAAATGCCCTCCCTGTCTTATAAAACCTCTTATACTCCTCCGTTCTCCTTTCGTCTAATAAACCCTAGCTTAAAGTTCATTTATCGTAACTTTCCTATCTTAATATTCTAAGTAATAGAGTATAAGGCTTTATACAGGTTATCAGTAATAGAGAATTATTATTTATTAAGTAATACAGATTTATAGTCCTTAATAGAACTTTAAGTGTAAAAAGGCTTTATAAAGCAGGTTATTATTTATAAGTGTTATAATAAGCTTACTGACCTTTGTATTATTATATCTATTACTAGACTTAAGTAAGTAGTTACTTATATAATATGTTAAGTTAAATATCGTGAGAACTTTTTTAACTGATAAATTACAACTAGCAGCTGACGCTTTAACTTGACATTATAAAAAGAACATAGTATCCTTATGTAAATTACTCGCTTTCTTCCTTACTATTCTTTATAAGTCTAAGTCTAACTTATTACGCCTGCGTTCCCTTCCTAACCTGGAGAAGCACTAATCCTTACTCTCTTAACGTATTATATAATTAAGGGACATATAGAGTATTGTTATTATTCTCTACAGCTAGGGTTCGACTACTAGATATCTATGTTATTAGCGATATTAGCGGTAGTGACCCTCTCCTTACAGGGTTAAATATTCCTTATGCCCTTAACTTACCTTACGAAAGCACTGTTATTAGTATTATACTAGTTATTAAAGGCATTAGTTACTACGCCTGCTTGAATAAGTTATGTAACTAGCGGTTATACTTAGTTTAAGCACTACTTTATTACTCCTTATTGTTATATTCGTCCTGCCTCCTCTTAAAGTAATCTACTTAGTCGTTACGCTTAAAGGCTTATACCTTATCTATCTTCCTGATAACTTTATGTATAAAGTGGTTGAATTCTTTATCTAGTTTAAGGACTATTTTAAAGTGCTTTACAGTTAGATATAGTTACGTCCCGTCTTATTACGTCTTATTATGCGCTAATAACAACACTACTTTAATAACGTTATGAATTTAACGCTTATTCTATAACATTACGCCCTTATTACGTAACTAAGCTTTAATGCCTTAGACGTGAAGCGAGGAATAGCTTTCTTACTGATTAATAGAGGCATTACTCTTTAGTTTATCTAGTATCGATTAGCTTTAATCTTCTCGAGACAGTTAAGATTTATTTCCTAGATTTCCCTAGTCTAAGGCTTTATAAGCTTCAGATAGTACAGTTTAAGGTAAATACGTGACTTAAATGCCTTGTTAAGAGCGCTAGGATAATTGGTCGTTATAAAGAGAAGTCTATTGTAATACTCTAACGCGTGTAGGAAAACTGATATTAATACATCCTTAGCGAGGGTTACATCTCCCTTAGATCTCTGTAAGAAAAGAGTATTAACTTTAATAAGCAGCACCACACAATCCTATATATTAGCTAATTGGAAAATACGTATTAACATTATCTTTTCTTTAATAAGCGTTAAGCTTAAGTCTTTACACGTTATAAAAAATAGAGGTTTCCCTTTCGCAGCTGTAATAACCTTAGCTGTAGCTGTCTTCTTAACCTTAGGCACTCTGTGCAGTAGGATAAATAGGCTCTTACCCTTGCCTTTAATTAGGTCGATACTCTGAAAATAGACGCTGGCCTGCTAGTAGCTTAACTTACGCTTAAAGTATTCTTTAACTAAAGACTGGAGAATTTCTTTATAATGTTAATTAATCTTTAAGAAGTTAAAAGCGTTAGTAGACTCCTTAATCTTATTAAGATACTGTATTATTAGCTGTATAAACTTCCGGTTCTGGAAAACGTAAGTAAAGACGTAGATGGGAAGTAGCAGTAAGTTATATTGCAGATCCGTTTTATTTTAATTAAAGTAATTTTCAGTCGTTTACCTATCGGCTTCACTATTCTCGCAAATCTAGATAAGAAACTTATCTACAGCGGGGTTACTAGCTAAGAGGTTATTATTCCGCTGAAGAACACTAATACTAGTCTGCAGGACAATTATCTTATTCAACTTACCTATAAGCTTACTTTAGTTATAATTAGATTACTAGCAGATGCTGAAATTATCTTTAACGTATTGCGAGTTTAAATCTGCTAGTTTTATTATAACCGCTTTAGGTTTCTATATCAGATATGCCTGAAAAGCTTTATTAAAGTCGATAATAACTTTACTTTTAACAAATTCAGCCCGTTATAACATTTAGCCCTTAATATTAATAGTTAGCCTACCTATTAGGGTTACTGTCGTTATCTAGCTTTTATAAGTAGTGTAGTATATCTTAGTGCTTTAGATGAAGCGTTATCCGTTATCGAGAATTATATAATAAAGGCTGTTATGATTTAGTGCAAAACGAAGTGGAAATACCTTAAGCGTGTTAACGGGCCGCTTACCCTTAAAAGGGGGGATTTCGAATATCTTAATCACAGCGCAGAACTTTTTACTTATATAATCAATGTAATAACAGTATACACCAAACGATAACTGTTCGCTATTATCATTATCAGCAGCAGAGCTTTAATCCTTAAATAAAGTAATGCGGTATTTAAACTAGTACAGCTGTATACTATAACATCACTACATCTAATTACTAAGAGCTATATTATTCAATTAAATAGTACTGATTAACCTAACAGCCCGAAAGATAAGTTCGTCTATATAAAAAAAGTATTATAAATTATAAAAGCGGATACTAAGCTGTAAAATCCCCTCTTCTATATAGCAGAGATTATCAAATCTAGTATACAGTTTCATAACCTCGTTATTTATAAAATTAACATAAGCTTTCAGCTCTACTAATACCACAAGGCAGTCTTTAATAATAAACTCTCTAGTTAAGCTATTGTCACTGTATTTAGACACAGTTAGGCTTAGTGTCACAAGGGGATTAAATCGGCTTAGTAACCTCTATCTTTCCTCTAAAGTCCTAAAAGTCTCGTAAATATAAGCATAGTAAAAGATAAGCAGCTTAAAGAGTTAGATAAAGGGTCTGTAACTTAGTAGTTTATAACGCCTTACTATCTATAACTATACGTAAAAGGATTTGAAGAATAGCGGGGGACTAGATCTGAATATACATTACTATTATTATACTAGACTTTTTAAAATAAAACCCTAACAGTGTAGCTAGTTTAACTATATTTAAGGTACCTATCCTGTCTCTTACACGCTTACAGTATAAGTATTCGCAATGCTTAAGCTTATCTTACATTTATAGTCCAATTTCAGTCGACTCTAACTCTAAAACGTTAATAGTATACAGTTACTTATTAACACTGAAACAGTCCTTAAAGTGGGCAATATTACACTTACGAACTACTAGAATAATGTAAGTACGTTTTAGAGGAATTACTTTTTCAGTAACGACAGGGTTTTCGAAATCCATTTTATGTTACGACCTGCTTTTAATAAGGGCTTAAGGGGGGACCGGATAAGATAAGACAGAGCGTATAGCAGGACGCTAAGCTAAAGGGGTCATCCAAAGACGGCTTGTTAAGCTAGCACTCCTAAACGAGAGTATACTGTGACTGTAAGTCGCTATTACTATAATGCACAGAGGGAAGTCTAAACAGTAGGATATAAATGAATAATGTAATACTAGTGTGAGGAACCAGGAGTCCCTTACGGCTATCGTGGTCACAATGATGACTATCTATACTAGCTAACTAAGAGGTACCTTGTAATGTGCTCGTGGTGTCGCAAGTGCTTATAGGGCAAGCACTCTGCACTAAGCGAGCGTTCTGCTCGTGAGGTTTCTCTTACTTATAGTGCGAGCACTTGGCATGCCACGAGCGGAACCTTATTGGTCGTAGGGGCTTTGGGTCTTTGCACCCCTGGCCCAGTGTGTAGCACCGTGTGCACTGTACTCCTGCACTGTTCCTCCTGCGGGGGATTCGTTAGGCCGCGCCGGCTTAAGTGTCAGCCTGCAAGGTCGTCACACTACCCAGTCTTTAAGTCCTGCTATACGCTCTGTCTTAACCTAACCAGTCCTTTAGGTCTGTGCAAAGTGCAGGTCGTAACATTAGAGTAGCGCCTTATTACAGTTCAGTAATAAAGTTTATAAGCAACAGCTAATTGGGTGAAATAATACAGTATATAGGGTTGCACCAGTCCTCGCGAATTTGTCCAATGAGCTAAATGCCTGCATATGATGACTTAACTACTGAAAGCTCTTAACCGTGATGAATTTTCCCCTCCCCCGCTCCTGGCTTCCATGTCTGGCAGCAGAAGTTAAAAAATCCAACTGTTACAGGCACCTTTGCGACCACGTTGCTGCGTTTTGCTTATTATGCGCCCTGTAACGTTTAACTAAATGTTAACTAAGGTCTTAGCAGTTTTTGGTGATGAAGGGGCAGGGAAAAAGTCTATTGTGGGAAGCCTGATCTATAAAGTAAGAACCTCCCCCTCCATGCAGTAGCCTTCACCAGTTGCTGAAGCTAACAGTATCTCAGTGTGGACTCGATGTGCAGCAACTTGGACGACTAGAGGGTAGCACAGGTCGAAAGATTTCCGAAATTGTTCCATTCTTTGATCAAAACGGCATCGCTAAAGCCTTTTATGCTCCATCTGCCCAGTTCGTGGTCGAGGGCATGTGTTCCACCGGTGATCATCCCCCGTAGCATTCATTGATTTGTGCTGACTGTTCCGCAACTAGACACGGCGACACCCGACGTTGCGTTCTGGGTTGTAGACGCCTCAGCCGATGTTAGCACATCCTCAAGCGCTTCGCTTCTGGCTCTACTTCGTAGCGGCGATATCAATCCAAAGGAAGGGTTGATGGTTCTGGTCAACAAGATGGACCTCGTGGGCTGGTCTGAAGATGCATTCAAAAAATCAGCGAAGTCCTTTAACGACGTTCAAGACCACCTTCCAACCAAAGAGTTAGCTTCCTTATCCTATCACCCGCTCACGTTGTGCTCTCTTCGGCAGGAACTAACCCTGACAATCCCAGTGTCCGCATTGTTCCTATTGCTGCTTTGCAGGGTACCAATGTAGTCGAATCGCCAGACGATGTCTCATGGACAGAAAGCACTTTGATTCACACGATTTGACAGTGGCAGAGGTGTCTTACCGGCGATGGCCCGAGCAATGGCCAGGCAGTCAGGTCGGGGTTTCCTTTTGCCTAACTTTCGCCCCACGCGCCTTCTGTGTCAAAAGGCGCTAGCGCGAATATGCTGGACTCGAGGAGGCCGGACAGGGGACTTGGTAGCACGCTCGAGGAATGCATTGATCTCTGTCCGAACCCGCCCCACTGCACGATCTCATCGGTCCTTCGAGTCCTGTACCACCCGTGGGTGCCCAAGGTGGCTGGGACCCAATACATCGGTAACCCACGCGATGGCCTGGGTTAGGTCGCCAATTAGGCGGACGTGCAGCACTTGCCCTCTTTCACCGCCCGCTATCTCATATTTGGACCCACCTTTTCCCCGCTTTCTGTTTACCTGATGCTTGTGCACCTCCGATCCTTCCCCACCCTGAATCTTTTGCTATCCTTGCGCCTCATTGACAGCATCGGTCCCATTGCGGGCCCTAGTGGAAAGTCATGAGGGAAAAGTTCAGACTGCTGAAGAAGCTGGCGAGACGCACTGCCGACGGAAGTACTTCTGAGGCAGAATCCCCGGATGCTGCTCGCCCCGTGACCCTGGAAAGCCCCCGCGCCGAGCGATTCGGTCTCATGCCCCTCGCCGAACCTACCCCGGATGATCCCGCACAGTATCCTGTCGATATCGTCGCCGTCCACGGCTTGGCAGGAGACGCCTACACGACTTGGACGCACGACAACAAGGTGCTGTGGCTTCGAGACCTCCTTCCCCGCTTTCTCCCGGGATGTCGCGTTTTTACCTACGGGTATCCTTCTCAAGTTGCTTTCAGCACATCATTTGCTCGGGTGCAGGAGTACGCCCGCGGATTGGTCATTTCAGTGAGAGATGCCCAAGAGGATTCGATCGAGGTAATCTTGTGAAGCCAGCTGCGACCGTCTACCGTTTCCTGAGGCTAATATTCCGGCATCGGCGAAATAGCAACCCCGACCAATCATTTTCGTCTGCCATAGCCTCGGGGGCATCGTTTGTAAACAGGTCAGCCAGGACATACCATGCAAAGATTTCCCGGTGCTGATACTACCTACCAGGCCCTCATCTTCGCCCACGAAGATAACGCTATCTATGGACGACTCCTCAAATCCGTCGCTGGCGTAGTCTTCCTCGGAACGCCGCACAAGGGGAGCAATGCTGCGACACTGGGCACTCTGGTTGGGAGGATAGTCAACACATTTGTGGCAGCCACGTCGGCCGGGTTGCAGACCAGGCCAGCCAGAACTGACCTCCTGGACTACCTCAGTTATGATTCGAAGCATCTCCAAGACCTCAGCGTTTCAGTTCGGAATCGGCTAGCCGACCTCACTGTCGTCTCCTTCTACGAGTGTGAAGCCCAGTACCCGTTGTCTGTGGTGAGTCTCGATATTTTGGCAACGCAGCCACTGAGTAAAGTGACAGCAGCTGATGTTGTGTCTAGATTGTTGACCGAGATTCCGCCGTTCTGAGCATACCCGGGGAGGAGATCATACCGATGTATGCGAACCATCGGGATCTCTGCCGGTTCCCTGGAGAGAGCGGTGACTACAAAGCTGTCTCAAGAGCTGTGCGAAGGATTGCTCAAGCTAGATTACAAGGAATGGCCAGCCGTTATAGCACTCATTCCTCACAGAAGAGTCAGCCATCCAGCCCGAAATGAAACAAACTCCCAGTCCTAACATTTTTTGCAGGTTTGAATGACTCGGAAAAGTCTTGTATGAGACTACTTAGCGATTTCGACGTGTCCGATTACCAAGCAATGCTGTCGAGGCCGGCCACTGGCACATGCCAATGGATCCTGAGCCACCCTTTGTTTGTCTCTTGGCTTGAGAAAGCAGGAAACGCCCTCATATGGCTGACAGGCCATCCAGGTTGTGGAAAGACAACCTTGTCACTCTCCTTGTTCAAGCAACTAGAAGCCGGTTTGGCGTCTCGACCCGAAAGCAGCATTTGCATATTCTTCTGCGACGACAAGATCAGCAAGCAGAGGGACGCGAAAAGCGTCCTGATCGGACTAATCCTCCAGCTTGTCCATCGACACCGTTCCCTCATCCGACATGCCAGCAGGATTTACGAAATCCATGGGCAAAGCATCCTCCGCTCATTCACAGCGCTGTGGAATCTCTTCATCAAGACGGCAACGGATCCGAGGTTTGGCCCAACTTACGTCATAATCGACGGCTTGGACGAGTGCGACATCGCCACTCGTTCCTCACTGATTGAATCTATCGGCACCTTCATCCAAGCCCTGGAGCACCCCATCGCTGGCAAACACAGCGTCAAGTTTGTGTTGACCAGCCGCCCGTTCCTAGCAGAGCTCAAGTACAGCAATATTAACATTTCGGAACAGAGGATTCCCATTGATGAAGGCCAAGGCGGCTACGAAGAAGACGTGCGGGCTTTCATCCAGCAGAACGTGCATGAAATGTCCCAGAGGCGGAATTTCCCACCCGAAGTGCAAGAATTCCTACAACGAACCCTGTACTCTCAGTCAGGACAGACTTTCCTCTGGATCCACATGGTCCTGGTGTCCCTGGAAAAGAGCCCGCTTTCATCGAAAAAAGACCTGCAAGATATAATCGCGCGACTTCCAACTGGCCTTGAGACAACGTATCTGGGATTCCTTTCAGCCATCCCCCTTGGCTACGAAGACATGGCTTCAAAACTTTTGAAGCTGATCTTGGGGAGCTCTAGGCCGCTGAGCTTGGACGAGATCAACATCGCTCTCACTATCGGCCCTGGTTACCACACAACAAAGGAGATATCAATGGACTGCCAGAACGCGATGCAACATACCCTTCAAGGGGTTCTTGGTCCATTAGTGAGAGTATTTGACTCCAAGGTCGCACTAGTGCACCAGTCCGCAAAGGAGTTTCTTCTACAGCACCTAGGCTCCAGTGATGAGCTTTCTAAGATCCGCGCTATTAGTGCAGAAGACTGCGCATTGGCTATCGCTTCGGCTTGCATGGACTACCTTTTGCTCAACGACTTTTCTGAGGATCTCTTCAGCCCCGAGCTGTCACCTACTAGCTTGACTTTCGGCTCTTCAGGTGTGTATGAGAACTCCCCAGTCTCAACCTCGCCAAAACCATTCTGGGATGAAGACGCGGAGGATCTCAACGTAGGCGCGCTTTTTCAAGAACCAGAGACGTTGATCGAAACTACACGCCAGCTTCTTGTCTCACAACACACCTTCTTTCGGTACTCATCCTTGCACTGGGCTGAACACTTTGCCACCTGCGAAGCATCAGCTCCCACCAGGCTCAGAGATGCCGCAAGCAAACTCTTGGACGGGAGAACTGCGCACTGTTCAAACTGGCTGCGTTACTTTACCGCGGAGAAGGCAGCCATCACGAATGAAAATCTTCACATTCCAGGTTCGCTCAGCACCACAGCTCTCGCAGCGTACTTCAACCTCCATGAGACCCTCAGGGTTCGTCTCGGCAACCAAGACCCCACCCCCCAGGCGGACATCGATAGCGCATTATTCTGGGCCGCTGAACAAGGACACAGCGGGATCGTGGAGACGCTCCTCCGATCAGAAGCGGATCCCAACGCACAAGTCTCCGACAGGCAAGCTCCGTTGCTCGCTGCGTCCAGGAACGGCCACCTTGACTGTGTCGTCACCCTCCTAGGCTGTGAGCGAACCGATCTGAATATTCGTGGAAAGGGGGGACGAACAGCCCTATCGTTTGCCTGCGGCAATGGATATGTCGAGATAGTCAAGACCCTTCTCCGTCAGCGTGATTGCAAGACGGACGAAGGAGATGATACCGGCGCTACAGCATTATTCTGGGCCGTTGGAGGAGGCCATGTCCCGATCATCTCACTGTTGGTGCGGGCAACGCCACCCGTTGACGTTAACCACCGCGACAACAAGGGTCGAACAACGTTGAGCTGGGCTGCTGGGGACGGGGTGGATGACGAAGTGATAAAGGCGCTGCTCAAGCTGCGAAGTATAGATGTCAACGCCAAAGACGGACGAGGACGATCGCCTCTCTCTTGGGCTGCTGGGAATGGCCGGGCTGCAGCAGCGAGAGTTCTATTGCGAGATAGGAGGATCGACAATGCAAGTGTCGATAACCACGGCAGGAATGCAATTTCTTGGGCCAGCGAGCCTGGGCACGTGGACGCCCTACGGACGCTGTTGAAGTATGGATGCCCTGGAGTCGACGATAGGTGTGTCGATGGGTGGAGCCCTCTGGCTTGGGCTACCCAGAACAACTCTCCTGAGTTGGTTGAAACACTGGTATCAACCAGGTCCGTCAATCTTGAGCAGGGAGACTTCATTGGGCGAACGGCGTTGTCGTGGGCGGTGGAATATGGCCATTTGGAGGTTGTTAGGGCGCTGCTGCGAGCAGGCGCTAACCCTAACTCAAGCACTAAGTATGGGGAGACGCCTTTAGCCATGTCTGAAAAGTTTGGTCGTGTTGAGATTCGAGAGGAGCTGCTTTCTTACATGGAGAGTGCACAAGGATAGCTAGGGGACAAAAGCCTTGGATTTTAGATGGTGAAAAGGGAGCATAGCTACACTAGGGGCGTTCTTCTCAATGGACACATTGAAGCAGCTGAGGGTTCACGGGCTACCTAGGTAGTATACGCAGCCACCTATGCCAATCTAGCAGTCAACACGGCCATCTCTTTGGGACTCGCACATCAACTTGGTACTTGCATTGAAAATTTCGGGTAATCGTCCATCTCCTGCGATATCCGAACAATGATCGATCGACCGCCAGCATACGCTGCGGGAACCCCGCGATATCTTTCGTCATATCATGAGAACACCCGCATACAGCAATTCCAATCTATGGGCCAGTCAGTCAGTTTTGGTTTTCATCCACTGAGGCTACTTCCCCAAAGTTGTTCGCTGCCGAAATAGGGATTTAATGGACATAAATTACTAGCTGCCAAAACGGTGTGTTTATAGACACTTAATGTGCGACGTACTAATACAGTGCCTAAACAAGCCCAAACGCGGTGCCCACAGCAGAGTCGATACTGGTAAAGAGACTGACAAAATCAATGCTAGCATTAAGTCGTTCCAAATTATTCTAGGTAAGGCTTGACGGCGTTCAGTCCTTTCCGTAGCAATGACACTTCCTAGTGACCTTCGTCATTCTTGTTGAGCGAACAGAATACAAATAGTTTTCTACTCTTCTATTTGTCCCCTTTAGCCACTATCGAACGATAAAAACGCCAATATGCTAATTTGGGGAGGTCCAGGTTTTCGTCTTGAAAGTCCGGGACTGCTGGGATGGTGACTTGCAGTGCGATTTGAATTGCCACTATTTTCCCTCCCGCTGCCGTCTGCTTTTCCAGTCAGCGTTTGGTGGCACTGCTATTTTAAACATTCTTGTAATCACGATTTACCGCCTCTACCCCATTGGGCCGATCTACGAGAAGGAGGCCTGTGCCCGGCCATCGGCCAGAGTGATTGGCTTCACGGTGAGAGCGAACTGTTTGGCTTGCTTCTGCAGTGGCTTGGCTTGTCTTGGATTGGTTATACAGAGCCATCGGAGTTGGCGTGGGCTGCTTGCGCGCGGAGTACACGCCGAAGGCGGTGTGGTGGATTATTGGGAGTGCGGGACTAAGAAGCTTGAGAATCCGCTGTATTTCAAAGGTTCAGATTTCAATGCAATGCCCTCGCACCCCCTACTATTCTACGTTCAAGCCCCGCGTTCGCCTCTGTTGAAATCCTCACTGTTAGAAAATACCCTGACAGAGTGATTAGTTTGCGGTAACTGTGTTGGCATTTTTGACTTGTGCTTCGTTTGGGATGGTGAGGGGTTTTTTGCTTAACCTTGAAAACAGGGCAGCAAGGTGATCTCTTCCTTCGGTGGGCTAGGTTAGGTAATGTGGTTAGACAGGCAATTCCTGTCAATCAAGAGAGGCTAATGCATAGAGCGAGCAGCTGTGTACCCTTAGTGACCCCTCAGTTGGGGTTTTACCGCGCTGAAAAAGACCATCACTTGATCGTTACTCCCTTCTCAGTATAGGATTAGCTGGCTACAGTGTGGAGTTGAGAGTGAGCTGGAAGGTAATGAAGTGGCGTGTCATCTCCTGTGATTGTTGACATTCTAAGCACTACAGAGGAAAGGAAAGGTCAGCAGTGTTACTGGAATGCTGTGGCCGGAACCTGAAACAAACGGACGTGGGTTGACTGGCTAACCAATCACCCTCGGGCACCATCGTGGCTTGCCGTGATTGGCAACCAGGAGTCGGACAGGGAGTGACGAGTGACTTGTCAGTGCATGTGTCACCGTCGATAACCTAATTTGCGTCACTGCCGCGGGCAATCCGGACCTAAGCACTTCATCAAGTACATATCTATTCACAAATACATGAAACCAGATAGTTTAAATTGGCTGCTACCCTGCACATCTCCTCTTTCTATTCCATTTGCTTAAGCTACAAAACTCAAGTCAAATTCAGCCGTATTGATATGTGTGATGCATGAAGGTGTGTGAATCTGCACCTGGAACGACGACTACCTAGCAGGTCTGACTGATCGGGTAGTAGCCACAGGCAGTGGGACCGCCACCAATGCATTGGAACGAGCGGCATTGGCCTCCGAGGCAAAGGCTGCTGCCAGGGCACTTCCCGTCCCGAGCCTCAAGGTTATCGGTATTGGGGGTTGGAGCTGGGGCGGCCATAGCCAAAGCGAAGAAGAGAGTGCTGACAACGTTATTGATCTCCATTTTGGTGACAGGTGAGGATGACTTCTGTTGATATTTGCTGTCGGGTGCGAGTATGGTTGGTAAGGTGGGGTGATGCATCTGCAACAGGCTGTTCCACAGGCTTCTTAAATAGTTTTTCCTGCTGGGCATTCTCGGAAAGAGCATCAGCGCAAACACCCATCCCCCTCCCAGCCCAGCCCAGGTTACGTCTTCACTCTCGTGTTGGCACTTGTCAAGGTCACACTATTGATGCAGTTGGGGGCGCAGACTGCCGAAATATCGGTTCGTCTGATCAATAATGCAACGTACGCTGACCTCTGTCAGCAATTGGGGATGGATGAAGTTGGGAGCGTCATCCAAAGGGTGCAGTGGTTGGATCGTGCTAGAATTCGCACTGGTTTCAGTCCGCTGTGGAGAGAAGGATTCACTGCCGCCGCCGTGATGACAAACTGGCAACACTCTCGTTTTATTCATCCCTGGCAACCCGCATTCCGCCACAGTGGTATTCGACTTTAGCATCATGAACACTCTCACTTGCCACTGAGTGACCTCGACTAGCCTAGTCGCCTGATAATATATAGGCTAGTCATATTATCCGGGTTCCAATGTTTTTTTCTACACTAATGTCTCATTCCATGGACGCCAACTCTGTTGGTCAAAGGTCCGCATGCATTTGACATGGTCTGGTGGTGGCGACCAGGATGAGATTTTCTCCCCATCCGAATGCCCTGTAGATGTCCACTGCGAGGCGAAACCCTTCAGGCCCTTTATGTACTTCCCCTTCTCAACTGTGTACTCCAGGTTGATTGACGGCACCATGGCAATCCTTCCGAAGCCATGATACCACATGTCCTTGCAGAACAACTGTGGCTCTCCTTGGTGGCATTCACCTTTCTCCGTATTCGCAGCCCGAAAGGTCAAGTTATTCTCCAACACCGGGGCTGCCGTGAAAGCCACAGCTCCGTTCCAGCAAGCAAACACTTGCGTTGGCTGGTGGCTGAGGACCCGTGCTTGTGAACCCTTGTCGTTCCAAAACAGAGTTTGAGCAAATTGCCAACTGGTTGTATCTGGTGGGATGTTGAAGAATATGTCGCCGTTGATCCCACGTGCGATGTAGACGTCATAGAAAACCGGCTGGTCGTCGTTGCCGTTGCCCCCGCCAATCCAGTCAAACGCACACGTCATATCAGCCTCTTGAAACGCTTTCTAGTGGACAAGCTCCAGAATATCCTCTGAGCATAACGCGACATCGTTGATAAATACTACCGTGGCATTCGAGTGGCAATCTGGATGCTCCTTCACCGGGGCAAGTGCTAGATTCCGGAGCTGTGCGAGTCTCGGGAATCTATCCCCCTCGAGGGGGTTGAGATCATAAGACAACACGAAGTTCGTCGTTGTCCAGTCCCCAAGCTCCTTCCGCAAAGCCGACAGTACGTCGGCGGTACCATCAGGCGAATTCCCCTCCACGATGGAGAGGGAACAGTGTTTCGGGCCAAGGAATCGGATGGCTTCGATGATGCTTCCAAGAAGAGTCGGGAGCAGGGGAAGACAATTTCGCAAGTTTAGAGCCAAGAAATAGTGCACATCGCCCGCTGGAAGGGTATGGTTGACACGCAGGTAGCCGTATCTGGACAGAGCCGGAGGAGGACACTCCAGTCTGGGCAAGCCTTGATCGTCGGGGTGGAGGATTGCTTGAACATGGGCGAAGATGGTCTCGGGTGGGAGGATTGTCGCTGGTTCTGTCGATATCAAGAGTATATCTACGGCGGCCAATTGGTGGCACCTGTTCTGCCCCGACTTAGCATACATGCTGGGAGCTGTTGCACGCTAACCTCTCAGCCCCATCCGGGGTTTCACGAACCATTTGGGCTTGAGGGCTGCTCGCCGTTGCGCATGTCCCACCGCTCGAAGAAACTTTTCGTCGCGTGTGGAAATAGACCGAGGGAGATTGCGACAAAGGAAAAAACCAAGCAGATGAGTTGCACAAGTGCCAAGAGCTTGCGACGGAGCATGATCTCGCTGAACTAAAATGATGATGAAAAGTTGAGATGTCCAACTTTTTGGGGAATGCGTGAAGGGGAATGATGCGTCAGAGTTTATGCAAAACAGCCGCGTACAGTCACGCCTAACAGGGCTGTTCATTCGCGACCCGAACCATCGGAACTGCGCAGCCAATGAGACAACCATTGCAGCCGCTGATTGCGCGAACTTGAAACCGAGATGAGGGAATGTGGAAGAGGTGGTCATTCTCTCAGCAGGCGCATCTTTAGCCAATTACAGTTCAATGCACAGTTTACAGATGCAGCCTTCGTTGACACCAACAGTGCTGCTAGGGCGTTACGAGGGCAATATCCACGGGGTTCGCACAGTGGGATATGCGTTCTAAATGCAGACATTCAGGCCGCTCCCCACCAACACCGTATCTTCAAACTCCAGACCCACAATCAGGCCTTCCAGCTTGCGTATGTAGGCCCTTATGTTCGTTCATTTTTTCTTTTCAAACAATAGGGAATGATGCCTCTTTTTCTCCCCAAAATTTCGACCTTGCGTTCTTCACACCAATTCGTCCATCGTCAGGGTAAGGCTAACGGGCAGCCTTCTGATACTTGGAAGTTTGTCACATGCTCTCATGATCACTGCATCGCCATTTCCGACACCGAGGCCCATTCCCGCTCGAAGACAAGCCACAACGGCGTTTTTAACATGTGAGTATGTTGACGGAGATCCTTTGAAGCCCAGGATCGCTCCTCAAGGCTTCAACTGTCGGGTTGACACGCTGAACGGCCTGTGGGCGAGCAAGCTTAAGAAACAACCCGAAGATCACTACATGGACGTGGTATGTGCTCTCTGAGCTTACTTCCCCCCTTAACTGAAAGTGCGCCTCTGACTCGGAGAGAAAAGCCCAGAGGCAGACGACATTGAGTCCCATTTCTGCTCGACAACATCCCTGATTTTTGGCCCCGACCAGACCTACGACTACGTTGATTGTGCTCGCGGCCCTGGGAAGGCAAACTATTTCTTCTCTCCGACGGCGCCCTTGCCTGCGTCATCGTCGACAGGGGCCACAAGCTTACCGACAGCGAAGCAGTCAGTGTCGACAACATCACAGTCCGCCACTGTATCGACAACTCAAAGCGAAGATACATCATCGCCTGCTTCAGGGGAGGCCGGCAGATCAACGGAGAACGGGGATCAAAGGCAATCAAATACCGGGGCAATTGTTGGCGGTACCATCGGAGAACTAGCCATAGTTTTAGGCATTGTGTGGACTGTGATATATCTCTTCAGGCATACCAGACTCAAACGCCATCAACAGACGGAGGGCGAAACAATCGAGTGGGACATATCACACACAACAGTGGTAGCTGGGAATTCGAAATACCAGGTTTATGGCGAGCTCCCTGCTGAATACGCAACACAACTTGCATCGGGAGATAAACCGCAAAAAGCCACCCTTTCGCCAATGGAGTTGCCGTAGGAAACAGATCCAACAAGATTTAGTCATTAATAGAAAGTGGTGACCAGCGCATGTTGTGCGTTTTGCACTCTGAAATATCACAGGGTCCTTGTTTTCTTTGATGAATTCCAGGTTTGAGATTTTGAAGTGTAAGGTAGGTAGGAAGGAAGCTCGGGGAACCTGTTTCTCAATTTCTAGTTGCACCCACAAAGGCAATCTCCCAGATAGCCACCCGCAACAACGCTTCCTTATTTTTTTGAGGCGTGTCGTGGTGTGAATATATAGAAGACAGCAATTCCGTCTTACAAAAGATGCACCCTCATGCCCCCTCGAAATCGTTCTCGCGCAAACCCACCACCATGACATCTCGGCTGTGATCAACATTTTGCGGTTTCTCCACAACTTGAATATACTCGTGGCTCGTATTCAGTTGGAACTACCTAAGGTGGACTATTCTTCAAGTCAAATTTGAAAATGTGCATCAGGTAATTTGCCTGCCTGTCGCTTGAGCTCCGGGGCTTTGTCGCGCAAACAGCCGCTCCAACGACAATGGATCCATCCACCCGGACAGTGTTGCTCCGCAGCGGCTGTCGTGCGACATGGAGCGGAGCGGTAACCTGGAACGGCATTCTTGGAGGGCGTGATGGAGGGTGTATCTGGTGTAACTTGGGGGAGCATCTCAGATCTGATCATCTGGGGAGCCCGATCCAGCGCCACGGGTGTCCCCGCGCGCCGGCAACGACGAGATGCAAGGGGTCGCCCCTTCACGCAAATTGTGCCGTTATTGGTGGCGACGCCCAGAACGTGACGCGCCGGGCGCTGGGAGCGCAGAATCACCGACAGTGACGGCGTGGATGCCGGATGGACCGGGAGGCAAGACTGCGGATTGGCGCTGGGCCAATCAGCCAAGGCCTTGGCCCGGTTTGCGGGGGCAGCGCCAGGCGAGTCGGAGGTGTGCACTCCGCGAACGACAATATATTTGAGCGCTGGGTTAAATTCAACGGCTCTTCCTCGTTGATGGGCAGATCCCGCTCGAGTATAAGGTCTCGGCTGACATGCGGGCCACGCTGGGGTTATGGGGCGCGTTCCGCCAATCACAAGCGGTGGAAGGCGTGGGCGGTCCTTCCTCGCACTTTGGCCGAGTCGCACTGCCACGGATGCCACGGCTGCCAGGGCCAGCCAAGGCGCCAACCATCCATAACTGCCGGCAAACCACCCTCCATCACGCGCCGCGCCGACCAATGGGCTTTCGGCCTCGCTTGGGGCATAGGCCGGGGAGGGGCCGATTAATTGAGGGATTGATTGCCTGGTCGCCTCCCACGCCGCCGGGAGAGTTGGGGTTTGGTGTTGGCGATGCGGGGTGAAGCCTCCGCACCGCAATCAGCCCCGACCCGGAAAAAGATGGGGAGACGGTCGCCTCCACACCACGCCGGATCGAGGTGCCTGGCAGGATGGCAGGGTGCTGTAGGAGGACCCAGCCAATTACTCGGCCCAATTTGCACGTTTCACCGCAGAGAACATCGGCCGGCAGTACCCAGTACGCGCCCAGCGAAGTCCCCCGAGTTGGAGTTCGCAGCGCCCCATTTCGCCAGCACTGCCTGGCGCCGCGCCGTTCGGGTACACGGTGCCCTGGAGTCGCGGCAGTACGGGGTACGCGCCTCCGAACGAACCTACCCCAGACCATTCCAATCTGCGTTCGTGCAACAGCAGACGTCAGGTCTGCCGATGCCAAGCCCCCCCGCAGTTTCTCGCCCATTGACTGCGATTACCCCCCGGCCGATCGATTGGATGTCGCCGCCCAGGGCAGCATTGGAATTGATGAATGGAACATCTGGATATGGGAATTCGGCTCTCAATTCCACTGCGAGATGGCCACGGTTCCCTGATCCGGCCGCCCCGTCCTGGCAGGCACCGTTGCAGAGCAGAGATCAGCCACGCCAGGCACGCAGGCACGCACTCACCCGCAGCCAGACCCGCCCGACGCCCACACACGTCGTCTATGTATAATAAGGGCCCAGCACCAGCAAGACCGATCTGGGGGCGCGATCTCTTTGTTGACATCCCATCTCCTCCAGCCTCCCCTGTCCTCCCTCCTCCTCCATCACAGCATCTTCGGAACCCCAATCCGCAACCATGAAGTCGTTCTTTGTGGCCGCGCCCTTGCTCATGGGCCTCGCTATGGCCCAGCAAGTCGGTAAGCAGGAGACCGAGACTCATCCCAAGATGACTTGGAAGAAGTGTACCGGAAAGGGCTCGTGCTCGTCCGTCAGTGCCGAGGTGGTGATCGACGCCAACTGGCGCTGGCTGCACGACTCTAACGGAAAGAACTGCTACGATGGCAACAAGTGGACCGACGTCTGCAAGACCGCCACTGACTGCTCCTCTAAGTGCCAGCTCGAGGGTGCTAAGTACACCCAGACCTATGGTGCCTCGACCAGTGGCGACGCCCTCTCGCTCAAGTTCGTCACCAAACACGAGTACGGCACTAACATCGGTTCCCGTTTCTACCTGATGAATGGCGCGTCCAAGTACCAGATGTTCACGCTCATGAACAACGAGTTCACCTTCGATGTTGATCTCTCGACCATCGATTGCGGTCTCAACGCTGCCCTGTACTTCGTGGCCATGGACGAGGATGGTGGCATGGCCAAGTACTCGGCCAATAAGGCTGGTGCCAAGTACGGCACCGGTGTAAGTAACATTTCCAGATTCCGTGCTGACGCCGGAGGGGCGGATGCCGGAGTCGGTTGTTTCAAGGCACAGCTTTGCTGACATTTGGTCTTTTGCAGTACTGCGACGCCCAGTGCGCTCGTGATCTCAAGTTCGTCGGTGGAAAGGGCAATGTTGAGGGCTGGAGAGCGTCCAGCAACGACGCCAATGCTGGTGTTGGTCCTCTGGGCGGCTGCTGCGCTGAGATTGATATCTGGTACGTTTCAACCAATACCAAGATAAACGCAGCGTGTTGGACTCTCGCATCTAACATCACATTTCCAGGGAGTCGAACGCCCACGCGTTTGCCTTGACTCCCCACGCGTGCAAGGACAACAAGTATCACGTCTGCGAGACTTCGACTTGCGGTGGAACCTACTCTGAGGACCGTTTCGCCGGTGGCTGTGATGCCAACGGATGCGATTACAACCCGTACCGCATGGGCAACACCGACTTCTACGGCAAGGGCATGACTGTGGACACGTCCAAGAAGTTCACGTACGTTAAAGGCCCCATTTTTGCATTTCAATACAAAGGCAGCTTGCTCACATTTCTGGAAAACACAGCGTTGTTACCCAGTTCAAGCCCGACAGAATTACCCAGTTCTTCGTCCAAGACGGAAAGAAGATCGAAATGCCAGCGCCCAAAATCGATGGAATCCCCTCCGAGAATGGTGACATCACACCCGAGTTCTGCACTGCTCAGTTCAAGACCTTCGACGACCGCGACCGCTTCGCCGAGGTTGGCGGCTTCTCTCAGTTAAACGCCGCCCTCGCCGTGCCCATGGTTCTGGTCATGTCCATCTGGGATGATGTAAGCCACCACCCCCCGTTGCACGACTCTCCAGAGTTGTCTCTCTTGACTGCCAGAGCTCCCGACTGACATACTCCCTAGCACTACTCCAACATGCTGTGGCTCGACTCCATCTACCCCCCGGAGAAGGAGGGCCAGCCCGGTGCCGCCCGTGGCCCTTGCGGACAGGAGACCGGCGTCCCCAGTGAGGTCGAGTCCAGCATCCCGAACGCCAAGGTCATCTGGTCCAACGTTCGCTATGGACCCATCGGCTCGACTACCACGGTCTAGACCAAGCAACATGCATCCATCAGCATCTAGAGGCACCCAGCATCAAGACGCATCAAGACGCATCAACTTCAATCAGTGCATATTTTTTTTTTGCAAAGTATCTTGGTGGACATTACACTTTGGAAATTGTAGATAGTTTGAGCCCTTCTATGGGTGTTTTGTTACCAGACCACACATGCATCAAAATCATCACTTCAAAGTTCCGCTGCGACTCAGCCAGTGAAAGTGAGAAACCCATATGCATTTCAAGTGACACGGAACCCAACCCACCAGCCACTCCCGTGGCACCGGACTCTGACATCTCATAATCTAGAAACTTGAGACCATCATTTGGTGTCTCTGGCTCTCACATGCCTCTGCCGGCATACCTAGGCAGCGAAGGTGAGAAGATCTGTAAAGTTCAATCATGTTTTACTAAAGCACGTGCCCTAAAGTAGCAGTAGTTGGAACACAGAGTAGGACTTTGGGAATTAGCGAAATAACACAGGAGTCGCGTACGGACTTGGTAACCAATGCGTATCGCGCCGCACAAATGCGCTATACTCTTTCGGGCAGGTATAAATTGCGACTGTTGGGTCTGCTATCTCGATTGAAATGAGTAGTATGCCGTGTAACAGCACATGTCTTATGACGACTGCCCTACCGGTATTTCTTACATCACGACATTGCCCAGCAAGGCAGATGACGCAACTTCATCAACTCCTGGTTGCAGCCCCGCATTTGTGTGACTTGACATCTCGACCTCGGCTTTTGGAGATGCTGTGGGGGAAGGTGGAGGCGTGGGGAGCTCTCGGAATCCGTGTGCAACCCCATTGGTGACTTTGATTCGTTACCAATTTGGCCAATGGTTGCTCGACTTTGCACATCGCAACGGTGGGATGATCGGCGGTTTGGCAGGAATGACTGCGACGTGGGGGGGCCGAGCTGCCACTTCCAGAACTCCATTACAACATCACCAACACCTCATTTCGGCCTCTCCCTCTCTCCTGGAAGGCGCAGGGCGGGGAAGATGGAGCTTACAATGCTCTCCCCGGCTGTGACAGGGATCCGGTCGCAGTTACACGCTCGCTCCTGCCGTTAGGATGCTAGCTCAGCTCGGCGCCAGGCGATCGCGATTGGCGCGTTGTGTGTTCCAGAAGGTGGATTGCTACCCCACCGCATTTGATCGACAACGCCAGTGCACTGGCCTTGGATCTCGCCGCTGCCTGACCGTTGCGGTCCAACCCAAACATCATCACATGGCGCATGGTTGACAGGCTTCCACCATGGGAACCATGGAACGGGAGGTACAAATGCAACGGTCAATCCGGCCGAGAGGGTGTTTGGTTTTTTAGTCCTCACCCTCAACTCACATTCACTCGCTCTCACCCAGGTCTCTCTTTTACACCGCGGTTGCCAATTCACGATGAGGACCTCCGCCTGCTCGCTCGCCTGCGCGGCTCTGCTGCTGCCCGCCCTCGCCGGCGCCTCGAAGCCGGACGGCCCGAAGAAGCCCTGCGTCAAGCCGCCTCACCCGGTCAAGGAGCTCGTCACTTCCGAGAAGCTCCAGGCGCAGATCACCATCGACGGCCTCATGGCCGGAGCCAGCAAGCTCCAGACCATCGCTGACAGCAATGGCGGCAACCGCGCCTTCGGCTCGGCCGGCCACAACCGCACCGTCGACTACCTGTTCGACACGCTCAGCGCACTCAACTACTACACCGTGACTAAGCAGTCCTTTGTTGAGCTCTTTTCGTCGGGCTCTGCTTCCCTGAGCGTGGATGGATCCAACGTCGACGCAAACATCATGACCTACACCCCGCCCGGCAATGTCAACGCCAACTTTGTCAAGGTGGCCAATCTGGGCTGCAACGCCGAGGACTACCCAGCTGAGGTCACCGGCAAGATCGCGCTCATCTCCCGTGGCGAGTGCACCTTTGGCACCAAGACGACCGCGGCCAAGACTGCGGGCGCTGGTGCGGCGGTGATTTACAACAACGCTGAGGGCACCATCAGCGGCACCCTCGGAGAGGCTTCTGACGGCTATGTTGCCGTTGTCGGCATCACCCAGGAGGCAGGACAAGCCATTCTTACTGCTCTGGAGGCTGGTGAGGTGAAGGGAAACCTGAAGGTGGAGTCCGTGATCGAGGACCGGGTCACCTTCAACGTCATTGCTGAGACCAAGGAGGGCGATCACGACAACGTGATGGTTCTTGGTGGACACACCGACTCGGTCGCGGACGGGCCGGGCATCAACGATGACGGCTCCGGCACTATCGGCGTGCTGAATGTTGCTATTGCCCTCAGCAAGTTCAAGGTCAAGAACGCTGTCCGATTCGGCTTCTGGTCTGCTGAGGAGTTCGGCCTGCTCGGCTCGTACGCCTACATCAAGTCCATCAACAGCTCCGAGACCGAGGTTGCCAAGATCCGTGGCTACCTCAACTCTGACATGGTAAGACGCTGTGATATTTCCCCACCATGCCTCTAGTTCGAACCGTTCATCGCTGACACACATGATTAGATTGCGAGCCCCAACTTCATCTACGGCATTTATGACGGCAACGGCGATGCTTTCGGTCTTGAGGGCCCCGCCGGCTCCGATGTCATCGAGAAGGACTTTGAGGACTTCTTCGCCAGCAAGGGTATTCCTTCTGTGCCCACCGAGTTCTCTGGCCGTTCCGACTATGCCGCTTTCATTGAGAACGGCATCCCCTCGGGCGGACTCTTTACCGGTGCCGAGGGCATTATGACCGAGGAGGAGGCAAAGCTCTTCAATGGCCAGGCTGGCGTGTCCTACGACGTCAACTACCATGGTGCCGGTGATACCATCGACAACCTGGCCAAGGACGCCTTCCTTCTCAACACCAAGGCTCTGGCTCACTCCGTTGCCAAGTACGCCAACAGCTTTGACTCGCTCCCCAGTGTCAACGGCGTCGCCAGGAGGTGGTCGGGCGACCGCGCCAAGCTCAACAAGAGGGCTGATTCTCACACCCATGGTCATTCTGGCCCTTGCGGAGAGAAGGTCAGAAAGTAGTTTACCACCACTTCAGTCAAGTAAGCTGTAATGACTAAAAGGAGAAGGGGAAAAGGGACATAAAATGTAACATAGTACTTAATGTCTAAACGAAAGTCATGTCATGTTGAAACGGAAACACAAGAAGTGCATCAGAATATTAACTGTTCCTGGTTAGTGACAAACGACAGTGTAACAATCCTACCAACGCAATCAAAATAAGGACATTCCTCCATTGAGTCATTTGGGTGTCTGACTTGCTGTGGTGCTCCAACGGGAAGACCGGCGGCCTTGTTCAATCACCTAGAACCAACTACCGCGGCGACTGTTCTCGCCTAATTCACCCTAGCAGCAACCTAAACTTCATTTAGGCGATAGTTTGATCACTTATACTAGCTGCGAAATGTATGGTAACATCCCGATCCGTAACTAGTCCTGCATAAATGTTTAAAGCAACGCATTGAGGTAAAAGAGCCAGACTGCGTCCTGCCAAGTCATGTTCAGAAATATATTTCCAGTGCCCTCAACTCTTGCCGCCGTCACCTGACGTCGCCTGTGAATGTGGGCACATCGAAAAAAGCCGCTTCTGAATGCCGAGACGGTTTGAAAATTCTCGCCTGGTTGAATGTCCCGCTATCCCCGATCCGCGTCCGGGGGGTCAGTCGCCGGACGAAATTGGATGCTTTACCCGCAGCATTGCCCAGCGCTGCACTGGGTCCTGGAGGTGACCTAGAAGATCCTGTGCGTCTCAGGCGGGCCGAGATAACTTGCTCTGACGGTGCCCCGGATATCTAGTACAATCTTTTCCAAGTAGACCTCGGGCGAATTAGCCCGCCACACCAGCCGGTGAGCACCCTCGGATGCCTTGCCGAGGCTCAAACGCTTGGTCCAGACATTATCGGCAACATGGTCCATCCACTCGGGCGGAATATCCCCTGCATTGGGGTTCTTGATGTAGGTCCCGAGGACCCGCGTGAAATTTGCCGGTGCATCGTCGAGCGTCAAGGAAAACTCCATCTTCAGGCTGGGATCGGTATCTAGGCCGGCATTGATGTAGACCGTGGCTTCTATCTTGTCGGCTGGTGCGAAAAGCCAGATGTTGTAGCTGACCCATGCCGCCATGGCACCGGCGCGGGACGCGCGGGCGGTCTCGAAGGGTCGCAGTGCAATTGACCCCGACTCGCTGCGAGAGCCCAGGAACGGGAAGGCCTGAAAGTGCGTCAGGTCGGCGCTGGTTGCCGAAGTTGCGTCAAAATGAGGCCCCTCGAGAGACACCATGCCATTGGTCTCGGGAAAAACCCGGCGTCCGGACACGGCACTGCCCATGGGATCAACGAGGGTGTTGACGACAGGCACACGTATCTGGTCGAAGTACGGAAACGGCGCCGGTGTCGAGCGAATTCCCACCAGGACTGTTTCCTTGAATCCAGGAGGAACCCTGCTCCAGTCAACCGTGACATTCAGACGCTGGTCGCTCTGCGTCTCCCTGCTGAGGGTGCCGCTAGTCGGCGTGATCGAAAGCCAGGGGACGGGCACGGGGTCGAGTTGCCAGCGGATCGGCACGCGGTGGTTGCCCCGCATGAAGAGATCCACGTGTCGGACGGGGGGTCCGTAGCGGTCCATTGGAGGAAGCAGCGGCGCAAAGTTCGTCGTGGGCATCGAGGCGTCGACCGACTCGGCCCATCTGCCCTGTTCGGTCGGGCTGGTGGAGCCCTCGGCGCGGAGACCCAGGTTGCCCAGCGAGAATTGCATGTTTTGGCGCAACTGCACGAACGAGAGGTTGGCCACGATGTCACGGGATGGCGATGCCCACATCTTTGGCTCCTCAACGGCGTCATACACGGCCTGGGACATCATCAGCGCCCACTTGCCCTCCAACATCTCGTCCCAGTCTTCGACCAGGTCGTATGCCAGCTCAAAGTCGGAGAGCACCTGCTGCGCAACCGCGTTGGCAGAGTTCCGTCGTTCGAGCGCAAACCGATAGTTTGTCGCGACTCCGATGTTCACGGCGTGGTACAGCGCACCCGAGACAACGGGATGGTACACGAGCTGAAAGAAGGCCGGCCGGGCTGCGGCATCGACACTCGCATACAATGCCTTGGCCCGCGCGGCAAGTTGGTTCCATCGTGCAAGGACGCGCTCAGCCTCGTGGTAGTTGAGGTGTGAGAATGTAGTGGGCGTGACGAGCTCGTAGCGTCGAAGGCCCACAAGATGGCTATGTTCGAGGAGAATCGAACCAATTTCCACGGCGTGCTCTGACCCGAACTCGCGCTCAGCGAATTTGGTCAAGTACTCCGGGATGCGATCGAAGCTGAATTTGCTCACATCCCAGGCAAGATCCATCGCGAAGCTGAACGGGAGCTCCATCGGCTTAATGTCCCCCACGTTGATAACCCACATTCTGGTAGCCCCTCGCAAGTACGAGTGCATCAACTCCTTCAGCACCTTGGGAAGGTTATTTGAGTTCCCCCATTTGTAGCTTCGCGGCAACCCAACGTACTCAAGGTGAAAGTACACGCCGTTCCCGCCCTTCCGGCTTGCCTCGTTGCCGGTTGGGAGGCGGTAGACATTGCCGGCATTGTCGTCCGGAAACAGAATCGTGACGTCCTCTGGCGGGTCGAGCCCAGCGTCGTAGTATGACGCGACCTCCTTGTATAGCGCCCAGACTTGATTCACAGCCGACTCAGAGCCATGATACTTCTTAATCATGTCGCGTTGCACTTGAAACACGTCCTTCAGCATCTCGATGGCATTCTTTGTCACCGCAGCCTCGTCTCCTAGCCCCCGCAGCCCGATAGTGAAGTAAGACTCGTTGTTGCCGGCCCTCTCCACTCCTTCCTCCATGAACTTGGTCATTCTGGCCTTGTTTTTCGACCAGTCCCACAGGCCCAATGTCGTTTCGTTCCACTCATTTGTCGCCCGCTGCATGGGCTCATGATGGGCGGTGGAAATCACGATTCTGAGTGGGGTTGGTCAGTGTCGAGACATCGCAAGCATTGGTGAGAGCATGTACACACCCGTAATCGTCCGCCAGCTGTTGATTTCCGGGGTCATCGGTAAAGAAAACGTTGCCGGGAGGGGCAATGAACGACTTCCACATGGCAGGCCACATGTAGTTCGCTTTCAGTCTCAGAAGGAGGTCGAACACATGAGAATAGAACTCGGTATCGAGCGGATATCTTGTCGCATTGTGTGCTCGTGCCCACCATGTGTTCAGCGCCGGCTCTTCGTCGTTGATAAACAATCCACGGTATCTTATGGACGGTTCTCCGTGGATGGTTGTTTTTGGCTGCGCATGGATCTGCGCGTGCTTTTTTGCAGGCACGTCTGCGAACCAGTGGAGTGGAGACTGACCCGACTGCTCGGCCAAGGTGTGTATTCCGTAGATAGTCCCCCGTTTGTCGCTTCCCACAATCACAAGCGCCCTGCTGACGCCTGGGAACGGTTTCTCCACAATGATCGTCTTGAAAGTCTCAAACTTCCCAGCAATATCCTTCGTATCAACTGCTCCCTGCTCGGTGATGTGCCGAATCAGGGTCGAGTTGATCGAGCCGGCCAAGATCACACTGCTGAGGGTCGTATTTGCGTACTTGAGGATACTGGATGTGGTCTCTTTTCTGACATCTCGTACCACACCTGTGATCTGCCGCAGGTCATCGCGCAAACTACTCGCTGCGATATGTACTCCGACAAAATCATCTTCGGATATGAGGATGTTTGCGTTGGTAATGCTCAGATACGCGCTTGTCGGCGCAATGGGCTCGAACGACACAAATTGTTCTTCGAGGAGGGCCTGGACTCCGCACACCAGTGCCAAAAAGGCGAGCAACTGAGTGGGGAACTGCATCGTTATCGTTCCTGGGGCCCGTGGTTCTGTCGGGCTAGAGTTCGAGCTTCACGGAATCTGACCATCACAATTCAAGATGGATGGCGGCCGTGGATATCGGGCGCCCTGATTTCGGCTGAGCGGCACGTAGCAGCAAGTGACGAGCCGAGATTTGGGATATTCTCCGGCTCCGGTGGGGACCATAATTGCCACCAGGCGGCTAATACCCTCCGCCCCAGGCCCAAAGCTACCTACGCAGCAGTGAGGTTGACTTGGCACCTATATTCAGTTGCGGAGAGGGGCATATAGATCAAAAAAGCATGGCAAATTAGGAAATCGCGACCATCGGTTCCGAGATGCCGAGTTCGTGCAATGAGCGGACAAAGCGATTATCAATTTGGTATTACCAATACAAAGTAGGTAGCAGTCAATGCTGCACACAACAAGAGACAATGAATCCGTCCCCTACAACCAGGGCCATAACGCACATAGCTATAAACAAAGAAAAGGCTAGGCCCACCAACCGCGCCCTCTTATTGAGTTCCGTTGGATGTTGCTTCCACCTCAATCATCAACGGATGATTTCGGGGAGATAGTTCTTATTGGGAGTAACAGTGAAGCCATTGACGAGTTCGCTGTCTGAGTATGAAGGATAGATGATGAGAAGGTTGTTCCAATCAGCGAATGACCAGGTGGTGAAGCCCTTGTCAGGACCAAAAAAGCCACTCCAGTTGGAACCGAATGTGTAAGGGCCACATTTACTATTCTCAACAGAGGCGCGGCTGGCCGGGGAGCCAATGATGTTGTAAGCGCAGTTCGTGACCGGCTCAAGGTGAGTGTCGATCCCGAAAGACACGAAGCATGAAGTGTCGGCATCGTTGCAGGTCCTCTGGAAGTCTGTGATAGTCCACTCGGGGACTGACGCCACGGCTGAGACGGTTTCAGCGCGCGGATTGAGAGATGGGGCGGCCAGGGCGGTGGAAGCTGTGACAGCAAAGCCAAAAAGAGCTGTGGTGAAATACATGATGGCGAGGACTCGAGTATTGGGGGGGGATTGTCGGCGAGAAAATGCAAACGGGTATTTTCCGGGGACGGAGGAAAGGTTGTTTGGTATGTGTGTTGATGAATAGCGACAGAGGAGCATGAGAGGGCGAATGCTACTCTTTTATACTATGAGTGACGGGAATCATCGCATCTATGCATTTTCATCACAGAGAAAGAACCTGCTGACACAACTTGGCTTGAGTGGTTGGCTCTGTTTGATTACCCGGGGACTCCTTAGGGTTAGAAATCTCGTACTAGTCTTAGCGACTACCTGCCTCTGGTGACCACAGCGCAGTATTCTCATAGACTGTAACCACCATGACCACTAAAATTCGTGTTGGTAAAGATACGAAGCCTCGGAATCCTGTTCAATATAACTTTCCACTTGTTGTCGCAAAGCACCAAATTTAGCCTGCAGCCACGAAGTCAGATGCCAGCAGCGAAGGATTTGGTGTGGCCCCTGGGAAAAGAGGCACGGCAAGAGTTGTTGGTCATGCCGATGCAACGTAAAATCAGATCGCCTCAGGCAGGCAGCTGATACTCCATCTCGTTTAGTTTCTCCCCGCACACCACAATCCGGACGATTGGTCCCTTAGGCCTTGAAAACACAGAGGTTATCCACGAAGTCCGCATTCAATCAGCCCCAGTACGACGTTGTATCATCACTCAGAAAGGGCCGAAAAAAATTACTTCAATATGATACTATGACAGATGAGCACCACCGTTGTTCTCGTTCACCTCAGCGCTATTCTACGTTAAGGGCTACTTCTGCTGACTGAAGGCCCTTGGCTGAGGCCATGACCGTAATTGTACCAGATGCACCAGCCTTCGCACGGACGATTGCAAGAGCCAGCCCTCCAAATGCCTTTCGCTCCTTCGATGGGAACGGTACCATGTCTGTTGGGTCGCCGTTGTCGGTTGTAACAATCTCTCCCGGACCCTGGATTGAAAACGTGATCGCGTTGTTGCTTTGAGGAACTACATCCCCCTTCTGGTCCAGGACAGCGATGCTAACAAATGACAAATCACTCCCATCGGCCTTGATAGACTTCTGATCTTTGTATGTTGTCGCGCCTAGACGAGTCGCCTCCCCGGTTGTCCGGACTGTGGCATTGGCCCACAGACTTCCGCCCTTGTACGTTACCACCCGGAGTTCGCCGGGCTGATATGCAACTTTATCCCAACGGAAACGATACGAGTATTGCGCCTTCTTCTGAATCCCTTGTGATACACCGTTGAGGAATAACTCTGCTTGGTCTGCGGACGAGAAGACGTGGACTGGTGTGACCTCTCCAGTTCGGTTTGGCCAATTCCAGTGCGGAAGGATATGTGCCATCTTGACGGTTGGATTCCAGCGAGCCTGGTAGAGATAGAACCGGTCTTTGGGAAATCCAGCCAGGTCGATGATACCGAAGTAGCTGCTTCGGGATAAGTCGTATGGGGTAGGTTCCCCAATGTAATCCCAGCCAGTCCAAACAAATTCACCAGCGACGTAAGGATAACGGTCCTGTGCCTCAAAGACTTTGTCTGGAGAAGCTCCCCATGACACAGCATAGAGTTCATACGCGCTGACGTATCGGTTCCGAGAGTCACCGCCTTGGCCTTGGCTATTACCATGGGTCGTACTGCTCGCACCGGTGACGGGAAATATATAGGTACCCCGGGTGCTGATGCCTGATGAACTTTCCGTGCTGAATATCATCTTTGACGGAAACTTTGCACGGTAGTTGGGAAAGGTCGCTGCGCCAGTTCCCCGCCCTTCACCCTGGTAGTTCAGACCGATCAAGTCAACGACACCCGTGAAAGCGTCATTGGGGCCAGCTTGATCCATTCCAACCGTCGTAAAGCGGGTAGGATCCTCCTCACGCACAATGCTTTTGAGCCTTTGAGCTGTAGTGTCGCCGGTTTTCCTCTGTTCAGCTATCTCGTTGCCGAAGCTCCAGATGACGACAGACGGATGGTTTCGGTCTCGCCTTACGAATGATCGGAGGTCGGCCTCGTGCCAATCCGCAAAGATGAGGTGGAAGTCGTTGCGCACCTTCTGGCTGTTCCAGGTATCGAATATCTTGCAATGTGTCAGCGACATTGCTAAACACTGCGCAAATAGGGGTTGGGGTGGCAGGCTTACTTCATCCAATATCAAGATGCCAAGCCGATCGGCAAGATCCAACAGCTCGCGAGAAGGGGGGTTGTGCGAGGTGCGGACTGCGTTGCAGCCCATGTCTTGGAGCATTTTCAGTTGCCTCTCTGCTGCGGGGATGTTGAAGGCAGCGCCCAAAGACCCAAGATCGTGATGTTGGTTGACCCCCTGCATGTAGACCCGCTCGCCGTTTATCTTGATTCCGTCGCCTGTGTATTCGACAGAGCGAATGCCGAACCGCGTCTCGTATTCATCGATGACTTTCCCACCGCTTTCTAAGCGAGTGATGGCAACATACAAATTGGGCTCTTGTAGCGGCTTTGGACCCCAGAGGCGGGGACTTTGCAGCGTGATGGTTGAGTTGACAGTCTGTTTCGCTCCAGGTCCCAGGCTGATTTTGGTGCCAGGGAACTGACCAGCCTTTGTAGTGGGCTTTCCTGATGCCGCATCCAAAACATAAATATCGGTAGAGACGTCGATCTGTGCCGCATTCGCAGATGTTGCAGTATTCTCGATCACGACCGCCATGTCGAGAGACGCAGACTCTCGAGAAACTATCTTGGAAGTGATATACGTCCCTTCGTATGCAATGTGCTGTGGGGCGACCTTGGTCAGCCAAACGTTGCGGTAGATACCTGCCCCAGGGTAGAAGCGGGATGAGTCGACGGCATTGTCGAGCCGAATCGCCAGTTGGTTGTCGCCATCTTTGATGAATGGGGTGAGGTCGAGCCGGAAGGAAGCATATCCATACGGCCATCCACCCACGAAACGCTCGTTGAGCCAAACCATGGCGTAGGACATGGCACCGTCGATATCCAAGTAGATGTTCTTGCCTGCATCCTTGGCGGTGATGGATATTGAACGGCGATACCACGCCACTCCATGGATGGGAAGCCGGCCCATACCACCCCCAATCACTGCGTTTGCCTCGGCGTAAAAGGGTCCCTTCACAGCCCAGTCGTGGGGGAGATCTACTGCCTCCCATGAATTGTCGTTGAAGGTCGATTGAGTGAAGGTGACGCTGGCGGGTTCTTCGGACGGCCGTCGGAAGCGCTTGGTCGGGTCCTTGATGAAGTCATTGGCAGAGGGCATAATCCACGCTTTCAATTTGGCATAAGTGACGTTGTCGGGGCTTGTTGTTGATCGTTGAAACCGCCAGCCCGAATTGAGGCTGGTGCGATCCCGGGACGCGACCGTGGGTGCATCTTGTCGATCGAGTACTGCCGTCGCCGGCACCTCCGGAACACTGCTGCTGGATGCCGTGTAAAGCCCAAGGAGTGCAAGAATACACGCGCTGCGGAGTTGGCGACAAAAAATCATCTTCGTCGACTTTTCCTGCCTTGTGGGAAAATGACAGGGTTGAGGCAAACGGAGGTAGCGGGGTGCGTTTTGCCCCTTTCGAATACCGCGTTCGATGCTTGGGTTTTGTTGGGAAAGGAATAAATATGGTAGCAGTAAGGAAAGGTAGCATTTATGGCTCGACTGTCTACCAAACAATTGAGCCCTTCTATAATTTTAGAGGGATAACCGCTCCAATTGCTCAGCGACGGCCATAGCCTATTTCAAGACAGTCAGGCCGGCAGTGCCGTCAACACGACTTACATCCTTGCGGCCCGCAACGGGGCTCTGTTTTGCCGCCAATCGGCCGCTCCTGAGCGGGGGAAATCGCTTGCTACCACTCGCCAGGGCCACCGGGCGCGCAGAACTTCCCTCCGGTCTGATCCTCTGGGTGTGACGTCAATTTGATGGTATCAGGATCCGCTCGATGTCTTGCGATCCCAATTCCTTTTCTCAGCAACATAATCCCAACGCCTCCAACACAGGAAGTCACCAGTTACCGTTTCCTTCGCTCCGGCCTTGGTAAGTAGCTCAGATATCAACCCAGCCTCGAAAATACTACCACTGTCAGGCATGGGCAGATGGCCCAGAGCTCGTCTAGTTCAAGCCGTGGAATTCCCTTCTAAGTAGCTTTACACGGAGGAGTAGCTACATCTGGGGTGGTCTTTATATATACACCTGATTCAATGAACTAGATGGTACCGAATGACAACCATACGCCCTTTCTTGAATGATACCTTCTCTTGAACCGTCATGACGTGCTTCACAGTTCTCGACGCAGCCCAGACCGCCATAGTCACCCGCCCTATACTTCTTGAGTTGCTGTCGGGGCCGATTTCTTTTTGCTGATGTCATGCCATCCCATCCCCCAGGCTGAAAGAAAGATACCAATACCCGCAACGAGCGCCACGTAAAACACGCGGTCAATTGCATCCGAGTACGCCTGCAGGGCAATCAGCAGGTCATCGCCAGAAACCACATCCCTCACCCCTCGAGCACCAGCTTTCAAAATAGCAGCGACCACCGACCCTGGCAGGTGGGATGATAGCTCCGCACTAAGGCTATTGCTAAAGATGGTTTGGCAAATGGTCAGAAAGATGGCACCGCCAAAGGTTTGCGCGAAGACGAGCAAAGCTAAACCGATCGATATCGTCTCTTGGGGTAGGACAGCGGAGATAGCAACAAAGGGCTATCATTCTCGGATGTTAGTAGAGTCCCGCTGTACTGGGGCGGAATCAGGGTGGTTGGAGATCGTACCATCTGGATTGCTGCACCACGCAGTCCAAGAAGTATTTGATACCCTACCCATTGGCTTGTTGTCGTAGACGGCGAGAGCGTGGTAAAAAGACCGCTGGCGATTGCCACGAACACGCCACTGAGCACCACCCATGGGATATAGTAGCGAAATTTTGTTGCTATGATGCTTGTCAGCTGCAGTTCGTTGAGTTCGTCTCAGTTCGGACTGGATAAAATGGGTAGGAACTGACCAAGAACGCCGCTCACCACTGAGGAGACAGTGCTGGTGAGGATATTTGGGAGGACATAAAGGCCGCTGGTGAAAGGTGAAACGCCCTTCACGGCCTGGAAGTATATCGGGAGGTAGAAGCTGTACACAATCACTGTCCCGCCCATGATGAACATTCCGGCCAGCATGCTCGTCCAAACCTCCCGCTTCCGAACCATGGACAGAGGGATCATAGCTCGATCTCCCTGGCGATGCTCCCACGCGGTGAAGACGCCAAACATTGCAATAGAGCCAACCAAAAGACCAATGACCGTTGCTGAGTTCCAGGGATGCTGCCTTCCGCCGAATTCTAGTCCAAGGAGGAACATCACCGATGCTGGCGCAAACATTGCGAATCCCGAGAGGTCGAGTTCAGACAGGACAATCTTGGTGACAGAGGCATTTAACTTGATGGTTCGTTCAGGGATTCGCACCACGACGAGAATCACAGAAACAACTGCTGCCGCAGGGATGTTCATGTAGAAGCCTGCAACAGTGAGAGAACACAATCAGTCAGCATATTTGCTGGGGCACGAGGGGTGTAGCGGCGGGCATTCGGGTAGTGTTGTGAGAAGAAACAATGCAACCAACGTACACCATCTCCATGTCGAGTACTCTGTGATAGCCCCGCCCATGAGGGGGCCGAGGACGATACCAAGCTGTGTGACTGATGAAGCCAGGCAGTTAGCAGCTAGTACAATAGCGCGATGTTGGCGTGACTCACATCCAAGTAAGATACCAAGGAGTGCTGAGCAAGTGAGGAGTCAGAGGTTAGCATGATTCTGCAGTTTCGGGTGAGCAAACATACCCGGGCGCTTGTGGGACGGAACAGAATTTGTGATTATTGTCATTGCCCCATTCTGAAGCCCGGATATCCCCAAGCCAGCAACAGCGCGACCAGCAATCAGCATGGCGCTTGAAACTGCGAGCCCGCAGATGAGAGACCCTAGTGTGAAGACAAACAAGAATGATATGAAGGTCCACTGGGTAGTGATCAGCCTAACCCTCGCCGCAACTTCATTTTGTGGAAGGGGGTGGTACCTTGGCCTTGAAGTGCGTATAAATCTTGCCAGTCAGGGGTTGAAGGGCGGCACTGACGGAAACCACCAAGTTCAGTAATCGCAATTGTGAGACGTTTGTGGAACTTGTATCTTACCCGGCGAGGTTGTAAGCCGCCCCATACCAACCAATATCCTCGATTGAGTGGAATTCTGTAGTTATTCGCGGAATCGCCTTTGGGACCGAGCATCAGGCTTGTCAGCGGAACTCCTAACTACTATGCCCAATAAATGCGGCCTCGGGATAATGTTGGACAGCGCAATTCCGAGACCTCTGGACATTGGCTAATAAAAAGTGGCATACCGTGGCGATGATGGACATGTCCAGGAGCATCAAAAAGCCGACAAGAGTGACCGACGCAGTCACCGCGAACAGCCTCATGCCGCTGATGTAGTCTTGGCCGGAATCCGAGATTATTTCGGTGGAAGTGCCGGAGGTTCCGAGGTCCGGTGTCGGGGGTTCTGGGTCGCCCTCGCTGTGTTTCTCGCCCGTGCTTGCCATTGTGAGGAAGGTGATGCTTCACAGACGCGCCAATGCCGAATTGGTAACTGCAGATGTCGGGCTTTGATCGTCGCTGCCAAGGTTTCGAGGGCAGCCACAGAGATGGGTGATGAAAAGAGCAACCAATTCCAATCGATGTCGATTTGACAGAATACAAAATTTGAACTTGCTCGTGTAGGTATGTTGGTAAACAACTCTCTCTGCGCTCGCGGTGTTATTACCGTCAAATGTCGGGATTCGGATTTCCCGAAGACCGAGAACCCCTGAAACAAGGAAGGCGATTGACGTCCCAATGGGTGCCTAGAAGCCAACACACCGAGTCCGGGAATTGCGGGGATTGGCAACTCCTTCAGTGGCTTGCAGCATCGGGATTCTTCAATCCCGGCATTCCGCAAACCACAAATAAAGCCTAAAGTCAGCAAGGTCTGCCAGCAGATGCCTGAATTTCGGGATTCCGTCATGTCAACCCCACCACTTGTCAATTCACTGACAGGACACCTCCAGTACGCCACAGTATGCCCAACTCCGAGTTTACAGATGCGTCGCCGTACGGGCAAGCTTGCATGGACTGCTCGAAGTCCAAATGCAAATGTATGCGACGACCCACAGGTGGTTCATGTGAGAGATGCATCCGCCGGGGCTTCGATTGCAGGCGTGCAACAGCCGGTCGACACAAATCCAGCAAGGGGCTTGGTTCTCGCACAACCCAACTTGAGGCGAAATTGGACACTCTTGTCACCCTCCTCCAATCATCATCCAGTGCGAACGCGCCTTTGGATATAACGAAATTTCGGGGACTCGAAACTTCGGGTATTGGTATTTCCTCGCCAGGGAACGCTCCGGCGGGCGGCGTTGTGGACCATGGAGATAGGATCGAAGATTTGGTTTGCCTTCCTTTTCTCAGCATTCAGAGCCCTCAGCCACACCGAGCACAGATCTTCAGTGACTAACACCATGCCTGTAGAGCCGACAATTTCCATCTAATGACATGCCACAACCAGCTGTTTCACCACCTCGGACTTCTGCCTTTCGCGAGACTAACTGTCTCTCTACTGGACCCTTGGAATCTGTGCCGGGGCCCGAAGACATCTCGGATGTGGAGGCCGACAATTGCTTTGCGTATTTTCGGTCTAAACTCAAGTATTTCCCTTTCATGCATATTCCCTCAGATCTAACCGTCACTCGACTGCGAGAAGAGCGTCCATTTCTCTGGCTTTGTATCTTGGCTGTATCTACAAAATCGTCAGCGCGCCAGATTTCACTCGGCTCCAAGATCCGTCGACTCATCGCGGAGAAGCTGCTCATCCACCACGAAAGAAGCATCGAACTGCTTCTTGGGATGCTCGCCTTCCAGGGATGGGCAAACTACCAGCTGGGTCCTAATCAGCCTTTCCTCGGCATGGACTCGCACCTTGTTGTCGGGTTGGTACAAGATATGGGCATTGAGAAGTCGCCCCGGAGAGCCGACGAGCCCAGCCACCCCATGGCATGCCTGAAAAACCACCACGCGGTGCAAAGGTTGACGGCAATTACTGATCGGACCATGGAGGAGCGTCGTGCTGTTCTCGCAGCGTATCTGATTACAACTGAGTGGGTTGATGTTTCTTTATTCCAGTACCTTCGTGCTTGAATCACCCGAGAAAGTGACTCACCCAAGACTTTGTAGAGTCGCGTCATTCCGAACGTACTGCTTCAACCGCCAGATAGATGGCTTGCGGTGGACTCCTCACTTGGAGGGATACCTGCATATCCTGGATGAGCAGCAAGAGGCTCCCCTCGACCATCTTTTAGTCACACTCGTCAGACTGAAACTTCTTGCCGACGAGGCCAACAAACCTTTGCTAGCGCCCATGCAACTGCCCGAACACTCAAGTCTTCTCCAGGCCTTTCAAGTACGATCGCTTCAAGCACGGATTGACCAAATCAAGGAGGCAGCCACAGTGGGCACAGAATATGATGGTATGTACTTGTGAACTCGCCCATTGCCTTTAGGATGTGTACTTCTACCCTAACATTGCTTGCCTATGGAAAGATATCATTAGACTACATGTTCTCTCAACAGAGCTCGATATCAGTGAGGTTGGGCTATATCACTTCCAGCCGAAGAGGACTATCATCCCAGACACTCATCGACTAAGCATGCTTGCAAAGAGCCTACAGGCCGCCCGTTCGTGGCTCGATGTTTTTTTCAGCATGGAGCCCTCGACATCGGCCTCGGCCAGCTTCTTCATATGGTGCCAGATGTCACACGTGATCACTTCCCTGTACCGACTTTCGGTGATCGACGAGCCCGACTGGGACAGAGGATTGGTCCGGGACACCGTTGATTTGATGGATGTTATGGACCGGCTCATCCAGCGATTCGCTCGCGTGTCTGCAGACGCCAGTCTAATATCCGACCGCCCGGATGGACAGGACCCCTATGCCGCCGTGATAAAGTCCATCCGAACAATCAAAGTTGCGTGGGAAGCAACCGTGAGGCAAGCGGGCTCAATGGTGCCCCAGGTGGGAGACATCGAAGATCTGGACAGCTTCAGCAATGAATTTCTAGAGGGAATGAACGGTTGGATGTCCGACATGTTCGTATCATGGGAACCAATTGTTTTTGGCCAAGATACTAGTACATAGGTATCTATTTGCTTTTGGTGTTCTTTTGATGAGTTATCGAGTTGGCGCACCAGACCTAGATAGGTGATGAGCCTCCAGGTTCAGATCAATGAACGGGTTTCGTAAGCCAGTGCCACATATTCATCTTCCCCTTGCACGCGGTCTAAGATTTACCCGGTCAGCATGTTGTTAGCGTTGCGAATGCAAGGAAGCGTCACTGAGCATCGGTTTAGAAAAGGGGGATATTTCCCTTACAGCCCTCGAAGGCTCAGCATCGTGCCTGCCGCCGTCGTTGTGAAGAGGGCCGAGTCAGGAGGAAGGAGTTAGCTAGCCAGACAGCCACGCCCACTGCGCGCAATTACCTCGGTCCCGGGTAACCTTCTTCAGATTCGGCTGCCCTCGTCGCCTTTGCCGCTTTCGCTCTACAACTCTCCTCACCACCACCACATCGTTGTTGTCCACAGCGCGCGCGCGCCACGGCCCATAGGTTCAATTCTTGCCATTCAATTGCACTGGAAATTGGTCTCGATTGGATGCACAACTGCGCCAGCCTTCGACGACTGATCGAGCGAGAGATGCGTGGATCAATGGTGGTGGTGGTGGTGGATTTCCACCTCCTGGCTCCGACCACCGACCTTCCAGGTGTTGGCAGGTGAAGAGTTGATGCCTGAAGCCAGTTTTTCTGGCTTCAGGCAGAAACACCAAGCACCTCGGTGTGGGTACCTGCCCGGTCAGCTTGGACCAGAAACTGGTTTGAGCGTCTCCTCGCAAACAGTCGCGTGCCTGCAGAAAGTGTGTGTGGGAAGAGGCGCTAACACGCTGTCAGGTAATTCTGGTGAGGCCGGGATAGTTGTACCTAGTGTCGCATGCCAGGGAGAGAGATTGCCGCCCCCGCTACCCACTGTGTGCTCGCAACGTGCCCCTCTCCTTGCGAGTGTCCAGCGCTTCAGGACCGTGTGTGCATTGCGCTGAGCTCAGTTCTTCTAGGACGTCTCCGCCAATATCGCCTTACCAGTCAGTCCTACATGCAGTAGAAGGCCAGGGTTGCAAGGGTTTCACCGAGACGACAAACTGTGTGCCAAGACGTAGGACGATGGCTCTGCCACCTCGCCAAGACATCTCGGATCATCCACCGCCAAGTAGGTGGGGTGCAAAAGAACATCAGGCGCATCGAGCCCAACTGCAACTTGAAGTGTCACTGTCAACGCAGCAACCTTTCCCTACGTACAACCTGCGCCTACAAACGATGGAAGAACCCGCTGTCTGCTTGCTTTGCAACAACTTGGCCACGACAGAATGCCCAAAATGCGATGCGCTGCTCTACAGCTCCGAAGAATGCCTTCTCGCTGACGCGCCAAGCCACGGGCTCGTCTGCCCCACCTTTGCGTCCCTCCCACCGACGCCCAACAGCGAGGGCAAACATGTGCTGGGAGTCCTCTTCCCTGCCGACACGATCAAGCCGGAGCTTGTATGGGTTTCAGTCAGTGGTTTTGCCGACGAAGACACGGGAATTTCGTTCCAGGAGGCCGAGGTTGGGCCCTTCTTTGCCGGGGTCGGGACCCCACAATCGCTGCATTCCGAACGGAACCGCGTTCGGAACCGCGACACATGCAGCATGTTGGAGGTTTGGCACGCGGTGACGGGACCGGCCAATCCGTGCATCCAGTCGATAGCGACTGGCTTTGAAGGGCCATTTCACGATTGGAAAGGCCCGGTGCTCGTGCTGGCGATGACGCGACCCACGGGGTTCATGGTGGACCCGGGTGCATACCGGGACGCTCAGCTCCGCGACTTCCGGGATGCAATCGATTTTGTGCTGGACTATGGAAATGACTCCCACGGCCAACGTCTTCGCGAGGTTTTGGAAACGCTGGGTACGACTCGCGCTGAGCCCGAAGCGCCCTCTGGCACTGGCGAAAGCTCCACAGTGCACCCAGAACCCCCCGTTGGGAAGGAAGGTACTGTCATAATTGAGATGGAGGGATAGGGGTTGCCCAAACGACTTGTTGCAGAGATAGATGTCACGGAAAGGGCGGTTGACTTTGCAACCGTTGCTGCCGTTTCTGGACCTTAGGCAACTCGGAAGTTGGTGGTCGAGCGTCTGTCTCGAGGAGTAACGATGTGAGGGCGACCCACGATGATGTTACAAGTGCCGAGAACCTGAACGCAGCTGAGAAATAAATGTAGTGTTTGCAAAATCTGGCTGCAGTCTGCCCTGGCCATGAGAATGAGGCACCATAAGAATAACATTACTGCCACAAACATGATTCAATAGAGAGGTCAAACCGTAGTTGATGATGTCACCCCCGTAGAACACCAAAGTGGGGCATTTTCAGATACTATTGCTGCATGTGGTGGGTGGTATTCCGTGCGGTCAGTCTTCTGCAGCCCCCTCTCGGGCCACCTGATGGGGTGCTTGGGTGCTGGCCCAAGACTTTGATCCCCTGTAGCCAGTCCCTCCGTCGTCCACAACCCCCGACGCCATAGCTCTCGCTGCATGCGGGTACTGCTGGCGTGCCACACTGCATATGTACCTACCTGACTGATATTTGCCATGGGTCTACCGCATCAAATGTGAACAAGACTGATCCCCAAGAAGGGCCCCAGTCGCCCCCAACCTTTCTCTCACATGATGTTCACCGTGTCTCAAATAAACCAAGCCATTGTGCGTCTTGTGACACCAAAGCAACTGAACAGGCGTTAAAATAGCGAAAAGTCGCCGCCAATGCCTGTGTTGACAGCAACTTGGGCGCTGTATGCAGCGCAAGGGTTGCTAGCATGGGTCTTCTCGACAGTCATGTACTGGCACTTCTTCCACCCGCTGTCCAACGTCCCGGGGCCGGTGATGGCGGGCATGACACGGCTTTACATCTGGTATTGGAACGTGATGAGGGACGGGTAGCTGTAACGGCGCATTGAGGAGTTGCACAAGCGCTACGGGCCAGTGGTGCGCATCGGGCCCAACGAGGTGCACCTAGCCGATCCTGACAACTACGACAAGGTGTACAGCGTGGGCGGGCCATTCTACAAAGACCCTGTCTTCTACGAAGTGCTGCGCGCCGAGTGCACGTTCACCGCCATCAGCAACGAGGAGCATCGCCGGCGCCGAGGCCCGCTCAACCACTTTTTCTCGCGCCGTGCTGTTTTGGACCTCGAGGATATCGTGCAACAAAAGGCCGCCCGGCTGTGCCGGCGTGTGCGGGAATCCCTGGATGCCGGCACGCCCGCCGACCTCCGTGCCGGGCTGCGCGCTGCAGCATCGATGTGCTGACCGAGTACGCCTTTGCCGACTGCTGGGACCACCTGGCCGCCCCTGACTTCAATGCCTGGTTCTCTGACGCGGTTCGCGACACAGGTGTTATGTGGTCGAACTTCCAACAGTTTCCTCCCCTGTTGGCTGCCCTGCAGGCTCTTCCCGACGACTTCGCACGCAAGATGAGCCCTGCCATGAACGGCTGGATCGACTGCACCGTGCGCACAAGGGAGTACATTATCACCGTCCAGAGGAATTTTGCTGCCGGCATCAAACCCGAGCGCCGTACCATCTTCCATGAGCTCCTCGACCCCACAACAACCGAAGAGGAGACCCCCATCCCTCCGACTCTCGAGTCCCTGTCGGGGGAGGCCCTCAGCTTCTGCACTGCCGCGGCGGACACAACCGGAAATGCTTTGGAGACATCGGCCTACTACGTTGTGTCGAACCCTCACATTTACCATGCCCTAGTCCAGGAATTGCGGCAGGCCTTCCCCGACCTAAGTTCCGAGTTAGACTACATTACCTTGGAAAAGCTACCTTACCTCACCGGCGTTGTGAAAGAGGGACAAAGGTGCGCTTTCGTCTCGCCAACTTATCTTTGAGCATGCAGGGGTGCTGACTCACTCCAGGTTGTCGTACGGCGTCATCAGCAGACTGCCTCGTGTTACTCCCGAAGGCGGTGCCACCTTCAATGGCTACTGTATCCCCGAGGGTGTAAGTCACTCCATCTAATTCCCAGATGGTCCCAATGGCTTTTTCTGACGCCCTTTTACTCCGTAGGCCGCTGTTTCGATGAGTTCGTGGATGATGCACCGCAACGAGGACGTTTTTCCGTCTCCTGATGTATCCTGCTCGATGGACGGACCCTGACGCATTACGCGTCCGAGAGAAATGCCTTGTCAGTTTCAGCCGGGGTTCCCGCGCCTGCATTGGCCAGAACCTGGCGATGTGCGAGCTTTACGTCACACTTGGTACCTTGTTTCGCCGATTCGAGGATCTGAAGCCTTTCGATGTTGGGCCTGAGGATATGACTTATGGGGATTATTTCTCTGCGTTTCACCCCAAGGGAGCGAGGGCTTTCAGGGTGGTGATGACGGATACGACGACGGATCCCAACTCGTTCTCATGACTGGTAACTAGCGCTGAGCACATACAGATCGAATAAATCATCTTGAAATAGCGGCTATATAAGGAACTACCTAATGTCGGCTGGGTGCGGCTAGGTCGCCACTTAGAGATCAACCAGTACCTGCTCAATATCCCTGACGAAATGCCGCAAACTACCTACCTAGAGGTCCACACTTTATATTCCGACGTGGAACAGAGAAATCGTGAAAGGCAAACCAGTCAGAACAACAGCCAGCCCCCAAACCTGAAGACAATTCCAATAACAAAGATAAGTGAAACAATTCAAAAACATACCAAATGTGGGTATGTAGCGCCGGAAACATTACTATAGCCTCTCCCCATTCCTCAACAATCACATTCAAACTCCTCCAACGCAGGGCGAGGAATCAGTTTCATGCGCGCCAGCTCGTGAAGTGTGTTGAAAATTGAGTGGTACGAGTCAACTGTCCCATGGAACCCAAACTGGCGTGCCTTGCGGACACTGCTTGTCATGGGGGCGTTTCCGATAACAGCAGAGTCCGAAAAGGAAAAGACCCGGGCGCGATAGCGGTCAGTGAAAGGGTCAAGGGCTAAACCGTGTTTCTGTGCCAGCTCTTTCCAGGCGGATTCTACTTCTGGCTGAAGTGACCACTCCAGCAGACTTCCGGTTGACCGAAACGTTGCCTGAGGCCCGTATCTGTGTCCGAGCGGTTAGCCCATGAAGCATCACTGTAGCTAACAGCGATGAAGTGGGGTATTATGGACATACCCTCTTGGTGTCGTTGCGTATGGTAGCGTCATTACCCTGTACTTGTCCTCCTCCAACTCGGGTGGGGTCCAGTCTACCTTGTACCATCGAGCCAGGTTCGGCCAGAGCCGGCCCCAGGTAAAGGATAGTCCGTCGTGGATGTTGAAGGCTTGATTCGCGGTCTTGTCGCTGAGCACCATCCACTCTTCGAAGTAGGCGTTCATCATGGCGGTACTCTGGACCTGCTCCCTGTCCCAGGCACTGAAGTCGCCGGGAAAACGGATCGGTTGCTCCAGATGAGCCTGTACCGCGGCGTATATCCCAAAGCCGACAAGATGGTTAAGAGAGCCGTCGGGGACGGCTCCGATTATGTAGGATGGACGAGCAACACCCCATGCCGCGCCCACTGACTTGCAGTAGGCGTGCAAGGCGTCTTCTTGCTCGTAGTAGAAGTTCCTACCCATTGTTACTCGAGGGTCGGTTTCGAAGGCGGGAAGTGGGGCAGGCCCCAGGTAAAAGCCATAATGCTTTGTGCCGGTTTGGAGAAGAAAGCGCCGGGGTGTGAGTGTTGTCTGCTTTAAAGCCGCGATAAAGTTGGCAAACATCGTGACTTTCTATCGGTCAGCATGTGCTCGTTTTGGGGCTCCTCGGCTGGGTTATGGGGTTGATGGACTAACCGTTCACAGTGGCGAGTTCGTCTGCGTTCGCCCACAAATCCAACACGTTGCCCTTAGGAGCTGGCTGTAGGTATGAGAAATAAAAGACCGAATCGCTATTCCTCGACGTCAGTATGCCCATGATAGTGCGGTAAGAGACATTGTAGGGGTGAGACTTACACGGTGGAAAGCTTTTCAGCCACACGGCGAGCAATCTCTGAGGGCTCAGCCAGTAGGTCCACCGCCAGATGTTCAACGTGGTCTGCATCGTCACCCAGGTCGGCGAAGAAGTTGGCAGGCGGAGACCGAGAGCTAAGGCAGACGACTTTCTTCCAGCGACGCGACGAGACCAAGACCCGCACCATGTGGTATCCGGAGAGACCCGTGCCTCCAGCAACAAGAGCCGTAAGTCCTTCGCGCTCGGGATTATCCGGATACAGCGGGAGGCCGTGATATATATCGACAGAGCGGACAAGTTGCGAGTCTGACGATGGGGACGGTGTACGGGGAGTTGTCAGCTCCGGGGCCACCTTGATTTGATATCGCTTGGCGGCGCTGCACCACTTGAGATGAGTGTCTGCCAACAACAAAATATGGCGTGCGACTGAAACGACCGCGATGAATGTCTCACGCGGTGCCGAACTGGCCGCAAGGCAAATTTCTCCCATGGAATCAAGAGACAGGGCAACACTTTTGTTGTGCTCATCAGCAACAAAGTTGGCATGATGGGATAGGGGGGCGTTGTCGGCCCTGCTGGACTCAACACCAGAGGCACGAAGCAAGACGATCACTGCGTTCAGCTGCTCCCCATCCATCAGGTCTCTCTCCAGCCCAATGAGATCATTCTGAAGTCCGGCGGCGCGTGAAACATCCAGCTGCAACTTGTCCCATATGGCGATGGATCTCCAGCTGTCATCGAGATACTCGCACTTGATGACTTCGAAAAAGGGATTGAGAGATATCGTTTTGCACCGGAATTTGATGTAATTTTCGAAGTTAGCAGGAATGACGCTACGCAGGAAGCGAGCCTCGTCCACATGAGCTCGAAGTACGACCGCAACGGCCTTGAAGAAGGCACGAGCACTGGCCTCGGTCAAGTGCTGCTGACAATGGTCCAGTAAAATTCGTGTAAGTGCTTGGATTCTGGTATCGCTGCTTCGTCTGGTGGTTGAGTTTGCGCTGCCTGGAGTTATTATGGAGGTGATTAGCTTGCTAACTCAGTGTGAAAACGTGGAGAACAAGCACAAAGTGTTCAGGGATGACACCTATACTAACCTTTGAGGGTGCGCCTCAGGCAGCTCAGGGCCTCAGTGAGCCGAGAGCGCTTCGATGAGTTCGTACACATCTCCTGGATAATAGCGACGCATTCAAGAAGAATATCTTCCCGCATTTTGGGCTTCAGTGTCTCCAGGATGTCGTCCATGGCACATGCAAATGATAGCCACGCCGCGAAGCAGGTGTAAAGACCTTCAGACCTGATGAAAGGGAAGAATGTGCTGATGGCGTCAACTTCACCTACGCACTTTTCGAAAAATATATCATCCTGTGCCTCATCAAGGTATATGCGAGTCCTGAAAGCGAGGTGGTTTGCGATGACTTTGCTGGTGTCCCATTCGCAAGGCTGCTGACCTTCTGATGTGCCAAGGGGTCCAAAGTTCGGAACGTCAAGCTTCCAAGCCGTTAGCATTCACGAGTGATAAGCATGACAAGATCCGATATCGTACCGAGAAGTTGATTCCACACTTCAGGTTGACGGCGACACTCCTTTTCCCCGGAAGTACATTGGCCTTGGGAGGCACAGTGTAGTCACAAAAGCCCTTGTTTGAAGACATGACGTCGCGACAATGAACCTTCTTGACGCGATGCGGTCGTGAAGACTGGTATTGACTGACACTAATGATGGAACCCAAGAGGTTTAGGTCATTGATTGTCTTTGGAGCTGCGGGCAATGACGGAATGAGAGGTCAAAGATTGTTTTCTGCCGTGACTTATACTCCCTCATCCTCTTGGACCTCGACCCGCTACCTACGTATCAAGGCTTCGTAGAATTGCATAGCTTCGATAACCAAAAGCACCCCGACAGTGGAAGGTAACAAGACAGGAACGCCAGTGCGCATGTCTCAGAGCGGGTGGGGCGACACCAGCTGCTTCCTTCTGCTGATCACACCAAAGAACGACCTGTCATTCGCTCCCCGCCTGCATGCGCATGGATGGATAGTGTAAACACAATGGCCACTCTTGCATTCCAAGACACGGGATGTCGTTGATAGCTGAGGTGGAAAGTGCCCCTGGCTCCCACTTCCACCACTAGCCTTTCCCGTTCCAGGCTGATTCTATCACATCACCACCTGATCGCAAATTCCCGAGGTCTCATTCCTGTGCAGATCTTATGACAAAGGATGAGATGAGGTCTTTGGGAATTACTCCTGCTGACATGTTGGCACAAAAGAACCACCCGAACTTAGAGAGAAGGTCCACACTGGGTAATTTCATCGCCGAAGCGCAGCTTCCTTCGCAAGCGAGGCCAAAAGAGGGATACGTCAAAGGATAGTACTTATCTACGAGGCTCCTCTGCAGCCCAGCAATATTAGACTAGTCGAAAATCAAGAAACATCCGCAACCTGCTCAATAAGCCGACCTTGCGATGCAGAATGCAAGTTACGCATCTGGAAAGACGGCGTCTAAGTCGATCTGGTCTGAGAGCGCTAGGCCACACCCAAACAAAAAGTCCGGTAGCATACCTAGTCACAGAGGGATCATGGGTATCCCTGTAATGTTGCCTTGGGAAGAGAGTCGGTAGATCGGATCATTTGCCGGGCAATCTTATCTCGGTGTTGATACCATTGACCCCATGATCGACTTTGACGGCCGACACGATCAGCCCCGACAACCTTCGGAGACCCACCCCCACAGACCCCTGAACCGCGCCATAGAACAGTTGCGCGGACTTTATCGGCTATGGACCGGTGCCATCTCATAGTCGATGACGGCAACTTATCCCATCCGAAAATGCTCAAATCGCCCGGTGTGTACGTGATCAAAGTTCCCGCACGATCTCCTTTCATTTCTAAATCGGAAGTACTCCCACCACGCATGCCAGTTCCGTCGGTCAAAGGAGACACTGGCCTGACACATAAATGATGGCTCTCTCTGAGACTAGCACGATGTTCCTAGCCCTCCTGAGCGGCCTGATAGCACATCTCGCAGTGTTCCGCAGAGGAGAGTGGGATGCATCGTCACCGTCAATCCTCAAATTTTATTTCTTCTCCTTTATCTTGGTATCCTTTCCACTGCATGTTCGTGTCGGCATAGCAGTTTCGGGCATCCTCAAGCTCGCCAGCTGCCATGCCATCGGGCTGTTCACCAGCATCCTGGTCTACCGTGCCTGGTTCCACCGACTCTCAGCTTATCCCGGTTCGTTCCTAGCTCGACTCACAAATTTCTACATCACGACTCTGTCCATGAAAAAGCTTCATCTCTACGACGAGGTACAGCAGCTTCATGCCAGATTTGGCGACTATGTCCGTCTGGGGCCCAGGGAATTATCAATAACGGACCCGAAAGCCGTGCGGGCCATCTACGGCAGCCAGTCTGCAACCACCAAGGGCCCCTGGTACACACTCCTCGAACCACGGGTCCCTCTCTTCATGGCTCGCGACAAACAGGAGCATGCGAAGCGGAGAAGAGTTTGGGACCAAGGATTCAACACGAGTGGTAGGTGATCCGTACCTACTCAGGCGCTTCTGTTACATTTCAGCCAACTAATGTGGTGCACAGCACTGGTGGACTACAATCCGCGCGTCACGAAGGCGATCGATCAGCTTCTCAGTGTCGTTCAGCGTCATCAGCTGTCAGGCCAGCCCATGGATGTTACCACGTGGTTTGGGTACTTTGTATTCGACGTCATGAGCGACCTCGCGTTCAATAAGTCATCCAACATGCTGGTTGATGGCAAGGAGGCCTACGTTTTCCAAACAATCCGCTTAGACATGTTCAACATCGCCTTGTTCACGCACCTACCTTGGCTTTTACCGTTCCTCAAACGAACACCGATCCTCAACCACAACTATCTCAAGTTCTGGAACTGGATACAGGCCCAGATTGACGAGCGAAGTCGGGTATGTGATCTGGATTTCCGATTGTTCCTGACTCTTGAAATCTGTCTGACACACTTTCTGCAGAATGTGCCCAAAACACGCGACATCTTCTCATACATTCTCGACGCTTACAACCGCGGACCAAAGACGCAGCAAGACAAATGGAACCTACATGGCGATGCGCAGCTCATTGTCATCGCAGGGAGCGACAGTGTCGCTGCCGTCTTGACGCATGTTTTTTTCCACCTCGCGTATGACCCATTTCTTGCGGATGCTTTGCACGCTGATTTTGATGCACTGTCGGAACTCGCAAACGAGAACCTCATGCAAGTTGCTCTGTTAGATGCAGTGATCAACGAGACCATGCGACTCCATCCGCCTGTGGCCTCCGGGACGCAGAGAGTTAGTCCGCCAGAGGGACTTTGGATCGGAGATGTACACATCCCCGGAGACGTGATCATCCAAGTAGTACGTCTGCAGCCCCTTTACACGTTCCAGACTGTACTGACATGCACCCGAAAGCCATCATATACGGTGTTCCGAGGTGAATCAGTTCCACCTACCCCGTAATCTCAGGGAAGCAAGACTAACCCAACTTTCCTAAGACTCCCGTGCATTTGACCATCCCAATGAATTCATTCCTGAGCGGTGGACGACGCGCCCCGAGCTAGTCAAGGACAGATCCGTTTTCATCCCATTCAACATTGGTACCTACCTCTGCTTCCCTCCCCAACAAGTCGATCCGTGACCTCGAGATTAATGGTGATGTCCCTGCAGGTCCTTACGCGTGTGTCGGAAAACGACTAGCATTACTTGAAATCCGAAGGGTTGTTGCAGAGGTGGTGTCGAAATACCAAATCTCCCCTGCCATGGGGCACAGCAAAGAAGGGTTCTTGGAGGCAAAGCAGGATACCTTCACTACCGTCTCAGGTTCACTGCCACTCATCTTTACTCCCCGGGCGTGAAATGCAGCGCAGACCATGGGTACGACGCTGTGTGATGCACACAATCTTCAGTGTGCGTGGCTGCAGCTCGGCGTTCCCCTTGGCGGTCTTTTTGGGATTTAGTCCATAGGGTGTATATACATTTATGGACATATGCAGATAGGCAATCAATTGGTGACTCAAGTTTGGATCAAAAAACGCCTTGAAAGTTGGACTCTGCGGCTGAAAGACATCATCACTCCGTGCTAATCCGTCAAGTTGTAACCCCGCCCATCTCACAGCACTTCGCATGTGAAAGTTACACGACTTCCCGACACCCGTATTGTTGCAAGGCTGGGACTCAGAAGGATGCCTCCGACCGATGCGCTGTTTTCTATCTTCTTGAACGTAACAGCCCGACAGTGTTAGACAGGTAGGGCCATGCAGTAAGAGAGGCGCAAGTGCATCCGTTCCAAGTTCAAACATAATGCGATTCAAATACGCCCTGAAATGGGTTCAATGTTTCTATGTTGCGGTGGCATTTTGTGCCCGATTGCCAGCTCCTCGACGAGTTGCGGTCACTCCAGCCTCTTGCCTCCAAACACGTATTCGTCCACCAGCCGTGCGGCTTCACGGGCAATGCCAAATGACAGCATGTACCCCCCAATCGTTGTCCCGTACGCGTGTACAATATTTTGGCCCCCAATTGTCTCCTTTTCCAACCTAACATTTGGCAGCCGAAGGGGACGGATCCCCGTCAAGTCTTTGAGAATGGTGTAATCGTCTGGGTTGCCGGACGGGAATTGCTCCGGAAGGCTCTCGTGCGCTCGGCGGATTAGCTACATAGTTTCGGTGTCAGTTTGTGGGATGTCCACCCGCTGATGGGAATGGCTGGGTGCTACTGACGTTGGAACGGACAGACTGTGAGCTTCGAACCTCGCTGCCCACTGGTTCCGAGATGCCCCCAATAACCGCAGTGCCATCATGTCTCCCGAATACATAGAGATACTCGTGATTGACGCTGCGCCGAACAAACATGTCTTGGTACTCAGATTTGACTAATATCGTGTATGTTCGGTCGGTGAAAGAACAGCCGTCTTTCACATCGGTCAAGGTCTGCGAGGCAATTCCAGACGCGTTGATGAGGATGTCATGGCCCATGTCTGCGAGATCTCCCAGAGCCTGGACTGCGGGTATGCGCTGAAAGCGGACGCCAGAAGCCTCGAGTTGACCCCGCATCCATGTCAGGAAAATGACAGGGTTGACAACCACGCTTTGATACTTGACCACCACTCCACCCCCCTTGCTTGGAAACTCCTGGAAACCGGGCACGCGGTTGTAGCACCAGAGCTCTTTGGCGTCGGTGGGCCCGGCGTCATGGACGTCAGTAAGTTGACCGCATCGAGCACTTGATTCGGGATGAGCGGCAGCCAGCTTCTCGAAAAAAGCAAGCGTTTCCAGCTGCATCTGCTCCTCTCGTGGCGTCCCGCCAAGAGCCACCCATCCGGCGCAGGCCCACGGGCTCGCCCAGTCCTCTGACAGATCGTCACCGGGCAGGTCTCGCGCCACAATGGTAACCTCGTATCCCCTCGGCAACTGGCTGGCGACAGCCATGCCCGTGATCCTGTTGCGGTGAGCTGTCAGCCAATCCGCACTGGTGCAATAGCAATGCCGGCAGAATACTCACCCTGAGCCGAGGATGGTGACTTTGGTCATGGTGAGTGATTTATGGGGAGGCCCCGCTCCAGTTGTTCAAGGTTGCAGAAGGAGAAAGCGGGTGGTTGGTGAATAAGGGCTGTTGGCAGCGTTTGGGTGACCGAGATGAGAAGGTGAAGTCTGGTGAACAGGGATGGAACCGCTGCTAATAAGTTCTATTTCGGAGTATTTGAACGATTTGTCTCTGTGCTGTCGATCTGGGCGGTTTTCCGATCCATTCCGCGATCGAATAGTGGTGTGATGGCTGCATGTGTGAGGTTGGGTGACTGAGACATGGCGATGCTGTTAGTGTGGTGCCGCCGGCCAATGCTTCGTTGTCTCGACTACTCCGAGGCTCAACTCCGAGCACCGAGATGCAGGGACTCAAACCGCGGCTGACAACGGCACAATTCCCTCGTTATATACATATCCACTCTCCCGGAACGCCATCCGTTCCCTGCGACGTCATTGTTCGCTACCTGCTCGGGTAGGGAGCTCCCGAGCTTGGGATCTTTGGCTGCAGCCCTTAGCGGGGGGCTAGCGCCGAGGTGCATACGTACCAACGAACTGCCAGCTTCTACGTGACAGGTACTTTTGAGTACCTGAACGCACCCCCCCTGCCCTGCGCACCCCGGACTGTCTAACCCGGTGTGCGTTGACGATATTCTAGCGCGTGAAGTTCGGCACCGCGATCCTTGTCCTCGCTCTCGAGGCCGCTTCCAACCAGGTTGATAGCCCCGACAAAAGTCTCCTAACCACCATCGTCGGCCGGCTGGATGTAGACTAGGGGGTTGGACATTGCGATGTCTGAGCCTACGAAGATTCGAGGAAACGCCGGGATCAACTGCGACGCAAACTAATGAGGTAATAGAATTGGAAATCTTCTGACTAAGACACTCTATCCTCCTTCTAGTTGGCCTTTCTGCCAGTGCCCCCGTGTGAGTGAAATATGAATCCTTCATCCGGCAATCCGTCCCCAGTCAATAGTTGCAACCCTGCAGTCCTTTCCAAATGCAGTCATGGCTGAGCCGTGCCTTGATTATCCCACAGGATGTACGGCCCCACACAGCATGCTGGCGCTTGGAGTATGCATGATCTGACCGGCTCGTGTTGTGAAGTTTCTCTAGTTGCGGCATCATCCGGGAGTCAGTTGATAACGAGTTGCTCGCTTCATTGGGCTGCCTCTGCCTTCTCGAGCTCGAGGATCTTCTTGGCCGTATCAGCCATTGTCTCCTCGATGCTGCGGAACTTCAAGCCGATGACGGCGTTATCGGCGTCGGCGTCAAACTGCCCAAAGAAAACGTTGGCATCCTCCCCGCTGTCAGCTGAGACACGACCGGCCAGCTCGGGGATCTTGGCGAGACCGTGGGCAAGCATGGTGAAGGTCATCGGTTTGCAGTTGATAAGCAGCCGGCGGTTGGCGGCCGCGGGGGTGGTGAGCGCTTTGACGTGGGCATCGGCCAGGTCACGCGCATCAACAGACGAGGGGAATGCTGTGGGTGGGACCATGGGGTTGGACCCGTTAAAGAGGCTGTAGACCAGGCCAACGCTGAAGTTGAGGCTCTTGACACTCTTCACCGGTTGTAGAGGCGGGCCAAAGATCAAACCGGGAAGAAAGACAGTCACCGAGAAGGACGGCTTCTCCGTCTTGACAAAGTCCCAGATTGCCAGCTCGCCCTCCTTCTTGGCGCTGCAGTAGGAAATGAAGGCGTTGTTCGCCTCGCGCGCCTCCTCCTGGGTGATTGGGAGCCATGTGTCGCTTGTGATGGTGCCCGAGGAGCGGAGGGCATCAGGGGCACCTGTCGTGACCGCATTCACGGAACCCGTCACAACAACCGACTTAAGTGCTGGTGCGTTTCGCTGCGCCGATCGGAGGAGCGCCAAGTTGCTAGAAAGTTGATCACAGTCAGGACTCGCCATATCGGGAAGACGAGAAGTGGCCGGCACTTACCCATCCACAGACGGCTTCAGAAAGTCGCGGTCATAGTCCGTATGTGCGGGATTGTCCAACAAGGGGGCCGCAACGTGAACGATCTGCCAGCATCGGGTCAGCACGTTGAAGATAATTTCATGGGGTGGCAGAACGCTGAGCACATACATAGTCGAACGAGTACTGCTTGAAGAGAGCGTCCCAGCTCGCCTCTTCAGCGTAGTCGCTGACCAGAGCGAGCTCGAGGTTCTCCTTCCACTCGGGATGGAGCGCGTAGATCTGGCCAATCAGGGCTTCACGCCGAACTGTCCCGACGACTTGGTGACCCGCGGCGAGAAGTGAGTTGATGACGTGCGCCCCCACGAAGGAGTTGGCACCTGTGAGAAGGGTCCGCGGCATGATGTGCTGTTTTGTGGTAAAAGGGGGTTTGATTTGCGTGTTGACGGGCTTGGAGTGTGTTGAGTGTTGTTGACCAGTGATATGTTCTGAAAATGCTGTAGGGCGCAGGCATCTGGGCTTCTCTGCTGCTGAAGTGCGAGCGGGCTTGGCGCGTTTTATGCTCTGGCAGACGGGCCATCACGACTGGGTATCCATGCCTCAGCGTCAGGGCTCCTCAGCCCTCCAGTCCACACCCAACCCATGATGCGTGATGCGCTTTTGCCGACAGCAGTTGAAAGCAGCCGGCTCTGACAAACAATCGGTGCTGACTGATCATGGCGGGTTCCGACATTGCGGCTGCAAACGGCCGCTGAAAGCTTAGCGCGCTTGGCGATTAGTGATGACCCGCGCATCCAAATCCCCTCGGTTTAGTGCATCTTGTCCAATGATGACCCGTCCCGAGACCGCACGTGATCCGAAATGTCGGGATGGAACGGCATTCCATGACATAACAGCTAAGGTAACATTTCTATGCATGCAAGTCCTTGCGATGGGGTCTATTTCCAATGATTAGCATAAATCTTGGAAGGAGAAGTTGTTTTGACCGCAGATGCGGAATGGTACCGTGAGGGGTGATGTCTAATTGCTGACAGATCACACCGAGACACGTGTGTTCCGAGCTGCGCGTCTTATCAACGGCTTCCACCAGACGGCTTGCCCACCGCTTGCGCTCAGACTTTCGGGAGGTGCTGGGAGATCCGAAAGTCGGCAGCTTCATTACCCGACTGACAGATACCACGATGTGTAAGCGGCCATCCATCGAGGGCATTGTTGAGCTGGGGCAGCTGGTCGGTACGCCCGTACTTCGTAGATCCTTCGTTTGTGGTCGCCCATCACCTCGCGCCGGCTCAAGAATGCTCTAGTGGGGAAGGCCCGCCTCCACTTCGGATCTCGGAAGCGAGAGCGGCCAATCAAGGGGCATTCACCTACGTCCGTGCATCTCGATCCCTGATAAGATAAGGCCGCCAAAGCAGTTTCTCGGCGAAAACACCCACTGCTGCTTGCACCACCCGTCAACAACAAAGCGTCGACATCCAGCACTTTTCTCTCCCATCTCAACAACACATCGAAGGACGACCTCTGCTGCGCCTGCGCTGGGAACCCCACCGAGGCGGACAACCGGGCAATGCTAAATGGATCCATTGTGTGGGCAGTCTGCTGATTGGCTAGCTCGGAAGCCGCCGAGTCCAGGCAGACATGCAGCGACTGTGACACATGTTTTGCTGCGGCGCACCTGCTTCGCGACATAGAGCGGTGCTGCTGCCACCACTCATCTTTGCGCCAAAACACGCACGAATCTCCGTTCGCCCAGCGCAATACCCGACGCAATGCACAAGATGGCGGCTTCCGGGACCGAAGCAGACGATGTGCTGCAGGACGGTGACATTGTGCAGGCTGTGTACAAGTCCCGCGACGTCCCCATCCCTGACGACTTCCTCAACACCGACCCCTCCGACGCCCGCCCCATCGTCGCCAACGATATTGACTGGCTGAAGACCGACCTGCCCGAAAACGAAGGCCGCTATGCCACCGTGTTGGACAACGTCTTGAGTCCCTCTGAGTGCGATACGCTCCTGCGAATGGCCGAGGACAGCGTTGACGACCGGGGGAAATCCGGCAACCGAACCTGGGCCCCCGCCCTAGTTAATATCGGTGGCGGCTGGGAAGCGCTCAAAAAGGGATACAGAGACAGCGACCGCATCGTCTGGGATAACCAGGCCGTCATGGACAGGCTGTGGGCGCGGTGCGCCCGCGTCGACGGGCTTCTGGAGAGACTAGCGACTGTGCAGGAACCGCCATCCCAACGCATGAGGATGAGGGGGTCAAAGGGAAATACATGGGAGTTTGAGCGTCTCAACGAGCGCATGCGCTTTCTTAAGTACGGGGCCGGTCAGTTCTTCAGGCGTAAGTCAGCACACTCTTCCAGTTATTCCCAACAGACACCTAACCCACCATTCCTAACAGCCCATTGCGACGGAGCGTTCTCCCAAGAAGTGGATGGCAAAATTCTGAGGACCTTCTATACCCTCCATCTGTATCTGAACGACGCCGAGGCCGAGGCCGAGATCCAACCCTCCTCGAGCGATGCTACAAGTCAAACACCGAGTTTGGTGGGAGGCGCAACATCCTTTCTTTCATATGACCACGACGTACGCCGAGTTGACGTCAATCCCAAAGCGGGGCGGGTACTTATTTTCCAGCATGACGGACTTTATCATTCGGGCGATGATGTTGTTCAGGGAGTGAAGTATACGATGAGGACCGACGCCCTTTTCAGATTGGTCAAGGAGTAGCGGACCTGTGATGGCGTCATCTGGGGGATGTAGCCTCCAGCCACCAACACCCTCAGCCATGGTCATCCAGTTTTTCCTGTGTATGCCGGCGTGGACATGTGATCCGACCTGCCTGTTTCTTTCTTGAACCCGTTCCTGCAAACACCTGTGAATGCCCGTAACCTTGTATACCTTGACTCATTTTCCACTTAACAGCATCCCCAGAGACAGGAACTGCCCCTTGACTGCACTTCGCACATAGGCTCTTCGCTGTAGAAGCACCAGACTTACGCAACTCACATTCCTGAACGACCCAGCCCAGGACATGTGGACTGGAGAGCGTTATGTTCAGCCCCCAATCAGTGAGTCTGTACAGTTTGTGCCGTGAAACATCATATTGCGCGAGTGAGCGGGGCCAAACACACCACTGTGGGCGCTCTGATATCCAGACAGGACCAACAGCTTTGTGAAGGGGAGCATCCCGTTGCAAATGCGCATAAATTCGGGTGTTGTTCTCGGAACCACAACATCAGCGTACCATCCACCCCCGCAACGAATGACCAGGTTACCCCAGACGTCTGCCGGCCACCCGAGCACCTTCCATAAGAAGACAAATCCAAAAACAGGGAGTACGGCACACGAGAATCACAGACATGTGAACACTTGAGGGCACCCATGGCCCCTGTT
>Ga0247780_1000237_pt1 | contig 55374 bp, 66 predicted proteins | sample UWRJL079202R5_FD_179927 | JGI IMG/M metagenome (GOLD analysis project Ga0247780, IMG submission 179927) | Plant litter microbial communities from Arlington Agricultural Research Station in Wisconsin, United States - UWRJ-L079-202R-5 | ecosystem: Environmental > Terrestrial > Plant litter >...
CCACCCCACCCACCCCCCCCAAGACCCCCCCCCCCCCCACCCTGGCCTCCGACTGCTTTCGACTCACACGCAGCGTCCACCCAGACACCCAGACGCGCAACTCTACCGCGGCACACAGTCCGGTCTCTTGCAACGCACACGCACACTGGCAGCTATACTCGGCTCACATATAGCCCAGACTCCTCTTTCCGTCTCGACCCTTGCAAGAAGTGTTGCCGTTGCCGTTGCCGCTGTCCCAGCCTGCCCTCCTAAAAGTCCCCAGGCTGGTTCCCAAAGGAGGTGTATTTTAGTCGCCAGTCATATTGCTTGGATCCTCGTCGCTCCAGTTGCCGCGAACCACAAGTCCTTCATCAACTCCATTGGCCCGTTCGTCTTTCGCTACCTTCTCTCTGTCCCGTTCGTCTCGGTCGCCTTCTGAAGTCTTGATCTACCTTGGCCGCCAGAGAACCACAGGATCTCGTCACTCGTCTCCCGCCCCGGACCGCAACCACATACGCAGGTTATCCAGGATACAGGCCCCCGTTGCCAGGACCAGGACCATCAACCTTCCTTGTGCTATGCCATAAGAAGATATCCATCGTCAATATCTCAGGCGGTGGTTGTAAGAGCGTAGCTCGCCATAGTTGCATACCTGGAGCTTAGTCGACCAGTGCTCGAGGCCCGCCGTAATATTCGCTTGGGCTCTCGCCACCCTCTTCGATCATCCGGTGCTGAACACAACCCCGGTTTCCCCTGACATCTCTCAACACGGCCACATTAGCAACTATCCGTTCATGGCAGTCGTTGCTCCGCCGCCCTTGAAATCGAATTTGGATCTCTGGGGATCAAGCGACTCCGCTATATATTCATCTGCGCCACCAGCATCCATGACAGACATAATGTCATACCAATACCCACCACCGCCGTCCCAGAACGGCACCGACATGGACATACCCCCCTCTGGGTACTTACCCAATTACTCCGTGTCATCGCAAACCTCGTCCGGAATGGACATCAGATCTGGCCCGGACTCGGGCATCCCCTCGAGGGATCGTTCGGACTCACTTTCCAAATCGCTGAAACTGAAGCGCTCAATATCGACGCCAGCCGTTGGCCCGCCGCAATCCCAGCCGCCGCCGACGCAGCAGCATCCCCCAACGCCGCAGCAATCGACCACGCCTGGCCAGAACTCCCTCGAGCTCTCCGCCGCGGAGAAAAGGAGAAATAAGCTGGGCTATCATCGCACCTCGGTCGCATGCGGTAAGTTTTCCCACTGGGTATACTGACAGCAGTCTGTCTCTTGAGATGGGCGTCGCGCTAAACCTCGATTCAAGGTCACTGCCGCCGTCGGAAGATTAGGTGCATCCCGTCACAAAACGACGTCCAGGGACGGTGCGTAAACTGCATCCGCCTTAAAAAAGAATGCAGCTTCTATCCTGTAGATCAGCAGCCGCCGCCAGACACGCGACAAAAGTCCGCATCGCGGTCTTCTGTCGGGCCAAAGATCGCTTCGGCATCCTCGTCGCCTGCCTTGCAGACGGGAATCCCATCCGACATGCACGGACAGCCACCATATCCTCTGACGATGCCATCCATGCCGCCGCCCACGCGGCCGCCGGGAAGCGAGAGCTATACCCCTGACTCCAAGAGTAAGTCTCGATTCCCCTTCTCCCCACGACCTCGAATCTGTCTTCGCGACGAAGAGCAGCCCACTAAAGCTCTCAAAGTGCCCCCGAGCGCATCAAGCACTCGACCATACGAATATGGGCATCACAGTATGACCAACTGGATGTCTGCAGACGCCAGCCCCAGTTCCTCCAAGCCGAGTGACCTAAACGCAACCTGGAGGTCTTATCCGGCCGAATCACCAATAACGCCAGCCTTCTCACCATACACTCCTCACGCACCACCGCCCTCTGCCACTTGGTCAGCATCGGTGACATCCGAGTCATCATCGAGAGACGAAATAGGATGGTCCAGTTACCCGGCACCGCCTCCTCGGTCCCTGTCGTTCGGTTCGGAAAGCGTCGCAAGCCACCAACAGTACCCTTCCATCTCGCAAATGAGCAACCACTCCAGCCGCCCATACGATCGCAAGTCAAGCTCAATGTCAAGTGAGATGTATCCACCACCCATTGCGACAACCATCCCTGGAATCGAGACCGTGCCGGGTACGACATTAGAGCATAACGTATCGTTGTCCGCAGGGGCTGTCCCTCCGTCCAGTTACGGGTCATGGCAGCAGCCGTATCCTTACTCCAAGCCGAGCGAAGGCTATGGGGGTTGGTATGGAGAAGCCGGGACTCAGCAACATATCGGATCCGGAGAGCACCACCCGCCAGAGCACTCGCACTCTGGTAGCATATATTATGAACGATAACAAGGAACACACGTTCGTCCGCCGTGGTGGTGCCGTAATGAAGTGGTTGGTCAGTTTACAGTTGAGGAGTTGATTAATTTTCGCAAGGAGGGGCGACCTGAACAACTCCTCGCCCCAGCAGTACCCCGAGAGGAGCGAACAGTCATTTATTGATGCGAGCGCCGCGTCATTTGTGCGATTCGAGTTCTTCGCCAAGTTACGGCTGTCCATACATTGTCAGTGCGACAGGATGGGCTTTCCTAATCTGGCGGGAACTGCACGATGCAAGACTGTTGATTGGGAAGTCGAAGCCTGAGCGCAAGGGTGGTTCAGTGCCAAATTGGGGATTTGCGACACCAAACTCTCCACATGAGACCTCGGTTGTGCATGTGGAAACGAAAGCGCGCAAGCCGACCACAAAAGCAACTTGCCAAACAAACAATCGTCGGATCGTCGCCATGCAAGGTGATTGCTGACTCCAGGAAATGCGCTCGTCGCAACACCAGACACCTCTCGGCCCTACCTCCGTATCCATTACGACCACGACTTCCGAGCTGACCGATGACATTTCCACCTCAAGGAACCCAGTAGTGGACATTGTTCAAAATGCTGACTTGTTTGCATTCATCGGGACCCCCAAGACGTCGCCTTCCAACAACTCCGCGCCGTTGACGAGGAAATCGTATCTGTCCAGGTTGCAGAAGTATTACAGAGAACAGCGTCTCTGCACCGCATAATAAGACGGACAACATCGGTGCATCGATGAGTTGAAGAGAGGTCAATGGAAGTGGTTGTTGCCGGATCAGGCCTATCGCCATAGAAGAAAGGGGAATATGTCGAACAGTCATCCATGGCCCACATCGATATCATACGAATTGGGAACGGCAAACTGATGATGGGTCGAAGAAACGGGATGCATACATTACCTACATCGGGCCAATGGGACGGATATGGCGGTCAGGATGGACGAGCTGTGGTAATCCCATAGTGACGTTTCACATCTCCGCCCCTCACGCTTTTTCTTTTCCATTTTATTCTCTCTTCGCACAATATTGGCGGGTGGCGGACGGTTTGGCTTCATCTGCATGGCTTGGTTGGTGGGTTGGGGTTTCTGAGATCGCGGGGAACGGCACGGCACGGGACGATGCGGCATGGACGGCTTGAGCAAAGCACCAAGTTTCCGATTCTTCATGAGTCTCATGATGGGTAGTTCGCAGAAGACACCCTGATCATCTACCCCCGACCGAGGTGCTACGAACGAGCGCGATGCAAGAAATCGAAGGGCGCAAATGGTGTAGCATGCCCGCTATCGTCGGCGGCGCAAAGCAACACATAGGGACGATTAACCGGACGGATAGGAATGGCTCAGGGGAAATCGCGGTCGTTGGATTGGGCATGGTCGGCTGGGTAGATGTGAAAAGTGGGAAAGGAACGATACTTATACTGCATGACTGGCTGGTGGGATGGAAAACAGGACGGGTGGGATACAGGTACTGGCATGAATCTTCCCTTTATTTTCATTTGTTGTCTTTTGCCTCATTTTGCGAGGTTTCTTCATTTGTTTCTTGGCTGCAGTTTGGCAGATACTCCTCGTCATTTCTGGGTGATGTGCCCTTGCTAGGAAGGGATGAAAAAGTTTTTGATTTATCATTGGCTTGGTCTCTATCCGCCTCATCTCCCTTCCCCTCTTCTCTATTCTGTTATAGTACGTTGGTTGCATGTCTTATGCGTTGTACTTTATCTCTTTTCACATGCATTTTGTTTCGGAGGCTAGCACGTCGACAGGGCTTGACAAGGGACCGGCAGACAAATGGGAAGGGTGTATAGAACAGACAGGGAAAGGGATACATATACTATATATATTGCTATAGTATTATTAAGTCGACATATGCCACTTACCGTTGGTCTCGTCTTGTGAGCTATGTGTAAGCGGAGGAAGGGACGTCAGCCATGCGGATATATCCATCGGTATATGCGGCGTAACACAAACCGAACAAGATCTCTACATATTTATTTAGTGCCTATTTCAATGTGAAAAGGCCTCTCTGGTGCTCCAATTGACTCCCTTGGCCAAGTAAATCACAAAAGGCGGCGTTGCGCTCCATGGCTGATTGACCATCTTTGCCCCAGCACTCACTCACCCTTGGGCTGCATGCTTCAAACAGCCCCGGGATCGATGCGCCCCAATGAGATCGTTGAGTAGGCTGTTCAAACAACCTCTCTCGTGGCAGTTTGGTGAAATGATCGTATACACCAGCTATCAGCCAAGGGGTGCGTGGTAATTCGCCATGCTATGCGAAGGACCTCTCTTGTTTGGCACGTCACTGAACGCCAAGGATTGGCGGGAAAAGCGATGTTTGCGACTACACTCCATCGCTAATTCTCGTCTATTTCCTCCCAGAAATCTTGACCAATCTGTTCAACCTGTCTTTGGACTCGTGGCTCTCAGTGCATCGCCAGTCCTCGCCGAGTTCATGGCGACTTGTTAATGCGGTAGCCCGAACAGGGAAGGGAGGTATGTAAATGCACCCCAGACCCTCCACACCAACCCCAGACTCGGCTCGGCCCCTGCTCCATATTTCCCCATTTCCCCGCTTTCTTCACGAACCGTCCCCCCGCCCCGCAGTGCGATTCATGCAACGGCCCCGTTCACTTTGGGCTGGAGGCCGCTGAATCTCTTCTGACAGGCGGAGTTTCTATTGCGTGGGACTGGGGTCCGGCACTTTTAAACTTTGGGTCGGCGGAGGGCGGGGTCAAGGCGCGTCTGTGATTTTGTTTCGCGACATGCCGGTTCACAGCTCGGTGCTCAGGAAAATGTCCGTGTGGCCGTTGCCGTCGACGTCCCCTCCACGATGCGCCCACTACTACCTGCAGACGACTCTCTGCATCGTGGCGATAAGTCGGCAAAGGGCGTCGCCCGTTCACGCGCGTTGCTGCGGGTGCCATCAGATGGTGCATGCAACGCACGGCCTTTCGCTTGCCTTCCTACCCAAGAACCGGCTTCTGTATTTTTGGATGTCAAGTGAGATTCCACAGCAGGACCATGAGGCCCACATAAGAGCTGAAACTGAGAGCCACAAGCAGGGCGACGCTGTTGCCGCTCGTGCGGAACTTCTTTTTGATAATGCTGACACGGCGGATGGAGTGGACGGTACCGCCGGCGCCGTCACTCTCCGAAAACGACTCGTCCTCGCTCTCGACCTTATCAAAAAACTGGCGGTTACCCTCGTAGCGACGGAAGATGGCGACGAGCATAATAGCCGTGCCGTATATGGCGAATAGAGCGCCGATAGGGTAGAAGTCCGAGTTAAAGATTTTGAGGATAATGAGCGAGAATGAGAACTGCCCTAGTGCTGTTCGCATGTAAGCACCTTCAAAGGTGCGCTGCGCGGCGCGGAGCTCGACAAGCCTGTCCGGCCCAACGTTACTCTTGTGTCCAGGCACACTCTGCGGCGGCGGCGGGGGAAGGAAGACCCGCAACGGGAGGAAGCGAAAGGGCCAGGTCGGCGACCTGAGGGGGAAACAAGGTGTCCGAACCCCGGAGACGGCGATCGCCAGAGAGTGAAGGAATTCGCAAGTTCCCAGAAGCTACGTCGCAATGCAACGCAGGAGAGCTGTCACTTCTTGGACTAAGCGATCAAGCCTCAAGATTTCCTCCGTCGGCCGTGTGTGGGGCAGGGGGCCGAACGGGAGGGGATGGAGAACGCGAAGGAAGAGGGGGGGGGAAGACGGCACATCAAAGGCACCGCGGCAGCGGGCGTATCTTGCATCGGCCTTTTTTTCGTTTGATGTGGGAGATGAGAGGAGGCTGGGACTGCACCGACATACTGCCGGCAACTGGCGCACCAACAAAAGGTGACAAGAAGCAACCGAACACAGCGCATACGACTGAAAATAGTTGAGCAAGTAAAGATTAGCACTTACTCCTGGCTAGTCAAGACAATAGATCGCGCACGATGGAGCCTCAACACAAGCCTATCCTCCGGATTGGGGTGAAGAGCCTATAAATACAAGGCTGCGTCAGATCGGATTGGACAGGCTGGACGGACTGCAGTACGGGGAGGGGTTTCTTGCACAAGCGTACCTCGAACATGGTTGCGATGAGAGGGTTTTGGGCTGCTTGCGCTGACGGACTCCTGACCAATTCGCTCACTTTCAAAGAAATGGCTTAAATTAGATGGAAAACGCGAGTGTGTAGCACAACTCCTTTTTCTGAAGGAAGACAGATGAGGGGGGTTGGGTTTGTACGGCGCGGGAACTGCGAGAATCGGAATCGTGATGAGTGTTGAAAGTGAGCTCATCCCAGAGTAATGCGACGTTGGGGTACTGGAGAAGACGATGAGGGTTGGGGTTACGAGCCGCCGATTACCAACTTTCGGTTGCCGATTAGCCAAGGCGGCAAGCCGGCTGCCAGCTGGCCAACTGGCACGGTAGCTGCGCACCTCAATGAGGCTTCGTGGCAATTGGAGAAGCTTCCTGGTAAGATACCTGACGACCACAACGACGTAGCCGACCCGCACCCTCCCCAGTCGCCCTCCACACGAAGCAATCGAGACCACATTTGAGAAGCGAACATGGCCAAGTCAAGAAACGTCACGCCCTCTCCCGCGGCAGCAGCCACGCCAGCGCAACAACCCACCACCCCTGCGCCCGCCGCACCCGTCAAGCACGTCTCGAAGTCAACTGCATCGGGCAAACAGAACTGGGAGAATGTGGTCGTGAACCTTGCCAACCACTACCAGGAAAAGACACCCCAGCGGACGAAGTTGATCGACGCCTTCCTGGCCTTCCTCGCCGTGGTGGGTGTTCTGCAGTTTGTCTACTGCGTGCTGGCAGGCAACTATGTAAGTTGGACAAGAACCCGTGGAATATCACAGAGTAATGACTAATGCTGTCGCGATAGCCTTTCAATGCTTTCCTATCTGGCTTCTCCGCGACTGTTGGGCAATTCGTTCTCACAGGTACAGTCACCCAATGCAGCTTACCTTGCTGGCCAAGATTCTGACAAGTTGCCCATAGCATCTCTACGGATTCAAACAACCGAGGCGAACAAGGCCGACTTCCCCTCAGTATCTCCCGAACGTGCCTTCGCCGATTATGTCGGCTGCAGTTTGATCCTGCACTTCTTCTGCGTCAACTTTATCAACTAAAAGTTTTGCACGGCGCGGGTGTTACGGGACCAGGGTTGCAGAAGGGTTATGAAGCGCTGCCATTTTCTATCTCTTTCCACCAACGATCTATCTACGGGTTTGTTGGCTGTGTTGTACAAACAGAAAAATATCCGCTGGGAGTTAAGAGGCGCCTCGGCAGGGATGATCAAAAGACAGATGTCCGAAAAGTTAGGCTAGATGAGGGTGTCGTGGGATACAGAATCAAACAACAACAAATACCTAATCCTCGTCTTCGTTTGATTTACCTGGTGGCGATGTTGCTTTAGGTGGACCCTTCAGCGGCGGCCCTGCTCTCGGGGGTGGAGGAACTGGGGTTGATCGGCCGCTAGTGGGTGCGTTGTCGAGTTCTCTGCTCTTCTTCTCCTGCTCCTTGAAGTAATCATCCATCAGATTTGCGGGGGCGTGATGGCCATGTCTTTCCTTCTTTTTGCCTCGCGGCGGCCCGGCAGGCGGCGGTTGGGTCCCAACCATTTGTGCCGGCACAAGGAAGTCCGCTGGGGGTGGCGGACTAGCTGTAGAAGCAGCGGCAGTGACGTTGCTTGAGATATCAGGAAGACCGCTGGCAGGAACAAACTGCGTATGTGCAGAGTCGCCGTCGAACAGGGTCTCACCAGGGGCCTGGACAGGCTCACTAAGCGGCGCGGGCAGTCGGTGTAAAGCTCCGTATCCCAAAACACAGCCCAAGGCACCCTCGCCGCCCCAGTCACGGCTCGGATGAATTGTGACCTCACGGATCACATTGTACTCGTTGTTGTAGACGTATAGCTGCAGCGGGCGACCAATATGATCCTCGACCAGCTCGCTGAGCCCGCCTTCACCGTGCAAGACACCCTCAGGGGTACCCAGGATATAGTCGCTGTAGGGCAATAGACCGGCGACATCTGCCGGAGAGTTGGCTGGCACGTCGAGAACATGCCATATATTCGACACGACGGAGAGGGGGGTCCATTGCAAGGTCAGCCCGAGAGACGTGTTGTCGGCTGGGACGGCGATGTGTAGTGCTCTCGTCCGTTGGCCCTGTAATAGTATGCTTTAGCGTGGGCTTCGGAAACGGTGAATCGTCGATTCAGGGCATCACGCACCTTTGCGCTCCATAATCCTAGCACCACAGTACTACCGGCGCAGTTGCGAACTTCTTGGGCAAATAGTCTCGGATCTGAGTCATCCTGGAAACTGGCAGTTAGCCATAGAACAGCCTAAGGGAGGCTTCGGTTATTTGAGACATACAATCATGCGGCCGTTGATGCCCACGACGAAGTCAACCCACGGCTCAACTGCCAGTTGAAGGTTGGTGTTGCGCAGCACTTGGAAACCGAATGCGCCATGGTTGTCCTTGACGGTCGACGGGGCGTCACCGTCCAGCCGGGATATGAATCGATTGAGTGCGTTGAACATGCTGCCGTATCGGGGTATTGAGAGGCTATCAGCTGTCGAGCTTCGTTTGTTGTCGCTGCTTGAGTGAAAACGAATGTCGTTGAAGCAACCCTGGCATCTACAGCTTGTAGTTAGGTACACAGTGTGTACTGTGCTCAAGCATCCACTGAGGAGCAGCTGTCGAGTGGTCCAAGCTCCCAGGCTTGCAGTTCTTGGCAAGAGCCACCAAGGTTCACGCCTGCTTCAGATTGAGCCTCATCAAGGCACGAAGACTCATCGTTATTTTGCTCTCGTGGTTTCTCCTGAGCCAGCCAGACACTATTCAAACGGAATATTGACCAAGAAACTAACCCACCGGCATAATCCATCAAAACAATAGAAAACCCGTGGAAAAGCCCCGAGTTTCTTCCTCACCATGGCCCCCACATTGCTTCGAGAGAAGCTTCCTCTCACCAACAAGTGCCATCACTACGACGATATCAGCGAAGTCCCCTGGGATATTCAAAAGTGCATAGCTCAACATCACCCCCTTTCACCCTCAAGAAAGCTAACAGTAGACTTCAGATATTGGCACCAACGCTACAACATCTTCCAGTACTACGACTACGACGTGCGCCTCACGGACGACGCCTGGTTTGGGGTGACCCCTGAGCCCGTCGCAACGTCTGTACCCCCTCCCTTACATACCTCTGCACAGCTGCACAGCACAGCTAACATAATTCCATAGAAAAATCGCCAATGATCTTTCACCCTCCTCCGGGAAACATGACACCCTGGTCGATATCTTCGCTGGCGCAGGCGGTAACGTCATTGCCTTCGCGCTCTCTGAGAAGTGGACGCGCATCATAGCCATAGAGAAGGACGCAGATACGCTCGCCTGCGCACAACACAATGCAGAGGTCTACGGTGTGCTGGATGCCATCACCTGGGTGCGCGGCGACAGCTTCGAGTTTTTATCGCAAGCCAAGAACGACCCTTCGACACTTGATGAGGCTGTTCGAATCAACCCAGCAACCACAACGGTCTTTGCGTCCCCGCCTTGGGGTGGCGTAAACTACCGAGACCACGAAATCTTCGACCTGAGCACGATGGAGCCGTATAATCTCGACTATCTGTATGAGGCGTGTCGGCCTATGGCACATGTACTCTTCCTCCCACGAACCAGCGACATTCGCCAGGTCGCTAAACTTGTGCCTGATGGAGTCAAGATCGACGTCGTGCAGTACTGCATGGAAGGCGCAAGTAAGGCCATGGTCGCTTACATACCGGCATCCCAAAACTAAAGGGGAACGTATGTTGAGCTACTATGGATAATTATGATGGATTCTCTTTTTCGCCAACCATAAACCACCGCCTAACCTGCCTTGGCCGCCTTTTCCGGACCTGTCATCGTTCGTACAACCCTAACCTACAGAGCTTTGACAACACTCCTCTCATCAAACAAGTCCTTTACCAAATTTTGCACGCACCCATCCAGATCCAGCGGCGCCATGGAATACGTGGACTCGAACGCGTAGATACTCAGCTGCCCAAAGAAGGGCCGCAGAATCTTTGCGACCAGCTCGTCTTTCCTATCCATGCTCACCTCGTCGCTGATGCCCCCAGGTCCGATGAGAGGCCGTTTGTGCGTTCCTGTTGCCGCTAGGTGTGCCGCAGACTCGGTTTGCGGCCCCGCAGAGCCGGCCATAACAGCACCCAATTCCTCTGAAACCTCATCGACAAGCGCAACGGGCTGGTACGTTGGCGGCCGGTAGACCGCGTCGATTGTATCCGTCACGAAGAGCCATTCGTGAAGCTGGAATTCGTCTGGCGCCGCACACACAAGAAGATCTAGTAACTTGCACGCCTGCATAATGGACGGATTGCTGTACGTGTCTGACTGCGCGCTGTGGTCCGGTGCGACCACGGAAGATAAAGCGGTATGCAGCTCGGTGTTTATGATAGGCCAAAGAGCTGCGAGATGGATAGCGCTGGTCTTGAGAACAAGAGCACGGACAACCATGTAGATATCAGAGCGTGTCGTCGAGGAAGGGGATGAAGTTGATGTGGCGCCGAGCAGCTCGACGAGCTTGTCGAGAATATGAGGTAGATCAGCGACAAAAGTATCTGAGCCACCGGCGAGAACAAGAGTCGCGATGCGCCGGAGGTTAAGCTGTGTCTTGCGGTCCGCCTCGAGGCGCGCTGATGTTGCCCCAACTCCAAAGACGATACCAGCAGTCGTAGGCGGGGTGATACGGGTAAGAATCTCCGGTATCCTCTCCTTGTCAGTAATGGTCCATTGTCTTAGCAGCGGCAACCAGTCGTTCTGCACGAGCGCAATGGCCGAGCTAAAGAAGCGGGCATCGTTAAACGCGTCAGCAACGTCTTTCTTCCATGACTTTTGGTTGTTGGGAAGCCGTGAGAGCTCCTGCAGAAGCACCAGGGTGCTCTTGGACACGGTGTCTGGGAATGACTTGGAGCGGAGGGTGGGGCCAATGACGTTGGCTGATATCGCCGTCGCGGCGGCCAAGATCCGGTCGTTTTCTACCAGAATCTTTGGTAGATTTGGCACTATCGTAGACAAAATACCGACAACGTCATCGGCTCTATCTCCCGGTAGCCTAGCTATGGATGCTTGCCGAGACTCGAGAGTCCGCTTCTCAGATAAGCTTAATGTTCCTGTTGTGTCTGCAAAGCTGGTTGGCCGTGTGGTAAATATTGCTGTAAGGAGTCGCAGAAATAGGTCCTAAGGAGTCATGTTAGTTACTCCACCAAGTTACTTGAAAGCGATAGCCACCTACCGCCAGCTCTCTCCTCATCTTCCTCTGCTCTCCGAAGTTTGTGTTGTCCACCTTCTCGCCCAAAATAGCCGCAAACTCGAGCAAGCTTGGTAGGGTCTGGCGGTGCGGGAATGGATTTCCCAGCAAGTCCTTCAAGAAGGCCATGCAGTCCTGCCAAATCTCATCCATGGCATCGTCCTCCAAAGAGCGAGCATAGTCTACCAAAAAGATGACGACATCTGTATCTTGCAACTCAATTGTGAGGGTGGACCTCCTCGATGGATCCAGCGCCCCAGGGCTCGTTCGGCTATAGATAGCATTGAAGAGCGCCGGAATGGTGTGCTTCGGCCGCGAGCCGTCCAGAGCTGGAAGCAGGTTGAAGACGTCAGCTTGTCTCGTCGGGTCGGGGCTATCGAGTGATCCTCTCCAGATCCCGATCACCGTCTCCAGACATTCAAGCGTCTCCGCAGCGAATAGATGTTCGAGCAGCCTCCTGGCGCGGTTTCTCATGCGCAGAGATGTGTAAGTGAAAGATGCACCAGATGAGACATCCTGCAGCGTACCATCGCTGCCCTGACCCCACGACCAGATGGTGAAGCAGATACGAACGGCGTCCTGGAATGCGAGCAGTACGGTAAGTCTGTCGTTTGCGGTGGCGCTCCGCGCTTGCGGGGCGTCAGATGAGAAAACGCCCGAGACCATGTTGCCAAAGAAGCCTTGAGGTTGGTCTGGACTCTTGGCAACCTGGGCCCTGGCCTCTTCAGCCAGCAACCTATCGTGCCCTTTTGCCAGAACATGCTCAAGACCGTTGAGGAGGGAGATCAACGTGGATTCCGGACCGACTGCACTGCTCACTGCTGCTTGGTCTGCATCGCGGAAGAGACGTCGGAGCCTACTGAACGTGTCTCCAACTTGTGTGCAGAGCGTCTCCACAAGTGGAATCAGGACTTGGAATATCGAGTCCGAGTAAAGAGGCAGACATTCGCTCAAAAAGCTGATCCAGCTATCCAAGACCGGCCGACTACTCGGCGAGCTGAGCCCCGCGAGAATGCATTTCAGTAGTGTTGGCGGAGTTGTTTGTATAGACGGAGGCCTTTCGCCTGTTACAGAGAGACTGACGACTCTCACAGGATCCAAACTAGTTGGGCGTTTTTCCGTCGTCGGTGAGGAGGGAAGCTCCAAGGGCAGCATCTCCCGTAGCTTCAGCGAGGCAAATACAACGTCAAGAAGCAAGACCTGGACGTAGGGATCAGATCCGGTGAGAGATTGCGTAAGCTTCTCAATCAGGAGTGTCTCTAGGTGTAGCGCTGCAAGCGGTTCGGCGTATGGGTTGAGGAGAATTTGTTGTAAGAGGGTCAGAGACGCCCGGGTGAGCTGAGACACACCCTCATCGTCACCCTTGCTGACGTTATTGTTGCCCATACATCGCAGACAGACGTGGAGAAAGAACTCTTGGAAGGACACATCGTCGTCTGTTTCGGCTTCTTACAGTTAGCATCCCTGAAGAGAGATGCATAGGAGAAGCAACTTACTGATCTCGGAAAGAGGTGGGAAATAAGCGGTTGACCGGATAGTCTTCTTTGCAAGAGTCACCCAAACCGTGTCAGGCGCCCACCGAAGGACGTTAGAGAGGCACCGAATGTAATACAGCACCAACTCCAGATCATCTTGTGGAGAAAATGGAGCATTTCCAACCGAAACGTTAGCCTCTGCAGCTTGGCTTCGCCGCCTCAGGAGAGAAAACTCAGAGAGTTTTGAGATAAAAATGGTAAAAAGCCTGCTCGATATAAGTCAGCGCTCCGCACGTAACTTTAGAGATCCAGACACTGACTTGTCCATCCCAGCAAGGCTATTGAGCCAGGTCTTCACGGTCATGAATAGCTGAGTCCTCTCATCGGCAAGCGCATCCAGCATCAAAAACAAAGGCCGGGTGAGCATGACCTCGTAGTTGTCCATCCCGCCAAGACGGGGTGGAGATTTGAGATCGCCGTTCGGGGTCTTCGGGCCTCTTCGATCCGCCCCAGAGGGGTTGTCTTGTAAGCTATGCGACCAGAGGACACAAAAGCTCCGACCGGGGTCGGCAGACCGCCGTGCAAAAGTTCCAGCCGTATCTTCCTCAAGTACTAAAGCGCAGATAGCTGCCTCAACATCCCGATTCGATGGCGTCAGTGCGGTTTGAAGTACCCATAAGCTCCGAACCGTCTCCACATGGTACTTCGGCTCGGATGCGGACAGAAATGACCAGGCATGACGGACGAGGGGGGTCACAAGTTCTGAGAGTTGGACAGTCGAAACTCGGTTGGCTGTGTATAGGTGTGTAGAGAGCGATAAGATGGAGGAATATGTAGTGAACTGAATCGAAGTTCCGGAAAGGCACCCGTTGAGAGACGTGAGCAGTCTGTTGGTATCAAGGAATGACTCTTGGGGCGTTTTGGATAGGAGGAGAATGAGGATACGGCTCTTGACAGCTACCTCTGCTCCAGGTTCCCTTCGGCTCAGACTTGTGCAATTTAGACTACATGCCTTCTGTAGAAGTAGCTCTGCTACATTTTGGGGCGCAAAAGGGGGTGCAGTCGCATCGAGGTTCCCCTGGTCGGCCATATAAAAGTTCCTTATCTTTTTGAGTAACTCGGTGTTAGGGGTGGCCGCTAGAATCTTTGGTTCTATTCTCGGCTCAGACTTCGTTTGTGAATCTGTTGGAAACGCCCGTTCAGGGACCAGCTCGAGCAAGGTCGCCGCAATATCCAACGCTTGTGTTGTAAGCGACAAGTTAGCAGATGGGCGATTATTGATCGACTTCTCCTTCTCCTTGGCCTCTTCCATCATGCACAAGATGGAAAGAACCGTGAGCGGTGCGTGGATGGTGATCATCTCTTCCTCTCTGACGTTGAAGTGTGTGAGAATGAACTTGACAAGATCTAGTTTCGCGCCGCGATCCGTTTGCGAGAGGTCCCCGGGGCCGATAGCTTGGGCTACGAGGGTTAACAGTTCATTGTAAATCAAGCCGCTCTCGACGCCGTCGAAGAAAACGCTTGCGCTTCGTAATACTTCAGTAAAGTCGGATTTATTTGCGGCCTTGGCTTTGAAGTCCCTGACACTATCCACGACAGGGAGAAACACCTCTGGAACGATCAAGCCGCCGATTTCCCACTTGTCCATCAAAGACAGGCAGATACGGTAGGGTCTCGCTTTCTCAGACGGGTTGGTACCGGCACCTGATTTTATCATTCCGAGTAACGCTCGCGTCAAAGGCTGCAGCCCGTACTCCTCGAAGTAGCTCGTCCTCGGGGAAAAGAAGCCATGCGCATGGCTCGAGTTGGAAGCGGGCGACTCAAGGCCAGCTTCACCCTCATTCAGCGCTGTTGGTTCGGGACCGAGAAGCCAAGTCCAGAGACGGCGGTTAAGACTCATATCTCGCCGTATTGTTACTCCGACTGCTGCTCTCAGAAGAAGCTCAATGTCGCCAGCCTTGGCTCTGGACTGAAGAACTCTGGAGTGCAACGGAAGATGTGTGACTAGGAGATCCAGGTAGCCCCGCTGGATAAGAAGCTGATCGTCGGTCAAGCCAGCGGCAAAGCACCGAATGAGCAAGCCTGGCTCAGGGGAAGTTACCAGGTGGGACAATTTCGTCAACAGCTCGGAATCTGCGCCGTTCCGCGTCTCGGCCTTTTTCGGGGATTCCGGGTGCCAGCTCTGCCCCAGTTGAGGAAGAGCGCGCACAAGATACGCCAATGCGCCAGTTCTCCTACTGTGGCCTGTGATCGACGCCAGGAAGAAGCATTGCCAGAAGAAATCATCGCCCGTAGAGTGGAGTGGCGTAAGATCCTGACTCCCAGATGAGCGTATCGCCAGCTTGAAGCGCTCCATTAGCTTTGCTGTGCGCTCAAAGTCTTCACTGGTCTCTTCTTCAAGGCCTGGCAGCAGAGCGAGGACAATGGATTTCACAGCGGGCCGCAGGGCCCGTGGATCGAGATCCAGAAAATGTCGCTCAAGGATGGCAAGAAATGGGCTCTTGACTGAGAGCGACGCAAAGGATAAGACGGTGGCAAGCCCCGGGAGATATAGGGGTAGGTCTTGCGACAGCCCGTCTTTCCCGATGACAGTGAAGACATAGCTGTAAACCTCTAGAGCCTTTTGGTGGACTCCGGACGGGAGCGCGGGATTCAGACATTGTGAGAGACGCTTTGCGACTGTTGCCTTGGCTGGAATAGTCGTGATGGAGGAGTGCCGCGCTTGGAGGGCCTATAGCAGACAGACGAGGTCAGCGCTTGCCACAGAACTTCATGGCTGTCAGGGGCATCCACCTTGAGCAGGCGGTTCAGGAACGAGATGTAGTCGGCCCATTCTTGTAGCGTCGAGTCAAATAACGAGAGGGCCCGGTCAACACCAGAGGCATACTTGCGGTAGGTCTTGTCTTTAGGAGTGTTGTCCTCTAGGAGCGTACCAAGGTTAGCGACTTCGCGACATAGCAGGGCAACCTGGAAATCGCATCAGCTTACCACTCCCAAGTTGGTTCCTCCATTGTCGGGGGAGAGGTGACTCGCGTCCAGAGCTCTCGGGGGAGATGGATCGACGACTAGGCTCAAGGGTCATGTCGACGGCGATGATGGAAGCTGCGACAACAGGGCGCTGGGAATGCCGTGTCTGTACGGCTCATTGCCGGCACGGAAATCGGCGCCGATCAAAAGAGGCTCCGTGGGCACGTACACCGGTAGCATATGCAAGATCTCGAGCTTCGAAGTGGGAGTGCCAGACGTCGCGGCGCAAGGCGGAAGGCTACGTTGTCTGTACTCTGTACCTAGGTGTGCAATCACCACACTGCAGCAATCAGCTTCAGCTCCCACTCGCTGTAGCAGAACGGAACCAATCTGATTGGTCCCCACACCCCCGCCAACAAGGCTGCTAGGGGTCCCTGGCGCCCGTTATCTTATCGCAGCTTCGTCATCCCATCCTCAACCCAACTGATATGACGTCCGCTGTTGATCTGAAAACGTGACTGCGCCCTACTTCCCCAAAAGCGGCATTCGAACCTCCCCTCCTCTCCCGGAATGGAATCGAGCCGGGGGCCGTAAACGAGCGAGACTTTTCGGGCGATAAGCACATTGAACAAGACAATGCACGAACGAACGAACGAGACGGCGACACAATCACGATGCCGGAAACAACAGCCGGAAGCCATGGCAATGAAATCACCGATCCCCCACCACCACCGCTACCGCCTCGCCGAGAGCCGTCGGGGGAGGGTCTGCAGGCTCTGCAGGTAGCGCCCGCACAATCCCGAGCTACAACGGCTCTGTCATCCATCGACATCGCAACGCTTTCATTTCCCGATGGATCGCGGGGAACATTCTCCACGAGCACGATGAGGGCCGTTTCGACACCCATTCCCGGTCCGAGCGGATTTGCAACACCAAATCGTGGCGCCTCGGAGGATGGCTTGACCGACTCTATAAGCGTCATGAGCTTCGCGCCAACGACGCGGCCCGCTGGGGACCTAGCTAGCCTAGTTGCGGGTGAGATGAACAGGAAAAGCAGGGCTTGGAACATGTTACGATCTCAGTCAGCGACTGTTCAGCCCTTTGAGGCTGTCGAGGCCACTACATCGGGCGACAACCTTGCGGGCTTCGAAAGCGAGTTCGACAACATACCCGATCTCGCCGCTGAGGGCGCCACGGACGAGCAGAGGTTGGCACTATGGAAATCTAAAATGAAGCACTATATGATTCTATCCTCTGCCGGGAAGCCCATATACAGCCGACATGGAGACCTGAGTCTGGTCAACTCATACATGGGGGTGGTCCAAACCATCATCTCATTTTACGAAGGCGCAAATAATCCATTGCTTGGGTTCACGGCTGGCAACGCGCGCTTCGTGATTGCTATCGAGGGCCCTCTTTATTTCGTAGCCATCAGCAGGCTAGGTGAGAGCGACGCCCAACTCAGGAGCCAGCTCGATGCTCTATACATGCAAATTCTCTCTACGTTAACCCTGCCGACGCTAAAGAACATATTTGTGCATCGCCCGTCTACCGACCTCAGGAAGCCCCTGGAGGGCACCGAGTCGCTTCTATCGTCTCTTGCAGACAGCTTCAGCAAGGGGTCCCCATCAGCTTTGCTCGGTGCGCTGGAATGTCTCAGGTTAAGGAAATCCAAACGGCACGCCATTAACAATGCGTTCCTCAAGGTACGCAGCGACAAGCTCTTATACGGCCTGATTGTCGCCGGCGGCAAACTCGTCAGCGTTATTCGGCCCCGGAAGCACTCGCTCCACCCCAGTGATCTCCAGCTCATCTTCAACATGCTCTTTGAGTCAGGCGGAGTCAAAGCGGGAGGTGGTGAGAACTGGATCCCATTATGCCTACCTGCCTTCAACAACCGTGGATACCTGTACATGTACGTAAGCTTCTTCGATGGCAGTCCCGAAAGCACCTCTGCGGAGCCGGTTCAAGAGCGCTCCCCCGACGGTCCGGATGAGGAGATCGCCATCATCCTTATCAGCCCCGACAAAGAGAGCTTCTACGACCTCAAGGAGATGCGCGACAAAGTGGCGCAGCAGCTAGATAAGAACGGTGGCCTGGCCATGATCAGGACCGCCGTCAGGGAAGGCCGCCCGTGCATCGCGACCGTTGCTCCAGGTGCGCAGATCAGTCACTTCCTGTACAAGTCACGAGCCAATGTCCAGTTCTGCATGGCAGCACTTGAACCGACCTTTGGCGGGCCTGACCCGGAGAAAATGGTGGCGAGGCGCCGGCTGATGTCGCTCTATCACCAACTACACGCTTCGATGCACACCAAACATTCCCACCTCAAAGTCTTACACTGCGTGGGTGCAGACGCGGCGAGCCTCGCATGGCTAACGCCCGTCTTCGAGTTCTACTGCGTCGCGGGGCCAAACGTCTCGCGTGCCGTTATGACCCAAGGTGCCAACAAGATCATCCAATGGGCCAAGCGTGAAGAGGAAAGGCTATTCATAATTGGGGGTGGCGTGTTTTAGAAGAGACAGCGTCGCTCGGTATTTATAACGAAGAAGCTAAGATATTATCGCTTCAATACAAAGAGGCTCAGCTGAAAGCTATCCACCTATCCATCCATCATGCCAGTTTTCCACGTCAACGCACTGGTCTCCTTTCGTCATCCGTCGGTGGTTAATATAAACAATTACACTTTAGTGGTGACTCTGGGCTTCGCTGCTACAATGTCCAAAATTGCCCTTGTTATCCCTCCGCCCTATCCTGCTGGTTCGCTTTCTTCAACAAGAACCAACCGGTCGCAGACCCGACCTCTTAACATTCACCCACGCCAAAACCTAACATATGAAATCGCCGATATTCCCATCCGTTCAAGGTCCGACGACATCGAGCACTCGTTCACCGATATTCTCTATCTTCCCTATCAGCTGCCTTGAAATAGCGAAACTGTTCATGAGGAGCGTGCTTCGCGCGAGCGGCGCCGTAATCTCGATTCCGATCTCGATTCTGATCGCAATTATCGGTATCAGTGTTGACATCACCAAACGTTGACGCACCGGACGACGAAGACCTCCACCACGCTTCAGCGGCAGAGCTCTCTCCGCCCACGTCAGGCAGCGTTGCCATATTTTGTGGCGGTGGCGGTGGCGCTAGCGAACCCGCTAAACCCCTGGCTGTCCTTGGCCTCCCGTTATCATTACTACCGCTCCCCCCAGCCGCGAGACTCCTTCGATATCGCCGGCCGTTCTCCTCATCGATGCCAACGGCTGAATCGAGCGTTGACTCGGTCACCCGACTGAGCCGCGTCGAGAATACAGAATCAGTGGCCGCAGTTGTAGTCGCGGTGGCGTCGGTAGTGTAATTCGAAGTTTCGGATTTAAACTCGGACATCCACTCGGCGCCACGGCTGCTGCTGTTGCTACCCACAGGCGACTGTAAACGAATTCTGGCATCCGCAGAGAGCATCGTATTGGAGAGAGGGGATGGGCCTGCTGTGATGAGAGGTTTGATGGTGGTCTTTGGGAAAGGGGCAGCGGTGTTCGCGGCAGTGATCGGCTTGGTGTTGCCAAGGAGGCTGCCGGTACTGTTGTTATTGGCACTTCTCAGGTTGCCATTCAGGTTGGCGTTGCTCTCCCGCTTTTGGCGGAGAAACTCCAGGACATCGGCGAATGACGACACACGCTCCGGCCCCGGTAGGTTGAAGGGGTTCCATGAGACGTGGGAGGCGATACTTGGGCAAATTGACCGCTGACGCCGTGAAGAAGCCATCGTAAGGCGTGAACGTGGGCGCCATGGGAGCTTCGAGCTGACCCGGTTAGGGACAGCCGGCTTGTTCTGGGCTGTAAGCTGTTTCCACTCCTGAAACGTGCAACCATCTGGAGCAGAAGGGACATCGAAATGGTTGCGAGGGACAGCAGTCAAGCCTGAACAGTTTTGGCAAAGTTTCGGCTGCTCCTCATCCTGTTGCTCCTCTTGATATGGCTTCTGGTTGCTGTATCCGGCGGGGGCGCTTCCGCCTTGCCGAAGGTTGGATGGGCCTGCTTGGTCCGGGTACCTTTGCGAATCATTCATAGTCGAGCAAGGCTGCGCTCGACCAACCCCGAAGCGATCTGGAACCGGGTGCGATCTCAGGGGTGCATATTCGTTCAGGGGTGTGCGGTCGTTCAGGGGTGCGCGGTGGCCGAGTGCCCTGCCATCGAACTTGGATGTGGTCGACGGATGACCAAGACAGCCAGTCGCTGTCGTGTGGGGCGAGAACTTGTCACTCAGCGGCGAGCGAGGGGGGTGTTGACGCGCAGCGTTATGAGCGGTGGTACCAAATATTGCATCCTCGGGAAGTATGTCTGGTCGATCAGGCTGCTTGGGATTGGGGTCTTGGACCCCCTTGCCTTTGGCGGTCCCCCCTATCCTCTTCGCATGCCCTTGAGTATTGCCCTTGTATTTTCCCTCGCCGCTCCACTGGACGTTTTCGAACTTCACCTTGATACTAGGCCTGCCGCGAACGAAGTTCACGAACCGTTTCCATAATCCAGGCCGCTTGTTTTCTTTGCGGTCTGCAGGTTCCTGCGCAGGCGCTTGTAACTCTTCGGGGTTGTGGTCGAAGCTCTGACCGCGTGGCTCATGGTCATCCGGATGCTGTGGATAGCCGTGTGTGTCTGGAAGTACCGGGTCTGGCGTCGCCCATTGTTTTTGCCGACTGGCAGCGGGCAACCGAGCATGTGGCCCTTCAGGCTCGGCTGCTGGGCCCCGTCTCGGTTGTGTCTGGGCCCGACTCCCGTTCTGTGCCGCCATCGATGACCCGTATCCGTATTCTGAATCTATGTCTGGTGGTTGCTTCATGGCTTGACGTCACTTCTCCCCCTCCCTGACGCCAAAAAGGCCGGGAGGATAAGTTGATGGCCAAGAACGTGCTCGGATGGCGCGGTGACGACTATTGCTGTAGTACTTCCCGAGCCGTGGCTAGAGATCCCGCTTTACTTTTGCTGTTCTCTCCGCTTATCGCTAATCGGTTTCTTTCCGTTGAGCGAGTTATTTTGGGCGAGGATGCTCCTGAAATCAACAGACCGGCGGTATGTGGTGTGGCCGAGGGAGGTCGGAAGAATAAACGTAAAAAATGTAAGATCAGCGTCTGTTAAGTGTACGGAAGAAGGCCTCCGGAGGTGTGCGAGTTGCTTCAAGCAGCGATGCTTTCAGGTGCGTCGAAGTTCTGCGTTACCAAGAAATGCGGCAACTGAAAACCCTCCAACGGGGAAAGAAGAACCGTGGGTGTTAAGTCACGCCGTCTCTGAAAGAGCTGGGAGTAAGAGCTAGGTGCCGCAGAACATTACAGCTATCAGGTGCGCCTCTCATGAGAGTTCGCGACCTGCCCCACCGAGCAAAACCGACAACTCTAACAGAGAGCAAGCTTTTCTGTATTACGTATCTCGGTACATGTACTTGTCTTCTTCCTAGGAATGCTATGCCAAAGTCGAGGCGTTGGTGGATATTCATAATAATTCGAGTGCTTACTGAACTGGTGAGCAGGCCTAGCACCTGCCAGGACCGCCGCTCTCGGTGCCCCAGGTGAACTTCCACAGGCAGGGTTCATACTCCCCATTCTCACGAATGATAAATGGTCTTCCAGCAAACCCCCGCAGGATCCATGTAACCAAATGGATGGTATACTCTTACCCACGTTTCCTCGAGCCGGCACACGCAACCATAACCGCATGCCTGGCCACTCTCATCCATCTGAACACACGCCGTCTGAAACCTCTTGAAGGCAACGAAGGACTTTCCCGTCCAGCCGCGCCCTCGTCTGGCCCAATGGCCGCGTCACATCCTGCACTGTCGGAATGCGCTGCATGAGGCAACGTGATGAGGTTCAAGCCCCCCTCGTGCGTTTGGTGTCCGGGCGAGGTTGGCTCCGCGGATCGCAATCGGGCCTCCGTGACTCGGATGCGGAGGTCGGAAATTCGCTTTCTCAAGCCCTGGCCGGTCTTTCCACTGGCGCTGCCTCTATCGAAAAATAAGTTGCAAGGATCATTTGATGACGTTGAAGTGGCCCTGAGAGCTGGCGTCCGTGAATCCTTTGGTGCTTTGTCGAGATACTGCTCTTCGATTTGACTTGAAAGCATAACAAGCGAAGTACCTGGAGTTGGGCCAGAAATAGAGCCGCTCTCTGTTTGGCAACTTGCTGGGTCTCGCTCATATCTTCCAGGATTTATCTTGTTTCGAACTTCGCCTGGCAGGCAGTAGCGTTCCTGGGGAGGGAGTTCGAGGGGCTGCGATGAATCCTCCAGTCCTAAAACTGTAGGCCTTAAACTTATGTGGCTCGGGTAATGTTTCAAGTCGCCATGTGCCTTCGACATAGCGCTACGAGAGACTCTTAGTCTTAGCCTGCCGTTACTGGATTTAGGACTCTTGCGTCCTTCTCCGAAGGTGGGCGCTACCAAAGAGCAAGCTTCCCGGCCTGCAGAACGCATTCCCAACCGAGACGAGGAATCGACCCCCGTGCTGATGGCCTTTGCTAAGGTTGAGTGTGGATGGTGCCTCAAATCACCCATTCTGCCCCCATCCTTACTCGAAATCAGGGTCCCAAAGTCTCCATTCTGGCGAGATCTGGGAATATCAAGCGAGGATACCGCACTCAGCATGGACCGCGGGGTTGTAATTCTCGACAACTCAAATGGTGAGAATCTCATTGGAAGATCGACGTCATCGGCTGAGAGGTTGGCAACATAGGACTCACTCCTGACTGAACCATTAGGGAGGGGCGGCAAAGCTTTCATAAGTTGCGGTGCGCTACTCTGTAATCTTAGACGAGTTGTCGGTTGCCTGGGCTGAGAATTGTCGTCCGCCCTCGGTCGATCAGCGGCATCAGTCGAATTCAACTCGGCCGATAACGAGAGGTGACCCGCGTAGATCTTAGGAACAGCAAGGTTTCTCTTGTGTCCACGGAAATCGGTGGTGAATCCATTAGTATCCGCTTCTTCGCCTCCGTCAAGCTCCAGGTTGCTATGTTTGATGTCTTGGAACCGGTCAGTTTCGTCGCGGCCCAACACGTTGTGAAGAGACGCAGCCCGCCACACCCCTATCGGTAGATCCACTCGCGAAAAGATGCTGCTTTCATCGTCGTCAACAAACTCTGCAACCTTATCCAGGTGTTGTACGAGTGATGCGAGGTCCGAAAGGCCCGGCTCAAAAGAGTAAACCTTGGTCCCACGTTTGGAACTGGTAGGTGTCGATGAATTTGAGCTCGTATGTGACTCGGGAACCGTGTGGCTGTGACACGGTGTCGTGCGTTTCGTATTTGTAAACACTGGCAAGTTTCTCGACTCGTTGGTGTATGTTTTGGGCTCAGGAGGCGCCGGGTTTCGAGGCAAAGGGAGTCGACCTGAGTCGACTTCAACAGATTGTCGTTGTCCACGAGAAATCTGCGTTGCCATGGCACACTCACGTTCCAGCTCGTCGCCGGCCGGTATGGAGCAGTTTTTCTCCTGGTCATCCGAGCTGACCATGTATTCTCCATTGGACGCGGCGTTCTGGGTAACCATAAGCTTTTCTGTCTCTATGATAGTAAGATACATCGGCAATACCGGTTTCCCTGTAGTGTCTCCTACTGGAAGTAAGCAGTCCACATTGGCGTTCGTTGAAATATCGGACTCTATGTGTTCGATGCCTTGAAACCCCAAAGAATACGAAGGGTACGAAACCTTGCCATTTTCCTCTTGGTCTGTCGAATCGAGCTGATCGCGGCCTTTTGAAGATGGAAAATGAAGGGGAAAGGCGACATCATGCTCGCCCGACACCTGAAGCCTAGTGTCATAGCCATCGTTGAGAACCGTTGCTCGACGGAAACTGGGCAGTCGGGTTGGGATCGGTGCCAGTGGCGCCGGCGGACCAATAGGTTGGGGGTGGCTATCAAAATCTTCCGAATAGTCGTAATAGAATGTGCCATATGTCTGGGACCGAAGAGGGCAGCTCTGTACTGACGGGGTGCAAGATGGTGGGCGGTACATGTCAACAATCGAAGTCAGACTTGAACTCCTCTGACTCTGCTCTGACATGCTCCCATCAAACCTGCCGTTGTACCTGTTTCTCCACCCAGGAGGAACACTCGAAGACATTGCACGTGAAATCTGAGACCTGGAAACGCCGTCGTATCGATGGTACGACATCCCTGAGCTATTGGCTCTAAAGCGAGGCATCTTTGGTGTCGGCCGCCGTCCATAGGAAGGATACGTGGGTTTGTATGAGCCGTGAACGGTTCTCTGGACTATGTTAGCGAGGCTGGCGAGGTAGGGAACAAGACATTAAGCTAACATAAGACACCCGATCAATCCCTACCGTCCTACTGTAATCGACTCCATTATCCGTCAATGCTGGAGAAGAGGGCCGTACCCCGGGACGCTTAAGCCGCGTCGGGTATGGAAAGGGAGAACGAGGCCTCTGGAGCAATTTCTGGTTGGTGTGGCCTTGCAACGCCCCACTGGACTTCTGATACGGCACAACCCTAGAACTGCAGCTGGTCATCGAGTAAGAGCGCTGGGCCAGGTCGTCGAAGGGCGGCGTGAAAGAACTGGAGGCGGATCTCTGGTTGTCGGACCCATACATCGAGATAATCTCTGAGGTTGTGTCACGGTACGACGGGAGGCGTCTGCGGTCTTCTGGGGGGTCGGGGACGCTAGATCCGCTCCGTGCCGGTGGCCTGGGAAAGACGGGCTCACCAAAGCCGGGTCTGACTCGAAAAGGCCCATGGTATGTTGCGGAGGGGCGGATAGGCCGAATGGAAAAGGGACCAATATCTCCCGTCTCGGTGGTGGTCTTGAGCATGCTCTCCAGGGGCCCCGGTGACACGAGAAGGGAAGAGTTCTCGTTCACGCTCCGGAGAGGCCGAGAGAAAGGGGTGCTGCGCGAAGGTGCTGTCCGGGCATGGGCACCGGCACTCGCCGTGTAGCTGCGGTTGAGAGACCCATGGCTCGCCGAGCGCCTTGCAACGTGAACGTGGTCCATGAAGACAAAATAAGCGGCGAAGCAGCGAGTACACGGACCCAGGGTCGTGAACGCCAGAACCGAGGAGCTTCCACGAGCGAGGGCATCGAGGCGTGGGGATGGGTTGTGACGGGCATACTGCACCAAACCCGACAACTACGTACAGTCCAAGCCCACGCCATTTGCTGCTGCATTCTGAAAACATCGCGGCAAACAGAAGGACCCATCATGGTTATTGGAGCTTGAGTAGAAGAGACTTTGCTTCACTGGAAGGAAGCAGACTTGAGAGGCAAGCGCGACTGAACGTTACCTATGTCAGTCACGGTGGTTTTGCAGCTTTGCAACTCTCCCATGATTCTCAGAGCCCGCGAAAAAAAGTTGATGCAGTTCTGGACGTCCTGCCCTCCTAAATGGGGAGGAAGTAGATTTGCGATATCTTGACCTCCTAAACGATGCTCCAGACGGCACGCATCGGTGGATCAGCATTGGATTGGTGCTGGGCAACAACCCCTGTCCCGCCGTGGCCGAGGGCCCGAGGCAACGTCGGTTTAGACGCTTCTGCATGCGGACCATAGGGCTCCTAGCGGCTTGCTGCGGCCTCATGCATGGCAGCTTGTAGATGAGGATAACGGCATGCTGAGAATACCTGGCCTCTTTCCCCATCCTTCTTGGAAATGTAATCCCTGCGGTGTCGGAAACGCAGGTTAGCTTCCGGAAGTACTCCACCAGTGCCGTTTGAGATCTGTCAAGAGGTAGTGGAGTAAAGGAAGCCGTTGTTGGAGCCGCATAAGCCACATCGCATGTTGGATGGATGTCCTTCCTCCCTTGGCCAGGGATATGCACTGCGGAAAGGACAAGTACCTACCTCCCAGGGACAGCATGCCATGGGATAGTAAGGTAACCAAGAGACTTGTCGCAAAGGCAGCCCGCCATATTGACAGAAAGTCCATAAATTGTCACTCGCTAAGAGTAATCTGGCATGGAATTCCCCCGCTCGGCGGAACTTCCTTATTTTTGCCTCGAGAGGAACTGTCATCTCATCCCTCGAGTTTGAGAGGCTGGAGGCACGTGGTGAATGAGGGCCCCTTGTTTTTAGGTGACAACCTTACACAGCCCAAAAAAAGATAGACCGTTATTTGCACAGCGCGGAAGGATAAAGAAAGTTTCGGAGATTGGACAGAGGGTATGAAAAATTGGCATCAAGCTTGTGGCGGTACAATATGGAAGGACGGATGAGAAGGACTGAAATAGCGGGCTGGTTGGTGATCACTGTGGTTGGTGATGGAGCTCCTTTCTAGGCTGAGCATTGGGGTCGGGTGTCTGGTTGTACCCGGTACCTCTGCTATCCTTTGTCTGAGGCGATTCCGAGGCCTGGAAGGGGCCATTGGCACCTCTTCACCACGAGAAATGGGGGAGCAACAGATGAACGAAATATATCTGGAGGTATTGATTGTGATCCATTCACGTTCTGCCCGCGTTGTGGTGTCAATGTTGGAAGTCCCACGAGTGACATCTCTTCAACCTTTTTGGTATCGTGTGTACTTGGTACCAGGTACCCGCTAGCCAGGGGGCCATGGCACCCCACCATTGTTGAGTGGGGCGTAGTGTAACGCTCAGAGAGCCAAGGCTGATATGCTCTCGAAATGACACCTGTTCTCTAGAGTAGACGCCAGATCGCTTAGAAATTGATGGCGTTCTTGGGATAAGTAGCCACCGAAATATCTCCACGCTTCCAGGGGCAATTCCCATTCACACTCCTCATTCAATTAAAAAAGGGCATCGTCTCTGGGGTGGCATTTCACATACATCGCGGCATTTCTTGGGATTCACTTATTAATTGTGTTCCCTCCTATCATTTCACGTGTTTTTTTCGGTAGACCACAGTAAGTTCCCGCTGTCCCACCACCTCCCACCCAGACTTTCTCCAGAGCACCCCCTCCACGAACAGGATATCCTTCATTGCACAAAACGACTGCAATTGCTACATCCACCAAAAATTCGAGACTGACCATCATCCAGGAGCAAATATGCACAACGTTCAAAAGCTTGCCTTCGGGCTGCTCGCGGCTGCGGCCGTCGCCACTGCTTCGGATGTCTCCCAGCTGAAGACGGATAACTTCGACGAGTTCGTCAAGACGAACGACATCGTTCTCGCAGAGTGTGAGTTTTACCCTCCTGCGCGCCAGCCACTATTGGATTCGTGCTGACCGTCCTGTTCCAGTCTACGCCCCGTGGTGCGGCCACTGCAAGGCCCTTGCCCCAGAGTACGAGGATGCGGCGACACAGCTTAAGGAGAAGAACATCAAGCTCGTCAAGGTGGACTGCACAGAGGAGACCGACCTCTGCCAAAAACATGGCGTTGAGGGCTACCCGACTCTTAAGGTCTTCCGCGGCCTCGACAACGTCACTCCATACAAGGGCCAGCGTAAGGCTGCTGCGTACGTTTTTCCAGACCCGTCCGCGTAATCAAACAGCTAACTTTACGAATAGCATCACCTCTTACATGATCAAGCAATCCTTGCCCGCCGTATCGGGTGTCAACGCCGAGAACCTTGAGGATTTCAAGAAGGCCGACAAGGTTGTCATCGTGGCCTACGTCAGCCCCACTGACAGAGCCTCGAGGGACGTCTTCGAGGGTGTCGCCGAGAAGCTCCGTGACAACTACCCCTTCGGCTTCGCCAACGACCTCGAGCTGGCCGCGGCTGAGGGTGTGACCCAGCCCGCTATCGTCCTCTACAAGGACTTTGATGAGGGCAAGTCTACCTTCACCGAGAAGTTCGACGCTGAGGCGATCGAGAAGTTTGCCAAGACGGCCTCCACTCCCTTGATCGGCGAGGTTGGTCCCGAGACTTACTCTGACTACATGTCTGCTGGTCTCCCTCTGGCATACATCTTCGCCGAGACCCCCGAGGAGCGCAAGGAGCTCAGCGAGGTTCTCAAGCCCATCGCTGAGGCCCAGCGTGGTGTCATCAACTTCGCTACCATCGACGCGGCCGCTTATGGCGCCCACGCCGGTAACCTGAACCTCAAGGCCGACAAGTTCCCCGCTTTCGCCATCCAGGAGACCGTCAAGAACCAGAAGTTCCCCTTCGACCAGGAGAAGAAGATTACCCACGATGACATCAAGGTCTTCGTTGACGAGTTCGTCGCCGGCAAGGTTGAGCCCAGCGTCAAGTCCGAGCCTATCCCCGAGAGCAACGATGGCCCTGTCGCCATTGTCGTTGCTAAGAACTACGACGCCATTGTCCTGGATGATACCAAGGATGTTCTGATCGAGTTCTATGCCCCGTGGTGTGGCCACTGCAAGTCCCTGGCTCCCAAGTACGAGGAGCTCGGTGCCCTGTATGCCAAGAGCGAGTTTAAGGACAAGGTCGTCATCGCCAAGGTTGATGCCACTGCCAACGATGTTCCCGATGAGATCCAGGGTTTCCCTACCATCAAGATGTACCCCGCTGGCGCCAAGGACAAGGCTGTCACCTACTCAGGTGCCCGTACCGTTGAGGACCTGATCAAGTTCATTGCCGAGAACGGCAAGTACAAGGCTGAGGTCGCTGTCGAGGCTGAGGAGGCATCTGCCGCGCCCGCTGCCACTGAGTCCACAACTGCCTCTGCCGAGACTGCGGAGGAGACTCACGACGAGCTCTAGTGGAAGAGCTCTCTGTACTTTATGCATTTTTCGGCTTGTTACTAGGGACTGGGGCAATTGACGCCTTCTTTTCTGGGATTGGGAGCAAACAAAATACCTATGCGCATCTGTTAATGAATTGAGGCACTGAATGAAGAAAAAAATATTCCCTAGCTATCGTTCCATAAACCTGTCCTTGTGATTGATTTGAGCGTGCATTTGCCCCTGACCCAGTCGTTGTGCAGCCTTAGCGAGAGGCTGCAAGGACACGTTCGCAGCTGTTGGGTTCTGCCCGCCCCCACCGCCTAAATTTTCAACTGCTGTCGTCAACTGCTGTCGTCAATTGGCTCAATTGGGACCCCTGTCTTTGCCTAAGCTTTTGGCTGGCTAACCCCGTCCGCGTGCTCCTTTGACGTCCCCACCACCACCACCATCGTCAGTCCCGTCGCCACAACCGTGAAAGCAGCGTCGCACATACACATCAAATCTACCCGCGTAAAATGTCTTCCAGAATACTATCGTCTGGCGCTCGTGCTATCATCAGCGCGGCGCCCGCCCTCCGCTCCGCCCGCGCCTTTCGGACCTCGGCGGCCCGTCTCGACGCTGTCGCGGCCGCACCTCTTCCTGCGCGCAAGCCCGTCGGCGCTCTCCGGGGAGGGTATGTCTCCATGGGAGCTAAATGATCGCGCCCAACAGAACCTCATGCTGACGCGCTTGGGATGTCACAGACTCTTTGGCTTTTTCTTCGGCAGCACGCTCGCAGGCGGTGGTGTCTATTACTACGCGCTGCAGGAGTACAAGGCGTCGAATGAGCTGTTGACCGAGGATATCTATGTGCGTGTCTGCATCTAAGATGGATTCCTTTGCCGTCCTGCCTTTCACACACTTGCCCCGCCCTGCGTTCTGCCTCTTCAGCGTAATTATGATATATCCCTCTCCCACCCCTTTAGCACTTGGAGCTTGGGACGGGAGTGGGCGGCAATGGCTTGGTGGAGGGGGTGCTGTTGCGTTTCTTTTGTTATTTTCGTGGGGTGGCTTCGAGAGGCGGGCTTTGCTGACTGGCGGATGATACAGGCTCTGCAGAACGCGGTTGATCGGTTGAGCAAGTACATTGGCACGCTCGAGGACAAAATGGAGGCGTTGGAGAGGAAGAAGAAATGATGATGAGAAATGATTGGGATGGTTGGGGAGGCTGGGGTGGGTAGGGGGTATTGGGAGCTAATGGAAGGTTCATACAGCAGTGTCTCCAACCACGGCAGTAGATTCTAGAGTCCTTATGCGTCGCGAGGTCTTGCTTGCGCTGATGAGCGAGCAAGGTGTACAGTATGACAATTCTTTCTTGTTTTTCTGGAGAAGCATGTTGTTGGTTATCAGTAGTATGTGCATGTTGCAGACGGAGACCCAGACTGTTGATTCTTGCACTTCAAGCCGAACCAAATCGGCAAAAAGAACATACAACACCAGAGATTCGCTGGTCGTCACCGACCCAACTACTAGTCTGGCCCTCACTGATTTATCGATGGGAGAGCGGACGGGATCCCGAGCTTTCCTATGAGTCCTGGTCGTATGTGCAAAGTATGCCGAATTTGGAAGCCCTGGAGTCCAGGAAATAGGATGACGAGATCCGGAAAAAGGGATAATCTGGTAGGTCACTTGTATACGGGGCCGGCACCCAGAACCCAGGATCTACGGATCTGAATATACCGCGGTCTATTAGTTCTACAAGTTCTATCTTTGCCACCTGCCCTAAGACATAATCTTACTCTGGGATGTAGTCTCTGTCCTGGTCACTGAGCTGCTTCTCGACTTCTTTCTCAGCTGCCTTAAACCGTTCCTCGTCTGAGGATGCGAGTTCCTCTGGTGACGGGCGCACCCTCTTCTTCTTGACCATCTTCTGCTTGCTTCTACCTTCGAAAACCTCATCCGACCCCCGCCTCCGCTTCAGTGTCTGATCATTAGCCTCGCTCTCCTGTACCAACTCATACAACTGAGTAAAGGAGATGGTAATCGCCCCCTGGACCTTTTGGATTCCAGGGCAATCCAACTTATTACCGAAATCCTTCAACCAAATCCGGAGGTTCTGTCCGCCATTGACCAAATTCCCATCTGCATCCCGAAAGGTGCCCTGGAAGGTCTCTTTTACTGTAAGGATTATTTCTCCGTTTTTCTTAGTCTTATTTAGTCGCCATACTATAACTCTTGCTCCTTTTCCCCAGTAGTCAAGATCGATCCCGATAACAGCCTGGGTTAACCCATTTGAACCTAGGATATAATTATCTGCGAGGAACGGTAGGTCTTGGCGTTTTTGTGAATGTGAGACCTCCAGAATGACACCAAGTTCTGTCGCATCTTTATGCTTAAATGACCCGTCTGGGCAATGGGAACTACCATCCCTCTCAATCTTGGGGCTTTCTGTTGCGCGTACGTCCCGAGCGAAATCGGCAGCAACTTGGTCGTTACCTCGCTGAATATCGGTTAGCTGATCTCTGACCAGGCCTTTAAATTCGCCAATTGTGAACTCGTGGACATTGCCCGCCATACGCAGGACGAACTTAGCGAGCTGAGGGAAGTAGTCGTACCTAATCAGAGGTTAGCCAATCTGGACAAGGGGCAGCTGGACGAAGAGGGGCAAAGAGACAGAGGGACAGAGGGATAGGCTACCTACTTTGGCCAGCGGTAGTCTCCTTCGGCTTCAAAACGTGCCTTAAAAGCCTTGAACTCGTCACGACTGAGGCTGATGCACCACCACTCCTCTTCGACCTTGACCCGGCCACAGATACGATTGCGAATTTCGGCGATAATCTTGTCGACGCCCGAGACCGGCAAGCCTACAGACGGTGTGGAGGAGTCGACGCTCGAGGCCGGCAAGCCCACAGACGGTGTGGGGGAGTCGGGAGATGCTGTCTCTGGAGGTGTTGCCGGGTAGAGAGTCAGCCGATCGAGCTGGGCGGTTGTTCGCTTGTCGGCCATATGGGCGGACGGCTTTGATGATGATGGAGACAGAATGTTGTTGTGCACCCAGGGCAATTGCAAGGAGTAAGGCTCGCTTTTACTTGTCGACAATGGAAGGAACAGGTGGGTTGCAGGGCGATTGCAAGGAGTAGGGAACAACGAAGGATTGAGGGGTTGATTTGCGTAAATGTGAAATAGAAGGGTTAGGGTTAATAAAGGGGCCAAGGCCCCACTTATGTGAGAGCAGGATCACCATTTTCCCAATGGGTATGGTCGTATGTGGAAGGTTGGGTATCAATGCTGGCCTGTATCGTTGAGAATGCTTGATGTCTGGCTAAGGTTGTATACGGCGGTTATGATTGAGAAAGGGAGAGGAGATGAACGACCAGGATGCTGAGATTCAACAGAGTATATCAGTAGAGTTATAGGATGTAAGCCACGAAGGCCATCTATCCTCTTTCCAGCCAGGTTCAACTCCCTCTACCTTGTAAGTGTGAGTACTCAGTTCATCAAGATTCTTCACGTCATAGGTATGACAGGTGATATGGAGCAATTTTTGTGTCAACGATACTGGCTCAATGCATTATGGAAAATACCATATATGATGAGAGTAGGAACGTTTTCCAGAGCGACCTTGACAAGACTTTGTCAACTCATGGATGGTTGCCCCTTACAACCCTAACCCTTCCCAGATCTTCTCCATCAAACTTCATCCCACTCTGTTTTTGCCTTCGGCATTGTCCCCCACCATCCACCATGGTCCCCGACGAAGGAGCATAATGAACAACTTCGGCGTAATCGAGGTCGCCGGCGGAAAAACCACAAAAGCTCCAGGATGGGCATACGTGCCCGATGTAGGGCCGTCGCATTCCCAGGCGCTGCAGCCAGCCAACCGAAAGCGCGCTGCTCGCAACCAGGCTGGCCTGAGCCTCTCCGACGTGTCAGCACGCCAGGACGCCAAAATCCGCAAAGATCTTGAAGCCCTCGACCGGGACACTAACAAGGATGTGAATATTTCAATACCGCCAAAGGCCGGCGGAGCTAAAGGTATGACCGCCATTGTTTACAGGGTTAGTCAAAATACTAACCATCCGAACCCACTTCACAGCGCAAGGAAGCAACAAGCACACCCCGAACGTGCGCAAGATCTTGCAGTCCCAGAAGACGTTTACCAACCACCTCGACGACTACCAAGCCCTTCTTGCCTTGGCCGAGACAAACCCGGCAGCAGCTGCTGCTCTCAACCCAGTCAACGCCACCCAACTGAAAACTGCCCCTCCATCCACAGCGAGAAACTCGCCCGCTCCACCGCCTCCGGAAACCAAACCCACGGCAGCGAGCAAGCGCGCTGCGGCAGCAGCCAAGCGCGCTGCCTTAAAGGAAGCGAAGGAAGCCGAAGAGGCCGCCGCTGCTAAGGCTAAAGCTGAGGCGAACTCCCGTGCGCCGGAACCCAAAGCCGAACCGCCGGTTGAGGGCGCGGACATCGATGTTGAAATGACGGACGCACCAGCGAACGCCTCCACAAATGCAACTGAGTCACCCCCGGGCGCCTCCCCGCCTGTCGAACTTCCACAGTCTTACCCCCCGGACGGCACCATCCTCCCGGCCTACCACAAAGCCCCCCCACCAGTCCACCCTGGCGACAATGACCCGCTACTTATCTCACGCGTCCCGCTATTCCCTTCTGATGAAGAGCTGCGCGCCCTGATGACGGCGCCTCCTCTGAGTTATCTCGAGGCGCGCGCCAGCTGGGGTGATGAGGAGGCACGGTACCCAAAGCGTGCATTTTGCGAAGTCTGTGGGTACTGGGGCCGTGTGCGGTGTATCAAGTGCGGCGCGAGAGTCTGTGCCTTGGATTGTCTCGAGACACACCGGGAGGATTGTGTGACGCGGTATGGACTGTAAGAAAGGTGGAACCCTTTAGTCGTATCGGTTGAGATGCAGCGGGAGATGTTGGTGAGGTCTAGTTGCTATGATACCCAGTGCCATTGTGTTATTTTCAGGATAGAGTAAAACTCGAGTTCAAGAGGTCCTCCGAGTGGGGGGATATATCTCATCCTTCCAGAAGTCCACGGTGTGTGCAACCTATTACCCCTGACACCCCGTCCTACCTCAGTTCACACCATCCTACGCCCTGGGACTCATAGATCACAACACCAACCATGAACTATTACATACGACCATACCCACTGGAAATTTCGGGATCCCGTCCGCTCTCCCATAGACAAGCCAGTGAGGGCCAGACTAGTAGTTGGGTCGCTGACGACCAGCGAGTCCCTGGTGTTGTATGTCTTTTTGCCCCTGCCTGTGAAGCAGTCAGGAGTGAGTATGTCAGTGTAAGAGGAGAACTTGATAAGTGATGGAATAGTCAATTCCAGGGAGGGTATCTATTCTATTTTATTGTTTCTTTTTTCCTTGAACGCCAGGCCAAACCAGGCCAATGGATCATCCAATCCATACAACTGACTGAGTCTCTATCCGGAAGCCCAAGGAAGGTCCATTGCTTGCAATTCTCACACTTTCCCTTCACATGGCCAACAAACTGAATCTCACATCCCCCTTGCTTGCACCGCCAAGACACATCGCCGTCAAACTCCCTGTCGGACATGCCGCCCGGGCAGCATGTACGCATTGCTCCCATCTCTTCTTGGTGATGTTGATCGTGGACCCGGGCTCGACCGCCTTGAGCGTGAACAGTGCACTGCCGACGCGGGCTTGTGTCATCTCCGGTGATCCAGAACACCGCTTTACGGCGCCGGCGATGCCCCCGCAGATCGCGAGCTCGGCGGCGTTCTGATCGTGGAAAACGATGTGGCTGAGAGATGTTAGTGTTTGTGTCAGGCAGTGAGAGGAATGGAGACGTACGCGTTGCGGTCTATGCATTCTATCTCGGAGACGGCTCGTGGGTCGAGAGGTATAGATTGGCGCATCCTGAGGACCTCGAAATGGGACTGGGGGACGGTGACTTTGAGCATGGGATATTGGCGCGGGGCAGCTAAGCAGAGGGTTGTTGTGAAGGCGAGGAAGAAGAAGATGGTTGTCATGGTCGAGCAGGGACCGTTGCCACTACTTCTTGAGAAGAGCATCTTGGGCTGTGTTGTTTGTGCTGCTTCTTCCCCTCCGTAGGTATATGCCAGTATCCGGTTGGTGGATGAGGCCGTTGCCTTCCAACGAGAGGTTGGTTAAGGGAGGGGGAAGCGACGTATAAGAAGAGACGTCAAGTCCTGCTTGCAGACAAGAAACGAAGAGAAGAAAAAGATAAGGTATATACTGAAGAAATGAATGGCCAAACGATCACAGATCCAGGACCGCAAACGCACTCCAAATGAAGGGAGACGTTGTGAAATAAACGAAAATGTCCGTTTGCTCAGAAAACAAACAAACGGATGAAGTGAGAAGTGAAAAGCAACAGGCTTCTACATTGGTAGGTAGGCATCACCTAAAGGTCACTCAACGAGCAGCTCTCCCTGCGGGGAAGAGCTTCGAGTCAGCCCACAGATGCAAGGAGCCCCCCTGCCCCTGAAAAGGATCGCCGCTGTTGGTGGGTGAGCCATTCTCTCACGGAGGCTGAGGATGGCGGTTCCAGGAACCCAGCCAGACCGGGAATGCGCAAGCAGATCCGCACTTGCGTGTGGTTGGGAAGGGGTTTTGAAACACGGCGTGGCCCTGGAGCGCCGGGTCCAGTGGCCAATTGACCAATCGTCTGCGCCGCAAAACCCCTGTCGCTAGCGATCGCAGTGACCCCAACGCACTGACGACTTCCCCTCCTTTGGCCATGGGAGTCTGGCCAGATCGCTGCCCGGGCCGACCACTTCAACGGGCACTAGGTCCCGAAGGGCAGCTTCTATTTAAGTGACACAGACATGTAACCATCCACAAGCAAACAGACACGCGAGGGTCGGATTCGGATTCGGCAGCTAGGTAGCTTGAAAGCAGTTCGTCCATCCGCCAATTCTCGAGAAATCGCAGGACACAAGTTCATCTGAACCCGAAAACCGGTAGGATTATAACGTTACCAAGCATTAAGGGAGATCCGCAGCAAACGGCCTTGATCAGCATAAAAAATGGGTGGTAGGGAGCGGCACGGGGTTCTGAGCCACTCGCTGCAACATCAAGTCTTCAATGCTTGACATAAAGTTCGCATTACCATCCCATATTCATCATCTCACGGCAGCCTTGCGTTGTCCACACACGCCGCAAACGCCGCAGTCGGCTGCATTCCGATAACTGCTCCCACGACAAGTCTGACTTTCGCAGGCCCATGCCCCCGGCATGCTCTTTATGTGCAGTACATTTGAACATATACCACAAGTAGGGGCCATCTTATCGTTGACGAATGAGCAAACTGAGCATATACCACTTGTCGTATCCATGATTCTCGGCGGGTCCTTGGGTTCTAGCGGCTTCGGGGTTGACGCTAGTTTCGACCGCTCATTTTTCTGTGTCACACGAATCCCCTCAGGCAGACTTCGGTTGGCAGCTTGCGGTTTGCAGATTTGCACCTTGTCATCCTCCTCCTTCATTTTCGGTTCTGCGCCGCTGCCCTCGTCCAATGTCTTTCGAATAGAATTCGTTGATGCTGACGCGATGCCAATGTTGGGTTTCTTGACAAGACTGAAGCCTTGCAGCTCGAGAAGCTCGTTGTGTGCGTCCCCATCGTCAGGGTTTTCATCCTCGCACACCTTAATCATCCCTCTGCCCTTTGTGTCGAGAAGTCGTTTCCCATTGAAATCCACGGCATCCACAATTCCCACTTCGTCGTCTTCGTAATCCTCGCTGCCGCTCTCAGTCTCGTCGTCACTCTCGACTTTCACCACTTCTTCCTTCTTCTGCTCGAACCGTGCCAACGCAGCGGCTGCTCGAAGTTCCCGCCCACGAGCGCTGCCTGCAACCCTCGGTTTCGCCGACACTTTGCGACCCTTCTCCAGCTTCTTCTTTACCTCGGTGTCTTCGCCGAGAGCCACACCGTTCGCTCCAAACTTCTTAAGGATTCGTCGTTCCTTCTGCTCTTGATACGAGAGAACCTTCTTCGCCTTCCGTTTCTGGCCTCGTGATCGATACGTGCCTCCGCACAGATGCTCTGGTAATGTTTCGCCAGGCTCAACACCATTCTTCTCGAACTCGCCAGTTGCCAGGAGCGCACCGCGCCCCCAAAGCCCCTCGCCGGTGTATCCGCGGGACCACAAACCCCGCATCAGCTCTGCATACTGATTCCTGACAGACCAGAAGGCTCGACTGTGATTCATCTGCTTGCAGTGAGCCAGCCTAGTTAATGCCATGTTAGCAAGACACCTTGATGCCAGGGAACGGAGATGACAAACTCATGCATCATCACCATCTGCACGTAGTTGAACGGAAGCCAGTGGCCGGAGCCACGCGCTTTTAGCACTAACTGGATGACTTCGCCGGCATTGAAGTTGCGCCCGACAAACTCTGTGATAAGTATCAGCAAAGACTCTCCATTTTGGGATATTTTCTTATGTCTGAGGAGGAATGACTGTCCCAGGATCCCCGAGACAAGAAGAGAAGGATAAACGGGAAGATATCCTCCCTAATCGAGCACTCACCAGCGTTCGGCTCGTATTCCTCCAAGGACATAACTGAGAGATGATTCTCTTTCATGATGGGCACTTTCTCCACGAATTAGCATCAAATGACCTTTTCATCGAAAATTTGATGGGAGCTCACTCACGGCATTGCGCGGCGATACGTTCGAGAAAGTCCTGGGCGATCGCTTCATCGGGTCCTTTCAACGGCTTTATGAAGATGATCCGATCATTTGGTAGCGACTTTTTCGCATTGAGGCGTTGTATCCCAAGCGGCATCTTGAGGATGCTTTACTGCCCATCCGCTGTAAAACTCAGAAGACTAGGAGGAGGAGCAGGATGTAATTGACGGCGTAAGTATTACAGAGCAAGATGCAAGGTGACGCTTCCGCTGCCGCCACGCGCCAAGACGGTGGGTCGCGTAAAGTGCCACGCCAGGTCACATGTCACTAACAAAGGTACGAAGCCAGTCAAAAAAGGTTGTCCGGATGATAAGAGGGTTAGGGTTACATATAGCCCCTATCTTCTCCTCCCACCTCCACCAACAGTTCCAGACTCCCCCCTGTCGGCCAGAGATACAACCTCGCTGATTCCAGCAGCTTCCTGCTCGTCCTCCAAAGCCGTAATCTCCTCTCTGCAATCCCACCATTTCTCCTCGCTCATCTCGAAAGCCTTGGCCTTGATTTCTTTGATCGTCAGCGTCTCGGGCTGAATGTTCTTCCACCGGAGACTCGTCATGAGCACCTCCTGCCACTCGTTCGACGTGCGCTGGAAGAAATCTCTGCGAGTTTCGAACGGCTATACACAATTTGTCAGTCTGACCAGATCGTACCATGCAAAATACGGAGAAACTCACCCTTGGATGGGGAAGCCCATCGTCGACCGGCGCGGCTGATCCCTCAGTCTCTTCCTCCTCATCCGCCGCCGATGGTGCCGAGGCAGATGATTCGGACACCTCATCTCCAACAACGGGCTTCTTCCCTCTCTTACTCGGCGTGTAAATCTTCTTCTTCGCCTCCTCATCGGCCATGTCAACATCACCATCTTCGTCCTCTTCATCATCATCCTCGTCATCCTCATCGTCCCATTCTTCATCTTCATCCTCGTCATCCGACGCCTACAGAAATGATTAGCCACCACCCAATGAACACAACGACCAAAGATCAAACTCACAATCCAATCCTCCACGGGCCTGTTGAAGATCTCCTTGCACCCGTCCAACTTTCCAAGGTCAATCGCGTACATGTCGTCAAATGTATACTCCCTCTCCCCCTTTTCAAATGTGCCTCCGTAGATGTATAGAACGTCGTCCTGCACTGCAAGTTGCGCATTAAACCTCACGTGCGGAAGCTCCATCGACACAGGCATCTCCCTCACTGGTACCTCCGGCGCCTCGCCCGCCCCGGCCTTCTTATCAACGTCCATGGCATCTGGGTCCTCCGCCGACGCGCCAGCCGACAACGCGGCCAAACCCCTCAGCAGCTCCTCTTCATTCGCCTGCGCTCTCCCTCTGCGCCCACCAACAGCACGCTCTGCTCCGCCGGGGCCGCTCTTCTTCTGCACCCGCAGCTTGCGCAAGCCTAACGGAAAGAATCGATTGCGCTCCACGTTCCATGCAAACATCTGGTTGAAGAACTCGCTCTCGATTCCCTCCTCGCTCTCCTCAACATCGTGCACACCACCGAACAAAATGCCACGGCCCTTGTGGTAGGCCATTGTGCAGCCCGTGCGAGTCGGGTTAGGCGAGTTAGCCGGCTTCTTGCGCTTTTCCCACCGCACTGTCGGGGGTGTGTTGGCTGGCACATCTGCCGGCGGCTGCGTAATGCGCAGGAAGAAGCAGTCCTGGTGGACCATGGGCTTCAGCACGTTGCGAGAGCCCTGTCCACCACCCTTGGCCTTTCCGCCTGTCGCGACGCTCGCCTTGACACGGCTGTACCCGCCGTACATCACAGCGCCTTGTTCATGCGGCAGCAATGTGAAAGACGAACGGGCGTCCGGCTTGAGCTGGGCGGGCGGTAGGGCCGGGCTGTGCCAAACAAAATTCTGGGTGTCGTAGAGCCACAAGTCCGCGAGGTACTTCGTCTGGTTTGCCGTGTCCTGGAAGCCGCCGAAGAGGATGATGTAGTTCTTGTAGTATGTCATCCGGTGGCCAGAACGGGCAGGGGGTGTCTTCCCCTTGCATTCGATGCGCGTCCATTCGCGCGAGGCTGGGTCCAGTCGCCAGAAGTCGTTGTAGTGGTAGAATGTGCCTTGCTTGGGACTGCTGAACTCGCCGCCAAAGAGGTACACGGAACCGGCCTGGTTTCCTGCGCGCGTCCAGGCGTGGCCGCTGCGAGGCAACGGCGCATTGGGGCTCGTCACGCAGCGCCATTCATCGCGATCGATGTAGTAGACCATCAGGTCGTTGAAGAACGTAGCCAGCGCGCCATTGAAGTACTCGCCCCCGAAAAGAAGCAGCTGGTTGGAGTTGGCCGGGCTGGCGAGGAAGCACGACGCCGCGCGCGCCCGAGGGGGTCCATCGGTCACAGACTCCGTGATCTTGAGGAACTGCTCCTGTTGCTTGCGGTACTCTTCCAGCACGGCATCCAGATCGACATCTTCGGCATCGCTGCCCTCGGTAGCCTTGGCCTTAACCTTGGCTTTTTTGTCGGCCTTCTTCTCCTGCTTTTGCTTCTTCTCAGCTAACTTGGCTTTTTTGGTGTCGGTCTTGCTCTTTTCCTTCTTCGCCATCTCGAGGGGTCTTTGACTGTGAAATAATCCCCGTTGGGCACCTGCGCATCACCTTGCCAGATAGATCGTGGCTTGGTATGTGGGGGCGGTCGAAAATGCGGAGAAATTGCAAACGTTTTTGGAAGGGGTCCACAGCACGACCAGACAGACAACCGTCTTGTGGCAAACCTGCTTCTTACAATGAACTCGTTACTCTGGAGGTTGACACTGTGAGGGCACAAATTATCAATATTTACTAACACTTACCCCTCCCTCCTTACCCCGCGACCCCACTCGTCTCCCCCAAACCTCACCGAGTCCTCACCGAGGTGAGCCGCATTGGGAACGGAACACTCCGCTCACCTCACTTACACGCAACGACTTCACAGAAACCCCCTGAGTTTCGGACTGACCAAATATTACTCTCAGTTCTCCTTTTCATTCCTACCGTCCGAGATAGATATAGAAAGACATTAGGGTTTCCGATCCGTGCCTTAATCGCCTTTATTTGGCAGTTGGCATGCGTATCTGAACCAAACGTCCGGTGAAGAAAATAGATAATAAGTTTCTCAGTGGTCCCTAATCAGAAGCCAATTTCAAATGTAGAGGCCATAGTTCCCCGAATCCAACACTGCGTATCTTGCTGGCGTGCATTGCACCTTTTCATATCCGCCCTCTTCACATTTGTAGAAGCGAAGGCAGGCAGCGCCGCGAGATAGGGTAAGATGTACTTATTGTTGATTGTAGGTCTTGATCTCATGTGTGAGATTCTATGTGGTATATACACATCAAACGTCCATCTGTCTCTCTTTTATATCGCACCACATCATCCAAAACCCAACCCTTACAAACCGGGTACTCATAAAAGACTTCTCGCCATACCCGTTACCAAAGAGCCATCACCGATGGCCAATATCGAAAAGAAATAACAATTATCGTCATACAATCACCCTATGATCTTCAACCTCTCACATCAAAACCATCACAAGAACACCCACCGCGCCACCCACTGCTGCCATAACTACGCTCTGCACGCGCCCTGCTCCCGAGCCGTTCGACACACTGTTGACGGTGCTGATATCGGTTGCCTGTGACAGCGGCACTGCAGTCGTCCGGACCACACCGTTCACAGTGGTGACGACGGTTTGAAGAGTTGAGGCACCAGTCGGAAGGGGAGCCAGGCCAGCACCCGGAGGCGCAGAGAGCGCGCCAGTTGGTGCGCCGGGGAGGGCCTGGAGTGAGCCGGTTGCCGAAGCACTGTCAAATGAACCAGGGAGGGCCTGGAGTGAGTTTGTTGGAGAAGCGGCTTCGAACGAGCCGGGCAGGGCTTGCAGAGTGCTGGAATCAGCAGAACCGCCAGGGATGCTAGAATCTACAGATCCGCTGGGAAGAGCAGCCAGAGCGCTGGAATCAACAGAACCGCCAGGAATAACGGAATCAGCAGCGCTACTGGGCAAAGCTCCCGAGGCGCTGGATTCAACAGCGCCGCCGGGGAGAGACGCAAGGGAGCTAGTCGGCGAGGCAGAGTCGAACGAGCCGGGGAGTGGAGCCAATGAGCCGGTAGGCTCCGCGGCGGCGAAGCTTCCTGGGAGCGCGTTCAAGGTGCCCGTGGGAGCGGCGATTCCGCCGGTGCCCAGGGGTGCCAAGCTGACTCCGACACCTCCCTGAGGAGCAGTGCCGTTGGTAAAAGCAAAGCTCGGTAGTGCGGCCGCAGGGACACCTCCATTCCCGGTAGCCACGGCAACCCCGGGGATAGACGAGCCAACAGCAGCGTCGCTTGATGCGGCAGCCACATCTGCAACCGGGGTGGCGGAGGCTGCGATCGGCGTGAAGAACCCTACGCCAGCCGCAGCGCTAGGGGGAGCTGCGATAGCAGAGGGTGCTGCGACAACGGAGGGAGCCACTGCGGCAGGAGGAGCGGCCGAGGCGACGGCTGATGGGGCAGCGAGAAGGTCATCACCGATAGGGGTGAAAAACTGAACACCAGCCCCAGTTTGCACGGCCACGGGTGCCGGTGACACAATAGCCGCCGGAGGAGGTGCAACAGCAGCGGGAGCTGAAATAACTGCGGGAGCTGCCAGCGGCGGGGCGGAAACAACCGCGGCCGGAGCAGAAACAACAGCAGCAGGAGGCTACATGTATGTTAGATTCACAGTTCAGTTAATATGTTCTGGAAGATGACAACATACCGCCGCCGTCGCAAAGCCCGGAAGAGGCTGTAAACTTCCTGCCGCTGCGCCCGTTTGCAGACCCGGGAGTGGTCTCAAAGAACCTGCCGGAGCCGTCTGGATTGAAACTGCCCCATTGGCGGCCGGGAGAGGCTGGAGAGCAGCAGGAGGAGCTGCTACTGCCACGGATGGTGCCGCGACTACCGCAGGTGCCGCTGCCGATGGTGCTGCTGCGATCGCAGGCGGCGCCGCGACGGCCACGGGTGGTGTTACCGCGGCCCCTGCTGCTGGAGGAGCGCTGGCGAGCCCCGGTAACGGCCTGAGCGAGGCGCCACCGGAGGCTGCTTGGAAGGACCCAGGAAGTGGTCTGAGCGATTGCTGCGCAACAGCATCCTGTGCCGTCGCGGCCAGAAGGGCGGCGACCAAAGTACGGGCCGAGATATGCATTGTGTCGTCGGATTCGGATTCGGGACCGAAGTGAGTGAAGTTAGGACCAGGCCAAGCTGGCGCGTTCGGAAGGCGTTCGACGCTCAACTGAGATTGGTGGTGAAAAGAATGGCGACAAAGTAATTATACTGGCCTGCAGTCACGAAAGGAACGACGAATCGAAAAGAGGATTAGAAGGAGAAAAAAGCGAAGAGAACGAACCCGCGCGAAGAAAAGAGAGATAGAGAGATGACAGGAAGGGAAAGCAGGACAGACGGAGGGAGACCCGGGCGGACCAGAAGGCATATATGGCGGCAGATGGTGTGGCACGAGATCCGCGACACATCCAGTGTGATGCTCAACGTCATCTGGCTTGGAAGCTTGGGAACATAGAGACAGACGCTTGGCTGCCGTCCCTGACAGGGCGAGTACCTGGGATTCCCGCCATAGGCAGGGGCGAAGGGGGTACCGCGCCAAACCCTGGGCGCCGTCTCAAGACTCGGAGCCGGAGCCGGGGTTCATGACAGAAGGAAACAAAAGACGCCCATCGAGCCACTGAGAGGTCAGAATCGAGTTCCAAACGGGAGAGTGCTTGTGATGGGCCGAGGTGCAGCTTGCAGTTGCATCAAGATGTGGCGCGCATCCAGTTCTCCCGCTCAATGCCTCGGCGTGGCGCCCCACATTTCCCCCTGTTTGCTGGGGCCCGAGCTGAGGCTCTGAAGCAGTGCCCCTGTCGCCTTGAAACTCGCCTGCCATGAAGCGGCAGCTGACCGCCGTTAGTGCCAAAGCATCAAGCACACCAAATCTCTTAACAGAGCTGAGATCTCCGTGTGGGGACGCTGGAGAGCCCAAAATGTTCGAGACAGGTCTTGGCAATTCGTTGAAACAAAACATCCGTCGAGTCTTGACTTGCGCCGTGGCTTGTTTCTGCCTTTTTCCACGACAATCCATTGAGCGAATTTCCGGCATGTCGCTGAATGATTTCCATCAAGAAACTTCAAGATCGACACCGTGGTGAAGATTCTAGAAAATATGAGGTCCAACAATGTTGGCATTTGATCAGATTCCCACCAAGCGAACATCCAATTCACAACCCTATGACGTTTGGAGAATTACCCCCGCGCTAAGCCTTTTCTAGGAGCCCCCTGCTCCCCTCTGCTGCAACCATCTTGGGCTCCCGATTGTCGTGACGACCTCCTTGAAACTTCCACGCCTGTCAACCCCCTACGAGAACATTCGCTAAATCTGGGATCTAGCCACACCCTTTACTACACATTTAACACCCAGATCAGGAGAATCGCTAAAGAGACGCCGGATGAATCAGGAGGGAGGCCAACCCCATAGCTTGTGTTCCTACCCCTTTTGCGCGGATGCTCTCCCGTGTCTACCTAAACGGTCGTCATTGGGATCAGCTGTTTTCCTCCGAGGATGAGCAGACTGTGCGGCTTCTCATAACCGGTTGTTTTGCCTCGGCGGATGATGCGCTTGTACCCAGACGTATGCTCTCAACATCAGACGACGTGCCTATTGTACCGGCGACATCATTGCGGTTGCTATTTGTGATTGGGGCATGGTAATAGTTCCTGTTCAGGACGTAACCTCCTGTCCATGACAGCTGGTAGCAGTTACCGTCTTAAAGTGTGACAGTCCCGCCACTTCAGTAACCCAAACGTGTCAGTCTAGGCTCGTCATGAGCTAGAGGGTGTTCTGCAAGTCCGCTACAGAGTACCTACGGCGACGCAGTTGCTCATCACATGGACTTCTCTCTCCCGCCATACGTTCAAAGCTGAAGCGCATAAAACCCAGGGATATCATTTATGTACTAGTGATAAAGCGAGAGATCTAATCTTGAAGCAGCCATGAACAAATGCAGATGCCAAAAATGCAGAAAAACCAGCCCCAACAGCACTCTTAACAGTGCAAAACAAACGCCCGCCGAGCCCTAGCCATGAGCGAGTGGATGAGTATATGTATACAACCAATGTTTTTGCCCCAAACCTAGCCGACCCCAATGAATAAGAATAAGTGGAAGAAGACGACGCACAATAACCAAGACATCCCAAAGGTTGAAGAGCAAGTCGACCAGTCCTCGGGACCAGCATAGGAATGGCCGACCAAGAATTGAATTTGCCAAGTAGCATCATGATCAGACATGAGTTTTTACTCGCCCGGCAGACCAGCGCGGATATTGGCATACTGGCTCGCTGGATACGACAGCAGGTTGGGGGACCGATCCAGACTTCCCATCTGTGAAGCCAGCGTGCCTACCAAGCTTGCCGCGCCCTTCTTGTCACCACTCGCCTCCCAGAACACTGCACCGCCGAGGCCCTTGCTCACCAGGTACTGTCCTTTGGCAACAGCGCTAGAAACAGTATCATACGAAATGAGCTCCTTGGAGTTGGAATCATAGCTGTAGCTCGCCTTGGCCACATCATCATAGACTTCCTGGGCACCAGGGCGCGGCAAGTCGCGGTACAGCCACACCCCTGACTGTATTGAGCCCTGACCAATGCCATTGTATGGCTGGCCAAGACCCGTTGTGGCCTCAAAGGAACGACCATACAGCGGTAGGCCAAGCACGATCTTGTGCACAGGAACACCGCGCGCCACATAGTCGCGCACGGCCTGTTCAGTGCTGAATTTGGTACTCTGCGGGTTGTTGGTGTCGGAATAAAGGTTCGACTGGTGGCCAGATGTCGAGTCCCAAGAGCCGGCATAATCATAAGCCATGAGGTGCCATCCATCGATATATGGATCCATGCCAGGCAAGTCCATAATGGAATAGTGCTGTGATCCCGCTGGGGCGGCAATGGTGATTTGGAAGTGGTATCCTGGTGCGTTCTGGGCGGCGTAGGCATCAAGGGCTTGGCGGCATGCCTTCAGGAGAAGAACGAAGTGTTGCGCCTCGGCGGCGTTAGCAGGATATTCCCAATCAATGTCGAGGCCATCAAACCCCCAATCTATAGTCCGCAACGTTAACAATCAATACTTCATGTAAGATAAGACCGGAACGAGAACGTCTACACACCTTGAACAAGCTTTACAGCGGAGGAAGCAAACCTCTGTCGTCCGGCCTCCGTCGCAGCAATTGGGGGGAATTTGGGTGAATAAGTCCATCCACCAATCGAGAGCAAGACCTTCATATGTCGGTGCTTCTTCTTGAGTAGAAACAGTTGTTTGATGCAACCATACGCATTGTTGCCTTGGTCATTCCACGAATCGGTGGGATAGTGCTTCTGGAAATCAGAATATCCGTCTGACGACTTTCTGGAAGAACGTATGAGTATAGCCACTTGTAATTCACCTACTCCTCAAACTTACACTTCTCCATCAGACGCAATGTCCGCAAAAGCATACAAAACGCGAGTGATTTGGTCTGCTGGAAGCTGTTGCGGTTGGAAGTCCGCGCCGTAGATACCCCTGAGTGCTGTCAGCACCACAGTCATTACATACAGGGGCTAGTGAAGACGTACCAGTTGGTAAAGTAGAGAGCATTGTTATAAGCGCCTCTCGGGCGCGAGTTGCCCTGGTTTTCGGTTTGCGGCGAAGCGGTATTGGGCGAAGGCGGGCTCGCCAAGGCGGACTGGGTCGCTGCCGGGCTGTACTTCTCGCTGAAAGCCAACGGAGCCGCACCATGAGGAGTTGACTCAGGGCAGACGGTTGCAGTCGAAGTTACGGTGACGACCGAGTAGGCAACGGCGACGTCGTCTTTTTGTAATCTTGGAGCTGCTGAAGCTGGAGCTACCAGCAGCAGAGGAGCGAAGAGAAGAACGGATAACATCGTGAGCGTGGGACTCGCCAAGCAGTGTTGAATCTGAAGTAAGGACCGGAGGGTAGAGCACTACAGACGAAGGGTAGCTTCTAGCCAAAGAGAGTGGCCGACCTTTTAGGGATGTCCCTGTCACGAATCGCCACACCAACACGGGAGGGTAAGGAATGTATGGAAGAAGCTCTTTCGGCGGCGGGCCAGCTCACCAACCTCAGACACTGTCGCAGAGCAGTGGAATGGGAGGCTAGCTGTCAGTTCCGCCCAAACCCGTCCACTTGGGGGCTCCCTCCCTTTCTAAAGTACGAACGAACCGTCTTCCCCATAGTCCCAATGTGATTCCAGGCCCACATTGAAGGAGGAGAACCAGCAATGGGCATTCAAGCCAATATGGAGTATTCACCCAGCCTATCTTTAGGCTGAGAGGCGCAGTCAGAGCACCGGCCCGGTGAAGCAACGAGGGAGAACGTGTAGAAAGGCATGCTGGAATATCGATGATCGCATCTTGGCAGGGCAGAGCTGCGAAAGTGGAAGTGGGGGTATTCAGGGGAAAGGGCGAGGTCAGCTATATTGAAGATTCCATATAGGTGGGACAGCTGCCAAAAAGATACGGGAGAAAAGAGCGGATGAAGTCGAGCGCCACGGGCCCAACAGCCGTATATTTGAATAATCAATACGTTGATGCAAATGTGAGCTCGGCCATGCTGTGATTGATAGCTCCGACATACAGTCGGCAATTTTTGCCCACGGAAGACGGAAGCATGTCGAAAAGGGGCCGTCCGTTTCCCCGAACATGAGCTTTCATGAAGTTCGGTTGCCGGTCATCGAATGGAATTAGGAACCAGGAGCTTGAGATTGGATTGATCGAAAGCCACCTTCCCTGTCCTTGTTTTCCTTGAGAGGTCGTCCGGGAAAAACATGAGATGATGAAAATCCTGTTTCGATCGTCGTCGTGGCGTTCGGCAGATTTGCATTGATTCTTCATGCACTGCCCCTGTTGAACTGGCCGCCGGGCCGCCAGCGATCCAAAATCGATGTTGAAGGAAGACATCAAGGCTTCCAAGATAAATCCCACTGGCTCGGTAGTGGTTGCATAACTGACGGCAGCGGGGGACGCTAGCGTTCGCTACCTACAGTACTGCAACGCTGCACCCTGCAGCATGCCTCCACCTTCCCGTCCCTTGCAGGACGGAAGAGGTCGGAACACAACCTCTTCACCTCACCTAGCTTTCATCAGCACCGAAAGAAGTATGTGCAGACTTTAGAAACTCGAGATCTTATTCCCACGTTCGCATCGCTTGTTAAAACACTCTAGACCTCGATTCTCGTCCTGATTTGAGATGCAAGCGCTGCCAGATGAACCGAGGCTGTTCGCTGGACTCCAGAAGTTCCTCATGCGGAATAACACCTTAACGCCTGACTCCCATCCGTCTCACCAACTTCCAACATTAGCAACCTAGCCCGTCCTAGACCGCCCACTTCCAAGACAATATAATCAGAAACGTCATTTCTTCTCCCTCTCCAAAACAGGCGCAGGAACAGGCACTGGCACGACGCTCTCCGGCTCCCTCTCAAAGAACATCAGACCAAACGGCATCAACGCATACCACGCCAGCCAGCCGCCCAACCCCATCCACACCCTCCCCTCGCCTCCCATAACCCTCTTCCATTCCTCCCCCTCCCACCACCCCTCCTCATACACAACACAAGCCACCACTGCCTCCGCCGCCACCATCAATCCCAGCGCAACGGCGCCAATTCCCAACCGAAACGCCCCCGAGCGCGGGATCTCCCATCGCACGATGATCACCCGCGCCCACAGCACTGCGCTCGCAAGCAGAAATGGCAGAAGCACTCCCGGAGCTTGTAATGTCACAAGGTGTGCTACGGGTGTCTGGCCCGACAATGCGAGATAGCTCAGCGCAAGAGCCGAGACAAAGTTGAGTAGGAAGTAAGCCAGCGCGAGGCGCGCGACGAAGAATGCGAGGGCGACGTCCCAGAGGACCTCGATAACCGATTCTGTGGTTTCGAAGAGGATCATTTTGTGTGTTTTGGGATTGCCTCTCGGAAAAGTAGGTGATTTCGTATATGATGTGTTTTGATGTTGGTGTTGTTGCGTTCTGTTTCAGGGTCTTCTAAGTGGTAAGACTTTGCAACTCTTTGGTGTGCAATGTAGTCGATATTTGTGATGATTTGTAGTTTGTAATATATGATGAAGACAGGTAATGTTAGATTCACTTTGAGGGCGAACATGCCTTGTTTTATCGAAGGATGGTTGTCGTATCCATCAATCAGCGGTTGAGGCTTAACAGCTAAAGACTCGTGATGGGTGAGGTGGTAGTGGGGTGACGATGGGCCCACTTGGTCATGCATTCCTGACTCTACCAAGGCCACGCATGTGCAGATAATAGCGGCTGAAGCCGGGAATAGTTGCGATTGGCAGTAAATAATTGCCACCTTTGAAATAATCACATGTTTACATGACCACCTAACGGGAAATCAATGTGGCGCTCGATAGGCTATACATAAGCTCCTGGATGTCTAGCTACTCGACTAATGCTATGCGCTTTCTCTATGAAGACGCCCAAAGATAAAAGTTCAGTAACCAACATCACATGGCTAACCCCTCTATCTCCCCATCTGTGTTCCCGGGTATCGTCCGCTCTCGTGAAGAAGTGTGACTCGCTCTGCCGACCCCTGTTTCTCTCTGTTTGCCTCAGATCGATGTCTTCTGCAGCTTCTTCGCCAGTTCGTCAACTTCGCTGTCCTTTTCCGCAAGGACCGGCTCCTCCTGCGCTTCTTCAGCCTCTTGGATAAGCTTCTCGGCCCGCTCCTCGGGTTCGATGTCAGATTCCTCCTCATCCTCTTCTTCGTCGGAGTCGTCCTCCAAGTCGCTCAAGCTGTCAAGACCCCACTCGTCTTCGGCCACAACATCACCGCCGAGACTCTCCTTGCGTTCCTCAAACAGTTCCTGAAGAGCAATAATCGACTCATCGTCCTCTGAGAACTTGTTACCGTTGAGTTCCATTTTCTTCAAGGCTGGAAGAGCATCCTTGGCAGCGCCGGCCAGGCTCTTCACCGCCGGCGCGGAGATCTCGTTGTACTGCAGGCGCAGGATCTGAAGCTTTGTGTTCTTCCCCTTAGCAAGAGACTTCGCGAAGGCCACTCCGCCCTTGTTACCAAGCAGAGAGTCGCCGATACCCAGCTCTAGAATCTCGGTCCACCCAGGTGTGACGGCAGCCAAAGCCTTGGCACCCAGCAGGGTGAAGGTGTTGTCTTGGAGATCGAGGACCCTGAGCTCGGTTGCATGGCGGAGACCCTCGCTCAGAAGATGCGATATACCCTCCTGTCGGATACCATTCTGTACCATCTTAACCTTCTTGACCTTATTATGCAGGCTGAACGTGTTCGCCCAGGCTGTCATGCTTCCGTTCTCCAAGCGGTTCCGGCCGCAGATGACTGTCTCGAGGTCCGGAACATCCTGGCCCTGTTTGCGCGCTTCTTCCTTCTTCGCGTGGAGCTCAGAAAGAGCATCGGCGATCAGGATACCGGCGTGAGGACCGAGGCCGTTATTGTTGAGATACAGGTGCTGTAAGGGAACGTGCGAAGCGAGGAAGGCGACCAGGGGTGCCTGTGTGTTGAGACCGAAGGCGTTGTCGTTCAGGTTTATCGTGTTAAGCTTCGGGAGGTTCATGATAGAGGTGAGAAGAGAAGATAGCGCTTCGGGAATCTCGTTAAGGAGGCGACCCGTGAAGATATCAGCAAAGTTGGCGACCTGAACATAAGTCAACATCCCTTGCGAAACAGGCGCAGTTTGAAGGGCTTATCGTCAACTCGGAACTCACCTTCAGGTTTTTCTTTGTAGCAAGAATTTCTCCCAACAGCTTGCAAGCGCCGACACCCAGGGTGTTGCCCAGCAGTCGGATCTCCTCAATATCGTTCGCGCGGAGCTCAGCAATGTGGGGTTCGAGGTCCTCAGCCGTGGTCAGCTTCAGGCTTTTCCCTTCAAGGGAGAAGATCTTGGTTGTAGAAGCCATTTTGAGGAGTTGCGCAAGGTTATAGAGCCAGGGAATACCGGTATCTTGAAGAACGAAAACTTGGGATTGACGCGGGTCGCTGCAGGCTTTGGCGGGGTTGAGGGGTTAGGTAGACAAACATGGTTGCGGCAGCGACCCCCGCAGACGAAGGCTCGGGCCAAAACAGAGGGACCACCCCCTCTCCCAGTGTGAAAGATGGCTTCATACTGTCAACGCAGCCCTTGTGTTTTTTCTTCTTGGAGGCCATCTCCCATTCTGAAAAGACTTGCCTGCATCCTACGACGGCCCATTTCAATGTAATCGAGACCCTTTGCAATCAGTTAAGGTCATTCGTAGTATCAAGCCAGGCTATATTGTTCCGGCACAGTGAGGACTCCGATACCAACTCTTCACACGGTCAAGAACGACCTGATTGTTGACAGCTGCCAGCAGCTGTGGTACTGTGTGGGGCTCGCTGACAAGCCAGGGGTTCACGCGCGATGGGCCCAAATCGCAACTTCCATTGAAGCTTCGCAGCGCGACAGTAATTCACATTATTGTTCTTCAGCCATTCTTTTATCAGAGTCGCAAAATGCTGCCACGTTTCTGAATTATCGTCACCGCGAAAACTTTACACGTCGGCACCTCTCACCACAACCAATCCCGACCCCCATCGCTAGGTGAACCCCAACCACGCATCCAGTCCCGATTCTCGCTGCGACCAGCTCCCAGACAATTCAGAATTCCAGCAATCCTCCCTGTTCGCACACATCGCAATGGCGAGAACAGATTCACCGGCTGATGATTCGCCACTTTCATCCATGGACAGTTCGGAGGATGATTACACAGAGGATGCCCCCGAGCTCATAGAAGATGGACCGCCCGCCAAGCGGCAGAAAGTTGGTGCTGGATCCGCGACATCATCTGCCGTTGTTCAGGAGCCAGATGCAGATCCGGACTCGCTGGAAGGCATGTCGGAGGTTTCAGAGGATACGGACGGCGATATCCCAAGCTCACCTGTCAACGCGCGGGCCGACGAGGACGATTTCCAGGAGCAGGTCACCGTTTGTGCCTGGGAGGGTTGCAGGGGGGGCGACATGCGCAACATGGACAAGCTGGTCGAGCATATTCATAACGACCACATCGAGGGCCGACAGAAGAAGTACACCTGCGAGTGGATTGGCTGCCCAAGGAAGAGTATGCCGCACGCCAGCGGGTATGCATTGAAGGCGCACATGCGGAGCCACACGAGAGAGAAGCCGTTTTACTGCTACCTGCCAGGTATTTCAAATTTCTTGCCTGCTCAGTTCGCGTCCAAGTCCAAAGGCTAACAAGCGGAAAACAGAGTGCGACCGCGCCTTTACGCGCTCCGATGCCCTTGCCAAACACATGCGCACCGTCCACGAGACTGAGGCATTGCGACCATCGGATCCTGTTCCCAAAAGCATGCAGTCTGGCCCAGCCGGCAAGTCGTCAAAGCTTAAAATCATCCTCAAAACGCCACAGTCACATGCCGCCGGACAGGACGATGCGGTGGATGACGGCAGCATCGGCGATGAATCGGGCGCCGACATGTTCACGCCTCTGAGCGAGGACCAGGGCTTCACTTCTAGGGAACTCGAGATGCCTCTGGAACGACTTGCCAAGCTTTGCAAGCTGCAAGTCAAATGGTCTGAGCAGGATGCAGAACACCTGCGGCAAGAATGCAAGACCTGGGAAGAACTCTACAAGCAAGAATGGCTGGAGAAGGAGGTTCTGCTGGACCATGTTGTGCAAAACGAACAAGACTTTGCGTCCCGGCGAAAGGCAGTGTTGACGGGCGCTGCTGACGTCCAGATTCCAACTCTGAACGGCAAGGATGCCGAACCATTCGTCACGGCATCTAATAACGGAGAAGAGATGGATGTCGAAGCCGGAGAGAAGTAGGGCTTCTCTCACGCCTCGGTTTCATTCATGGCTCATCCCGATACCGCTAGCTTGCCGTGGTTGGATGCGCCCATTTTCGCAAGCTCGAGTGCAAGTGGCTATAAACGCAAGCACCCTTTCTGAGTGAATACAAGACTACCTGCGCCTGCTGGGCCACCTCCTACGAAATACACACTGTGGGTCAAGGGAGACGGCACCCCAGGGGATTTATAAAAGGGACCATTGGCAGCGACGTATGATTTGATGAGAGTTGGAGGGAAGGATAAGAAGGGCATGCGGCGACACCCCATGCTGTGTGTTATTCAGAGCGGCTCGTCTTACGATTTTGGAGCCTTTCCAGCTCTCTTGGTGAGGCATCCGACTTTTCACTTGGCGTCATACTTCCTGGTAGCTAGATGGTATTAGGGCCGCGCCAAGCGCAGGCAACAGGACATCATCCAGGGCGATACCCTTGAGGGATAGCAGTCATATGTTATGAATACCCCGACATTTAGGGTTGGCAGGGTTTTCTCAGACAGCAGCAAATATTCTCCTCGACATGCAAGTATGATATCGCCAATTTCGGAACTATCTCCTGCCCAAAAAAGCCTCCTCTGCTTCTAGATAGTGAACTCAGCACCGGACCCGGGGGTATCGGACCGTCGGTAATCGGCAAGTCTTTGGGCATGCTCGGGCAACATGCCATACCGTAGGTATGTACGTACTTCGTACCGCGCATGAACCAGCTACTATACCCGCAAATACAGTTTCCAATTTCTTACACTCGCTACGTCCTGTCTGCAGAGCAGATTGTGCCCGCGTCAATATCTAATAATCTACGCGCGGTATGCGCCTGCGCTCTCGCCGTGCAGACGCGAGCGAAATATTGTCCTCCCGTAGGCCTTGGCAAAGCCCAGAGTGCTGTGCCGTTGCCGTTTTCCGCTGGCGGACGGCCGGATCCTCCGAAGCCTGCGCCAATGCTTGTGTCTCGTGCGTGCCTCCCGGCGGCGCGGCCGTCGATCGATCGATCCGCGGGCTACGGAATGGTGGTGTGTCTAGAACACACGATCGATGTGGCAATGGGTGTGGACACCCACAACACCATCAATGCGACGATCCAAAACCAGACAAGTCCAGAGCGGACTAGAGCTTCGGCTGCAACCCGTCGCCCCATCCTCTCGTCTCCCATTAGAAGCAGAAATCACGTCAACTGATTCACTTGCCGTCACCACCAGCCGAGAAGAGACCCAACAGCAGACTCCATCGCGAAAAACTCCACTTCAACTTACACAGCACTACGGAATGCAGGCTAGCCACTTTACGACACAATGCAACAGTGGGTTTCTCGGCCCGCTGTCCAAGGCTTGCGGATAATATCTGAGTGCCTACCTCGCCAGCTTTCCCCAGCTCCCGACCCGAGTCGGACTTGATCCAAGCGAAAGGAATGTCTTCTTGGCGCCGAGAAAGGGCACATACAGTAGCGGAGGATCAAATTCTCCTAGAGGGAAACGCGGGTCTCTCTCTTTTAAGCTAGCAGGGTGGATCAGTTGGAAGGGAGAGGAAGAGAGGAAGAGAAGTCTCGAGGATTCAGTGTTTGTTTGGAGCCTAGGGGGTAAACTCCCCATTGCTTGGTACGCAGATGGGGCCTCTTTGCAGCCCTACTACCCAAGACACTCCAATTCGATATGTGCAATGGCAGTGTAATCCGTTGTATGATGGTGGCGTGCCCAAGCTTCGGAAGGAAGGTGCTGCGGAAACCGGTACATTCGGTACGGCATTTGCGTTCAGCCAAGCCCAGCACGGCATGCTTCCGCCCAGGGGTGTAACTATTCAGCTAGTCAACATTGAAAAGGAAAGAGACCCAAAAAGTCCCGTAATAATCGTCTGAGATAATGGCAAGTTTGTACCTTGCAGTGCCACTATACAATAAGTGGGTGACGCGAGGCCGGATCCCGGCGACGAACGATCATAACACAGACTCTGGCTCCCGGGAGCAGCGAGCAGTATACATGGGACGAACACGCGAGGCCCCCAGTAGGCAGGCATCCAACGGGACTCAAGGAGAAAATGGCGCGATCCGGTTTGAGTACATGATAGTAGGCACCAAATGGTCAGGGGTATTTGAATATATATTACTGCGTAATTAAAGTGGAGTGATCCGCTATGCAGCCTGGTCATATCGCATGGCGTATCTTTCCTTCCCAGCAGTAATTTCGCCACGATGGGAATCGAGAATTGGGGAATCCCAGCGGCCGGGTAAGTGGTGAACCCGCCATCCAACACACCCAATCCCGAGCAGATGATACTGAGATGTTGCAGACGGAGCAAAAGAAAAACACGAAAAATATGGGTTCCCGCGCCACACACGACCGTGATCGGACCCAGCCTAGTTGACCTTCTCGTTATGGATCTGAACCTCCTTCTCGACTTGGCGGATATCGAGGTGCGCAACATCGGCCTCGTCGCCATCGATGACCTTGACAAGCTCCTCGAGGGTAGGGCCCCGAGTCTCGACGTACATGAAGTACACGAAGACGAGTTCGGCAAAGATCCAGCACTGCGCAGACTGCGGTTAGCAACTAGCAGATACAACAAAGCAGCCGGGGACCAAAGGCTCACGGTATAAATGAGGTAGAACTTCCAGGTGTGGCCTGTAAAGTGGTCAAAGGCGAGGGGATTGGCGTAGATGTTGAGCGTAAGCGCGGCCTGGACGGACACGTTCATAATCATGAGGCCCTTGGCGCGCAGCTTGTACGGCAGGATCTCAATTGCGTAGGCGACCAAAAGGCCGGACCAAGCCAGGGAGTACATGACGCCAAACAGCCAGATGAAGAAGATCATGGCCTTTTCGGCGCCAGGGGCCGCATGCTCCTCATACAGACCACTGGTAAGAGTCCAGAAGATGAAGGTGAGGAACATGCCACCGGTTGAGGCCAAAAACATGGGCCTGCGGCCGATCTTGTCGACAAGCATGGCCATGGAGATGGAAACAATGAGGGCAAGAACCTGCTGGCCAGCTGAAAGACCGAGCTTGGAAGTCGAGTCCATGATTCCGGCTGTCTCGTAGAGCTTGCTGGAGTAGTTGGAGATGATAGCGTTGCCGGACCACTGAGAAAAAATACCCAGAGACAAGAGGATGGCAAGGCGGTAACGGTTTCCGCGCGTCTTGAAGAAATC
>Ga0247780_1000239_pt1 | contig 55268 bp, 46 predicted proteins | sample UWRJL079202R5_FD_179927 | JGI IMG/M metagenome (GOLD analysis project Ga0247780, IMG submission 179927) | Plant litter microbial communities from Arlington Agricultural Research Station in Wisconsin, United States - UWRJ-L079-202R-5 | ecosystem: Environmental > Terrestrial > Plant litter >...
TTTATATAATTAAAAAATAAAAAAAAAAAAAAAAATAGTTATAATAAAACTGTGAATTAGTTACCTAGCTTCAACTTAAGTTCAGGGGCCCACTTTCTGATTACCTTTGTTTTTGACAAGCGTGTACTATCTTATCACTGTTTCGATCCACTCCGAAAACCCTTAATTTTCTCCCATTTCAAATGTAATCATTTCTATTCTTTCAGATAGTAAATGCATCTATCTAATATGCAACGGACTGAATTTAACATGCGTACAGCCTATGCAGCTGTTAAAGCAGGTTTGTTAACTTAAAAGGCTACACGACGGTATTTAATTCTGTATACTACCTTCTAAAGCTGATTAATTAGCCATTTTTTATACACAGTAGCAAATTAAAACTACTAAAGGCTTTATATGCTTTAGGAAGACCTTTTAGCTGAGTGGATTCATTTTCAGAACGACTTTATTAACCCTCTTTCACACGCGACGATTTGAGAGCTAGCGGCTAGACGTCCTATCAATCAAGGCGACTCCTACCACATTAGAAAACTCTGGGTTTAACATTTGTTCAATAGGAACCCATTTATTAAGGTCTACAGACTACAGAAGATAATGCTGCCTATGTGAAAGCGATTACGGAAAAGGTTATTCGCAAGTGCGTTAACTACTTTTAAATTCCAGCTATTAAGAACATTTCACTTAATATCACACGGTATTATAAGAACAGCTCCTAAAATCCGATTAGCAAGGCAAATAGTAGCTAGTTGGGACTGTGCGGAGCTTAGCGAGCTGGATATCACTATAATAGTTTCGCTATAAAGAAGAATTCTCTAGCAGAGCTAGATAGTAAAGGGTAACGGATCTTAAGGCTATAAAAGATTATTACTAGTATGTAAACAGTGAATCTAGTTCTAAGCATTATGTAAGACTTTAATCCCTTATTACACTTAAATATAAGCAGAATATAGGTAAAACTAGTCTTATAAGAAGCTTAATAAGTAATAGCTACGTTATTAAAAGTGTTAAAAGGCGTTTATATATATTAAAAAATTAAATTCTTATACTTTATTAATTTCTACCTACTTAGTGCCCTGTAAGCTCCCTGTATTACAGGAGCTACCAGTAGGCAATAGCCTGTAACTGTTATAACTACGTACCCTATACCCTGCACTAAGTATCCTATAGTGTAGTTACGTATCCTGTAGCTACCAGTCGAATCGTTTAGAACCCTAAAGGATTCTAAAGGATTCCAACCCACTCCAGGGCTCCTTAGAGCTCCTAGAGTGCTCAGAGCCTACTAAAATCCAGGAGGGCGGAACTCCCTAAATCCAGTAGAGTTACTATGACGACCCTGCAGGCCGTCACTTAAGCCGGCACGGCCCGACGTATCTCCCGCAGAAGGAACAGTGCGGAAGACAGTGCACACGGTACTGACGCACTGGGCTAGGGGTATAAAGACCCGAAGCCCCTACGACCAGTCAGTGGTTGCTGAGTCTTGGCAGGACTGCTCACCTACTGAGCACCCTTAAAGTTACTGAGCAGGAGGCGCTTAGTGACAGAGTGCTCAGTCCTTTACTGAGCAAGACCCCATTAAGCAAGGTACGAAGTACCTCTTAGATAGCTAGTATAGATAGATATCGTCGTGACCACGATGGACGTGAGGGACTCCTGGTTCCTCACGCTAGTATTCAATTGTTCATTTGTGTCCTACTGTTCAGACTCACTTTTGTGTATTATAGTGATAACGACTTACAGTGACAGTAAACCCCCGTCTAGGAGTACTAGCTTAATAAGCTGTCTTTAGAACGCCTACCCAGTTTTTGGCGTCCTGCTATATGTTCTGTCTTAACCTGTCAGAAAGAAGGGGGTTCAGAGGTCCTGGGCATCTAGTCAGCGGAGCTGACTGGATACCTAGCACTGCCAGTACGCCAGTGAGCCTCAGCCACCAGAGTGACGAAGCTTGAATCCTGCAGAATAGTCTATAAAGAAGCCTCTAGCTTCCAGCCAGAGCCAGAGGAACAGAGTGAACACAAGCAATACAATCACGCAGTTGCAACGCCTACAATTCCACAGAATCCAGAGTGCCGCGCTTCTAACATAACCTATGCCAGTCCTCTCGAGGCCTGTGTCAGGTGCAGGTTGTAATAGTTACTGCCCTACAGAACTAACCAGAACATTATAATGGCTATATCAGCTATTACGTTAACAGAACTATACAGAAAGGTTTAAAACAGTATTATTTTATTATTTTATTCGTTAGTTTCACTTTACAGAAGGCACTAGAATCCTTCAAAAGCCTCTTACAGCTTAAAACAGGCTCTCTCCTCTCCTGTATCTAATTCTAGTTAAGTAAGCAACTCTCCTTAATTCTAGTCATTTCATAAGGCACTACCTTCCGGATCTTCTTATTCTACAGTGTTAAGATTCACTGTAGCACCCTTATTTACAGTGGCACTGCCCTGTAATTCTAGCCTTTGTTTGCTTCTTACAGTGCCTACAGCACTGTAGTACAGCTTGGACTAGTACTGCACTTCTTCCTCTGAGCCACAGCCACTGTACTACAGCCCTGTGGGTTCCTGAAGTTTAACATAACTATTTATAATTCTTTTTAAAGAAGCACTTCCTAATGACTCAGGGCGCTGGTGTAGGCTTGCGCGCAGCGCAGCCGCTATTGCGTTGAGCGCCTGAATTGCAGTTGCCGTGGCACGGCAACGGCAGTTGGTCTGTGCGGCGCAACGTTAAATTTCTATCGCGCGCGCGGCGCGCGCTCTGTATTCTACCTTCAATCAATCACTCCATCCGCAGTTCAATTCCACCTAGTGGCCTTCGGCTACCGTTTCTGTGTGTGCAGTGTTCTTTCTGTTGCTTTTGGGCGCGCAAGCGCCCCAGTTCACTAATAATAATAGTATCCCTAGCGGCGTTTAAGCTTAGTAATATTACGACCTGCACCTGGCACAGGCTTGAAGGACTGGTCAGGTTAAGACAGACTATATAACAGGACGCTAAAGACTGATAAGTGTTCCGAAGAGGAGTTATTAAGCTAGCACTCCTATATAGGGGTACACTGTCACTGTAAGTCGCTGTCACTATAATACACAGATGTGAGTCTGAACAGTAAGATATAAATGAATAATATAATACTAGTGTAAGGAACCAGAGTCCCTTACGGCCATCATAGTCATAATGATAACGATCTATACTATCTTCCTACTGGGTACCTTATACTAGCCTCTGCCCTCTCCTAAGTCTCTGTCAACAGAGCCGCTTCTTGGCACAGAGGCTACAGCGCGGACACAGTGTCGCATCGTGCTGCGCACTGTTCCTGGTGCGGGGGATCGGTCGACCCGTGCCGGTCTAGCGTGACGGCCTGGGGTCGTCATAAGTAATAAGTGCCCACGCTTATTAAAGTGTGGAGCTTGGCAGTATATTAACAGTGGCAATCTAATCACTTACACCAAGACACAGCTTAAGGCCACCGGGTAAGCTGGCGCTGCTAAACAGGGGCTTGCACCTAAAGAAAGCCAAGAGGTTACGTTTTGCCAAGGCTAAATGGGAAGCTGAGTGACAGTTTAGGATAACACCACTAGCCCAGTGTCAGCTTATATAAGCAATTAGAGCCATTCGCGGAAGTAGCCGGCTTGGCAATAGGGGACCCTGCAGGCCAGAGATTCTCTTCCACAGAACAACAATACACAACAATCATCACAATTGGCCATGAGTGCTAGATTCTGACACCCGGTGTCCCCTGTTCCCATACGCCATAACCCCAGACCCCGTCACACCTACCCCTCCCCCTAGCCCTGAGTCCATACACCAGAGCTCCCTCGAGCTTGTGCCGATCGCCACGCCGCGATGGACACCATTATGACTGGCCCGCCGAGTCCCACCGGCGGCCCCTTAGCGAGTGGCGGCAGGGGTCCGGCCGGGAAGGGCGACGGCGACGACGTGGAAATGCTCGAACCCCGACACCTATGAGGCCTCATCGCGCACTTTTCAAGTTAGGGATGCTCAAAAGCGGGACGTGGTGCTTGGCTGAGGTTCAGCCTCACACTTAGATGATACTTTTGCCCACTTTCATCCTCCCTGATTGCTATGATGTCCAGGAGCACCTCCTCGAGTCATGAAGTCTTAAATAACTGTAAAACCAATCACTTCTACTTTGCCTTTCGGCATATGGAAGCTTTCCCATGTACTATTGACGGTCGAAACAACGTCGAGTGGGCACTTTAACGACATAGCGATCTTAAAGGTTACTTCGCTTCCCCTACTTCGCTATGCCATCTCCACGCTCGTTCCCGATACTCTTCCTCTCCGCCAAGCCAATCGCAAACTGCCCCATCGGCACCGCCAGTAAGATCTCAAACAAGCTCACGTCAACCTGTATCTCCCTAACGATCCAGCTCCGGACCTCCATCGCCACAAGGGAATCGACACCGTATGTATACAGCGGCCGCGCAGGATCAATCTCGGACTCGGGCGTTCGTAGGATCTCAGCCACCTTTGCGATCAGAGCATCGGTGATGATCTGTGCAACCTCGTCTTTGGACTTTGCTTCTCGTAGTCTGGCGCCAACTGTCTCCGCAGGTCCATCTTGCGAGGCGGATCCGTTGGAGAGCGCGAGATGAGAGAAGCGCGGATGACCGAGATAGGCAGGACGAGGCATCCCGGACTTGGTCACGATGGCGCTCGTGGCGAGGCCGGTAATTATCTGGGTTGCTGAGTCGTTCCGCAGCTGCCCATTGATCACAGCGCGCATGAGCCCGTGGAACTCGTACTCGTGGATCCCAAGGTGCTGCTCCATAGCGGCCAGGTCGCCCGCCGCGCCCTTCTCTGCGAGGACACCCACATCGAGCATGATGCCCAAGTCGACCGACACAGCTTTCAAGCCGAGTTGGCGTCGATACCGGGCTAGCCCGTCTTGATACGCTCCAGCGGCAGCGTAGTTGGCCTGGCCACGATTTCCAAAGACACCTGCGCACGAGGAGAGGATGATGAAGAAGTCGAGGTCGAGGTCGTGGTGGCGGGGAAACGCTTCATGGAGATTCCACGTCCCTTGCACCTTTGGCCGCGTCGCATCGCGCCACTGGTCGTGTGTCATGTTTGCAAAGACGCCGTCCCTCAGCACCATCGCCATCTGGACGACGCCACGTATAGGCGGCAGAGCGCGAGCGCACAACTTCAGCGCCTCGTCGAGTGAATCTCTGTCGGCGAGATCCGCTTTGTACACTTGAACTGTGCAGCCGTCGGCCCGGAGCTTGTCGATGGTATCCCTAGCAGCCGTGGAAGATCCCGCTCCGCCCCGAGATAGGAAGGCAAGGTGGCGAGCCCCTGAGCTGGCCATCATGGACGCCAAGCTCCGACCCAGGCCGCCTAAACCTCCAACCAGTAGGTAGGTCGCCGAGGGATCTAGCCGCAGGAGGTCTCGTGGCCGTCGGAGCACAGGCACCTCATTCGGACCCTCGTATGACAGCACGAGCTTCCCCTGGTGCTTCCCTGCCTGCATCAGCCGAAACGCCTCCTGGTGCCGGGCTACGGGATACACAGTCAGCGGCACCGGTGCACGGATGATGCCTTTCGTCAGGTTGGCGAAAGTCTCGGCAACTATGCTCTGCATGAGCTGCGGCGCCTCAGTCATCATCGCCCAGAGATTGATCAGCGTGAAGGTAGTCTGCTTAGCGAAGGGAAGCATATCTAGCCGCGTGTTGCCGACGACGTCGCGCATGCCGATCTCGACAAAGGTGCCGAAAGAGGCAAGGCAGTAGAAGCTCTGGCGTAAAAGCTCGCCGGCGAGGGAATTGAGCACGCAATCGACGCCGCGGTTGTTGGTGGCGCGCTTGATACCCGTGACGAAGCTGGTGTCGCGGCTGCTGAAGATCTGGTCGTCGCGAAGGCCGTACTCGTCGCGAAGCAGAGCTCGTTTCTCTCTGGATCCCACCGTGGTGTAGATCCGGAGCCTGAGATGCTGGGCCAGCTGGATGGCAGCTTGTCCCACGCCACCTGCCCCGGAGTGGATCAAGACCGACTGGCCCGGACGGAGGCGAGCGAGATTGACGAGGGCGTGGTAGGCCGTGCAGTGGACGACGCCGATAGCCGCACCTTCGGCAAATGAAGTCCTGTCCGGGAGTCTCTCGCACATGGACTCGTGGGCGCGAACAGCGGTTGCATGTGCTCCCCGCGTCTGCGCGCAGACGCGATCCCCGGGGCGGAATTTGGTAACGGCGGTTCCTGCGCGTCGTACGATGCCGCTGGCCTCACAACCCAGAAGAGTGTCTGGGAGAATTCCCATGGTACACATGATATCGCGGAAACTGTAGGTACTTTGTTAGCCAGCTTCCAAACAACAAAAGCTAGGGTATAGCTTAGGTTACTTGACCCCCGAAGCCTTGACTTCAATCTCCACCTCATTCTCACCAAGAGGCTGCAGCGTCCTGTCATCCGGGTGGAAGTACAATGTGTCCAGCAGACCTGCCTTGTGTATGGCCAAACGCAGAGGGTGCGGTGTCTCATCCATCGGGAGCAGCTTGGTGAGCTCGTAAGTGTGCTCGTGCACCCGGTCGTCTTGGGCCGCATCCATCACCACCCGGTTGACATGAAGCACTCCATCTTGTTCGGAAAACTCATCGTCACCTGTGGGCGACGTTGCAAGTCGTACTACCAGATCCGCTTGACCGTCGGAAAGGCCTTGCCCAGACAGCTTCAGGGTCTGGATCCTGCGGTCAGGCATCTCGTTGCGAACGGTCCTCGCCATGCCAACCATCAGCTCCGTAGATGGTCCTTCGATGCCCGTTACCCAGATCAGACGCGGAATCTGGAGTAGCACGGTCTTGAGGGAAGCGTAGTCGGCAGCCGAGATGTCTTGCAGAAAGGGATGTTCCAGCTCCAAGAGAGAGATACACTCCGTGTAAGACGACAGGTCCTCCTCGTCAGCCTTTGGGAACTCGTCATCCCAACTCCTAGCCGTGATGCTCAATCCGGCCTCCCGGAGACGTGATGCCACTTGGGAACCAAGTCCACTTGCCGCCTCGGTTGCGGATGTCGATTGGAGAAGCAACACAGTGCGTAGATTCTGCTGCTGCTGCTGCGGGGCTGCATCATCACCATGCCCCGGCAATTTGGAGAACACCAGGCAAGACGTGTTATCATTAGGGGTTTCACACTTGCAACCGTTGTCGGAAAAAAGCCGCCGGACCATCGACAGGTCAAGATGTCGGTGTACCTCACATACAATACGACCTCTAGGGTTCAGGGCCCTGGTGAGCTTGGACAACAGTTTCCCAGCTTGTTCTGCATTCTCTGGTGAGAAGAGGTTAATCGATGATATCGCCACAATGTCGAACTTGGAGTTCCGAGTGTCCGGGAAGGCGTCGTCGCACTCTAGGTCGATGACATGTAAGCCTTCTTCCTTCTCCAGACACAAGCCATCCGAGTCCGTCTGATCGGCATGCAACTTTGGCATCGCGATAGTGTACGAGCCGGCTGGTCTGTCTGGACAAGCTCGTTCGAGCGCCTTGAAGAGTGGTGACTCGGACGTCTGATCGGCTACCTCCAAGATGGAGACCGAGGGGTCGCAGTGCACTACCGCCATGACCGCGCTGGCGGCAGCACTCGAGTCGTTGTCGTCGGCGCTCTGGTTCCGGGTCGAGAACAGTCTTGCCATCTCGTCCCCGGTGAGCAAGTCCACAGCAGGCGCCCAGGCTGTCCGAGCGCACAACTTCCTGGTCACGTCCTTCAAGGCATCGTGGGCATCTCGTTCGAGATCTTGGATCTCGGTGCTGGAGTAGCCTCGGAGCTTGACGGCGACGAAAGATCGCTGCTCGTCGAAGAAGGTGATGTCGCTGCAGACCTCTCGGAGCCCCCGTTCTTCGACGGCGCAGTAACCGCGCAGCCGGGTGCCTGGGTCCGACGAGATGCGGGCGGACACCTCGAGCTCATCGATGCACTGTGGAACAAAGGCCCTCATTCTGCCGCGCGCTACAAGCGGCCCGCACACCGGCTGTAGGATGGAGTCGAGCGTGGTGGGGTGGATACGGTGCGTCCAGCCCGCCTGGCCGGTGCTGAAGCTCTCGCAGTGCTCAGGAACCGTGACCTCGGCGGTAACATGGAGGTTATCGCCGAGGACCCGCAGGCGCGTGATATTGCGGAACTTGTCGCCCCAGAGGAGGCCGGCGGCAGATGTGGCCTTGTAGAAAGATTCGGGCGTTATCTCTACTGCGCTCTGCGCTGATTCAAGACTCTCGTACTCCGTGACGAGAGACTGTAGCTCCTCGGAAGCCGCTCGCGTTGCGTGCTCGTCTGGATTCGCAGCCTCGTACACGATGGATACGAGACCGCGGCATTTTTGCTGCAGCTCGCCTCCGTCCTGGGAGGTTGACACGGAAAACTCCCACCAGGAACCCGAATCCGAGGTCCGTGTCCCGAGGAGGTGCGGCCGCAGATGCACGCTCGTCTCGACGTCGACGCTCTCGGTCATGACGGTCGCTGCCGGGATCCGGATGTCGCGCAGCTTCCACGCTCGCAGCTCCTTGCCCGGGTCGGCCAGCTGCCGGGCGGCCTCGATCACCATGACGAGGTACGCCGTCGCGGGGTATAAGATGGACGAGTGGATGTTGTGATGGTGGATCCAGGGCTCCTCCGACAAGCGCAGGTAGCCCCGCCAGAGATGCTCGCCGACGCCAGGCTGGGTGATCTGGGCACCCAACAGACTCCTCCTCGGGTGGTCGCGACGCACAAACTCCCGGGTCTGTCGCGACTCGGGCCAGTAGCGTCGTGTATGGTTCCAGGGATACGGACGGAGGTCGCATAGCGTTGTAGGCTTGGGATTGGCGTCATGTGCGTTGACGGCGGCCATGTCGATGCGGCAGCCGTGGGCGTAGAGGGCCCCCGCCAGTTCGAGAGCCGAAGCGACGGCGTCTTGGCCTCTGCGGAGTGCAGCGTGGTAGAGGATCCCCCCCACGCCGAGCGTCTCGACCGTCTCGGTGAAGGCGGACTGGAGAGCCGGATGTGGACCGACCTCGACCACCATGTCGACGACCTTGACCCGTGCCTCGGGGCCTTCTCTCGTCTGCGATGCCGGGGCTACGAACTCGCGAACACCGCTGTCGAAGAGGACCGGCGAGACCATGTTGCGAACCCAGTACGCCGGCCCCAGCGCGTCTCCGTCCACCATGCTTGCCTGCACGCTGGAGACCATGATCGGTGCGTCGTAGTTGCCATGGTCGGCCAGACTCATGGTATTGATGCTCGTAATCGTCTCGCCGTAGAGATCCGCCACCTGGTGCATATGATCGGAATGGTAGGCGTTGTCGACCTTCAGCTGCCTCGAAAACACAGCTTTCTCCTCCAGCATACACTGCAGCCGCGCAAGACCTGCGATGTCTCCGGAGACGGTGACATTCTTGGGTGAGTTGATGCACGAGACTACAAGCTTCCCCGTCTTGACTTGCGAGATGAAGTCCTCGGCCTCGTCGACGCTGCAGCCAACGGCCATCATTCCACCCTTGCCGCTGATATGAGCCGAGACGGTGCCTCGGAAGTAGGCAATCTTGATGGCATCCCGCATGCTGATGACGCCCGCGCAGTAGGCGGCGGCGATCTCTCCGCTCGAATGGCCAACAACCCTCTCCGGAACCACATTCCACGAAGCCAGAAGCTCCACCAAGGCGATCTGGAGGACGGTGCAGATTGGCTGACTGTACTCTGGACGGTCGATACGAGACGCCCCGACGGGGGCGCGGAGCTCGTCCCAGACGCGCCACGAGCATCCCATCCCGGCGAGAATGGTGTCGGCAGCATCGACCGTGTTCCGGAATATCGCATACCGGGCGAGCCCGATGCCCATGCGCGCCCACTGTGCGCCCTGGCCCGTGAAGACGAAGCCGATCCGGGGCGGGACGTGGGACCGCGTGGCCGAGCTGCCGTCTTCTCCATCGAGGAGCTTGACGAGTTCGGCACGGCTCGATGCGATGCAGAAGGACTTCCAGTTCATCCGACTCCGCCCTGTTCCCAGCGTGTACGCCAGGTTGCCGAGGTAGGTCGGCTTTTCCGCGACGCCTTGGAGCTGAAGGGACAGCGTCCGCGCGGACCGCGCGATCCCTGCCTGATCGGATGCGCTCAGCACGAAGAGGAGGGGTGGCGACGGATCGAGGTCGTCCTTGGGGCCGATGCGGTCGCCGTTTGCCGGTGTCAGGGTACTATCGTATCGGCTACCGTCCTCGAGGATGACGTGCGCATTCGTCCCTCCCATGCCAAAGGAGTTGACAGACATGCGGCGCACCAGCGCCGAAGGCCACTCTGCGAGCTCCGTAGGGACCGAGAGGTTCCATGCGTCAAAGTGGATATCGGGATTGGGCTTCCGGAAGTAGAGATTGGGGGGCAGCAGTCCCCGCTCGAGTGCGAGGACGCCCTTGATGACCCCTGCGATACCGGAGCCTGCTTCGAGATGTCCAATCTAACTATGTTATTAGTGGCACTCTCACCAGCGCGGGGCTATCTTATGGCTTACATTGGGCTTGACGCTTCCAACGATCAGACATCTGCCTTTTCGCGCCGCGACTGCCTGCCCGATCGTCTCTCCGATGGCGCGTAGCTCGATGGGGTCTCCTGCCTTTGTTCCGGTCCCCTTGGTCGTACGCGAAAAAGTTAGCAGCCATTGTGCGAGAGGGTTGCAGGAAAGACGATGAATTGTTAGCGGGAGAGCCGCCCTGTAGGTAGCGTACCAGCCAGCGAGTGGGGCGATGAGGCTCCACTCGCAAAACGATTTCGCATCGGGCCAACCAATTCAGAGAACAAGCTTTGCACTTACGTGACATTCCACATATTGCGTCTCGCTCATGCTCAAGCCCGCACGAGCGTAGACGTCGCGAATCAACCTCGCCTGCGCATCAGCGCTCGGCAGCGAGATGCCCTGCGTAAATCCGTCCTGGTTGCACCCCGAACCACGAATGATGGCTCGGATGGGATTGCCGTCGCGAAGCGCGTCATCGAGCCGCTTCAGAATGACGACCCCGCAGCCTTCGCCCCGGCCATACCCGTCTCCGCTGGCATCAAATGTCTTGCAGATTCCATCGCTGCCCAGGAATCCCTGGTTCGCCAGGTGCATGAAGGCCTCGGGACCGAGCATCATGTTGACGCCGCCGACCGCCACCATCGTCGACTCGCCGGCTCGGATGCTCTGGCAACCAAGATGCATCGCCACAAGGCTCGACGAGCACGCCGTGCTCACCGTCATGCTGGGCCCCTTGAGATTGAGGAACCACGAGACGCGGTTGGAGATCAGCTCGGTGACGGCACCCCGGCCCACGTAGCGCGGAGTGCTGTCGATGTCGCGCGTCTGCGCCACGTGCCAGTCGTAACTTGAGCAGCCCATAAAGCAGCCCGTGGGGGACCCCGACAGCTCCTCCATGGTGATGCCGGCGTTCTCGAAAGCTTCGAAGCAAAGCTCTAACGCGAGTCTCTGCTGCGGATCCACGACCATGGCCTCGGCGTGCGTGATGTTGAAGAAGGCCGCGTCAAACGTGGAGATGTCCTGCGAGAGGTAGTGCGCTCCTTTGGTCGGTATGGTGTGCAGCTTGTTCTTGGACGGGTGGTAGAAGGCATCCGCGTTGAAGCGCTTGGATGCGGGCGAGAAGCCATCTGTCACATGGTGAGCAGGTTCCCGTACCGTCTTCTCGTTTGCACAAACTGACTTCTTCCCTTCTCGAGGAGATCCCAGAACTCGGTTGGTGTTAACACATCTCCAGGATAGCGACATGCCAGGCCAACAATGGCAATCTGATTGGTGGGGTTCTCGCTGTCCTGATTGAGAGTCATCTTGCCTGGGTTTGACGAGCTTGAAGCTATCCCAATATCACTGCCTCGAGCTATTTCAACCCACATGGGCGAGAGGTTCTGCAGAGTCCCGCAGCCTATTTCATAAGCACGGAGCTCTGACGATCGAGCAGGCCCTTCCGCTCGGAGTACGGCCCCGGAGCACATTCCGGGGCTTTTAGTCCGAGTAAGGTTTCGGTGCCACAGCTCTGCTCAATAAGACGGCAGAGAATGAAACATGATTTTCGCCCTCCTTCCTCATGCGGCGCACCTTGGCGGTGTGCCTCTTGATCGCCGTGGTTTGTGCTGCGGGTTGTGGGTTACAATCACCAACCAAGTCCGAAGTCCGAGACAAACGGCGTCGAAAGTGTAATGGGGGATTTGAGCTGTCAGCAATATACTACCATTCGAAGGAATCGTACTTTTTGGTTCCGGAGGATCCTGCAGGTATCCGGACATTGAATTATAATGCAGGGACATCACACCGATTGAGGTCTGGTTGAATGGCTCCCCTGCCGGTCATCGAGCTGCATTAGGCGACCGCCCCTTCATTCCCTGATGAACAAGATAAAGGCCAATATCCTAGATGTCGTCCTGATATTGAGTCTGCCTGACCCAACCAACGACTTCTCCCCCCTTTTCACTCGACAGCGACTAAACAACATGACGGGCTTGAAGGACAGGTGGCCTCACCTGGCAGAGGAAGACCGATGGGAAGACCCCCGCCAGCGTACCCGTGTCGTACCCATGGAAGTGCTCGCCCTGGGCTTCTCCCGAACCGGAACCTCGAGTATGTCTTGCAAACTCAACACCACACATCGCATCATGAAATACTAACAATCACCAGGTATGCACACCGCCCTCCAGATCCTCGGCACCACCCCAGTCTGCCACGGCGAAGACATCGTCTTCCAAACCCTAGACCTCGAAATGATCGCCCAAGGCATCGTCGCCAAATACCAACCATCCGCCGCAACCTGCCCGCCGTTCGGTCGTAAGGAATTCGACCAGCTCCTAGGCCAATACCGCGCCGTGACCGACATGCCCATGTCCCACTTCGGCCCCGAACTGATGGAAGCCTACCCCGACGCAAAGGTCGTCCTCGTCGAGCGCGACATCGAATCCTGGTTCAAGAGCTACTCGGAGACCGTAGCGCTGATTCCCTTCCAGCGCGGATTCGCAAATTGGTTGATCAACTCCCTGGATCCGCAAACAAGAAGACGGAGACGGCTTGGTGACACGCTGTTTCGCCTTGTATACCGCGCGGATTCGCGCGCGGAGATTCTTGAGACGATGAGGGATGTTTATCGTGAGCATTATGCTGCCATCAGGCAGGCGGCGAGACCAGGTCAGCTTTTGGAGTACAAGCTGGGCAGTGGCTGGGAGCCGCTTTGTGAGTTTTTGGGCAAGCCGTTGCCGGATGTTCCGTTTCCAAGGATCAATGATAGTGCCGAGTTTGCCGAGAAGATTAGACTTGTGAGGGAGCATCTGGCGGTTGGGGTTAGACGGCGTATTCGTAGGCTTTTGGGCGTGTTTGGCGTGATCGCGGCTGTTGCTCTGGCAGTGGGTTGGAGAAAGCTATCGTAGAAGGTGCCCGTGCATGAATCTAACTCGCATTGAAAATTTGACCGGCTATCAGCCTTTCATCATTTCCTCAGCTCACAATATGCATGTGACTGGCACCGATGACGGGGGACGGCTGCCAAATGCCGCCACACTAACAGTCGATTTAGCGAGGCCAGCGACCAGTGCACAGACCATTCTGACTGCCCTACACAAAAACCGAATTAGGCCTAAAAAGATCATGAATCTGCATCAACCGTAGCGGGAGCCGACAACCACACTCCGCAAGTAACAACGCCATGGATTGGGACGATCCCCTGCGCCATCTGGCACCGATTTCCGAACACCCAGCCAAGAAGTCTACGTTGCTGTCCTCAGAGCTGTCCGCCATCTCGGACCAGGAGCTTGCCAGTCTTAAGGTGAACGTCAGGCTCGATCGGTTCGGCCTCATCAGCGCCAGACATAACCGCACTGCGTGCATCCTCAGGTCCTTCCTCCAGTTTCTAGAGGACGAAGGGCGCAAGCTCCTCGCAGCAGAGATTCTGGCCTGGATTGATATCGAGGACAATTTGTTCGAGCTCGCCAACCACCTCGTGACTGCAATCCTGCTGCCCTGTAGGCTAAGCCCGCGCTCTCCTGCTGCTTGCTAAGATTGATTGTATGCTTACCCGTTGCCATTCTAGTTAAGGCATCTGGTGGCAAGGCGCCACCACCTATCAGTCGCCTATCCATCTTCGCCGATGAAGATGACGAGATTGAACAAACTGTGGCATTTATCGAACCCTCCCGACGGGACCAGACAAAGCTGAAACGACAGTGTCTACGAAGAGAGGGATACCAGTGTATCTACACAGGTTATTTCGACCGTCGCTCTGTGAAGAACAAGGAGGTCACCTTACCTCAAAAGGCCAAGTGTGGTGGAACAGAATGTGCCCACATCATTCCATTTGCACTTGGGAATTTCCACGAAAAAGATTCCTTGGAGACCGAAAATAAGGCTCTCATCTGGTGGACACTTTATCGATACTTCCCGGCTCTACAAGGCAAAATTGATGCAGCTAGCATTAACCAGCTTGGAAATGTTATTACCATGTTTGGCGAAGTCCATGATGTATTCGGAGATTTCCAGCTTTCATTCTGGCCTCAAGAGAACGTCCCGGTAAGCTCATATTATTTCTTTCAATTCATTTTTCATATTTGCAAACTGCTGACCCTACATTTTAGCACTCGTATGAGGTAACCTTAATGGTACCGCAATTTTGCATCGAGTCGAAATCGTGCTCTTCTATAATCTGTCTAGAACAGCACGATACCGATATTCCGATGCCAGATCCCGAGTACTTCAAAGTGCATCATATCATATCTCAGATCCTCGAGGTAAGCGGACTGGGACGTGAGATAGATGGGCTTCTAGAGGCTGCAGAGACCTTGGATCCAAATGGATCAAGCGATCTTGGTCTACTGTTGTCCCAAAAGATGCTAATACATACGTGGGTGTAGACTCTTCGTGGAATGAAGCAAAGTCTCGAACTCCCGCTGTAAGTAGATGGTGGAGTGAACGGGAAATTTTCAAGCTCTGTCGCATGGGAAAGGGAAGGCCAAATCGTCGGGAAAAGATGATGGAGGAGGTGGCCATAAATAGCAAGTGGTTGCCCCAAGTCCAGTCGACATGGCGGAAGAATTGTCATTGCGATGCATTTTATTTTAGGGCACGCCGGTTTTGCACCGTAATCCCATATGTCTTGCAGAACCTAGCCAAAGCAGAGGCATTGACTTTTGATTCCGTGGCAAAATACCATTATAAGTGGCGGGCAACCGGCTCGCTCAGCAAGGATAAATGCTTTGCTGACCTTGACTGGGGTGATCTCCGGCTTCGGGACCTCACCGTTCAGAACCGCTTTGCGTTCTCGAGATGGCGACAGAGTAACAAGGCTCCCCCGTATCCCGCTCCAATACTCTTTTTTTACCCTCCCCAGTCAGGCACCATGCTTCCCCGACACGCTTCGAAAGACCTCCTCAATCAGCCGGGCTTCTTCCTGGCTTCCAACTTCTTCCTCTGGGACAAGCAAACTGCCCGTTGGATCTACAAGGCCATCGCTGGCAATACTTTCAACCTCCATCTGAACGCCATCAATTACAGAGGCCGTCGTTAGATGATCTACATTCTCTAGATGGAAATTGGTCACACCGAGCTTGACCGCTCGTCCAGTGGAAGGTAATTAGTGCCGTTGCCTGATAAATACATCCCTTCGTCCAGATCCTCAAATTAGACGTTTCCCCCTTCAAATTACTAGGTTGATTCATTGGCAAACTACGGGGAGGCTGTCGCGAAGATATTGCTGGCGTGCCCGAATCGATTCGTCCGAAGGTTTGTATTCTTAGGTACCGATTAATGAGCAGGCCGAGAAGGCACAGAGGTATCTTTTTCCTGTCATGGCGTCCCAAATCTCCGACTGAGAACCCACTCTACATACTTCGTGATATCCGCCAAGCTCTTCGACGGATTCAACACATTCCACGGCACGATGTTATGATAGTCACCCCCCTGCGTCCTCACGGCCATGCTCATCAGCAAGTCCATCATACCGTCATACTTCTTCAGCATCGGCAGCATCCTTCGTAGTGTAGCTTCCGTCCCTAGATCACCCGGAACATCCAGCATGGCCAATTCCAGCAACAGAGAAACAACCCCAGCGGCGATTGGTGTTGCTACCGATGTGCCTGTCATGCGTCGTAGGGCTGCGGAGTTATCAGCAACTTCGTCACGGATCCATGCCGCCTCGACGTTCTTGCCGAGGATGCTCAAACTGTTGCCAAGTTCGGCGAAAGGGTTAGAAGCGCATGGTTTCCCGTCCGCGCTGGCGGCATGGACGGTAATGACGCCGGATCGGGACGCCGGGTACGCCATCACACGTCGGGTGCCGTTATTGGATGCCGCTGCAAGGACGAGCTTGCCCGACCGAAGTGTTTCGTCGAGCGCGGTGTTTATTGTCTCGCTGAAGCGAGGAAAGCCGAACGAGAGAGACAGGACGTCAACGTCCCAGTTGCCATCGACGTCTTTGGGGCCGAGTGCTTGGCGGATGGCCTGTGAGGTGTCAGTTCCAGGTTTCTACACTTCATGGGTTTCCGAATGAAGGGGTTCGGCTACTCACCTTTGCCACAACTTCTTCATCAAGGCCACTCCAGTCCTTCGTCACCCGGCCAATGTAAATATCAGCAGCCGGTGCAACCCTGTTGATAAGAGCTGCGCAATGAGTCCCGTGTCCGCAAACGTCAACTCCGCGCCCCTCGGGGTCCGCAAAGTCAACACGCTTCTTGATCCTCCTGCGCACATTCTTCGCTTGAAAGGCAGTGTTGCGCATGTCGATACCCGTGTCGAGGATACCAATCTTGACCCGCCGTGCATCCTGCCTCCGGAACTCAGAGAAGATCCTCTCGTTAATGTCCTCCATATCCGCGAACCATCGGTCGACGCCAACATCCCCATTGTCGGCCGCTGCGAGGGTCCCGTCGCAGATTCTGGTACTACCTGGCCGCTCTCTGGATACGGATCTTGCGGACGCGGCGTCTGATCTTGCCTCTTTGGGCCCGGGCTGTACATCGGACGCACTCCTGGCGTGGCGCTTCTTGTTGCTCAGAACGTTGTCGGGGGCCAGTAATTTGAGATTTCCGGTTGATACTGATGGATGTATCTGACGATCTCCGGGCACGGCTAGATCGAGCTTGAGCGGGAGCGGCCCTCCGCTATCCCCCAGCCCAAAGGTACGCAACGCTGCATTTGTGTCCTGGGCCGTTTTGGTGCTAGTGGGTTGTGGGGTAGCCTTGCTTTCATTGTCAGGTCGGGTTGTACCTGACCTTACCAGCTCTTCGGCTGATTTGACGAAAGCGAACTGTAGAGGAACTTTGCTTTCAGCGGCAGGTCGGGTTGGCGTTGTTGGCCCATGGCTGGTGGCGGCCGGGTGTGTTTCTGGTGTCGTTTTGGAAGTCTTGTGGTCCGTAGATTCAGACGGTGCTGAAGAGTTGGCCGCTTTGACTTTATTAATAGCGGCTATCCGGGCCCCCCTTATAGCTTTCCATTCTTTCAATCCCGCCATAGCTGGCGAACTCGAACGATCGCCGGCTATGAGGTCTCTATATTTTGTTCGCGTTCCTAGGGGCTCGAGGCTGCCAGGGTGCCACTGCGAGCGACCTGACGGCGTCCAGCCCTCAAGCTTTGGCAGCGTGGCCGCCCCAGTCGCTTGTGAGGCACTGAAGTCAGATATTTGTTTAGCCAGGCGCTTTGAATTAGCCAGGCGCTTTGAATTAGCCAGGCGCTTTAAATCAGCAGTCGTCCATGGACTGGAAGTCGGTGTCAATTCAGCAGCCGCAGGGACACTTTGAGCTTTTGACGTTGTGCTTGGAGCAATTGCGTCTTTGGCGCTGGTCGACCCTTCCTTTTCTTTGGGCAACGGCGCCACCCAAGACTTGGCTAGTGGCGTGTCTCCAGAGGTTGCTTTTCCTTGTTGTCTTAGCGGGCCGGACAACAGGGTGTAGTTTTGTATCACACCTCCGATGGTGATGAGGTTATTATCTTGTGTCTTTAAAGTTGCCGACTGCTTGTTGGTTGCTGCTGCAGTATTCGGGAGGACCGAATAGGGTGACACATATCCTCTTGGCTTGCTCGAAAACCCGAATGTCAGAGGTTCAGGAGGTCTCTCGCTGCCTCCTGCACCCTGCAAGGGCTTTCCTGCCACAGCACCCGCTGGTGGATTGGCATCTTTCCGAAGAAAGCCGAATGACGTTGATAACGATCCAGCACTAACTTCCGTGCGAGGCGCCGATTTTTCCGCAAGGGAACCTGCTGGGGGGTTGGCAGCTTCGTTTGTCCAAGGAAAGCCAGACAATTCTTCCGCAGCTTTCGTCGCAGCCACTACCTTTGCTACCGAAGAGGTCTCAGCCCACCACACCTTCGGGCCCACGGGTGTCGTTCTGGATTGACCTCCTGTAGTCGGTGTGTTGTTTGGTATCCTGACCGTTGCCACAGCTGTTGGCTTTGTTATCGAAGAGGTATCACCCCACCATGCCCTCGGGCCCACGGGTGTTGTTCTAGACTGAGTCCCCGCGGTGGTTGGTGGTGTTAGCACCAACTTTGCCTTGACTTTGGATGCCGCGACGCTGGGTCCTTTCCCGGGCTCCAAGGATCCCTCGACCTGTTTCTCTCCTCCCTTCGACTTCAGGCGGTCTTCGTTGTTGCGTAATCGGGAAGCCGATCTGGTGAACTCGACTTCTGTCGCACGAGTACGTGGGTCGCTGGGTCCGTACTTCTTCTCCTAAGCTGCCACTAGCTCGCTGTATACGCGGCAGGCTATCATGACCTTCCCCAGCTCGGTCGAAACAAATGCATGGTTGCGCATGGTCTCAAAAGTCCGGTCGGCATCCGGCTCCACGGCTGTCCGGACAGCATAGGCGTCTCTGAGGTGCGGAAATGCCTCGCCGTAACGCTTGAGCTCCATCAAGGCCTTGCCCAGCTCCTCCTGGTGCCATATGGTCATCTCATCAACTGGGGCCTTAGATAACCACGTCTTGCACCAATCGAGATTCGTCCGCAGATGTTGTGCTGCTGTTTCGTGGTCGCCCCTGGAAACCGAAAGCATGGCAAATGACCTTCTGTGCTCGCAATCACTGAAGCCGGGGACTGAGGCTCGATCCACAACCGCGCCATGTTGTACTAGCGTGGCATTTATGATGCTTGAAATCCCCATGTTGGAGTTTCGGGGGCATTGTCGAATAGAGGAATGGGGAAGTCGAGATGCTGGGTATTGGAGGTGAATCTGAGATTCAGCCCAGGGGAGCTGAAACGCAGACGCGGGGGTATGGGCGTTTCCGGTCCGACCGAAACAAGGAGGACGGTCTATCGTACACCATCCCCCGTCTATCCACGCGAACCATCAACCCCAGTTTGGCAGATATCCGCGCCATTTTTGCCGAGCAGCAGGTCCAGGGCGCTATCCGCGACAGCGCATTCACGGCAAACTTGTACCTCATCGTCGGTGCAGATCGCACACGGTGCTGAGTATGTCAGCTCCAGGGTACGTGGAAGTGGCGGGGTTATCAAACTTGCGGTGGAACTTACGCCGGCAGGTGTGCCGTTGACTGCCGGGGTGGGTCTTGAAGGTATGAGATCGAAGGAGGATGAGGCGGAGGGGCAAGATTGTGGACGATTTCGTGTTTGCGTACAGTCTGCGCGAGGTGCTGTACAAACGGAAGGGAGTCACCGAGCAGAAACAGGCTAAGATGGAAGGAGATCTCATGGGGAGAGGGGAGGGCGAAAGGGTATTGGCGAAGGAGGTTGCGAGGCGTGATTTTGAAGCCGAGTTTTGCGGATTGCGGGACGAGGATGAAGAGTTGCATCGGCGCTGGGACTGGAAGACGGAAGTGGTGGATGATCTTGATGGTCAGGAGTGCCAGGTGATTCATGTCGAAGCCGAAGAAGCAGAAGATGATGACTGAAGTTCACTGCTGAGAGGCTCAGAGATCGCAAGTGAAAGGTGGACGAAAGGATGCTTGATTGAGCTGAAAGCCACAGGATGCTCTGCCTGCCTTAAATCCCGGTCTTCACATGTGAGCCCACTGGTCGCATCCCCTGGTGGTTCCTTCCTTGCCATTCTTGCATCAAATTCCCGGCCCCAGAGTGCGAGCTGGTGCGAGGGCACAACAAAGAGGGGAAATGAGCTGCACGCACTAACATTTACGTCCTTGACCCCGCCCTTCCATCGCAGCTCCGCTGGCTTGCTGACTATGTCAACTCTCACCTCACCGCTCTAAAGGCACAGACAACATCACATCATGGCAACTGAGCTTGAAGCGACAGAGCTGGGGAAAGAGCTCCTCACAGCTGCACAGGAGCAAAACGTCGATGAGGTCAAAAGACTACTGGCCCTAGGGGCTGATCCCAACGCCAAAGACGAGTCCCATGGACAAACAGCGGTGACATGGGCTGCGAGGAGATGCAATCTAGAACTGGTCAAAGCTCTTTGCGATGGCGGTGCCAGCTTTCGGATATGCGACGACGAAGGACGCAGTCCGGTGTACTGGGCCGCCGTTCGTGAGAGCCAGGACGTGCTTTCTTTTTTCCTCTCTCTTGAAGACGTCGCTTCTTGTCCCCACGGCCAAGGCGGCGGCATTCTCTTTGTTCTCGCCGAGTTTGGCCAACCGCAGGATCTAGAGCGGTTTATTAACAAACCCGAACTCAAACTGCAGCTCAATTCCCACAACGACAACGGGTCCACGCCGCTCATGCTTGCTGCCAAAGCAGGCCAGGGTGAGAATGTCCGCGCCTTGCTCAAAGCGGGCGCCAACCACAGCCTCGAGGACAACGACCGCCGCACCGCTCTCTATTACGCTGTGGAGGGAGGCGACTTGGCGACTGTCCGCGCCCTGGTTGGCGCTGGTGCCGACCCTTACAACCTGTGCGCCATACCTACCGACGAGAGCGAAATCCTAACCGCCACTCTGCTCGCCACGGCTGGAGACACCGAGAGCTGGAAGGCCTTCATTGATACCGAGCCTGACCTCGCATTGAGAAATGCGTACGGCGACACTTCTATTCACCTTGCCGCACGGCTTGGGGCAGCCATCGCGGTCGAGAGGTTGGTAGACGCTGGCTGTGATGTGAACGCCCTTGGCGAGGATGACTGCACGCCCCTCATTGACGCCTCATCTGCTGGTCATCTTTCGGCTGTTGAAAGTCTGATCAAAAAGGGTGCCGATGCCGCCTTCCCGGGCTCCGAGTTTGGCAATACACCACTCATATCGGCTGCGGGGAATGGACACGGCGAGATCGTGGAGCTACTCTGCCCGCTGAGCAATGTCGATGCCCCGGGCTGGTGGGGGCTCACCGCCATGACTTGTGCGGCCGAGAATGGGCATGTCTCCTGTATTGAGGCTCTCATCAGGGCCAAGGCCAACGTCAACACGATTGGTGGAGATCAGAATGCAGGACGAGGGCCTCCGCTCTGGCATGCTTGCAGGAATGAGAAGCCGGAGGCTGTACAGGCTTTGATTAGGGCCGGAGCAGATCTTTATTGGGCTGATCCCAGAGGGAGAGACGGGCTTGGACAGTCCCAGCACAACCTAGATATCGTTAAAGCCTTTGTGGAAGAGCCCAGAGAGAATATCGAGGATGGCGGAGAGCCGACGCCCCGTGTGCGTGCGGCAGAGTTGGCGCTGCGCTATAGTTGTGACATCGAGGGAGAAGACGACAAGCTTGTGAGAGAATGCGCCTTCGAAGTCTCGGCCTTCATCATGAGTAAAAAGGCGTACTTCGAGGCTGTGGACGGCGACGGCAGGAACTTTCTCTCGTGGGCAGCAGAGGGTGGAAATTGTGTCGAGATGGAGAAGCTGTGCAAGGACTCCTTGAATGTGGTTGAAGGATTCGACTTGGGCGACAACAATGGCCGGACACCGCTATCTTGGGCTGCCGGTAGCGGTAACGTCGGCTGTCTCGAACTTCTACTCAAAAAAGAAGTGGATGTAAACTCGCACGACAACAAGCGGTGGACACCCCTCTGTCACGCTGCTAGCAATCAGCACCTGTCGGCCTTTGAGACGCTGCTGATGTCTGGAGCGGACCCTTTCGATCAAGCCATGGACGGCGTTCAAGCGACCTTTGAAGAGAGGAAGCGAGAGCTCCAGCACGACCCTAAGGCTGACGCCCAGGCTCTGGAAAAGGTGTGCGCTACATTGGAGAAGCTCATCTCATCCAGGTCTTTGCCGTTCAAGCCCAAAGGTGACGCGGCTCCTCAGACTTTTCATGTGAGCATCTAGATATTCCACAGAATGACGAACTTGACCCCTACAACGAGCTCAAGGCAGTTCCCCCTCTATCGTGTATTTTCTCATTAATGCCCGCCGTTCGCACCTGGTGAGCCGTGATCTGTGCGGCAGGCATGAGCCCGGCTAGATGGATTTTATGTCAGACTCTAGACCATCTGACCAGACAAATTGCACCGAACTTTCTGGAGCCGGTTTGAGACATAAACAAGATTCACGGACTAGCGCAAGACATCTGGAAGATCTTAACGCGTCTCGGTGAGGGCCAGTGCAGATGTTGGGGTGTTAAATGACCGACAGCAACACAGCCTCCGCCAAGCTAAAATCTGGGACGGAGGGTTGTGTCGCGTTGCAACACAAGCAAGCGCAGCGAACTCAAACCCTGCGGTTTTTCCCGGCTCCAGTGGACCGGCTCAACTACCCCGAGATTATCACACGGCACGACAAAGTCGGCCAAGACTGTCTGCCCCTGCGCCACACGTTGGTTTATATTGTCTTCCACACCTTTCCCCGGGATACTTCACCGGCGCAGTGTTGGGAAGGCTGCCTCATGCAGGAGGTTGTAGCCTTGGAATCGATTCACCAGTGGCTTAATCCTCGTATAAGACGGCATACCTCTGCTCCGCGGCGTCGAAGATGCTCACATTCGGAGACAATCTCCTGATCTCCTAGCCCTCTGAATTCTTCACCTTTCATCTTTAACACAAGCACCAAGATGCAGTATCTCTCATCAATACTCTTCTCAGTGCAGCTTTGCACAGCGATCCACGCGCTACAGCTGCGTGATATTCAAGACCGCGCCGATGTAGAAGACCCTGATATCTTCACACCACACCCGGATCCGGATGCGAATAGCTCTATTGACTTCTCGACTTTATTTTCTGGCTCCGCTTCTCAGTCATCCCCGTTCAAGTTCCTTTCAACTCTGTTTGCACGCCAGGAAAGAACATGCCCGTACCCCGTGAAGTGTGACAGCACGTGGTGTTGCCCCTCAGGAACCAACTGTGTGAGTGGCGAGACCCCTATCTGCCCTGCAAGTCAGCAACGGAACATGTATGCCTCTAACGTAGATACCCTGGCTTAGTGTACTTTTCCGACCTGCTGTCCGACCACCTCCAACTGCCGGCCGGATCTTCCAGGGATGTGCTGCCCCAAGAGCGCTGAGACATGCGGAGGCAAGTTCTGCGCGAACGCTGGTTCTGTTTGTTGTACAGCACATGTATGCCCACAGGGTTATGTGTGTAACGAGATGGGAGGATTTCAGCAGTGCTGCAAATCAGGCACTGTGAAGTGCCCTAATGCTTGTGAGTGACCCCAATGATAGGCTCTGGTAGATTGCCGAAACCGGAATCTTTCCTACTAGGAGATGAGCCTTAGCTGACATCAAATAATTAGGCTGTCCTACAGGCTCGATCTGCGGCCCCTCCCCAGGCCTCTGCAGAAAAGCCGAGACGGAGCCCGACTCGGATTGCTCGGCTTCAGATTCGCTGGGGCAGCGCGGCATCGAGCCACGGAGAGAAGTCGAGTTCGTTAAGGGCTACTGCCCCCGGATCTGTGACGTCGCATCAAAGAAAAATATGACTCTTTGGAATATCAAGAAAATAAAGGGGGAGACCGACGAACTGATAGAGAGCATGTGCTATGGTGAGTTATAAAGGTACCTAAATAGCATGGATGTTTCCCGTCCTAACCTTGATTTCGCAGGAATGTACGAAAAGATGAAAAAGGGCGCCAAGCTCCTTGATGGCGAGGATATTCTTGAGTACAATGGGCCAGGAAAACAGAACCGGAACACACAAGTCAACTGCAGGGGGTTTTGCCGTGGTATGTACCTACTTTACGGATCCGTGCTCTACCTCGCCTGTGGTCACACCAAAACGCAGCATCTCGCTGACACCTCTCTAGAAGCAACGAAAAAAAGGGGTATCAAAACGGAGTGTGATGAGTACCCCCCAGGTACGAGTATACGGCAAATAATGGGCTCTACCATTTTGCTCAACACTAACCTCGTCCCACAGCCTCTCTAAACTCAGGAAAACATGGCCAAACACGAATGTGCATCGAAGGGTACCAAAACAGTGGCACCCAAGGACCCATGCTTGGCCGCATTGTGCAGGAGTGTGGCCTAAAAAAGGCCGCGAGGATCAAAGTGAGGATCGAGGGCGGCTGCAAGAGCTTCAACTTCGAAGAGCGCGACCGGCTCGGGCTACTAAACGACGCGTTCCTCCAGAGCCGCAGTGAAACATTAAGTCTGCAGGCGTCCAACGCAACGCTACGGGACCCGATGGGCGATGGGTCGTTGACGTATGTGGCGCTGACGACAGATGAGCTTGAGGATGGACATTACGATTTTACCGTGAGCTTTGACGGGCCGATTCATAATGTTACGGTTCTGGACAAGTATGGGGAGTCGTATGCAGTGTTGGTTCCCCCTCCTCTTGAACCAGGACGGCACTGACCTTTGCTAGATCTACGGGAAATAACGGGAAGGCAAGTTTGTCGTTTGATGTAACGGATGGAGATGGCCAGGCACTCGCTGTGATTGTTTACGCGGACAAGGCTGTCAGCGTGTCGTACACGGCCACGGCCACGCTAGCGGGGGCTTCGTCGACTTCGGCACCGCCGAGTAACATGGCCATGCAGAGAACACCTGTTTTTGTGCCATGGTATCTTGTTGGTATGATTTATGTTGGCGTTGCCATAATACTGTAGTGAAGCTAGCTATGGACTGGTTGTGTCATCTTTAGTTCTATACGAGCTCTTGTAACTGTTTCTGTTGCATCCTTGTCCCGCGCCATGCTCGTCACCCCCAGATAATAGACTTCTCAGCCACACTGTGATGAGCAATACCGAACAAACCCCCAAAATATCCTCCCCAATACATCAATCCCTCCCAAGTAACACAACCATCGCGGCATCCACCTCCTCCTTCGTGCCACAAACCAACCCACCCCTCTCATCACAATTCCCCAGTTCCCTCGCCAAAATATCACTCCCATCATTCGGGTCCGCCGCCCTGCCCCCCGCACACTCCACCACCAACGCCAGCGGACACAGCTCATACAGCCTCCTCAGCTTCGCTTTGCTCACCCCCGTCACCGGCGACAAATAAACGCCATGCCCCTTGACCAACGCATGCACCACATCCGGCACCAGCCCCCCGCTATACCGCAGCGTGTACCTGCTCTTGATATACTGGTTCACCAGCCCCATATACCGCTCATCATCTGCCGCAGCCCTCAGATTCGCTGGCGCGAAATACCTTGTCTTCTGCACCGCTGCCTCCCCCAGCCGCACGACGGGACGGACGACCTCCCAAATACCATCCTCGCCAAGGCCAAGCTCGAAGCAGATGCCTTCAGCGCCAGGGACCCGCACCGCGACGATGGCTGTGGTGCGCGGGCCGAAGACACCGAGGACGGCTGCGATTTGTTTGGCTGCGGGGTTGAGGTTGAGCGCGGAGGTGCCGCTGTCCCAGATGCCGAGGATGGTGCCGACGGTCCAGTTGGGGGCGATGATGGAGCTGCCGTCGAGGGGGTCGAAGGCGACGTTGTACTGCTCTGTCGGGTCTAACTCTGCAGGTGAAACACCCTGCGGAGTGGCATGACTCACGGCGCGCTCGACAGGGTCTTCCTCACTGCTGGCGACGCGCACAGAAGGACACGCTACGAGGGCGGCGCGGACGTGGGATTCGGCGATGACGTCGACGTTGAGCTGGTCGTCGCCGAAGGTGTTGGCCGTCCCGGCGAGGGTGACGTCCTGGGCGGCGCGCAGGGCCGCTGCGATGGCCGAGATGGATTGCAGGAGGGACGGGAGGACGGAAGTGCCCAGGGCGTGGCGAGAGTTGTCGCTGGGCAGGATGGAGGCGATGTGAGCTGTGAGAGAGGGGGAGAGGTTGGCGGTGGTGGGGGTGGGGATGCTTCCCATTTTGAGAGTGGTCGGGTTGTCAAAGTTGAGATTGAGATTGAAGTATGATGCGGGAGGTCAATTGGGGCGCAGAAGTAGACACAAAGAATTTGTTGATGGAAACGTGATTGCTGATACAAAGGTCAGTGTGGTCTGTGTTGTTGTGTTTTGGCTGGAACCGAGGAAAGTCTAAAAGCTTGCATCAGCAATACGATTAGGGAGAGAAGCTGAAGAAGTTTCGTCTAAAAAAGCTGTCGTCCCCACTTTCAGGGGCTTAGGGTTAGGGTTATTGTACCTAGGGGGTTGCATCACGACACCGGGTGCTAATCTAGTTAGGTCTGAAGGAACAAGTCGCATATCGTCCTTTTAACTGTAGCTAGCAGCTGTATGGTGGTTACAGCTCTCTCGTCACCGTCTCCAATATTTGCTGCCAACATGCCTCTCTTCCTTTTGTTCATGCAGGATGGGGTCTCACGTGCGGGGAGACGGCACAGCGCAGCATCCCATTCGCCCCATGACTGTCGCCCGGATCCTCCAGCGGTTCAAGAATAAGGATGCCTAGTTGTATAGTGCGCAATACTCTACGCCGTAATAATGGTGTCGCGCGTGGATGTGCCAAAAGGGGGTCTCAACCAAGAGGGCAAGAGGTCAAACCACGGATATAAAGAAGCCTCCTCGCAACTCGCCGTAGGGATTTGGAAAAATGTCTCAACACAACACCGGGCTCTAATTTAGAAATAAAAAGGTATATGCGACGCGCTCCTCAATCGCCCCGTGCAGTTTTGAGTCATGGGTGAAGCTACCACGACGGTCCCACCCGCTCTTGCCGCGGCGCCTCCAGTTCAAACCTCACCTGCCGAGCCAGAGGCACCCCCTCTCAATGCCCGCCTCATTGGGGCCACCTTCCCCCCCGTCAAGAATCTTTCGCAAACCCAGACCGTGAAAGATGCTCGGGAATCCTTTAAGACGGCTCTAGAAGACCTCATCCGGACTGGCGAGAGCGAGTTCATCACCTTTGGTCCTCCTTTCAACGCCAGCAGAAGCACGTTTTCGGTTAACGTCTTTGCGCGGCCGAGGAAGAGCCTCTCTTCGAGTTCCACCACCTAGGCGACAGCCACAAGGACGACTTTGAGGGCGATGCAGTCAATGGAGACACAATTTATCGCATCGCCAGCACCACCAAGCTCCTGGCCGTCTACACGCTGCTGGCCAAGCTCGGAAACACGCATCTGGACGACGCGATTACCAAGCACATCCCCGAGCTCAACCAGTCCCCGCCAGCGGGTGTCGCCACCACTAATTGGGATCATATAACAATCCGCTCATTAGCCAGTATGCTGAGCGGCATCAGTCGAGAATGTAGGTATCATCAGTCTTTCGTGGTGTCATGACCTGGGTCACCTGACATTGGCAGATGCCCTCGACATGTCGTCCGTGAAGGACCGCGACCCAGGATGGCCGCAGCTCGACCCCAGCTCGGTCGTGATGAACCGTACACTCTTCAACCTCGACAACCCCGACGCTAAGCAGCTGACGGTAGAAGGTACCGCACGCAAATCTCCGAAGCATTAACACCCTAGCTGACCACTGCGCCTTAGAATCGCTAACCATGATCCGAAAGCGGCATCCCATGTCATCGCCCTTCCGCGCACCCTTTTATTCCAACACAGCCTTCCAATTGATTGCCATGGCCTACGAGAGAATCACTGGCGAGAGCATCGAGGAAGGTTTTGATAGGAACATTGCCAAGCCGCTCGGTCTCACACGCTCGTCCTTCACCGTCCCGCCGGATAAGAAGAATGCAGCGGTACAAGAGCCCTGCTGGTCATGGGACATGGCCCCGTATCGCTCGTATGAGATGCCATGAAATATCCCATCTAGAGAGGCCTGCTGATGTGTAGATCCCTGCAGGGCCGGAAACGCCTACTCAACAACCTCGGACCTCGCCGCCATTGGTCGCTCAATTTTGGGATCCTCAATCCTCACTTCGTCGCAAACCAATGCTTGGTTGAAGCCCGTTAGTCACACCGGCTCGCGGTACTGCTCGGCCGGCATGCCATGGGAGATATTGCGTGTTGATCTTCCGCTTGTCGGCGGAGAAGGACCCACACGCCCCGTCGACATTTACACCAAGCAGGGCGCGCTACCGCCCTATTGTGCTATCCTTGCGTTATCGCCGGATCATGGCTTTGGCTTCGTTGTTCTGACTCGGGGCCCAGGATTGCTACCCATCACGGAGCTGGCGGTGAGCACGTGGGTGACCGCGGTGGAGGCTGCCGCCAGAGCTGACGCAAAGGAGAAGCTGGCGGGGACGTACCAACTTCGGGAGCCCGCTCCGGTTGACGCGGACCGTGAAGCGGCTGCGTCGAATGACGAAAACAAGACATACATCACCCTCGCCACCAAGAACGACCGTACCGGATTGGTGATTAACAATCTCTTTGTCAACGGGGTTGACATCCTCAACACAGTCTGGAATCACACGGTCCCGTTCCAGTCGGTGGAGCTGTGGCCCACGGGCGATATCACCGAACAAGGAGAGCGCATCTTCCAAGCGCTCGAACAATACGGCATGCCGCAGCGGTCGAAGACGGGAATGATGATGACCCTCGGCAATTTGGAGAATGCAGCTTGGGTGGCCGTCGAAGATTGCTCGTACGGAGGGTACGGGCTGAACGAGTTTGTGATCAAGGTGGACGCAAACGGCAAGGGCCTCAGTGTGAGGGGACCGGCGTGGAGGACCGGCGAAATGACGAAAGTTGAGGGACTGTAAGAGTGTTGAAGATCATGGCGTCTGTTGTGTTTTTATTCGTAACATGCGCGTCCTGTCAGAATCGAGCACTTGGGGCTACTTGTTGCTTATCGCGTTTTTCTGTAGATCCTGAACAGGGACGGAGTCGAGCCTGAGCCAGGGTGAGAAATGTCACGTGTGCGAGGCACGAAAAAGGAAATTTTATAAGCCCAGATTCGTCTCAGAGTACCAGTTCTGCGAGACGAATCTGGGCTCACGAAATTTCCTTTTTCGTTCGTAATCCTGAGCTGGGGTGAGCTGGGGTGAGCTGTGGCTGATTTGTCCTGAGCTTTCCCTAATTCTTCCCTGAGCTAGAGTGATCCTATACTTGGCCGCTGTATAGCCTTAGAGGCCCGTTTTCAGTCCCCCTGGCTAAAGTTTTCTGTTAATGGAAAGTAAACGCGTAATCTGTAAGGATAGCTCCTAGGTAATAATTCTAATTACGATATACACGTGTACTGTATATGCGTATAACATATGTGATGTGCATTAGAAAGCTTTATTGTTAAAGTAGTGTAACCCATACTTTATATAGAATTTAAAATAAGCTGAAAGGATTTAATTACATTAATGTTATATTATAAAAGGACGTGGTATAGGTAAAGTAACTGATACTAACAGTAACATTACATATTTATACTTGTATTTAGTTAATAAGTGTTAAACTTCAGGAACTCACAGGGCTGTAGTACAGCGGCTGTGGCTCAGAGGAAGAAGTGCATACTGGTTCAAGACGTACTACAGTGCTGTAGGCACTGTAGGAAGCAAACAAAGGCCTGAATTACAGGGCAGTGCCACTGTAAATAAGGGTGTTACAGCGAATATTAATGCTGGAAATAAGAGGATCCGGAAGGCAGTGCCTTGTGCAATGACTGGAATTAAGTAGAGTTGCTTGCTGTAGCTAGAATTAGATACAAGAGAGGAGAGGGCCTGTTATAGGCTGTGGGAGGTTCTGGAAGAATTCTAGAGCCTTCTGTAAAGTGGAACTAACTAATACAATAATGGAATAGTACTGTTCTGAACTATTCTACGTGGTTCTGTTGACGTAGTGGCTGACGTGGCCACTGTGATGTTCTAGTTGATTCTGTAGGGCAGTAGCCCCACTGGATTTAGGGGATTCCACGCCCTTGAATTCCAAAAGGTTCGGAGTGCTCCAGGGGCCCCAAGGGGCCCTGGAGTGGGTTGGAATCTTCTGGAACCCTCTGGGGTTCTAGAAGACTCGGCTGGTGGTTTCGGGGTACGCAACTACACTACAGGGTACCCGGTACGGGGTACTTAATAGCTAGAAAATTAACAATAAGTATTATTTTCAATTATTAGAGATATATTAACTATCTTAACAGATTTTTCCTCCCACAGCTATAATAAGCCCCCTCCTCTCCTATATCTAATTCTAGTCAAATAACTTTATTCTTTTCCAGTCATTCCACATATTACTGCCTTCCGGAACTCCTTGATTCTAGTATCAATATTTACTGTGATAACCCTTTTACAGAGGCACTACTTCTGTAACTTAAGCTATTTATTTACTTCCTACAGTACTTACAGTACTGTAGTACAGCTTGAACTAGTATACACTTCTTCATCTGAGGCTACAGGTCTGTACTACAGCCCTGTAGGTTCCTTAAGTTTAACAACTTATGTATAAATATAAATATTCTTTAAGAGACTTTATAAGCTATATTTAAAAGTATAGAAAGGAGTATTAGATATACCTTTGTTGCACAGTAGGGTTCCACAGGCCTGTAGTACAGGCCTGTTGCTCAGAGGAAGTAGAGCAGTACTGTTCCAAGCTAACTACAGCGCTTCTGGCGCTGTAGGAAGCAAAAGAAGGCCTGAGGTACAGAGGCAGTGCCTCTGTATATGACTGAATGAGTGGTGTGAATTGCTTGCTTATAGAAGGCTAGATACAGGAGAGGAGAGGGCCTTTTGTAGGCTGTGGTCGGCTTCCAGAGCCTTCTATCTACTATACAGGATTGGAATAGTGGCCGTAGGCCACGTAAGTGCTTGTATGACTCACTGGGTTCCAGAGGCTTCCACAGCTCCGCTGTGGCAACTGGAATTCAGGGGGTTTTACCTCCTGATTCCAGGGGGTTCTAGAGGGGTCGGCGCAGTGCGCCGACCCAGTGGACCCACTGGGGCTAGAAACCAACAACCTTTAGTATAAAGAAATAAGTTACTTAAATAAATAGTTATTAAATAGTATGGATAGAAGGTTAAAATTAAAAGTAAGGCTTTAATATTAAGAGAAACTTTATATATATAACTTTAAGAAACAATAAAAATATATGTAATCAATTTAAAGTCTCAACTTAATAAATATATAAGTAAAGTTAAGACTTTTACTTAAATATAATACACGTATACCTTCTTAAGAATAAAGAAGCTAGTTAAGGAAGTAATTAGTAATTATAATATCTGCTACTAAAAGCAGAATTATTAATATAAGCCTTATAGGCTTACAGAGAAGAAACCACAAAGAGAACCACACTCACAGAACGTTGCAGTTAGCCTGGAAGGCCGACTCCCAGACTACTAGGGGCGTTGTGCCAACACACTATTGAGTACTTGCCAAGAACAGAGAAACTTAACAATCTCTGCCTTGGATGACTGACGTTGAACTGCACTCCGGGATTAGTGAGACACCTGTAATGCATGAATCTGTATCTTGTGCTCACTTTCATCTCTTAGCTCAGCTTGTATCAGGGAGACGATTAGAAACGACCTGCCTTAATCCCCCTAGTACGAAGGGCGCCGCATAAACTCTCGGCAAATGGAAGGATACGACAACTGCTTGTGCCGGGTTAGTCGACCCTGAGGTACACTGGCTGCGCTGGATGCCCGAATATTAGGAATCCTAGCCCGCGGAATTCTTTCCCTGAGCTATTGCAGCCAGCTGAAATCAGAGTCATTGGTCCAGGTAGACACGGAGCAGCCCGCAAGTCAGTGGACGGCAACGATGCTAATGTCGTGAAACCCGTATTGTTAGTCGTGCCCTATTGTGCCGGGCTTGGGCGTTCGCACTTGCTCAAAGGCGGTCTCAGCCGTTGGTTCAGAGGGGTTAATTGACGTAGACCAACGAAGTCCTCTATTACGGCTTTTTTGTGTTTGACTGAATTATTCTCGAGCATGCATGAATTCAGCACACCGGAGTCGTCACCCGAGAAGGTGCATCAAGGCAGCAGATACCGTTTCGCAGAGCATCACCTACCGTTGAACGAGTGCGCTCGGTGAAGAGGGAAGAGGGGCCCAACGCATACGAGCGACGCGGACGAAACCGCCATGGCGCCTGCAACGAAAACCAACGAACAGGTCATCACCAAGCCATCTCCTGCGGGGGCGTTGGGTATTGGATGATAGCTTGCAAGCTATCCTTTGGAGTGGTGGTCCGGCTACCCAGCCTATTCGCTGGAGAGAGCTTTGGGCTGGAGGGGCTTGCAGACCTGGGGATGCATATTTTCGGAGATATGCAGTGTACTCTCCAGCCTTATGGATTACCTTCAAGAGCACCCCGCAGTCGCCCATCTGGCAGGGCTCCGTTCTCTTTTGTCTCCCGACTTGGCCTGCTAGCGACAATGCCCACAAGCGAGGAATCCAATGCCGTCATTGAGTTATCAAGCATGGAGCCTTGTCTACACATCTTGGGCCCCAAATTCTTTGCATAATAAGTAGAGGTGCCGCTAGGTTGTAAACAACTAGTCTCATGCATTTTTGTGCAAATACTGTCACAAACGGCTTCATTGGTTCGGATCAAACTTAGGTAATCTTCATGACCGCCAGTTCTAACTGGGCATCCCCATCCCCGAATCATACCTCCAGAACGGGCATTAGAGACGCCACAATGTAATCTGACAGCACCATCACTACTTATTCGGAATGCCCATGGCTAGCTGATTTTATAGCGCGAGGTTCTAGGGCCGGCTGTGCACGCCACTGTGACACCGTGAGGCGCACCATAAGCGCCATGGCTGGCTGAAGTGTGGAATTCCTTCTTCATGTCAAAAGGAGTCCTAACAGCAGTTGATGGATTAGGCATAGCGATATATGTCCTATCTGTTACCAGGCATTTACCCCGCAAGCAGGCTCTGTCAGGCTCAGCCAGCCACTTGCAACCGACAGAGTCATACATTTCTTTTTTTCGACGGTATGAAGCTGCAGGTAGGGATAAGCCGGCTGTCCGGTCGAATCAAAACGAACTCAAGCCCAAGAGAAGAGGCTAGATAGCGTGAACGAGGCTGGCTGAACAATACGGCTCAGGACAAGCTTTCAGCTCTCTGTCCACAAACCAAATACAATTCGCTCATGCCTTGTGGCACCTAAACGGCTATAAGAAGAGCAGAGTAAGCACGCGGTACGGCATAGAAACCCTACAGGACACCATCAACCCAGACCCAAGACTTCAATTGTAATTCCCTTGGCCTACCTTTTTGCTACCTCGACCATAATACTTCAAGTCATCATGCCCTACCACGTTTGCAACATTGTGCCGCCCTATCTGCTCCAGGCTCTGGCTAATAGCCCGGATGCGAAGATACGTGAGATGTGTGCCTCGACCCTGGCAATGTCGAAGACGTGCCTCGGGGATCGCCATCAGCAGTTCCTGACCACCAGAGCCCATCGCGCCCAGTACTATAGTGGCAGCGGCGGCGGCGACGGCGACGACGGTAGTGACGGTGGTAGCGGCATCGCCCCAAAGTCCATCATTCCCAACTACCTTCTTGACAGCATCGTGCAGTCGGGGGAAGCGGATGCCGATACGCTGGAGTCCGCCAAGAACACCTTGGAGACGTCGCGCCGCTTCAGACAACAGAGGGCCGCCGCCACCGGTGTCACGGACAAGGTCGTCGCAGCTGGAGCTGCGGCCGCCCAGCCCGTCTTCTCACAGGAGATTTACGACATGAAACACCGCACAAAAGACAACAGCACGCTCCCGGGGGCCTTGATCAGAAAAGGCGGGGCTGCGGCGGCCAAAGACGTGGCCGTCAACGAGGTGCATGACAACACCATCACAGTTCTCCAGTTTCTCTGGGAGATCTTCGGGTACGCGTCGGTCGACGGAAAGAATCTCAAGGTTGTCAGCTCGGTACACTACGACAAAAACCTTGCGAACGCTAGCTGGATTTCGACTGTCAACGGGGAAATTAGGCAGATGGTCTACGGTGACGGCGACGGAAAAGTCTTTGGCCGATTCACTAAGGCCCTCGACGTCATTGGCCATGAGATTACGGTGAGCACTTTTTTTATGTTTTTGGGGTTTTCATGGCTCTGAGCCTGGACTTACCGACGTAGCACGGCATCACTGAGTTCAACAGTAACCTCAAGTACCAAGACGAGTCCGGGGCGCTCAACGAGCATCTCTCCGACGTCTTTGGCATCATGGTCAAGCAGCGCATCGAGAACAAGAAGGCCGACGAAGCCGACTGGCTGATCGGAGAGGCCGTCTTCATGCCCGACATCAAAGGCGTCGCCCTACGCAACATGCTCAAGCCCGGCACAGCATATAAGAAGATCCCCGGCATCTTCGACGTAAGGCCGCGCACACATATCCTCCTAGTTCACCATCCGTCCAGACCGGCTTACACAAGAACACCTCACAGGGAAACGATGAACAGCCGGACCACTACTCTAAGATCGAAGCGGTCAAGAAGAAGTTTCCCATACTTCGGGAGAAAGACTCGGAGGAGGGAGATTTCGGCGGCGTCCACTACTGGTCGGGCATCCCGAACCGGGCCTTTGCGCTCTCGGCGACCCGCCTCGGCGGCTTCGCGTGGGAGAAGGCAGGCCGCATTTGGTGGACGGCCAGCACCGTGCACCGCGACCGCATCCCCCACGAGTGCAGGTTCATCCAGTTTGCCGACGTGACCGTCGACACGGCCCAGGAGCTGTTTAGCGCCGACACGGCCAAAATTGTGCGCGCTGCGTGGAACGAGGTCGGCGTTGTCAGGGCTCATTGATCAGGATGCCTAGAAACTTTCTGCCAGAACCCAATGAGACATGAACAATGTATGTTTTCTCCATTTGGTTTGACTACCTTTGTGAAGTGTCTGGAACCGGCAAGATCCTCCCGGTTCTTAAAGAAGCCCTAAGAATCTCCCTAAAGGTATATGATTCATAGCTACGTGGGTAAGAACACCATTGACAGCACAGGATCCAAGTGATATTCTAGCCGAGAGGGATGCACACGCGCCGCTGGAGGAGGAAAGCGCATTAAACGCGGGCATGGAGATCGAGTATGTTTTTAATGGCAAGCATGTCGAAACGGCGAAAAATGAGCGACTGCCAGTCTCCAAGCTTGGCAATCTGCTCAGCGGCTTTGAAACCCAGAAAAGGGGGGTCCACAAATGGCACCGCTAGATCAAACACGCGCTTGATCGATGTTTGAGGGGTCTCGTCCGACAGCTCGTTCATCATGGCACTGGTTATTTTAATGTTATCGTCAAGCAATATTTTACAATCTGGACCGGAGTGGGTGTAGGCTACAGAAGGAGAGGGAATTTGTATCTATAACATAATCTCACGGATTGCTTAATAGTACTTCGCCGGAACCATTTACAGAACTACCAACCAAAGTACAGCTGCTTTTCGCACTTTAGGCCACGGCTAGGTAAAGTTCTAGAAGAGCCGATCGACAAGTTCATCATGTCATACTCCAACATTAACCAGGCGTGGTGTCAAAATGAAGGGGTCCCTGGGCATCTAGTCAGCGGAGCTGACTGGATGCCTGGCACAGCCAGAGCGCCAGTGAGCCTCAGCCACTGTGGTGACGAAGCCGAATCCTACAGAATGGTCCATAAAGAAGGAGGTTCTGGCTGGAAGCCAAAACCACACAAGCAATTGAATCACACACGTTGTTTCCAAGAGTGCCAGCGCTTCTGACAATTAAGAGTCTCATTCGCTGGACGCATCAATCGCTCATCGCACCGCTTGCATACTGATTAACGTAATCCACAGGGTTTCCGGCCACCCAGGCTTTCCGGCCACCTATTTGGGGTTAGCTTCAGCCACCAAATACGCCTTCCTCCACACCACAAACCACACCAATTATTCCGCCAAACTGCTGCAAATGCCTCTGTTCGAACGAACAGCCTTCAAATAATCGATTCGCGCGTAGATAGAATGAATCCAAATAGTTAATAGTAATCTACGCACGTACTACGCCTCCAGAAACCAACAGAGTTACGACTTCCTTACCCCTATTACTTACCCTTATTAAGCAAAGTAGTTATACGTAACAGGTATCTCCTTCTACACTATCTTTACAAACTTTCCTTTGCCGAATAACGCAGCCCTCCGAGCTTTAGCAGCTAGTTCGATATCCTCCTTTTCTTACCTCTCCTCTCGCAGTTTCAAAGCCTCCTCAACGGTTAGAACCCTTACCTCTCTATAGTGCTTACACGTAACCTTCCTCCGGATGTTCTTACTTTTATTAACTAACTCCTGGTTTAATGCCTAGGTGACCTGTATCTTAGCTATAGCCTTAAGGCAAACCTGGTGTATAAGGGTGACGTTCTACTTTAAGGGGGTAATAAGGGCAGTTAGGGAAGTAATGGCTTAATTTATCTCGGCCTGTAAGGTAGAGGCAGTAGCAGAGCGGTCTAATACCTCCTAAAGTACCTCCTAGGCTTTCACTACCTTATCTAATACCTTCTAAGGATCTAGAGGTATAAGCCCTACCCCCTTCCAAGCATTAGCGATATTATAACGTATCTCCCCCTTAGCCTTTTAATAGATTCGAAGGAACTGAAGGTTAATAATGCACTATACTCCAAACAGTGCCCCCTTACTAACTAAAGCCCTGTATTGCTTTACTAATAGGCTGAAGACTCCTATATCTAAGGGCTGGAGTAAGTGCGTAGAGTAAGGAGGAAGGTAAAGAGCTATAATCTTATAGTCTTTACAGTACTAGATAAAGTTAAAGGAGATGTAACTTAAATAACTGTTAAGGATAAGGAGTTAGTATTCTCTATATATACAGCCTTAAATATACTTATTAAAGTAATGTAGTTAATTTAAGGCAATAGCTTAATCAGTCTAACCGTTTAAAAAGGATCGAATAGTAAAGGAAAGATCGATAATATCGTTAACCCAGTCGTGTTAAATCCTAATACCCTTAAAGATAACAAACGTTAATAAAAGAAAGCTATTTACAAAGATAACCTTTATAATAGAGACTTACTTATAATTACTTAGCTAGTTTAAAAATAACTCTACTTCCTTATATAGAATAATAACTGTAAAGGCATTACTAACCCCTTTCATACAGCTCTTCTTATCTATATTATAAATATCATTATCAGTAACTAAGTATAAGAGCTTTTAAGTGTTATAAAGGTTAAACTAATACTTTAAAGTCTTTTAATTTATAACATCACAGTAAGCTTAATCTAACATACGTAAGCAGTAGGTATGCAGTTTAAGGTAACAGTATAAGAAGTTATAATACTAATTACGCTTAATAGGCGCTATATCCCCCTTTTTAATAAGCAGTTTTATAACTAACTGGTTAATAACCTTAACAGTCATTAACTAGCCCTAAGCATTAAGCTAATAAATAACATTAATAATAAACTCCTCCTCTTATACAGTTAACTGCTGTAAGTGTTATTTTAAGGCCTGTAATAGTAATTTCTTATAATACCTGTCCATTAAAGTACTCCTATAAACATTATATAGCTTTATAACTTACTAAAGGCTTAGCCCATTATTATTAACTGCCGTTAAGGCGTTCTAAAGTCAGTCTTCTTTTATAAGGTCGTAAGGGCGGCTTTTAAGCGCTGCCGGAACCTTCCCCTTTCAATACTTAGGGGGCCTAGTAACGTATTAGGTAAAGGAGGTTACTACTAAGCCGCTCGGAGGGGGGGTGGGGTGCTGCATGGCGTTTATCTTTGGTTTGTGGGCCGTGTAAGTGGGTGGGGTGTCTTAGAACTGGATCGATTCCGAAAGTCGTGATTCTTGATGAAATCAAGCGATTCAAACGCGGTAAAATTGGTACCGTTCAATTGCTCTGATGATGCCGATTCAGAATCAGGAAGAAGAGAAGGAATCGCTGAAGGTTTGGTGTTGTTGTTTTGGTTCTGTTGCCAAGTTGTTCTTTTCTTTTTCCTTGAAGCCACACTAGAAATAAAAGTAAGGATGCTATGCCGCATGCAGCCAGAGAGCCAAAGTGACCGGAAACCCTGTGGATTACGTTAGTCAGCCAACCCCAACAAGAAGCAAATTCGACTTGCACTCCTGGATTCAATTCCAATCCACAAATCCAACAACAAAATGAACACCACCAATAACAACAAGACTGTCTTTCTGGCCAGTTCCGAAGACTGGGAGTCGTGGAACCTACAGTTCTAGGCCCAAGCCGTGGCTGGAGGCCTCTGGAGCCAAGTTCAGGGGGTGACCCCTTTTCTCCACGAGCCCACGGCTCCGAACCCCGTACACTACAGACATAAGACAAGGTGATGATTTTTTTTGGTAGAAGAGAGCGCAAAGTTAAGATACTTAGAACATGCATGCAAGCTAGCTGATGTTGAGCTTGGAATCGCTAAGCCTAGACCATATTGGTTCTGGCTTCGCTGGGCCATGCATGATGAGCGTCAATTGGTGTTCGTTAGCCAATCCGGAGGACAGATTCATAACTAAACTAGGGTGAACCTACAAAAGGGGGGCACAATGCCACAGAAGCACCGCCGCATGTGCGATGATGAAATGGCTGGTCTTATCTACTGGGAAGGAGAAATGAGGAGCTACATACCTAACTGGGGGACTTCAAGGTTCCCGTTTGAGGATTTGGAGACGGCAGGACGTCATTCTTCAAGACCAGGGGACGAAGTCGAGTACAGCATGTCTGGATCATGATGAAAACCGGGTGCTGCGGGGTCGGGGTGGCGGCCAAGAACTCCTCCTCCCTTATAGCAGCTGGCTGCTCGATGTGGCGTCCCAACTGGTGTCAATGTTGCCCTCAAGCGTCTCAGGCGCAAGGAGGCACGCAAGGCAGAAAAGGCAAAGAAGGCCGCCGACAAAGAGGCAAAAAGGAAGGCAAAGGAGGCGAAAGCGGAGAAGAAGGCCTGCCTCGGTGCCGAGGTTGTCGACCTGCCGACGGGCGAAACAAGCGAGGCAGAATTGGAACTCAGAGTTCATAATTCTGACCAATTTAATAACCTTTCGGAGCCAAGGTCGTAGCTTTGACCGTGCTTGTGTTCTTGGCCGCTTGCCTCATCATCAGCGTTGTAAGCATCATCGTACTCGAGGTGGTCAGCTGAGATGACGCCTTGGGTAGTGTGTTTGGGTGGGACCGGGAAGATATCCTCATGGTTAAAACCCTTCAAGGCCTTCTACTTCCTCCGAGATAAGCTGAGATGTGTTGTCAGAGACTTCCTAAGGGTCAAAGACATGGTATTTGCCAGGGGTTTCCTGAGAAGCTGGCTGGGCTTCATGTTCAAGCATTCACATTTTGGGCTGGCATGCACCGGGTGGGCTAGTATGCGCTCAATAGACAGGAATTTACAGTGAGTTGGCTCACAAGGATGGAGCCGGCTTTGTCAGTTGAGCCGGCTTATTTGTGACAAATCAGCTTGCTGGCGCACTGCCAGCTAGCGTTAATGAATGCCCCTTTCGGCTGCGGTCATGCCCCTTAGACTGACTGAACGAGGAATCAGCTCCAGTTCAACACGACGAACGTTGAAGATGAAGCTCCTGCCTCGTGTCACGCCTCATTCATTCAAACATGGTTTAAAACCTGAGACTGCCAGAACCAGCACAGGCGAAAAGCTTGGTAGAATTTCTCTCACGTCAAATTTTTCCATTTGCGAGCCCTTTTAATCCACCCGCTCACCGGGGCATATGGCTCCGCCCCGGACCGCGGGATTCGACGATCCCGGCTCCGCTTCCGAGGGCGACGACATCATCGCAGCAACGACATCATCGCCGAGACGACGGCGGGGCGTATGACCTTGAATAGCCAATAACCACAATTCCATCCGAATGGCCGCGCTCAGTGCACCTTCTCGCTTTGAAGGTTTTGCTCCCTCAAGTTTTTCCTTCCCAACCCTCTTCCTCAACCGCCACTTCTTCTTCTCCTCGGCCACCTTCTCTCCTACCAGCACTCCCAGCCATCTCGAGGTTTGTGATACTACAACTGCTAATACTCCCTGCCATTCCGCAAACTGATCATATCCAGCTGTCATAATTAACCACCTTGCGCGCGCTCACTGTTTGCACCAATCCCGCGAGCTTCTGAGCTCTCCAAATGTCTACTCCCGAGCAGACTTTCGCCCCCAAGGGCTCTCGCAAGAGAGCCCGCTCGGGCAGCCCAGGCCCGAGCATCATCGATCTCATGCCGACCGAGGGTGACTCGCAGCCCCTCATGAAGATTCCGAAACTGGGCGACATGGACATGGGAGTCGACCCGAAGAAAACCCACTTGTTCGGCGCTCTTTATGTGACACACGAGAGCCAGGATGCGATCATGACCGAGCGGCCTGTTGCGACCGAAGCTCAGTGTGAGCCCATTGAGGATGGCGGCACCCAAGAGAGCCAGGCAAAGACCAAGCTTCTTGAGACCGAGGCTCAGTCCAAGGCTCGGCCCGAGCTCATTGAGGAAGCTATGCAGATGGCTGCCGCCAACAACATTACCTACGACGTCTTCAATGACAGCGCTCGCAGTACTCGCAAAGGCACCCATGAGAATATGGCCCAGACCTCGGTCGAGAACATCATGATGGCCCAGGCCGCCATTGAGAACATGATTCAGCAGGTCTTCGATGACAACGCTGAGGACGTTCTTCCGGTTGGTATTGACCTCAAGCTCGCCAATTTTGCCTCGATTGGTGTTCCCGCCGTCGGAAATAGCAATCAGAACACCTTTCCGGTCTACACCAACCCCAATCCCAAGATCGCCAGCAACGTCCCGACTGGTAACCGCGCTGTCCAAAACAGCAATGAGAACTTTTTCCCGATCGGCACCAACGTCGAGATCGCCAACAATATCGCGACGGGCATCCCGACGGATATCCCGATGGGTGTCCCGACGCCTATTCCGACAGGCATCCCAACTGATATCCCGACTCTCCATCCCCCAGTCGACCTGGTCATGTTAAACAGTGAGGTCCTCCTCGACGCTCGCTTCTCCATCTCCCACACCATCCAGCGCGTCTTCCAGATCATGGCGCCGAGCCACGAAAAGCCAAACGAAGACCTCATCATGGACATGCTCACCATCAGCCCTTACCTGGCGGACATCTATCGCATCCTCGGCGCCGACGACCCGGACGACCCTGAGCTCAAGGGCTGGATTAAGCGTCACAGAACCATTATTGTCAAAGAGGGGCTCGCCAAGATGGCCCTCCGCGAGGGATCCAAGGAGTTCCTCCGGACGATGCAGTACCACGGTATGCCGGTCGCCGTTCTCGCCACGGATGTCAAGCATGTGCGTGAGCTTCTCAGGAAGCACGGCCTCGCGAAGATGGTCAAGGGCGTGCTCCCCAATGCGCTGCAGGAGTTTATGGATGGGTCGCAGAGTTTCGAGGCCACCCATGCCACGGCAATCAAGGGCAGGCACTCGTACCGTCTCAATCCACTGCTGGACACGCCGCTCAGGGCACACCCAAATCCCAATGCGAATCCGCTAAGTGAGATTCTGTTCGTCACTTGCACGCCGAATACCATGCTGTGGGCGAGGCGTGAGGGCCTCACGTGCTGCTGGCTCAAGGTCACGGATCCCCCGATGCAGTACGCCTGCTACGACTACCGGGTTGAGTCGATGGGTGCCTTGGCCGCAATGATCCTGCAACTCAACGAGATTGTCGTTGAGGCTAAGCCGGCTTGGGATGCTAAGGAGGTTGAGGAGTATGCGGCTATCATAGACGTGAAAGGAAAGGGGAAGGCGGTTATGAGAGGAGAGGCGAGCAGGCGCGTGGAGGGCGAGGTTGAGACAAAGAAGGCAGGCGAGAAGGGCGCGGGTGAGAAGGCGGAGAAGAGCGGCGCGGGCCACGACGGCGTCAATCCCGATGATGACGATGACGATGTCGAGATTGTCGCGGTCAATCAGAAGCCCAAGGGCATGCAGTCCGATGCCGAGTTCGACTCTGTCTTTATCAAGGAGGAGCCGAATGATGATGTGGCGGGCATGTGGGGTCTGAAGGCCAGGGACGCGGAGCTCACTGACGTCAGCATGAACGACGCAGGAACCGAGAGCTCTGGCTCCAAGGATAGCTACTCGAAGGACACTGGGAGCGAGGCGATCCCAATCGAGGAGGCGACCGAGAATCACGAGCTCCAGGACATGATTGGCAGCAGCATGGAGATGAAGGGTGTCGAGGTTCAGGGCGAGAACAAGGGAAAGGTTGAGGGCGAGGAGACGCAAAATTGATTTCAGTGGCTGTAAATAGCATCAATGGCATGTACGATATGTTGCTCCTTCCTTCTTAAAGGCAGGACAACAGAAACATCCAGAATTGACCCTAACCCTGGTTCCTAACACACCTTGGCTTCCGAAGTGGGAAAATGGCAGGTGCTCTCTGACAACCCTGAGCACTGCAACAAGTGCCGGGTTGCTTAGATGTGTGGACGCATCTTCCATCTGTATCTTGTGCATCGATGCGTGTCTTTTTGGGTCACGCGACAGTGTGAGGGGCTTCAATCTTGACGCCATTCCTCATTCTTCTCCTGCATTTCCTTCCGACCTAGATAATTGTTCAACCTGAAGAAAACATGCCGACAATGATCGAGACTTTCCCGAAGCTGAAAGCCCTGTGAGCCGAATTTCTCGAAACATCGCATGCCGCACCGACCGAGCACGGCTGACAATAAAGCACTTCCAAAGCGCCGTTGCCTCGTTGAGCGATACCCTTTGGGTCATTCATTTCACGAGCGCCCCCCAGGGAAACATACATGGTAGTTCATCAGCGTTGAGCCGCTGCTGTACCCTGTGCCGAAAGACATGTCAAAACTGAAGCACCTGGCTGTGGAATGCGCCTGGTTTTTCGGCTGGGAGGACCTCGATCTGTCCGCCGATTCGATCCATCTCCCACTGGGAAGTCGACTGCGATGCAACAACTGGCCGAGTTTCGGTGGGTGTTCGGTCTTGAGTTTACGAACAAATTTGCGGGAATCGGAAACTTTCATTGGTCGGACTTGAGTAGGGGGCCGAGCATGGACAGTGGCGTTGTTCAAGGATGCGGTACTGGCTGTGAAATTCGCAGTGGAGATGGGAATCTTGTCAACAGGAGAGATCGCAATGCTGTCACCACATGGGACGATTTGCTAACAAGAGCCGCACAACCGAGTGAACTCGATCTCATCGGCGGCAACAGTTATGTTCCGATATGGTGCCGAACAGCAGATACCTGGCGACTGCCGCGCAGCTGCAGAGCTGAAGCCACTTCCTCGCATCAACGGGCTCGCACTCACCCCCAAGCGTTCGACCCACTCCTCGGAATATTTCACCGAATGATTGGAAGTCCTGGTCGATCTCGGATCGTGAAACCTAAGCCACAAATTGACAGCTAATCAAAAGCCGCTAAATCGGCAAGAAGAAATTGGAACCAGGCTCTGTGTTGCAGCGCACAATCCGTACCCGGTGTTCGGTTCCCGGGTCTCGCATCAGGGACTGCCAGGCAGCAAAGTCACCTATTTATTTAAGTCAAAGGGGCCCACCCAGGTCATGGAGGCCCAGAAGATAGAAACACTATCAGGACGACTACGAAATGTACCAGCAGCAGGGAAATCCGTGGAAGCCCGGCGTCTGGGCCAGACTGCCTTGGTCCGGGCTGTTGTCCGTCGTCGGTGCGGTCATCGCGACAGTGGCCACCATCGCGGTTCTCACTTCGTCAAACGGAAAGCCCACGCGCGAGTGGCCCAGTGAGAATTACCCCATCCAGCCAGCCGTCCTCCTCGCCATTCTCACGACCATCGCCAATGCACTCATCTCGTACGCGCTCTACGAGGGGGCCGCCCTAGCATGGTGGATCAAGATGCTCAGGGGCGGCACTCTTCAGGACTGCCACCGGTACTGGGAGTACGGCTCGAGCGCGTGGAAGTCCCTCATCGCCGGCCGCGACATGAACAAGATCGCCGTCGCCTCACTACTCTCGTTCCTCGTCTTCGTCGACGGCCCGCTGATGCAGCGCGCCTCCAGTACATCTGCGCTGTCTATCACAACACCGACCAACGTCTCGGCGTTTCTGTCTTCGGCACACTTCGCATCAAACTACTCAGGCGTTTACATGACTCGTGCTAACACCGTCAGCGGCATTACCGCCGCTATGGCCGAGGTTGTCCGCGACTTCAACAGCCGCAAGCCCATGACGCTGAACGCCACGGGCTGCACCGGCGTCTGTCGCGGCGAGCTTGTCGGCCCCGGGTGGGACGTCAGCTGCAACTCGTCCACGCACCCCTTAAACATGACCAGTCCCATCTCTGGCACTACGTTTCTAGTCGGCTATGCCCGTGTCCTCCACGTCAAATACTACCCCAACAACATCACCATAAGGGCCATCCACAAGCCCCACCCCGGCTACGTTAACGACCTCGTCGTGACCACATGCCTCCTCCGCGGCGCCATCGTGCGATACGCCGTCGAACTCACCAGCACCAACAATTCCTCCTCCTCCTCCTCACCCCCATCCAACAACACCAATCCCAATCCCGACACCGCCACCGTAACCCTCATCCCCCCCTCCTCCACCACAGAAAACACCACCATCTCCATGACCTTCTTCAACGCCAGTCTCGGCGGCGAAACCTCCGGCCTCGGCTACTTCCCCTCCTCCCTTGGCGGCTTCGCCCTCGCCGCCAAGACTATCTACGACAGCAACATCACCATCTACTACACCGGCGGCAGCTACGCCCTCGACCCATCCACCTTCGGCCCTATGGTATACACCCAACGCACCCCAGGCGACACCGCCATAGGCGCAGCAGACATGACCTGGGTTGATCCCTCAGCGGATATCATCTCCGCGCTACGAGAGATGGCTTTCCGAGCGGCGATTGGCCTGACGAATTCGTCGGCGGCAATGGTTCAGCGGGTCGGGACGGGGGAACACACGGTCACGATCACGGTGTATGAGTCGAATTTTACATATCTTGCTGGCGCGCTGGCGGTTATAGTCTTGGCGGTTGCGGCGGTCATTCCGTTGTTTTTGGGGTGGTGGAGGCTGGGTAGGGAGGTATCGCTGAGTCCGGTCGAGACGGCGAGGGCGTTTAATGCGCCGTTGTTGGCGGGGGTGGACTCGAATGAGGAGATTGAGGTTGTGATGGGTGAGGTGGGGCATGTGAAGGTTAGGTATGCGGCTGTTCAGGTTGGTGATGGGAGGGGAGAGGGACAAGGGGAAGGGGGGAGGTTGTTGGTTGTGATGGAGGGGGAGAAGGAGGCCGGGAGGCCGGAGGAGGGTGTGGTGTATTGAAAAGAGGGGGGTTTGTTTTGTGCGAGAGATGTCGTTGTTTGAGCCCTCTCCAGCTGATTTCAATCGGAGTCGATGTTTAAAGGCTCAGAGAGTAAGGTACCTTACTTGCAGGTTTAACCTTTGGCCGCAGGAATGTTTGTCTCTCCCAACAACACAACTGTAAGAAGAATCTATCAGAGCGCAAAGCGTGGTGATGGTAACCCAGGCTAACACACTTGTGATATCAGGTCACCCTCAAATGACATCTCACAAGAGTTGCTCTTGGCGAAAGGGGGAATAGTGATGTTACCTAGAACAATACATGGTCGACAATCTTGTCGCACTTGTAAGCCCCATTACCCCTTCCAGCGTTGCGCAAGCCACCAAGGAGCCAATTGGGAAAGGCTTCCACGACTTCTTTTTCCCCGCCCCTTTCTTGCATCATGCAGGCCGCCGAGGCTCTGGTCATCCAGGTGCAACAAGAAAACGGCGAGAGGCCCGAATGAACAAAAGGTGGGGAAGTCCAGTTCTGAGTTGCCGTTCCCGACAACACAACCCCCAATCAGCGCCTTGGTCGTATCTCCCCGCCAAATATACACCCCAATGGAACCCAACCCCGCGGAACCAGCAGTGGTCCTGATGAACCTCCGCCAGGCCCCAGACACGGCAACCTGCCCGATTTTACTCCCCGCACAACTCTACGCAAGCCTCCCCTTGCTGCGGCCACAGAGCATTCGCGTGTTGGACCTCTCCTCCGCGATCCCTACTGACCCCCTATGCGGTACCCTGAGAGTCGTCGATCTTGAGACAAGTCCCCTTTTCACCGCCCTCTCGTACGTATGGGGCCAAAAGTCACCAGTCAATCTACCGTCCACGATATCCTGCAACGATGGCTGTCAGCTTAACATTACACCAAATTGCCACGATGCGCTGATAGCACTCCGCCATCGTCCTGGTAAAGAGGACCTGACAGTCTGGGTGGACGCCATCTGTATCAACCAGCAAGATGATAAGGAGAAGTCAGTGTAACTCCCTCTGATGGGATCGATTTATACCTTTGCGGAGACGGTCTGGGTCTGGTTGGGAGTTGGATCGGATGCAACCGACCAGGCTAGGATTGGCTGCAGCAGGCATCGAGACTGTTTCCCACAGACCCAGGGATGCCATGGCTGAAGGGGCGAAAGCGAATGCCAGGAAGGGCCGCTGAGCGATTCCAATTTGTCTGGGATACTTGGTGGAGAGAATCTTCCAAGTCGCGGGATCGGATATTCCGAACAGGTAAGTGTGCCAAGCCTTTGCTAGGAGAATCTTCTGCTAGTCCATACCGTTGTGTTGAACTACCGGTAACCGAAATATTTGATCAGCTGCAAGGATGCTTCGGATCACCAAGATAAAAAAAAACGCCACCTCCTCGCCTGGAGTTCACCAACGACCGATGTGCTGAAGCTCCTTTTGGAACCGGCTTGGACGGAACGTGTTTAGACATTTCAAGAAATCATCCTCTCCTCGAACCCGGTTATCGTTAGCAGCGCCAAAAAGATCAAGTGGTCTCGGCTTCACATGGCACTTTGCTTCCTCTCGACGGACTTCAACCTTCCATTCACTCAATGGAGAGACACAAAATTCCCCGGGCCTGGGGCCGTTGATGACACAGAAGACCGTCGGCTAGACTTTTCCTCTTGGTGGTAGTTGTTCGTTGCAGCCGGATCTATTGGAATATTCTATGTAATCTATGCCTCTATACAGGCATGGAAACTCCGCCCTTTCTCTTCACCTAGCCCCGATGCCTCGACGTACCTTCTTGGCGTCGTCCAGGCCTTCAGAGAGCGCCAGGCCGGAGAACCTAACGATAGGTCATACGCCCTATACGCTGTATTACGAAGCCTTGGGCGTCATTACCTCGGAAGCCGACTATGCAAAGACACTCGGACAGGTATACCACGACTTATTGGTAGACTTGCTGCGCTTCTGTCCGTCATTAATAGTGTTGCTCGTCGATATCGGCCCAACGCTTTCTGGAGCGCCTTCTTGGGTTCCGGACTGGAGTTCCGCAACGGAACGAACGTGGTTCTCTTCGAAAAAGTACATCTACGGCTTGATCAGCGAACCGAAAACATCCACACCGCCGATGATCCGGCTGTCGGAGTGTAGGACAGAATTGACGCTCCGTGGCGTCTTGAAGGGCAGTGCCACAGATATCTTTGGGCCGTTTCAGTCGACAGCGATTGGCGAAGAGAGTGGAATCATCAATGATAGAACCAACTTGGCGAATCTTGCGTCGGGCTTGAATTCGATCTCACAATGGCTATCCTTGGCGAGGCGGGATACATCGTGTCGTAACGATACGACTCCATCCCGAAGGCAGTCATTGCAGTGTTATGTGGAGGTGCCGACATAAGCTCGGAATTGAGGGCTAACTCTGAGAAGCTTAGCGCTTTCAACCGGTGGTATAGGATAGTGGTTGATTGCAAAAAATCACCGCAGCCACAAAGCTCAGCTCATGCTTTGAAAGAAGGATCATCCCAGCATTGTTAAACGACTCGATGTCGATAGGATACACTGTCGGTTGTGTGAATTAACTAGCAGGCAAGAGAATGCTTTTCTTTTCTCAAGACGGAGAGTTTGAGACGGGTCCGACCAACCTAGCCCGCGGAGACCGAATCATTGTCTTTAATGGCGTGGCTATACCCCTAATTATTCGGAAGAGTTCCAAGGGAGATAACATTGGTTTTGGGGCCGGCATTTGTCCCCGGACTCTGTTTCATGACTGAGGAAGAACATATACGCGAGAATTGGGAGGACATCACTCTTGTCTGATGATGGAGGGGATGCAAAGGCGGAAAGCACTTCTTTTCTGAGGGAATAGGCACTGAAACTGAGTATTTAAGGTAGGTTATGAATGTTGGTAACTGAACTTGTGCTCACAGGGTTATAACTTTTGTTTGATTTCTTTCTTGAGAGAGTTGCGCTCTCCCTCCTCATCACGAAGCTAGTGCGCCCGCTGTGCCGCGGGCGATCACCCATTCCCATAATAATAACGCCGCCTTCTCGGTCATTTATCCTACCTCTTCTTGTTTGGCTGTCTTGTCCAGCTCACCAGTCATGTCAAGGATCAGCGGCATCGTCAGGGACTACAGCCCACCGAAGTAGGTTGTGAAGGTTGGATCACGTTCGGGCGGAAGTACTACGGTAGTGAGCCAACTGAACAGTTCAAGCACTCGTCAAGGCCTCGAACAGGACAATTCTTCAATAGCAGGAGACAAATAATACCTGGTTTTGTCATTGATATTTGTGCCGTCGCCAACGCTAGGCCCTCAGCACCCCCGTCCCGGACGTCCTGGACCCAACCGTGCCTGCTGCTGCGCCGCGGGCTCAACCCCGGCTGAATCCTCCTCCCCTCTAACCAACTTGCACCACTGCGACAAGGCAGACAACCGGCGCCGGGCCTTAGCACCGCCGATCCAAAAACGGCACAGACAACTCCGAAATGTGGCACAGCCTTCGTCGTGACAAATGTTTCCACTTGGAAATTCCTCACATTGGCTGCCAAAGACCGGGAAGGATTGTTTCGTTGCCTATGCGCCGTCACACCCATGCAAATACTGCAAATACCTGCTTCCAACACGTGTGCTTAGGTGGTAATGGATGTTCCATTGCTATTTCACATCAAGCCCCCGGGTGGGACCATGTGGTCTGCAATCCTGCAGCAAACATCCCTTGATCCTCCGGCAGACATCCCCACGCTGCTTTCCGCCGCGGGACAATAGTACCACGCATACCAGACGACCTACCAAAGTCAGAACACAAAGAAGCCGACATCATGGACAGCGGCACCGATGAAAGCGGGAATAGCACACCGAAAGCAAGGAAGTGGGCAACAGGGGACGACTTCATCAAACATCGCAAGCTCATCACAGACTTATACCACAATACCACGCTGCCGAATCTCATGCGCAAGATGGAGCAAGATCATCAATTCTTTGCTACGTGAGTTCCCCTCCCTTAGTCTGCTCGGTAGTCCTGAATGATCCTTGTTCAAGTCGGGGGCCGAACTGACACCCCGCCCCAGAGAGAAGATGTTCAAGACTCGCTTCCGCCGCTGGGGTCTTTGGAAGCACAACAAAGCCGGCAATGTGGCTGAGATCGTGCGGCTCAAGAAGCAGCGAGATGCGGCACACAAATCCTCCGAATTCATCCTCAACGGGCGGCGTGTTGACTTGGAGCGGATCGAGACGTATCTCCGAAGGAGCAGCGGCAAGGTACGACAGTATGTAGAATCAGCGCTGGAATCTGCAGTCGCAGTCGATCCGCAGTCGCCGGCGCCGTCATCACAGGCTGCGGCAGCGAGGATATCCGCAATGGCGCTAATCTGTCGGACGCCTTCCCCTGAGCTGCACGAGACACGCATGCGTCCCCCCGATGAGCTGCGAAGCGAAGAGAATATGTATCACGCCATCCGCAACTACTATGCCGGCGCCTTCAGTTCGCAGCGGTGGGTCTTCGAGGAGGACCTCCCTCCTGGTCCAAGGGATCCCTCACAGATGCTCGCCATCACGCAGACCAAGGAGGGGGTTGATCAAGGCCAGGCAATTTGGCTGCGATTCCGGACGGCGCTCAAGCTTCTGGAACGGCCAGCTATTGTCCCAAATCCGGACACGGGAAAGAAGACAGACTTTAGCGAGGGCGTGAGGCTGATGCGCATCGCCTTCGCCGAGCTGTCGCAGAATATCCTGTCAGGGCGCGAAGCTCCCATGCTGCTGTTCTGGATCTTGAGTATGTGCCCGGAATGCCCGCTCTATATTTGTTCCCGGGTGGCTAACTGGAGTCAGATGTCATGATGCTCTTCCGCGAGTCATCAACGCGCGACTTCCGATACGTCGAGAACCAGCTCCTCAAACACCTGTTCGAGCTAACATCGGCCGCGCCGAGCGGCTCGCGGCACGCCACATCCTTCTTCTGGCAGGCTCTTTGGTCTGGCGGGCAAGGGGTATCATGCGATCGATACCACCTGCAAAGGTGTTGTGCTGTAGCTCTCGAGCAGTTCAGGCGACACATACCCAGTGCACACTCGCAGTCAGTAGAGCTGGTCGTGTTCAGCATCCTGAGTAGCAGCCCTCCAGGTGTCGGAGATCCCTCGTATAAAGAGACTCGGTATCGTGACCTATGGCAACAAGTTTCGGCTACCGACCTCTGCAGTCAAGCCCTTCTCGACGTGCTGTGTTGTTGGGCGGTTCACCGCAGACATTGTGAGTCCTACAAATCGCACCCTTTTGTCCCCAAGCAGTGCCCTAACTGTATCCCACAGATGATCCCGAATCGGCTGAGAGGTTGCTGCTAGACGAGGCGCTCGAGCATCCCACGAGGGCAGCGCTGTTGCCTAAGTTCCCCGGTGGGACCTTCAACGTGCATTCGCTGTTGATGACCATAAATACCGGGCTGAAGAGGTATGACAAAGCGGAGTACTACACCCGCAGGGGTATCGACATTGCCAGGGAAGCAAGGAAGACAACGAACGAAGACGGCGACCTTTTTGAGGGGCTGAACGGACTGGAAGTCATCCTGCGCGCCCAGGGGAGGGTCGCCGATGCCGAGGCGGTCCTGTTGGAACGGAAAGCGCTCGTAAAGGAATCGTTGGAGAAGGTGGGCGAGAAAGAAGACTCGGCTTGAAGCAGCGAAACAATGACCCGAATCGCATCTCGGGTCGTAAAATGCCAGCATGTACACCGCGTCATGTGAGCCCGTGGGATAAAAGTCGAGTCCTCTGACTCTGTTTTGGTGGGTATCAGGATCGCTGCCTCCAACTCCAACGGATATCTAAATAAAGACTTGTCGCCACACTGTCGCGCTCAATAGTGAGCTCCGTGGCCCTTGCGTCCTCTTGCGCGGTCACCGTAGGATGTGTGCCGTCCCCGGCTGTATGGTCCCCAACCGTGCTCATTGTGATGACCATGGCCTCGGTGCGGGAAGTTGGTGCGGCCATTGTTGGGATGGCGCGGCTCCTCCCGTATTGGCTCTTCTACCTCTAGTTCATATTCCTCGTACTCATCGAGGAAGTGCTCTGCCACAAGAGCTTTCTCTTTACGAGCTTCCTCCGCGTCGAAAACATACCGAAGCGTGCTTTCGTTTACCCCGGCCTTCCGTCTCGCAGAGGCACTGCCTGAGAGCGAGTTGGTTGTCGCTGGTGACTTGGCAGAGCCTGGCGTTACAGGATGGGCCTCGGGCGTCTCCCGCGCGCATCTATCACACCACCCATTGTGACGCTGATATCGCTCCTCGGACATCCTCTTGTTGATTTCGATCTTAACGTCCATCAATTTACCGAGGTCGAACCTGGGGCCGATCTTTGTCGACTTTGGGAATTGCGTGTAGAGATCGAGCAGGTCCATCATCGTCTCGTATGTACACGCCCTGTCCGTGCTGAATGACGAAGGGTCAAGCTCTTTGACCCTGTCAAGGTCTTGGTCGAGGATAAGCGCCGTCAGCTCGAGAATGGCCAAGACCAGAGCGGAGCTCGACTGTTTGAGGGGGGCAAACGTCTTGTTCAGGTCGATAGACATGTCGTATGCTGTTCGCAAGAATATTTTCCCTCTTTCATGGGTGTCGCTGTTGCCGGCCGAAAACATTTTTCGGACCGTTTTGACAAGGATTTTCTGCGGGTATTGGGCACGAAAGTCGAAGCCGATGGTCTCGAGAATGTGCCGTTCCAAGCCGACGGTGACGCTCGACGGGAACTCGAAAGCCTGGGACAGGAATGTTAGCGGGGGCGCGAAAAAGTGTGGGACCGTGACAAACCTTGTCGTCGGGCGTCTTGTGGTCGTTTGGGTGCCTCAGATTGTGTGCCGCGCACAGGATCTCCCTGGACTTCTTGATGGTATCCTCCGTCTTGCACGCAACAAACAAGCTCGCTAGCGCCACGTCGCTGAAGTCATATTCCGAGCTGGGGTAGCGAAAACGAAATTTGTGGTAGTATACGGCCGCTGTGTCGAACGTCCGCACCGGGCTGGCAACAGTCAGTCGGAGTTCCCAAAGCATGTGCTTGCGCAGGGAGGGGGCCACCTACAGCTGCAGGCTCTCCCGAACATTGTCAATCAGCTGGATGCCTTTCAGGCGGTAATTGTCCTCGCGCGCCTCGTCGTAGCTTATGCTCTTGAGCATGTGGCGGATGGCCTGCTCCGAGACGTACAGCGTCGGGGTGGACGAGAGGCCAGAGGGGGGCCCGATCGGGTGCTCGTCGGTGGCCGGCTCATTGTTGGCCGGACCTGGCGGCCTGGCCGGCTGCGGGGCCATCTCGTGGGCAGCAGGGATTGGAGGCTGCGATTGCGGTCATCAAGGGAGGCGTCAGGTCGGGGGTGTGGAGAGGGCTGTCGGTGTCGCAACGCGAAGTTGCCGATGCGCAGAGGGCTGATGTTCGGATGGACGCCCGGCCCGGCTCGGCTCAACTCAGCTTAGCTCGGCAAACGCGTTCGAAAATGGTTCGGCAGGTATAGCGGCGCCGGTGTGATACAGCGGGATTGCCAGAAGGCGAGACAAGCTGCGGAATTCGGCGAGAAAGTTGTTGAGGTTAAGCTCCATCGCAATCCCCGCGCGTCGACAATTTTGGGTCGCGAGCCACCCGTGCATCTACGATAAGATAAGGAGGGTGGGTCCTCATCGGTGCCTTGGCATCTGACCTCACCAGGCACCTTTCTGGTCTTTCGAACCGAGCCTCAAGCCACAGAAGACCAACAAAAGCGATTGGCAGCGCTGACTTTGGGATTGACCAGCTTCTGCCTATGATGTGCATTGCGCTTTTGCATCAATCCTGTTGTACCAACCAGCGTTGAAATTCCCATCGAGACTTCGGCGCGCTCAATTGGCCCAATCGAGTGACCACGGTCGCCAAACGCCCGTGGACGAAGCTGTGGGCCCAGCTCCAAAGTGGCCTCAACACGGCATCCAACGGGAAAACTTCCAGAATCTCAACGGCAGCGCGGACAGTCGGACCGCCACACCTTGGTTGGCAATGCCGCCAGCAGCATTTTACCCGACGGACATGGACCTGGTGCCCGGGTGTACCACGCGAGACGAGATCGGCTATCCACAATGAATGTTGCACTCATACGACGTCCGGTATTGCCATTTCACTGGCGCGCTAATTCTTCATGCCAGGGCCGGCTTCACATGCTCGACATCATGCCCGTAATTTGGACATAAATCTCTACCAGGACCTCCAATTTTGGGACTGCAAAGCTGCGACTGCCCCTCGATTCATTCCGCTTCTTCCCTCATTTCGTCAATCGTTAACCCCGTGTGCAAAAGGTAAGATGGCGATTATTTCCCTTCGTGCGTTGGCGTTGGCTCTTAGCTTGGCCTCAGTGCACGCGGCGCCGACTGCACAAAATGGTCTCACTTCGATTTGTAACTTTGGAGAGAACCCCACCAATCTCGTACTTCAACTCTATGAGCCCCCTACGGTAGCGGCGAAGCCAGCCATCATTCTTGCGGTACGATGACTTCCCACTCATCTGGCGACGTTGGAACTGACAAGACCAGCTTCACTTCTGCGGCGGCACAGGGCCTATGTACGCCGAATATACGAAATACCAACCATTTGCCGATGCCAAGGGGTTCGTCGTGTTGTACCCCAGCTCGCCGAAAGACAACAACTGCTGGGACGTAGCAACGACCAAGACCTTGACGCACGAGAGCGGCGGCGACAGCAATGGCCTGGCCAACATGGTCAAGTGGGCCATTACCAAATACGACGCTGATCCGACCAAGGTGTTCGTCACGGGCAGTTCCTCCGGATGCATGATGACCAACGTCATGGCCGCGACTTATCCCGAGCTTTTCGCTGCCGCATCGTGCTACTCCGGTGCGGCTGCCGGTTGTTTGGCTGGCTCACCGGGCTCTAGCCCCCAGTCTGCCGACCCGTTCTGCGCAAGCGGCCTGAATACCAAGACGGGGGCCGAATGGGCTTCCCAGGTCCGGTCCATGTACCCAGGATACAAGGGGACCTATCCCCGCTTCCAGACATGGCACGGTGAGGCAGACAACTTTGTCAACTACCCCAATCTCTCGGAGCAACTGAAGGAATGGTCAACTGTTCTGGGGGAGCCCTTTACGAGCAATCATACCGACACTCCGGATGCTGGTTACACGAAAATTGTATATGGTGATGGGACGAAGCTGGTTGGTTACTCGGCCAGGGGCGTCGGTCACATGGTTCCGGTACACGAGGAGGCGGACTTGAAATGGTTCGGACTGTAAGATTAGGAATGGACGACAGGTTCACCTTACGTGCTGAGCTGTATGTCGCGCGGACTTTGAAAATCTGCCCGAGCGGAGGTTGCGAGTCAGATATCACCTTCAGGGGACTGAAAATGCCTCCATAATGATCTTTACCTACTTTCTTGCAATCACCTTTTATCGTTTCCGTCTTATTCGCTACGAGGATGAGACGAAAGTGGCGGAACGCAAGCTGTATTGCTGTCCAATTGTCTACAAACGGGCTAATTCCAACAGCAGCGGCTAATACAGTGCTTGCAGCAAGCCCATTGTGACCCTACAGGTCTCAACCAGAGCGCATTTACAATGCACCTAAAGTCCAGTAATTCAGCGAGTTGAGTCTCTCGATTCAGTACGTTAGGTATGGGACGATGTTCGCTTAGAAGTTTGACGTCAAGGCTGAACAACACTATCTGGAGATTCAATGTTGTCAACCCGACTCGCCTCAACAATATCCGCCCAGGACTCAGAGTCCTCAGGGGTGGCACTAACTCAGTGTGGAACGTTTCACTGAGGGTACGGAGCTCATGGGAGCAGCGGAAGTGCAGTTGCAAAGTGGCTTGATTAGGTAGAAAGGGTGGGAGCGAAGCTCCCAGACTAAATACAAAAGAGAGCTCCCTGTGTGTAAGGAGAGCACATGACGAGAGGCTCCTGCGCTCCAGCCTAGCCTGGAGCGGTAAGGCGCCTGCGCGCCTGAGCGCCAAGAACTGCCGCTGCAGTTCGACACTCAGGCTCGAACCTGCCAATCCACAACACAGGCCCCATTT
>Ga0247780_1000240_pt1 | contig 55177 bp, 70 predicted proteins | sample UWRJL079202R5_FD_179927 | JGI IMG/M metagenome (GOLD analysis project Ga0247780, IMG submission 179927) | Plant litter microbial communities from Arlington Agricultural Research Station in Wisconsin, United States - UWRJ-L079-202R-5 | ecosystem: Environmental > Terrestrial > Plant litter >...
ATGTGGTTTTGCGATGTGAGGGGCTGTGAGCTGACTGTTTTCTCTGCTCTAGAAAGCGTTCAGCGGGTACATGACCGGGCAGCAGGTAGCGATGTAGGCCCAGCTCAGTCCTGGTTCTGGCTCTGGTTTCAGCCATAAAATTGGATTTGCTTTTCTTGGGGCAGGCGTTCGTTTCTTTTGGATAGCAGGCAGGCACTCCAGTTGGTTCGAGGTTCTTGGATAATACTCACAGGCAAGAGCCCCAAAAGGATGGACACAGGACATGTATAACTGCCAGGGCTCGTTCTTAGTCACTCTCAAAATTGAACTTAGCGCTCAACCCCCGTCCACAGCTGCGATCTGATGTTTCGCGATCCCATCGACGCCCCCGTCACCACCCTCGTCACTCGGGGATAACCCCGTCAATAGGATCGTGCAAAACTATCAGATCGCAGTGTAGCTGCCCTTGCTTGCAATCTCGCGATCTTTCCGTGGAAATCCCGTTATTATCTCGCCTTGTTTCGTAGGAAACTGCCAAAAGACGAACGGCAATCCCCAGCCACTCCGATCTAAACGAGGTGTTAGCGTGATTTAACAGGATTTAGCGGGACCGGCAAGAACCTTTCTTGACGGCAGGTAGGTGCCTTCTGTAACCTCTAACAGGGTATTACGGGGTTTTACCACTCCATCTGCCCATGATATGTCGGAAACAGTGTCTTGAGCCCCGCTCACAAGCCCCTTCTCCGACCAAAGGTTCCTTGTAAGCATAACCCTACATGGTGTTCCTGACTGGTAGGTATGGGCCCGCGCATGAGATCAAAGCAGTGGTCTCTAAAACGACTTGGATGAGATTGGATGGCCTCCTGTTATACAGAGGGTACAGACCTTCCTCGACAAGTACGATTTCGGCCTCCGCACCCATATGGGGCATAACCTCCCGACACCTTTCGCTGGGTTTGAGCTTTTAAGCGCAAGCCAAAGGTCATATGTTCCTGTGTGCGGACATGCAACACGGACGCTGAGCGCGATCGTATATATACCGACTTCAACGACCCAGACTCTAAGGTTAATGTGTTAATCTTAAACATGGCCATCACTGCGGCAGGTCTGAATCTGCACAAGGCCTGCCATCGTGGGATCATCCTCATGGAAGGCAGGAACCGTCCGTTGACGTTCCAAGCCTGGGGCCGCCTTTAGAGAATCGGCCAGATCTTTCCTGTCAATTTCCGGATGCTTCGAGTGCGCTGCACATACTACGACGTCCTCGAGGACAAGGCCAACCGAAAGTATGTCGAACAATTGCGCAACGAATGCGTCATGCCCCGATATTTCAGGTACTGGCTATTACAGCGGATGTTTGCGATGGAGATCATCTCTCTCCTCTTCGACAGCCAGAACATACTCAAGCCAACATGTCTCCAAACATGAGAGATAACGTACCCGCCACCACCAGGCCTTCTCCTCTGCGCGAGGTGCGTTGTTGAAATCCACGCAGCTTTATGCTGGAACAGTGAGGCCCGGCTTGTCACAGTACAGGCCTTGACTGCATTGTGAAAGACCTTGATTGTATTGGAATAGGCATGTCGTATAATGCAGATAGGCCTTTTCATAACGCAGGCAGGCGTCCTCGGAATAGGAGATAGCCTGTTCAAAATGAAGGCAGGCCTCTTCACGATGCAAACAGGCCTTTTCATGATACAAGTAGGTCTTTTCAGAACGTGAGATGGCCTTTTTAAAACGCAGGTAGGCGTTCTCAGAATGCAAGCAGGTCTCTTCAGAATACAAACAGGTCTTCTCAAAATGCCGGCAGGTCTTTTCATAATATAAGTAGGTCTTTTCAGAACGCAGGCAGGCCTGTTCATAACGTGAGATGGCCTTGTCAGAATGCAAGCAGGCGTTCTCAGAACGCAAGAGGGCCTATCACAACAAAACCAATGGCCTGCCTTGAGAGTAACAAGGCATCTTCTGAACTAGCAGAGGGGCCCCTTCTTCTAGCCAAAGCCTTCGTAGACAAAGCCGCCAGCCACACAGCAAGAGAGAACGGCATAGCCATCACGACACATTCACCACACACCACACACCAATCACAATAGACTTCAAGATCTCCTCATCAACACACTCTATTAATCAGGGTAGTAACCCTACCGAAGCGGCTATATTTAGACCACCAGCATGGAAATCTATCTTCGCCAGCCGCGTCTCCATTATCTAGACTTTATTGTCTTTGCTATGGGTATCTCTTTCCCCCATCCCCAACGCCATCCCGAGAAACAAAAACCGTCTATGATGCCGTAGAAACACCCTCCCCATGCAAATAAAAATGAAACCTTGAAACGTCGCCTCCTTCGTTTGGTTCTGGAGAAGTTGAGTCTCAGGTAAATATGGTTGGGTGGCTGAATTAGGGGGGAGAGGTGGTAGTGAAGAAGCTCACGGTCTGAGGGAGAAGTCGTGATTAGGTGAGCTTGAGGCCGAAGTTGAGAGTGAGTCGAACTTGGTGTTAAGTATATATCGAGAGCCGAGGGTTAGGAGGCCAGAGGGCGAATAAAGAGGGGTATAATAGGGGCCAGGGGCCGGATATAGGTCGGAAGGGGTCTAATCGTGCTGTGTGACCTCAGCCTCGATGCCCGGTATAATAAGAGAGGAGATGCTGGCAGAGAGGCGAGGTTATATCGTGCTTCTTTGCGTTGGGCATCGGTTAAGTCGTGATAATAAGGAGGGCGGAATACGTCTCGGGGTTGTGATAGGGAGTAGCTAGTCGAATGACTGCCACTTGGGAGCGATCAAATCCTTCAAATGGTAGATCCGCATCCCGTGAGCCTTTGCAGCCCTGGTTGCTTGGTCCCAGTCAACACCAGTCAGGCGGTCCTGAAATATGGCCTTGAGCTGGCTGAACTCCAGGAGGGGGCGAATTATCGATGTCATCGCCGCGCTGGAGTACGGGCCCGGGTAGATGGAGATGGTGTCGACGTTGGGAAAGCATCTCAGCCATTCGATAAAGGGGCCGCCTTCAAACGCTGTGGAGTTGGCGTGAGGCGCCCAGTTAAAATCGTAGAGCCCAAGGGTGCGAACGCTGTTGGAGATCGTGAAGGTATAGTCGCGAAGGGGGATGATTGGCCCATTCACGTTGGGATTGAGGTTAATGTGTGGGCTATATACGCTGTGTCCCATCGAGAGCTCAAGGACCTCTAGCGCACCGTTGGCAACTGCCGGCGCGAGTATATGCTGGAGCAGCTCCGGCGAGAGGGCGGAGTGGCAGCGAAACACCCTCAGGTAGGTGAAGTTGAGCATGTCCAAGTCAAACTCGGCATCGAATATGCTCGTCGAACCATCATTGGCCCCGGTGGCGAAGAGGGACGCGCAGTATGCTGTCAGCCCCGGAATCAAGATCTCGATTGACTCCAGGTAGATGCAGGCGGCGAGGAAAGGGACAAAGAGCCGGGGGGTAAGCCTGGTGTGCGGACCCAAGACGATCGAGCGGAGACTCTTCCATCCCTCGTGAGATGGGGCGGCATGGAGTGGTGCGAGCTCGATGCCGTCGATGTACAGGTGCTGTAGCTGGGGGCAGGAAGCCAAGACCTGGTTCTGATACATATTAGCTCAAGAACCAATCAGCTCAGAGGGCCTATGACTTACCATACTGACTCCGCCGCGCGAAGTTTTGGATCCGATAAGCCGCAGCTTACGGAGTTGGCCAAAGTAACCGAGGTTACAGAAATTGTGCCAGTCAGGAAGGATCTGGTCGGTGATGTCCAGTACCTGGAGAGACTCGCGGTTCCAGGCGATCAGCTCCTTGACGAGGACCAAGCTCATGCCGAACACGCGGATATGCGTGAGCTTGTTTTTCGGCAGGTCTTTCAACATTCCGTAGGCGTAAATCTGCGGAAGTGGCGGCCTCGACGTGCTAAAGCGAAGACGCTGCACGCGTGGCAGAGCCAAAATGGCCCGGACCTTGCTGGTGGCAAGGACAAAGTCCCGGACCTCGGTGACCCCGAAGGTCTTGATGTTGCGGTGCTTCTTCAAGAACTCAACGAAGTGTGCCTGGCCCGGGTTGCCAGGATGTCCGAGCAAAAGCTCATCCCAAAGTACGGTGTCTTGGTTCAACACCTGCGCCCAGCGTTTGCTGACGCGAACAGAACGGCTGATATTTGCTATGTCAGACTTCGGCATGATGGGAAGATTGAGTAAACACTTACAGGAGGGAGTTGTGGTCCAGATACGAGAAAATCTGGGTGAGAGTCTCCCTAGGGAGCTCCTGCACTGGGTCTCGCTTTGACTCAACCATACCCATAGCATGTGCCATCTTGTTCAATATGCACTGAGAATACCAGGTCAGTATAAATCATCGCCCATCAGCCTCTCATGCTTGACTTACATGATATTGGGTCTTGCGGCGGTCTCGGCGCTTCCCCACGCTGTACAAGCCTCGCCGGGCAAGCGGCTTGAGGAGAATGCCGAGCGACTGGTTGGGGGCCAGGCCGGCATCCCTGGCAACCGCCGCTCGGTCTTGCGCCAGAGTCGGATCCTGCGGCACGGCCGGATCCGAGGCCGGGTTCTTCGCAAGGCGCCGGAGAATCTTCAGCGCTCGACAGAACCCCTACGAGACGGTCAGCTGAAGTTCTCGCAGAATTGACAACGGCCACTGTTTTTCTTCTCGGGGACTTACCATTGGCGAGGCCAAGTCCAGTCGGACTAGCCCCAAAGCAACCGACAGGGCGGCACCAACTCGCCCGGCCTGATCCAGGCACTCAACCAACTCATCGATGGCCCGGGCATGGAGGCCCCGGGTGCACGAGGGCCAAACCAACCCACACAGGCAGGGGCTGCAGACCAACGTCTCAAGGGCTTCCGCATCAGTGCTCTGCACAGCCCTGAAGAACTGCGTGATGTTGCAGGACCGCTTGTTCAGGTGCAGATCCCGGGTTCCGCAGCCACAGGCAAGGACGGCGCTTTGGATCGACTCCACGGCTCGAGAGAAGCGGTTGCTGGCGATGTGCGAGCGGGCTTCGTTGAGCTTGACGCTCATTGCGGCCTCTATCGCCCGGTCCTGGGATGTGGTGCTGGACATCGTCAAGGCTCGACTGACACGATCGAGAGAGACGCTCAGGGGTTTTCGTCAACAAATAGGGCAGATAGAGCGCCTATGACGGTAAGGCAGGCCTGGAAGATGATGTTATTAGGAGCACGGCGAAAAGCGGGTGGCGAGGGCTTAGAAGTTGGCGTTGTTAGGCGGAAGGGTGTGGGAGTTGGGCAAAGGAGGGATGTTATATAGTTTGTGAAAACAAGCAATGACCCCGGAACGGATTCAGGGGTTCAGGTGACAACAATAGTGACTCACAGGATGGGACGGAGGTGTAGATGAGACGATAATAGGGACAGCTGTGAGATACTGTTATCAGGTGGTGGTATTAACAAACAGAGACTTCAGACCGAAATGCGGTGAGGACTTGAAAGTTCAGACCGAATGCATACTGAGTGGCCATCAAAGATTTTAATGGTCTCTGCACAGAGTCGGGCAAGAGTAGAAGTTTAATGGGTGAAGGGGACAATTGGCGAATGCGGTTTTATAAGGAGTGAAGGAGCGAGGTTATAAGCATGAAGGTAGGAAAGGCAAAAGTGTGAGAAAATGTGTGAATCCAGTGGTTCATATAATGAGGAATAAACTGCAGCTTACAAGACAGATCGAAACGGTCAGACAGGCCTGTTAGACAAGCGGAAGGAGGATCTGGAGATGATGTCATTTAGGTGAGCAAACGGCGACCTCTGCAAAGTCCAAACGGCAAACGAGCAACAAATCACATACAAGAAGAGACTGAAATACGGTAAGATAGTGAGAGGGGTCACCTGGAATGCTGATCGGGAACCTGGGAGACGGTTCTGCTTGGTGGGAGAACAAAGCCGTTTGGCGACTAGAAAAGGAAAAACATATTAGTACGTGTGCAGTCGCAACAGCCAAAGAGAAATCCAGCGCATGGTGTTCCAAATGGACAGTGACTTACAAGGTGGACGGTTGCCTGGTAGGTGAATGGAAAAGGGAGTGAACGTTGCACTGCTCCTGCAAAGTAGAATAGTGAGAGGAAGTTTGGCGGAAGCTTTTTGAGGAGGAAAAAAGTTTGGCGACGAGGAAGAAAGGTGAAGAGGCTTGATAAGGCAACAGCCCGGTGAAGAATTCAGGGGTTGGGTGCTTAACAAAAAAACAAACAATCTCCCATTGAATTGGACGAAGGCATTGAACGTGCAAGAACAAACGGGCGAGAGCGTGTTTGAACGAGCACAGCTTACTTGATGGGACGAAAACTTAGGTCAAGATGTAGAAAAAAGACGAGGTCTGGTGGCCTGGGGGAAAAGTTAGCCCAAGGCTCAAACCCAAAAGTCTGAGGCAAATTCCAGAGTCGGGTGACAGACAGACTGTAAATCGCAAGAGGACTGAAAACTTGCAGGAAGGTGAAGTTGGTGTTTTAAGGTGGAAAAGCGAAGCAAGTCAGTTGTCTGCTGGCAGGAAGAGTTGGAAAGGACCGGGCACGCAATATCCCCAGAGATTTATTAACGAGCCATCAGTCATCAGAGTCCTGCCAGCCGTCGCGTTTACAGAGAAGCCCTAGTGACATCGACGCTGAGTGCAACTCGGCCGCTGAGAACCGCGCCCATGACGAAGGCGAGTTCTCACCACCGCGAGGAAGCAAAGGGGGAAACTCTTACAAGACGATGCACCCCTGGATGGCGAGGGAAGTGCTTGAAGATCTTTTGGCGAGGTGAAAGAGTGAGTAGATATATCTGATGATTTGGAGGCGGGGAAGGTAGGGCAAGATACCCAGACCAGCGTGGTGGAAATCGGAAGGGGCAAGAAGGCTTCTCCAGCCAAGTGAAACTTATATAGAGATGTGGGAAATCACGCTAAACGTCAACGGGCGAAAGATTTTGGTGATTTGAGAAACACGAGGTGTGACGGAGCCAACTCTAGGAAACGAAGCCCAGAGCACGGCACTCAAACACGCAATTCCTTCTAGGGCGGAATGACAACCGGGCGGAACTCATACGACCCATGAGAAATAAGGCATATGGATGACCTTGCAATCCACCGACCTCCAGTTCTGAAATACTCTCGGAAGTGGAGGATCAAAGCCCAGTGATTCGAGGCAGCAGTCAGGGGAGCAGAGCAACAAGGAAGCAAGTGGAGAGTCAAAACCACAGACAACGACAGAGAAAGTGGGAAATCACTGCTTTCCGTTGCAACGGTCAAACTCGCCTAGGGATACTTCTTCCCAGGTCTGAATATCCTTGGGTTTCACTCTAGATGGAGTGCTTTCGATGTGCTGAAAGGCATTTCTTGCGGGGATTACCGGGATAAGTCATCTGTCTGCACCGTTGGCGCGAGAAGAAAAGGGGGATGTTTCTTATTCTGTGAGCAACCAACTAAAAGTTGATCAATGACCAAACAATGATATTCTAGGATGTGGTCGCCAAGAACGTAGACATGGTGTTCTCTTTCCGTCCTCTGGCAGCAGGTGATAGAAGATCGAAGGTTGCAGGTGGTGGTTACAATGTGCCAAATAGAGAAAAAAACTCGGTAGGAAGCAATTTCAATGGTGAGACAGAATATGAGAAAAAACACCAACCTGGTTTGTATCAGAGTATTTTCTTGGGGTTCAAAGCTATAGAGCTGGGGCGGGCTGAGCAGGCGAAGCAGCGAGAGAGACGGTCTCCCTTCTATGCAGTTGGTTACTGAAGAAGAGCAACAGTGAAAAGTGAGAGTGACATAAAAGGGCTGGAATTCGCCAAACTAGAGTTAGGTTCTCAAAAAGAAGGAGCCAAAGGAAGGCCTCGAGAAAAAATGGCACTGAGGGCCCAAATCTCATGCTGGAGAATCAGTCCACAGTTGGCGTATTGGTGCAGCCGTCCTTTCCTCGTCTTCCATTGCGGGGAGACGCGTTGAACCGCGTTGAGGGGTAACGATAAGGGGTAAACCTCGGCTATCCGATAAGCAGACTAGGATCCGTGCGCAGCACCCTGACAGGGGTTGGCTGACGTCACTGCAGCACCAGTGCAATGGTTCAAACGGCCCGCGGCCGCTGTGCTTCACAGCAGCACGCGTCCACGCATCCACACACCTCAACCACACCAACGGGACTTGTATCGATACCTACCTACTTGGGGTGCACAAGCACACATGTGGCTTGATTTCTGTGCCGTATTTTGCCTTCACCATAGATCGCGCCTTTCAGCGCAACCGCAGCAGGGCTCGATCCTCGCACGGACAACGACAAGAGCAGCGACCAAAACAGCCTGAGCTACGTATGGAAATCCATGTCGTCGGGGCGACCTCACCTTGCTGCCCTCAGCCCTGAGCCTACCCAAACTATGTTAGCTACCGCGCCACAGGTTGGATAGGAGCTCCCTGCCAACTCCCCCGCCCTTGGACTGCCCATACCACAACACTATCGCGAACCCCGGATAGGTGGGGAGACACTAAAATGACAAATCTAGCCGGCCAGAGTCTTTTGCGCGAAGCATTTCGGAGTCGTGCATAGTGGTCACCGTTTCGCGACCAGGAGGTTTGATAAGACAGCCACCCACCAACAGGACCTCACTCCGAGACCAGGACCCCAGGCTCGCATTTTCCACCAGCCACACCTCCCGGCTTCCTACATGGGATGCTTAGAAATAACGGAAGTACCTTGCAGCAGCAGTGACAGGACCTAACGCTGCAGATGTATTTCGACGTACAGCACTTGTCCAGACCAACACCATCTCGCTCTTTTACCATCGCAAATCTGACAGACAACGCATATTCCCATATCAGCCACCTGACCGCTGGCGACCTCTCGGGGGGCCCATACGTATGGCGCCTAGCACAATGCAGGCCCTATAACACCGGGTTTAAGCCTAGGTGGTACGAATACTTGGGTTGGGCCAAGGCTTCGACGTCGTTCCTCACATCATCTCAGCATCGATACCTAGGTCCCCACCCACACCCACTGACATATGCGCCTGTCGTTTTTATCTCACATCTCAAATCTCACTCGCAGTCTCGCACCTACAATAGATTTTAGAATCGGAGCTAAGCTAGACCGAGCGACAGCCCCAAACGGCCCCGCCCTCCCCGCGGCGACGGTTAGGTACCGTCTCACACGCACGTGTCTGTGTCCTCGCAAAGTTCCTCCCCCAACTGCCAGTCCGGGCGCGCTGTCAAACGGCAGTTGGGGCGGGGAAAGTTGCGATTCGCTTTTCTAGCCAGTCCACAAAAGAATACTTTCCAGCGTCAAGAAGCAGACAACGCCACGTCCGGCAGAGCAGGGCTAAGCCGCGCAACAGCCCACACTACACCATCGCACCTCATGCGCGCCCGGCGATCGATGATGCGCATCTGCGTCGACGGTCCCCTCCGTGGTTGGACTGATTGCTGCCCGCGCGTACTTGACCGACAGAACACGCAACACGCACACCCCCCTTCCCGCTCAACTACCGGCCCGGCACACGCGCGCAGCTCTCTTTCCATCCCATTCCATGTCGCCGGAAAGCCAATGCACCGGCACGCAATAAGGGGTGAGCCTCCAAGTGGTAGGGGCGGGAGCCTCGGGAATGGGATGAGAATGCAGGCAAGACACCCCGTTGAACCTGACCGCTCACTTTTTCTTGCCTCTGTTGGTCCCGCTGTTTTGTCATCTTTTTTCGACACTGCATGCGATGTCTCCCACGTCTGCATCGCGGTTGAGGTCGTCCTCGCCAGGCAGCCAGATATTCGGTGATCCCCCGCTACCACCCCTGTGCATCCGATGCTTCCGCTCCGCTCTGTCTGCCTTGGCGCCCCCGAAGCAGCAGTGATTATGAAATGTTGCTTCGTACGCATTCAACGTCACCGAAACAGCTCCACGTGCACGTGGCCTCGCAGATACGCAGCTATTCGTAGAATACGGACCGAAAAACGGTTTGTTATTGATGGGGCAGCTGTAAAGAAGGACAGCCAAAAGATGACGAACGAGGCAACAGAACTCCAGTAGTTCGGGATATTTTTGGACCCCACCCTTTTTTTCAATGGTGAACATTAGACGCTCTGCACGGAAACAAGTCTCCCTCCGTCAACAAAAACTACACCGAACTAAGAAAGTAGTACCCCTGACAGCATGCAGCGATAGTCATTCCACTATCCGCCAGAATGAACTGAGACAAGACACTCCAAAATCCGTTGGTGGAATTCCCAGCCCTTGAACGAAGACCCTGGAAGAGTTAGCACTCCCTCCACTGCGCAGCGGCCTCCCGCGCCGAAAACCCTCAGGTCCACAGCGGGCAAAGGCCCAAAAAACCCAACCCGGACTGTCGGTGGTCCACCCCCTGTCCCCTGAGGCGCCACAGCAAGCGCAAGCAAGCAACCCTTGAACAACCACAGTCTCGTTATTTTTAGCCCGCCTTACCGCGGGCCCCACCGCCCGGAACCGCCCTGATTGGCCCCTCTAACGGGCTCCTCCCCCCAGCCAAGGTGCTGACATGCAAGGCTGCGAGGCTTTGGCCCCCATTTTTAACTTTTTTGTCCCTGTTCTCTCCCCTCGCCTAATCCGCAGCGCCTCTCTGCGCTTGCACGCACCAATCGGCTCTCGCTTACGTTTTTTGCACGATTACAGGGCAGCAGAACAGCACAGCAGAGAGGTGTTCGTTCCTCTTCGGGTCAAAGGCATTGCCCAAGCGGTACCTAACGCGGCCCGTACATGCCTCCCATGGCCATGGCTATTCGAGATGGGGCGCCGCTGGCGGGGCTGCTACTGGCCTGCGTAACCGGCTAGCCGCAGGGGTGGGACAACCCATTGGATGGAACAAGGAGTGCAGTAGCGAAAAAGAACCTCACACCTACATGCCTCGGGCTCCCGCAGCCTAATTCGTAACGTCCACCCATCTCAACTCAAGCTAACACCAGATTCGGTGTCAACTTTCGAGAACCTCATTCGCACCAATTGGAAAGCCAGTTAGGCATGAATGATATTTTGGATTCCTTGTCATCTTCAAATCGTGACTTGTTCCTATTTGCGCTATCCTAGGCAAGCAATGCCTCCTCTCTTCTTCTTGAAACATGACTCTGCCTTGGTGGGCAGTTCCCTCCTCTCTAATCTAAGTACCAATAAGGTATGGTTTCCTCCTCCTCGTTCGATCCCTTCCCGGTAAGTAAGCCACCACCCCTTGGGACCCCGCCAGGAGGACGGAAAGCATCGTCCAGCCCGGACCGGCATCGAGATGGAGGAATTATAAGTGAATAGTTGGTCCCGACTTGTTGGACAGTGACTGGAACTGGTCTAGTCCCCTGAACACATGACTGTGTGACCTGCAGGGGCAAGCCACCCGGCAGCTTGGGTGCTGCATTCCATTCCGCCTTTCCTCCTCCCAATAATCGTGAACCTCGTCAAGGCTGTGTGCCATGACATCACCGCGATCAACGCATGATAAATGCCAAGGCAGTCGTGGAAACATGCGCATCAGTACTTCAAGTAGACCACAATGATGATGATGAGGGGAAAAAAAGGAACGAACATTTGAGAGAACAGATTAGCCTCGGCGAAGACAGCCGATGAAAAAATGACAGAATAACAAGTGTAGCCAGACCATGAATTGAAACAAAGGGGGTCCACTAGGCTGGCTGTTGTAACCAAGCCCGCATGTAACCACCCTTCCCAGTTGCCTGGATTCCGTGTTCCCCAAGAAAAACAAACGCCTGGTATCGTGACCTATATGCATGATTCGTCCCCGAGTCCCAATGATGTCCCCAAAGAAAAAACAGCGTGTGCCAGAAACAGATACACAACAAAGTTGCGGTAGGCGTGAAATCCCCCCCAAAAACCGGGGGGAGGGGGGTGTTGTACAAATGCGTTCCATGCCCAGTCCCAATGCAATTCCCATAACGCTATGCTTCCATTGAAGGCCCCAAAAGAGAAACACAAATCGGCCAAAGAAACCAATCCCCTGACACGGTTGGGGATGAGAGAAATGATGCCGAAAGCAAGACTCCTTGCGGCGGCCTGCCATCGCAAAACGCCAAATGCGAAGATAGTGGTCTCAAGACCCGTTCAGCTCCCCAGGACAGAAGCTGTTGCAGCTCTGTAGCGCAATTGGCGGCCCCGTCCCTCTTGTGGGGGCCCTTTCGTCCAATCTCGTCGTCTTCGATGATAGATCTGCTTGTTCGGTTGCGGAGTGGCATTCGTCGACAATAAATCCGGGCCAGTTGGATCAGACAGGGAGAGTCGAACCCACAGTCACCGGATATCTGGAGGCGCTGACGAGGAGATCAGGCGGTCGTGGCCCACGAAGAGGAAGGAAAGCTGTGAGGGGGCTTGGGAGAGGGAGGAGGACCTCGCTCGGAAGGAGTAGAGATAGCCGATCCACCCGCCAAACTCAAAACGTGTCAGTGGCGGCGAATGCTGAGAACAGCAGCCCTTCTTCGAAGACGACAGCACGTTTCACCGGTAGTGGCCGCGTGAGCTTTTTTGGGATCGGCTGGATTGGTACCCCGAGTCGGAGTACTGAACTTGCGAATAGTCGGCCGCGCCGTAGCTGTAGCTTGACCCGCGCTGAGAGTGTTCGCCGCAGGCTATTCCCACTAATATCGTTCTCCTCTGGATGGCGTGCCCTGACCGCCCGTACGCCGCGCACCTGTCGACGGCGTGTTGGTAGTAGAGACATCTGCACGCCGAGTACAGTTCTACCAGTTGATAGCACATCTTGCCGAGTGACTCGAGACTAAGCTCAGGTTCAGGCCAATGGCCTTGGTATTGGTTGTGGCGGTATGGTTGTTGATGGCCTCCTGACAAGGGTTGAGACAGGGAGTAGACAGGGTAGTGGTGGTGGTTGTTGGTGGTGGTAATGGATGATGACTGTTGGCCGGGATGGGGAGTGCGAGGATGTATATACTTCACGCTCGGGCTTGATGTGAGTTGAGAAGTTGGTGACGAGAGTTTCTGAAAGTGCAGAATCGGCACAAGAGAGACGAACGAATAAATATGTGCAATGCAAAGGGCGTTCGGATAGTAGCTCGAGGGCGTGAGCGAGCAAGTATAGGCAAGCCTAAGGAAACACTCGAGAACAGAAAGCGAGCAGAGGAAACAACGAGAGGAATGTGAGTAATTAGGCACGACACCGGTCATGCGCTGAAAAGACGATATCGACTCATACACTCTTTCGACCAAAGGAGAGGACATCGTGCCTTAATAGGGCTTGGAGCCTGGCGAACGTTTTGTCGTCCGTCGGCGCAGGACTGGCTAGCAGCCATTGAGGCGTGGAGGCAGCAGCGGACGCCAGGGAACGTTCTCACACTGAGTGACCTCGAGTGACTAAGGCGCTCCATCTGGGTACAGGCGAATGCAGACTAATGCATCTGTCTGCATCTGCGAGAAGGCGCAGGCACGAAGGAGGGGTCTGGCGTTGGTACGTACTCCGTACTGCTGCTATGATTCCAAGGTTGGCATGGTCGCCCGTGTGGTATACATTTGGGATGTGAGCCTGGCGCAGCCGGGGGTGTGTGGAAGTGGGAGTCAGGAACACAGAACAGCAGCAAAAAACGCAGGGTCGGCAACGGGTGGGGACCGTTGGCTGACAGGGGTCCGCGGCCACCCAACAGGAGCGCTCGGGAGGGTGGTGGCGCGAACACGGCTTCGGTTCACGCAGCACAACCAGGAGGTGAGAGAGGAAACTGAAAAAGAGCCCCACCAGACACCCCTAATGGCGCTGCGGGGAGGGGCGTTTGTGTGTGTTGGAGGTGCATTCCAGGTAACTAGCACCGGCTTCAAATGGAAACGGAGGAGGGCGGGGTGACTAACAACGGTATCGCACTACACTCGCAGATGGGCCCGAAAGTCTCCGTGTGGTCGACCGGTGCGTCTACGCGCCAGATTGGGTAAGGGAGCTGACGTCAAAAGGACATTCTCGGGTGGGCACTGGGGGCGGCCGAAGTGGTGTGCTCGAGATGAGGTGCAGCCACGGTAGGGCTGGTGATGCAGGAGGTTGCGAGGCCGATCTGGTGTGGTGAGATCGCAGGTAGCGACTTGCGCATGTCGCCCGTTGTGCTGTAACCCATCAATCGCTGCATTTCTGGGTCAGCGCCCATGGTTGCAGAGAAGCTTCGTCCGGGTGATTCGGGTGCCACAAAGACTCAACCGCAGCGCTGTAACGTTCGTTTCTGGATAGTGGACCTTGGATATTATCGCTGCCTTGGAAACGAGAATCCTCGCGATGCTTAAGATAGCGCCCACCGAGAAAGCGCCTAACAACGCGTGCGCTAGAGGGCCGATATCGAGATCCAAACAATCGGCCGGCCTGAGTGAGCTGCCCACCACCAGTTCTGCGCACGGTAGCCAGCACCGCGCCCCCAGCATTGCTTCACCGGTGCGGCGTGGGATTCCGGTTTGACTACTGATCAATGCTGGGGGGTCAAGTGGGTATCGCGCACGCAGGTAATCTGTATAGGCCGTCGTAGCGTCGACGGGAAGGATCCCTTTCGGGGCGTGAAGCGCGTTTTCGCGGCGCAAGGACATCATCCTTCTGATGAGCACATGGTGCCTTTCGCTGGAAGTGTACTTGGTCCCTTTCCGTGCCTGGCCGTGTGGGGAAGGGACTTAGTTTCTGACGTTTGGGAGGGCTGGCTGCTAGTGACCTGGCGTGGGCGGTGGGCGTGGGGCGCCCTAGGTTCCCTTCCCTTCCCTTCCGGGACTTCTGTGGAAAGGCATGGCCAAACTGACGTGATTCCCATAGTCTTGGCTCCCAAATCGGGATCCCGAGTCGACCCAGGTTGCAGCAAAGTAGCTATCGGCAGCTTATCTGCTTGAATGCACAGAGCCCCAACTGTCGTGGCTGGTGACTCGGCCGGGGCTGACCCGAGGCAACAATTCGACCGAGATCGAGAAGCGACGGGACGTGGGGCGGCAGGGATGTTGACGTATCTCGCAGTGAAACCGTAAGACGACGGTTTGGCGTGGGCAACGTGGATGCCAAAGATGCGGTGTAAGCGCGAAGGAAACAAGGAATTGAAGCCTTGCTAGCATCCGGGTTGAAGGTGACGAGGTTCGAAACGGGTGTTAGGACGATGCCACAGCTCGGTGCGGTCCTGAGCTAGGCGGCAAGGCGGCCAACTGATTGGCGTCTTGGTTTGGAGCTGGCGCACGGCTGGGACGCTTTTGGGGCGGCGGCCTCAGGTCTGCTGACGCCCGGTGGGGCAAGGCTGTGCGGGAGGCATGGAAGGAAGCCCCGACCGACGGGGGCGGGTCAACATCGCAACCGTGCTGCCCTGGTCAGTTATTGGGTGTGGTACGCCGCACCAGCAAAGACCGAAGACCGCCATCGTTGCCGAGGCCGTCCGTCCCGGAGCAAACCCGTCCCGGCCAGTGACGTAGAGTAAGCCGTGCGGCTCCAATCGTCTCCAAGACTCCAAAGCTTGAAGAAGCACGCATCACGAAATCGTAGAGATGGTGTGGGAGTTTCGCTCTCTCTTTCCCGGCCTGGCTCCGGCCCAGACCAAGGGCCCACCGCCGCATCTGCCCATCTCATCACTATCCGTCCAACCATCTGATCTGTTGCACCGTCGCATCTAGGACAGACATCACTGCGGAGCTTGGAAGACCCGTGCAGTTACGCATCTCCCTTAGTTGCGGTCCAGTGGGGGTGCTCAATCGCCAATGTCGGAAGCGGGTCATTGAGTGAATTGATCTAATGCAATCATCAACGGATCTGTAGAGCAGACGAGATGCACGGGGGTCTGTTTGGACTGGGCGACGAGAGTTTCGATGTTGGCCGTACCTCGCCCAATAGTGGCTGGTGACGACCGAGTGACTGTTGTCCGCAGCGGGGAGAGCCACAGATCGCCCAGTGGCTGCCCCTGTCGGTTACCCTGGTCCCACATTCCCTGTCCCCCAGGCTTGGGACCCAACCAGGCTCTACGCGAATTGACGCCATCGGTAGGAACACACGATGGGTCCTAGATCCCGCGCCCCATATCGAGCTCCTCCTATACAACACCACAAGCGCCAGAAGACAGAGAGCTGCATTTCAGCCTCGGGCTCGAAACTTCGAAGTTGGACTAGACTGGTGAGCATATGCAGGAGACCGGCGGTCTTCGGCGCGATTATCCACGCCGTTGAATGGCAAAAAGGGGCCTGGGGACGAACCAGCGCGGCTATTGGATAGGCGACGGTAGCGGCGCCCGCTGCTGAATACCAGGTCTCAAATCCCACAGGGGCTAGAGGCGCACCAAAAGCATGAGCCAGGTCATCCGGGAGGTGTAACACAGCATTTTCCCTACGGACTACATGTCAGGGCGGATGCATGCGCTCGACGCTTGCCGTTGCCCTCCACCAAACACCGTTCACGCCTGCCCACACCCGCGCCGTGTTCGGTGAGGAGCCTCGGCAGGAATCCGCATCTCTCGGCCGGGTACGGCGGCCTCTCCGTCTGATCCGTCTCGTGCCCCCGAAAACGTTGACGATCGAGCGCCTGGGCAATGGGGAGTTGTGAATTGCAATTCGCAAACACCGGTTACATCTCGGTACTCCCAGTACTTGGTGCGTGAATGCTCATCGAGCAGCCAAGCAGGACGGCACTTGAGTGGAAGGAACGACCATCCCAGTTGACAGCCAGAATACGAACCTGAATTATAGGGCATGTGACAAGTCCTGTCGGGTTGAGTCGCTCACCGAACTAAGTTAATTTACCTGACCTTACCCCCAGGCCCTTCCCTCCCGATTTCCGCGGCCGTCGGGCTGCCAGTCCACCGGTGCCTGCAGGCCACAATTGCCCGCAAGTGTTCCAAGTTCCATGTCGAGCTGGACAATTACTCTGATTTTTCTGTTTTTGCATGTCTCCAGTTTGGCCCCGTCTCATTTGGTGTTTTTGTGACCCCATTCTAGGCTTTTTTCTTCAGCCTTACCCCGAGGGTGATTCATCCAGGCACAGGACTGAACCACTCGCAGCTTGCCCCCATCCACATCCTAAGGTGCCCACACCTGGCGGGTTCGCACGCAGATGCTGCCACGGCGGGACGCTGCGCGGTGTGGGGATCGCGCAGACGCAATACCCAAATGTTTCGGACGGCAACCAATCGCCGGGCCTCCCATCGACCTCCCGCGGTCTGCATGTCTCGCAGTTGCAGCGGCACTCGAACCCTCCCCCCACTGTCGTTCTTCACGGCGATCGATTGCGACCACCACCTCGCCAGCCCACCGGTTCCAAAACGAGGCGTCTCCCAGTCAGACCCCTGTGTGCACCGCCTCACCATGGCTGACTGACGGCCTGGGGACTTTGGCTCTCACCAGCAGCAACTGCAGTGACTGCAGCAAAACTCACCATCCGCGCTTCCGCTTCGCCAAGCTGGTCCAATAGCAGCATCCCTATTCGCGGTTGCAGCACATCCGCGACATGTCAGTCACAGCAACTGGAGACGGCGTCGCCGGCTGCCCGGGAATTTCCACGACGAACTCCACGTCCCCCACCATACATTGTCTAGACCTCCGGGTTTCGAATAATCCGTAGCGAGGTTCGCTTTTGTTCGGCTTTCGCAGCGAGTTTGGTTCCCATAGCAAAGGGCCTTGCGTCGCTCACTGTTTAGGCAGAAGCTGTTCTAACCTTAGCTCCCAGGTGCCTGCACGCAACCAACCTCCAGGCCATCCACCAGCAACTGCTGCTCATTGCTCAGGCACCTTGACGTTGATGACCTCTCCCTTCCTCGTGTCCTCAGTTGTGAGGACTGAAGTCAGCAGCTGCTCCCAGTGGAGCGCCGGCGTTTCCCCCCCGTCCCATTGGAAGAAGACACCAGAATTCTCACCATGCTTCAAATCCGATTATCTATCCTTTCAACTGTCGTCACTCCAATTTGCTTCAACCCCCAACCACCCCAGCGTCAGCGTCGGAACATACCGGTCCCCGGACCGCTCCGAACCTGGTCAGGCAGTTTTCCTAACCAGCGTCGACGCATGTCTATCTTTTGCGCAACGGACCACTACTGGGCAGCTGGTTCATCATGTGCGTGCAGGCTTACAACCTCGGAAGACGACGTGGCCTGACGGAAGAAGACCGGTTTATCTGCGCTGGTTGCGTGTTAGGACAGTTCCCGGCGGCCTCGGGATTCTTCCTTCTATGCAAGTCGAAGACACAGGAAGCAAGTGGACGTCATGTCTGACGTTGTCTGTCAACTGCACCTCGACTCTCGTGACACATTTTGGTTCCAGGATTCCATTGGACAGGATGGAGAAATGCTCAGTTGAGCCTCACCGAAAACCGAGATGTTGCGCTGCAATGCACCAGCGCAACTGGTCACAACTCACAGCCACTCCGGAGTTGGATGGATAGTTCTGCCAACCGGCAAAATCAAGTGGCCTGAGAATTGTCGACCGCGGCGAGGTATTCGACTTGGAATCAGTGAATCCACGCGGGAAGAGCTGCCGCTTCGGCCCCCAATCTGCCCCCACGGTCCATCTATCACACAACCTCAGCCTCTCGGACCGAACAGCTGATGAATGAGCCACACGAGTCTCTTTACGCCGCTTTAGCTTTGTCTCATCTTTCAGCAGCATTGCCGCCGGCAGGTTTACCCCGGAATCTCCATCGAATTTGGCTGATGATTGACGGCCGAATAGCTGCAGAACCCCTGCAGGCCGCCCCAGCATATCGGCCAAGTTGAAAGCATGTGTCTAGTTTGTGGCGTCTACGCATCAGTTATTGCAAAAGAGTGCTTCATAACCCCACGTTTCACATCTCGTAGAAGACAGCTCTGCCTAGTCTAACAATAGGGTCCTCAGGTATGCAGTGCGGCCGCATGGATACCGTTTTCCCTTCCCTTGGATCCCCTTTCCGTTTTCCCCCCGTCCCGGTCAAGGATAGGGGGACACCCACAGCTGCAAACCTCAATTTACACTGCAGGAATACATTTTCAGCTTTGGCACTGAGACAAAGGAGATACGAGCCACTCAACGAGGCACAATCTGTCCATATTGTTACGCATGCTCCCTTCATGGCAATGCCTGCCGGGCAACGAGCCTCACTAGCAAGGCAGCCTCCTCCACCCGCCCCAACGAGTAACCACCACCGCCGGCAACGCCATCGCAACAAATTTGAGATCTGTGTCACAGAGCTGAAGATCGGACGAGATATCACCTCCCTAACCTGGCCCTGAGTTAGAACTCAATGCTGACTCATGTTGGCCCCCAGATTTGAGATGCGCAACATACCCAGGTATCCTCGAGGATCTCGTCAGAAGTCTGAAAGACGCCATGGATCGTAGAGCGGGCCGGACCGGCGGGATGGAAGGGAACCTGTGGCGTAAGTATGGGGGTTGTCTTCTCCCCAGGAGTACTTTTCGTCTCAAGGACGAAGCGATGAGCACTCGCCTCCTGCGCCTCCGTCCCCGCCCTTCTTATGTCGCTGATCAGACAAATACTTCCGTTGGCTGTGCCCTATCTACCCGTCCCTAAATTAAACATTCGAAACTTTGAGGACGAAGGCACCAGCAAAGAAGAAGTCACTTTGCTCCGTGGAGATGTGTTGGATGGGGCCTCACATGACTTGTGTCTGGATTGAAAGTGTTTACAAAGTACCTTATTCAGACCTGTCTGCATTGTACATCGTAGGTACCTGATGGCTATTCACCATAACTTGTAAAGAAAACATCAAGGCTTCCTTGACATACACCAGACCCTCAATTGGCGCAGGCAAAGAGCTTGACGAAACAACAGAGTTCCTTGCACGCTTCGCACGGCTGTCCTTCATTTCAACTAGAAACTTCATCCTGTGATATCTCACACCATCGCTAGATCGGAGACAGTAGTCGTATGAGATGCCTGGCGTAGAGCAGCGCCCCTAAGAGCTTCATTCTCAGGCTTCAAGGATCAGAGTACGTATACCACCCAGCTCGAGAGGCAAACAGCACGATACGACACAAGAGCAGACAGACGGGAGGATTCGGCGACACGAGGCGAACCGAGTCTCCTACATACACCAAGGGCACCAAGGGCACCAGAGAGCTTCTCGAGTGCCATCTAGGACCCGAAAGGGTTTACAGCACCCTTCGTATCGCCTCATCCTCCCCTTCAGACCCCAAACACTCAGTCGCCCAACCACCATATCCATCTAGGCAGACAGCAGAGACGGAAAAAATAAATGAAATCATGACGATACCTATTCACCAGCCAACTCACCGGTCGCCGGTCACCGGTTGCGCCCAGCCCGTCCGACCAGAAAAAAACCGGTAAGTATTCCAAGTACTTTTGCGGTTTTGGGTGTAACGAGACATCGGGGCTGCGAGCTGAAGGAGCCGGCATCGGGCAAAAGTACTCGGCTAAGATGCACAGCGGCAAGCAAGGCAAGGCAGACTGGCTGGCTGTTCCGACGTAGCGCGACCGAGTATTGCTTGGGACCTTCGTCCTTCCGTCTTTGGATAAGTTAGATACACGCGTCTGTGACGGGTAGGTTTGGTGGAGATAGAGTAAACCACCACCTCGACTGAGCTGAGAAATGAGGAACCAGGCCCAGGGTAGAAACAGTTTGGCCCGCCCCCGAGGAGAAACAAGAGGAATATTGGACAGGGAGGTAGTACCCACTCGGTGACGATAACTCGACCGCACATGCATCAGTTCGACGTCACGCCGAGCGTCACCTTATCACCTTCACCGAGCAGCCAAAACTCCAGCTAGAACACCGAGTACCTAGGGATTGAGCAAGGGCAGACTTGGGAGACGGGAAGATGAAGAAGAGAGAGAGCCATGCATAATAGAGTAATAGTAATAAGTAGTTCGGTCCGTCTGTCTAACCAGCTTGGCCTGCTCTCCATGGCAGTGCCAGCAGCAATAAGCCCGCTGCGCCGGCGGTTTAGTGCCCTAACAAACCGACAAGAAAAAGTAACAAAATAAACAGGGATAATCAGGACAAGGACAACACGCAATGCCATGCAAAATGTGGTATCATCATCCATCCCGTCAACCCCAGCAACATTCGTACGTTCGTGCGAGTCGGACCTCTCTTTATTTTTCCGTCCCAGTCGTCGTAGGCTAAAACCGCCCGCAAGTCATATCACCTTCCACTTCCACTCGTAGCCTTTTTTTGTGTCATCTTTCATCTGTTAACAGAAGCATTGCTTGATTCTCCGCCAGCCACCACCCCGCCGTCTTGACCCACCGCAATCGATTGGGACGGCCTTGGAGTAGCCATGTCGTGTCCATGAGTTGCCCCCTGTTGCTTCCTAGCGAATCTTGCAAGTTTGTGGTTGTTGCCCATCCATCCCTCTTGCCGTCTGCGCCTCCTAAGCCCGCCGACCCATTGCAACTGTAGCTCCCACGGCCGCGAGGTCCTGCTTCGCGCTCACGCTACGAGCCGAGGCTCTAGGGAGACCGCTGTTACCGATGGAGCCAGTTGCAGCGGCATAGTTGGGTCCGGCGCCAGTGCTGATCCGTTTCATGCCGGCACCGCCAGCGACGCTCGAGGTAGTGCTGACTCCCGATGTCCTACGTGAGGTAGATGCAGCAACCCCTTGCTTCAGCGGGCTAATGGTGCTAAAGCCATTGTTGTCACGCGGGCGCAGCGATGCGCTCGCTTTCGCAGCCGCTGGTGGTTCGGGCAGGGGCCTCGGTGTCGAGCTGACGCTGCCGACCCGCTTGCTCGGGGACGAGTCGCGTAACCGGGAGACAGGAACTGCGGTCTTCTGACCCGTGATGAACTCGTGACGAATGGCTTCATCGGGCTTCATGCGCTTTTCAGGATCCCATTTGAGACACTTGGTGAGAAAATCCAAAAAGGCCTCGTCATCGCACTTGATGGCTTGTTGAAGGGTCTTTGAGGATGGGCGTCGCCGACGGCCTTTCGAGGAAACCGTGAGGCGTGGTTTGCCCATGCTGTCGAAAAACAGCTTCTTACGCGTCGACTTCTCAATGAGATGTTTTTCTGGTGGCCCGAAGACCTCCATTATGCAAGCCAGCTGCTCCTGTTCGTTTTCGCCGGGGAATATCGGCACGCCAGTATAGAGTTCGGCGAGAATGCAACCAAGCGACCACATGTCAATGGGCATGCCATATGTCATGCCGAGAATGACCTCGGGGGACCTGTAGAACCGTGACTGGATATATGTGTACACTTTCTCGTTTTCGAAGCAGCTGGAGCCGAAATCAATGACCTTGATTTCGGAATGTAGCGGATGACGAAGCAGGATGTTCTCTGGCTTCAAATCGCAGTGGATCACCTTGTGTTGCTTCAGGCAGTTCAAGGAACTCAAGAGTTGCTTCGAAAACCGCCGAATGAGTTTGAGAGAGAAGCCGCGGAAAGCGTTGGACTTGATGAATTCGTACAAATTCATATCAAGAAGTTCGGTAGAGATGCAGAGATGGCCGCGGAAGTAGAAGCTGTGGGTGAAGTTCACCATGCTATGCTTATTCTTCGGGTCCTGTTCGAGGGTTAGCGAAACACAATCGGGCCACAGGTGCAAGCGGCGGGGCAACTTACCCATTCGCGGAGCTTTTGCAGAATGTTGACTTCGACAAGAGCTTGCTGATGGAACCGCTTCTTGTTGCGGATAATCTTGACCGCAACCAGCACACCAGTCTTGTGGTCAATGCATCTGACCACCTGCCCGAAACTTCCTTTCCCGAGCACGTCAATGATCTCATAGCGATACGCGAGATGATCACCAGCCACAATTGTGTAGTCTCCACGGTCATCATCGTAACCAAAATTGGGGCTGTCAGACTGCACATCGCCAACCACTTTTGCGGCGTTCTGGGTGCCGCAAAAGTAGATATCCTTGTAGTCTACGATCTCGCCCCGCTCGTAGATGTTTAGGACGGCGATCCGAATGGCGTCCTGTGGGCTCACGCGTTCCTTGGCTGTGGCCCGCTTCCGGAGCGCATCCAGCGTCCTAGCAGCCAATTCCGTCTCCTTGCGTCGATGCCCAAGCTTCTTCATCTCCTCTTCGGCCACCATGTCATCTTTGTCGAGATCCGCTGTCCAGACGTCGTGGTGGCGCAGAGTACTCGTCGAGCTCTTAGGTTTCAGAATCTTCTGCACGACAGAAGCGTTATATGATAACGTCGACCGCTCTGCCACGGTGTCGAGCGTTGATTCCTTCTTTGAAACAGTCAGACTATCGCTGCGATTCCGATCTTGAGCGATTATGGCGTTGAGGCTCGAGGCCGAACTCTTACGTCTTCGGGATTCGAGATAGGTGCCAGTTCCGCTCGATTTTGTGGAAGGCGTGGGGCTTGGGGCCTTCGTCGTCGAGACATTATTGAGGGTCGCGGAGATGGGGATCCTGGGCGGTGGCATGGAGTCATGTCTGATATTGTTTTGATCAGCCTTATCATGGAGCTGGCTAATGCTGTTTTTAGATGCGCTTCGCTTCCAGGACAAACTCAATTTCCGCCTCAGAGAGCTCATGGATGACGGAGTCGGCGGCTCATCCGGGCTGGAAAGTGGAGGTGGAGACTTCGTGCCAGAGGGCAATGTTGCGTTTGACTTCGGCGCTCGTGGCCCGGAAGGTTTGTGCTGATGCGTAGGCACATCCGGGACAGTGTCTAGTGGAAGCGTATAATCGCCCCCCGTCTTGGAACGCTTCAGAAATGCCGACTCCATGTTTCCTCCCTTTGGCACCGAAGACGATAAGAACGGCGACATCCCGGACCGCTGGTTCCCATTCTTCGACACCGGAATCGTGAAAGACTCAGATGAGCTCGTCGCTTCAGCTACAGCAGGACTCTCTCTCCTGGTTCGGTGAACGGAGCTGCTGCTCCTGAGATGCTGCACATCCATCCTGTCCTCCCCTCGGGTCCGACCGAAAAAGCTACCCTTTGACGCAGTCATCGGCGTCGTGGGCGTCTTTGCAATTTGCCTTGTGGGCGGTGGTGAGAGATTCCTGTCCGAGAGACCTTGCTCTTGCAGAGCCGCTATCTTCGCAGCTGTAGGTGTGCTAAGCGGCCCTAATGTTATTGGAGGCAGCCGCAACGGCTGTAAGTTCTTTTTGTTCTGTACCGCCGGTTTCTTCTCCATGTCTAATCTTGAGGTGTGAACAGATTTACGATTGCTGGTCCTCCGCTGAACCTTCGCTAGCTGCGGTTCATTCGCCTGCAACAACGAGACACTCCCGGTCGAGTTGCTATTGAGGCTGCTAGCATCAAAAGCAAGGTTAGACTTCCTCTTCTCGAAGAACGACATCTCGGCAGGAGATTCCTTCGGAGACTCGTACACCTTTGGAATGGCGGGCACCGGTGGGACATCCTCGTCATCCTCGGCATTCGAGGAGCTATGAAGGTTCAGGGCCTTCGGGGCCGGTAACCTGGAGCTGCCAGCCTGTTGACTACGTGGTTGAATCGAACCAGTTGATGTACGCACAGTATTGAAGCTGTTGGTTGAGCCAATGGAGAGGCCCGAGCTATACGACTTCCTATTTGGGTCCGGCGTGGTTCGAGAAGATGAAGGAGTCGAGATTTTGCGTGGTAGCATGGATGGCGAGCGAGATGACGCACGCACTTCCGTCGCTAGAGGCAACGGATTCATTGCCGACGGGGTCTGTGGTGGGCCTGAGGTCTGATGCATGGACATTCGCTTCATCCTCCGTGTATCCGTCGGGCTGATGGTCCTCGCCCCAAGTCCCGTTGCATGCGAAGAATGGGTGACACCCGGCATGATCGACATCCGTTTTGCGGGGGCTGCATTGGCACCTTTTGCGGAGGGTCGCGGCGACCGGGGTGCCATTGAGATGTGGCTTTGGTCTACCGAAAGGATGCTGGTATCGGGTGACAGCATGGACTGACTCGCTCGGGGCGGCGGCTGTACAGATCTCGCCTTGGAAGCTCGCGATCCTGTGAGATTCCGAGTTGTATCCCCCATTGGACGAGATCCGCCATCGATCGAGGAGCGTGTCGATTCCACGCCATTTCTATCCGACACCGACGCCATGCTCGGCCTTCGCTTCCGGGTCTCGAAATCGCCCCCTTCGTACATCACTGGGCCGGCGGATTTTCTTGGGGGCTTGACGGTATTGGAGTTAGAAACTGGAGGGTAATGACTCTGACGACGCGGGCGCATGGCTGCCGGAGCGGTCGGGGCACCGGGAACACCAGGGCCGGCTGTCACACCCGACGAACCACTGGGCTGTCTACTCGATGTGCTTGGTCTGCGCAGAATTGATCCAGCTCGAGATGGTCGTGTTGGTAGAGGCTGTTGGACAGTGGTGCGCGCGCTGGCGGCGCCCTGCATGACGCCAGAGTGTTCAACCATGTTGTCGATCGTGAGGCCTCGATCCCCCAAAATGCTACCCTGGCCAGTCGGTGACGGAAATTGGGTGAGCTTAAAATCTGTCGATGCCGACTCCAGGCTGCTCTGGAGGTCGTCAAAGCTGACAGAAGGCAGGAAATCGAAAGACGCGGCGGTAGAATCGTCTATCTCATCGGGTGCGCCATTCCTGCCACCGAAAGAAAATAGAGAATGGTTGTTGGCGGAGGATGCGCTGAGCATTGGGGCGTCGGCGGTGGATCGACGGATGGATCCGATTTTGGAAGGACTAGCGTTTTCCTTGCTCCTATACAGATCAACAATGTCAGCGAGCTGCCCGCGACGCTACGAGCGAAGAGAGAGCGCCATCGGATGGGCGAGGGGGTGAGGTTTGGCAGGTTTGGGGGGCGGGCGGGTGCTGAGTGTTGCGAACCTGGAGGGTAGCTGGTTCTCCCGTCTAGGGCCAGCGGGGACGTGAATCTCCCTGTTCATAGAGGAACGCAAGCCGCAGGGCCGTCACGAGGGGGGAGGCGAGCCTCAATTCGCGGGCGGCGCCGTGATAGATGCTCGAGGTCGGTCGGTGGCTCCTCGCAGTGTAGATTCGAGGCCCCAATCCAGAGCATCGAGCCTCAGTCCGGTCAGGGAGCTGAGAACAATCCCGAGGCTACCTCATTCCGAGGACGCGGGCTGGGTGGTCGAGCGCGTGCGGGACGCCGTGTTCATGCGAAGAGGGAAACGGCGCTGCTTCCTGTTGCTGGCTCTTCGCGCAGTCGGACGTGTCACTGTCGTGGATTGTGGATTGAAGAGCAGGGACGCTGGATGTTTTTGGATCCCCAGCGGGTGCGGGAGATGGCTGGCTGGCAGGTGGCAGCCAGCCAGCGGAGCAGTGGTAGACCGAGCTCTGAGGCCTGGGGCAGCCAAGTGTGGGCACCAAGGGGAGCGGCTGCGCGACAGGAGCACGCTTAGGCGCAGAACGCCTTATTTTCTCACTGGGCAACAGAACCCCGGGACGTGCAGCTTCCAAGGGGTTTGTGGAGCCCAGAATGAAAAGGGGACCAGCGGTCACTCCTTTTTCGAATTTCAGCTTCGACAACCTGAAGAAAAACAGACTCAAAGCATTCTAGCCCCTGAGTGGTCCTCACGGGTCTTTACGTTTCTGCTCCGCAACCTGCCGAGAATCCCAAATTGAAGGAGGCGGTCCGGCAGAGAGTCCCGCTCTTGCAGACGGAAATGGAGGGCGATGAGGAATAGCTACACGCGCACACTGCCAATTCCGACGGACATGAGATGAGGGCAGCTGCGCGCTCAATCTGCTTGATGCAGCACTCGGCCGCCTCGGACTCATTAGCACTGAATGGGCGAACTCTGAAATCGGCCGACTCGACCTGGTCTGTGTCTCGCTGGTCCATGTGTCCAGCCCGCCAAATTATTACACAGGTCCAGTGCCACGGAATTTCGACGAGAAACCTGAGAAACCTGCTCACATCACGGAGAATACACAATTGGTCTAGCTCGAATGCCACAGGAAAACAAATGTCCCCAGCGACGAAGACCGCCAACCACGACGAGTTGGAACCACAAGTTTGGCACGCCTGGCACTGCCGGGACTTGAAACTCGTCGGCCGCCAACCGCACGCCGGACCGCCAATGTTATTGTTTGCTTAAAACCCCAGCGTTATAACTCCTGGGAACCCACCCAGCAACCTACAATGGCCGGGCAGTTCCCTTCTCCCTTTTCCCATACTTTGGATATTTCTTCACAGACGGTTTGGTGATTTCTCCAGGCGGCACATACATGACGCCAGTAGGGACAACGCCATGCTCTAATCTCGGCTCGGACTGAGCGAGGATAAAGTGATGGCTGAGTGAACTTCACCAGAGTTGCGAAGACCTCTCTGCGTTGCTATCGCAAGCAGTGTCGCATACTCAAGACCGCACTGCACCATCCAAAAGTGTATTCCATTGTCGTCAAGATCTATCAATCATTATACGAGCAGGGCCTTGCTGTTCGGCGATTACTTGACACGGAAAATTCGAGCGTTGTCTCAGGATCCAATAAAGCGCGGTGTCCACATCTTCTCACCGCACGCCAAATTCGGGCAACCTCCCAGTAGGTCCCCATCTCCCTTATCAAACAATTTGCAAATATCCTGAAGAATGGATTGATGAACAGTTCGTCCTGTTGAGAAAACAAACTGCCATGGCAAACCCCAGAACAGGTCGTTCTAGCTGCAGGATCCCGCCAACCGACCTCATTTCCAGGACGTCTCAGATGCTAGCCAATGTGGTTACAATTCCAGACAACGCGCCGCGACACGGTCCCGCCTTCGCCCACGTTCCCAGCCAGGGGAGACAACGCGAGTGGCCACACGCCAAACACCTATACCTCTTTGGATAATAGTATGTCCATGTCTGGGCGACTTCCTTGCCTAGCGCAACACTCGAGTTGCTCCATTGATGAGAATCTACTTGCGGTCGCGATTTGTGGTATGAGTGCGGGGTGTCAAATGAACATCTCAGGTAATTCGGGCAGCAGCAGGGTCACACACGCCGCGTGCAGGGCACCCCTAACTTAGTCTCGGGCCTAGCTGTGTGGATCAAAACGTTTGTCGTAAACATGGGGGAGGGGAACCGAGAAGAAGAAGGACGTCTGAGTGTACGAAAGTAGAGATCCATCGACTATGGCTTCGACGTGAACATTTGCGCTCGAGTGGCCTCTTACCACGCTCCTGTTGCATAAATCCAGGGCGAAAGCGCAGAAAAACGGCACAGTTCCTGCAAGACGAATGCGACTATTTTTCACATGTGAAGGCGGCCAGCTGGGAGCGCCCGCGTGCCAAGACCTCTTGCGTCAGATGGCTTTGGTCAGCCAGCCCTCTCTGCTGTCAACGACCAAGACACGCAACCCTCGGGCAACACAAACCCGTCTTCAGCAAAGACAATCAACCGGGCGCGGGTACTGCGGCTAGAACTTCTCTGCAATCAATATCGTCAGCGGTCAATCGAGCAGGAACGAGTGCGAACAATCCCTCCCGACTGGCGATGGTGGGGCTGGCATGACGCCCACACCTCGGACCTCGTGAGCCGGACGCCGTTTATCTACCATGACCGACTTCGCAAGCGACTTTGCGGCCGCCTTCCTCAATCCGGCGGACGAATTGGAGGTTATCGATGAACACTACGATGAGCTCCCGCGAGAGGCGGCGATTACCGCCGACCCGGCGAAGAAGGCGAAGGGTCTACGCCGTGGACTAATCAAAGCCGCAAACCTACAAGACATGCTCCTAGAAAAGTATAGCAGCATACAGAATCACCCTCTTACAGCGATCGCATTACTTACACAGAGGCGTCTTCTCCCAGGCTACTCCATCAAATGATACCGATTGACGATGTGCCCCCCGGCCAACCCCAGGTCCAGGTGCCTGGAGGCAGCGACGATTTCGAGCGGCCGGGGTTTACTGTGGGAACTATGTCCAACAACTTCCGGCGATTCAACGCCCGTATCGGTGTGGTCTTCAAGTTCCAGACGCGCGTGTTGCGGCTCCTCTCGTGGCGCCGCCCCTCCCACACGCTCTCCTTCCTCGCCGTATATACATTTGTCTGCCTAGACCCCTATCTACTCTTCGTCATCCCACTCGCCGTCGCCCTTTTCAGCATCCTCGTCCCCTCCTTTGTCGCCCGACATCCTGCGCCCATCGCCGAGCCCGACCGCGTGCGCAACCTGGGCTACTCACCCCGTGGCCCCCCTCTCGCGCCCGCGCGCACCGTCAAGCCCGTCAAGGAGCTCTCGCGCGACTTCTTCCGCAACATGGGCGATCTGCAGAACTGCATGGAGGACTTCAGCGTAGCGCACGACAAGGTCATCACGCTCGTCGTACCAAAGACCAACTTTTCGGACGAGGCCCTCTCCTCCGCCATTTTCGTGCTGCTCTGCGCCGCGGCTGTCTTCATGTCCATTGCCGCCCACCTGATCCCCTGGCGCTTCTTGGCCCTCGTTGCGGGCTGGGGCGCCATCTGGTCAAGCCACCCATTCGTGGCCGGGCTGATCGAACAGGCTCGCGCCCAGTACCTCTCTGGCGATGGGGAACCCAACCTCGCTGCACAGACCGCCTTCGATTCCTGGGTAAGCTCCGATATCATCCTGGATGAGGCACCCGAGACGCGCGAAGTCGAGATTTTCGAGCTACAGCGACTCTCAGGCAGCTCATCGCCAGGGGCCGTCGGCACCGGTGAATGGGAGCCATGGCTCTTCAGCCCATCACCATACGACCCGCTATCAGCACAGCGCATCGCCGGTCAGCGCCCGCCCGGTTCGCGCTTTTTCGAGGACGTACTTCCCCCGGAAGGCTGGGAGTGGAGCGAGAAGAAATGGGCGCTCGATCTCTGGAGCCGCGAGTGGGTTGAGGAACGCATCATCACAGGCGTCGAGGTCGAGACCGAGGGTGAGCGCTGGGTGTACGATATTTACAACGAGCATGAGCAGCAACGCCAAGCAGCAGCCCAGGACCCAGGTGCTCTAGTTGATTCAGGGGCTATTACCTCACCCTCGAGAAACTACTCGAGACAGACAACATCCAGCGGTACCACCGGCCAGGCACCAATGGTGAGCTGGGAAGAAGGCGAGGAGGGTATGGGCCGGCGCGGCGATTGGAGGAGACGGAGGTGGGTGAGAATGGTAAAACGGAAAAACGTGACCTCTACATCCTAATAGTCACTCTACCGTATCGAGCTGACGATCTGTTGTTTTTGGATAACGAATATCATGAATAACCGCAAATAAAAAAGTCGCAAAACTATTACCTACTGCCGCTTCCCGCTCAGCACTGGGGTTGCATGCGCAGTAATGTCCGTGTGGTTATCCGTGAATGCAGATTGCCGATCCGGGGTCTGTTGCTGATGCTGTGCGACATGAGAGGCATCCCCGTGGCGTTGGCAGACCGGTACTGTACCTGCGGCAAACCTCCAATTTCTAGACTCAACACTGCAGATCTCTCTGCCAAGTCTGTGCCTTTCTTTGACCAAAGGGCGGATGAAAAAGTAGAGCCACCGAGCTACGCAGCGAGAAAGATCATATCAAACATTCTGTGCGACTGGGGTTCACTGGTTCAAGACATCATGAGAAATGATCAGTTAGTTTGCATGAATTGTGGCTCTTCATCGAGATATAAGTACCACTCAAGTTTGAAGGGTTACCATCACCAAATGAAACCGATTTTCCTCGCCACATGCCGTGGGCCTACTATTTAGGCGGTATCTGATGTCGTGCAAACGTAAATGTAGGGGGTTTTCCTCCAAGTGATCATCATCCTTGCGCCCATTCTGCGCGTGTTCTTCCCCCGCGCCGATCAAAGGTATCAGCTAAATGACAAGGGCTAATGTGATGATGCTAGTGATATCAAAATTTGGTCCCGAACCACAACGCTCAGACCAGACGAAAATGAAATAAGATTCGGAACAAACACAGACAAAATAGATTCCAAAACGCTTGCCTGGCTATTCCCGCGTCGGTCACTGTTCTATTATCAGTTTGTCGAGGATCTTATGGACCCCTTTACTCTTCCCGCGACCCTCGTCAAGCTCATCCGTCATCTTGCGGGCGCGCTCAGTCAGGACCGCCAGCACCTTGCGGGTGTACTCAAAACTGCCCGTGCTCTCCATGTAGGCAACAGCATAGCGCTTGATCTCCTCGTTGTCGGTCTTTTGCTTCAAAATGTTGAGCAGCTGCATGTTGGCCGGGTTGGAGCGGATGCTGTGGATGACCGGGAAGCTGAACTTTCCCTCCGTCAAGTCCTCGCACATGCCCTTGTTTTCCGTGTACTGCTTGCTCCACAGGTTCTGGTAGTCGTCGAGGATTTGGAAACACAGGCCGACAATGTTGACCAGAGGTACACAGTCGGTAAGGCTCCGGGACTCGGCTTGCATCAGCTTAATGCCTAGGCGGAAGAGGCCACCTGTCTTGTTGCTGACCATCTCAAGGTAGTCATCCTCCGTTGGACACGTCAACGTGTCGCGCCAGAAGAGGTCCATGCCTTGCCCGCGGTGGAGATTCAACAGTTCCTCAGCAAAGATAGTTATGACCTTGGGGTTCTTGAGCTTCTGGAGCTCTTGGAGAGCACAGAAGTAAATGTAGTTGGAGCTGTTGATGGTCTGTGGGATGCCAAAGATGGAGTGTGCCACAGGAAAACCACGGCGGAGAAGACTGTAGTCCTCAACGTCGTCAACCAACAGCGATGCCGTGTGTAACATGCCGACCACCTTGGTGATCACCTCCAAGCTTTCCTGTGGCACCTCCAAGAAGGCGTCGAATGCCTTAACGAGCTGGGCCCGAAAGTCCTTCCCCGGGTGCCCATTGAGGTAGTCATAGGGTCCGGTAAGGATCTTGTCCTTCTCTTCGGACCATGTCCGCCGCGAGGCGGAAAAGAAGTCCTCCGTCGCAAAGCGGTTCGGGTCAGGGGGGCCCTGTGAGGGCTGCGACATTGTAGCGAGGAGGAAAGATGTGCTCCCCGATGCGATCGAGGCTTTGCGGCTGCGGTGTCGGGCGTGTCCTAATGGAGGCTGGCTGCCTGACCCAGCGAGCCAGTCGCTTTCTGGGACTGAGTGAAGCGGCGCCTTGGAGGAAGCCGTCTGTTGGGTGTTGGCGGCAGTGGTAGAGAACGTCGAGGAGGTGCGGGGTGGTATACTTGTAGGAGACTGAAAGGCCGGGGTCTGGCTCGGAATCGGAGAGGCGGTCGCGGACGTGGAAGGGGCGGCCATCGCAGCGGGCTCCTTCTTCGAGGATCGACGTGAGAGAAACATCTGAGCCCGATGGTCGAAAGTAACGTGGGGGGGGCGTATTTCAAGCTAGGCTGGGTTGCAGCGGGGGCATTCAGCCACAGGTGACGACATGCGAGAACCTCAGCTGCCTCCATCAACACACGTTAGCGCCATGCTGTCAACATGATGTAGGATCACTGAGATACCGAGTAACCAGTAGTAGGATGCGGCAAGACAGTTTAGGTCGGGTGCGTCTCCCGGCGGCGATGTCTTGCTGCCCCGGACCCAATGACGTCCTAGCGCAGCACGGTATTGCTGCCAAACGATAGCGGGGATGGGGACGGACATCATGCAGTGGGTTCCAACGCTCCGTACAAGCGGGGGAACATATAAAAGAACCCGGCGACGCAGCCAAGGTGCGGGATAGAATGAGGATTACACGTGTATACCGAGCTAGCTAGAACCAAGGATCGCGCGGGACTTTCAACCTCATGGCCACTTACCTCAGATTAAGCTCTCCCGAGCTCAACAACTTATAGATGTGGGGCCGAACAAGATCTCGCAGGTGGGGGAGGGGAACGGAGGAGCTTGTTTGCTCCGCGCCGGCCTTTTATGCGACGGGTTCCTTGGCTGGAGGCGTTTGACTCGCGGGCTTCTCGTCGCGTGAGCAGCTAGATGGCATGAAATAGCGTCCGTCTGTGTTCAGCAGCTGGGGTTGAAAGAAGAATGGCCGTGGGCATATATATGCTAGCTCGAAAACCAGACGCTTTGACGAAAACAGCGACAGGATTGTCGTTGAAGTCTAACAAACCCTGCTGCATAGGTTCCCTCGCCGCACAGTCAGGAGGCTAAGACGTGCGACGGCGGCGGGTCTCAAGACGGCGGAACAGAGGACGGGGCGCAGGCTGGAGGCTCTAAAGTGACTGGCCCATCGGCGGGCTCGAGTCTCTTCAGCAAAGGCTGGGTTTGCGAGCTTCTTCGGGCTGAACCAGTCCGGAGTACGGAAAGGAATGTTCGGAAGAAAAGGATTCTGGATGCCGTCGCAAGTGACCGCCTCCGATCCCTGTTTCATCGCTGCATGTTGTCCCTTTATCCTGCAGGGGTGGTCGTCTCCTAAGGGAGCGTTTTTCTGCTAAGGAATGGGATGATCGACTTGGCTGGCCATGACCTAGGCAGCGCGTGCCAAACCCACAGCTTCGGGAGCCGTGGGAGCCGGGGGTCTGGGTCTGGTGGACACTGAGGTGCAATGCAGGGATTATCGGCCGATTCGCTCGCTTGCCCCAGGTTGCGGTTTCCCTGGTCGGACCCCTCCAAGAAGCCTTATCGCTGTGTTATCGGCTGGGATCACATCCATCGGTCGCGGTTGCTATGGCACCGGCGAAGTGCAACGGAATTCGCGAAGCAGCGGACCTGAAACGGGAAGAAGTCAAACAGGCTCCGCTGGTAGACCTCGAGTCGAACTCTTTTCCTAAGCTCCAACAGGCTTCCTTTCCTTCATTGATACCCGCCTAGTGTTTTTTATTTCCCTTCATTACCAGCTGTATTAGTGTAGCCGCCATCAGCAGCGTATAATCGGAATCGTCACTCCCTCATTCCTCCGCACCAACATCAACCGCGACTGCAGCGTTCTGTTTGTTTCTTCCAGCGATACAATCCAGACCACCTGAGTCGTCCTCTCAGCGATTCGAGTCTGCTTTCGTTGCGCATCGGCGGCATCTGCGGAAATAAAATAGTCAACTCCCGTTAGTTACCGTCCTTGCGACACTCGAGGCGCATCGCTTCACGGCGCATCGCAAAACATCTCCTCTTCCCACAACGAAATGGAGTCGCTTCTATCGCTCGCATTCGACAACCTCTCGTCGTACGATGGGGCCAAAATCAAGAAGGGACTGAAGCAAGTGGAAGGCCTGCTTGCCCAGATCTGTCTCTCGGGACCGAGCAGCCCAAGGAAACAATCCAGCGCAGAGCAAGGGAGAGACTCGGATTCACCACCCCGAAAGGGGCTGGGCGACTTAGGGGGTGATCCGGCCTTTCGGGAATTCTTCAAGCTACAGGAGGGTTTCGAGTGGAACATTGCGCAACGTCTGCTCTCAACGCTCGACTGGCTGGTGGTTCGAGGTGGCGATGGCCAGTACGACCTGCTGATCGTCAACGCGCTGGACCTGATCCAAGGCGTGCTACTCCTCCATCCACCCAGCAAGATCCTCTTCTCGCGCAGCATGCACATGAACGTAAGTACACCATTGAGCAGTTCCTCCCCAGTTCTTCTACTAGCAAAGGCTAACACATCACTCGCCGAACAGCTCCTCCTTGACCTCGTCGAGCCCGTCAACTGTCCTGCCATCCAATGCGCCACCATTATTACCCTTGTGGTAGCCCTTCTCGACACCCCTCAGAACATGCGCGTTTTCGAGCAGCTCGACGGCCTGCTAACCATCACCTCGCTATTCAAGAATGGCGAGACCAGTCGTGAAGTCAAGTTCCGCCTCACTGAGTTCCTATACTTCTACCTTACCCCTGAGACGCCGTCCATTCCTAAGGCGGCAGCGCGCACCGACGGCGCTACCCCAGCTCTTCTTGAGCGAAGCCCAAGCAAGCTTGCGAAAGTCTTCGGCGGCCGTGCCAATGGTCCTGCCAAGGGCGGGCGGGATAGGGCCGACAGCGAGGCTGAATGCACCCTCTCGGTCGAAGCCAAGAAACAATATGTCGACCGCTATCTCCCTGGCGTCGTGGACGAACTTTTGAAAGACCTCGATACATACAAACCTTTCGGCGGCATCCTGAGTTGAGATGAAACCACACATCAGTCAGGGTCGAACAGGGAGCATAGGGAAACAGTACTAATCTAACTCCGGGGATCTGGCCTTCATCTCCTTTTTCTTTGGTCTTATTAGCGGCGCGGCGTTGTCTAATATATTTGTTTTCATCTGGGAAAACGGGGGATGGGAAAGAGAGAGGAGACTCTCTTTGTTTGATATAACTGTACTTGTACTACCGTTGCATTCTCCGACTCTTGTTGTCTACATTTTCACCAAGGGGAGGGGGCTTATGGGGTGGAAAAAGCTTGTCGCATTTCCGAGGCGGATAGGCATTGTTGTGTATAGAATCGGGCTGGCGTTATCAGGGTAACTTCCTAGGTACTATTTACCCGCCTTATTTGCAGGGGCTGCTATAGAAGCCTCCTTACCCGGACATGTTCATCTCGCGTCCTTGTTGCCATGACGTGTTGACTCCAGCTGATTACAAGTCGACATATCTGACTTGAACTTATGAGGATATAACCCATTCGAATAGCTGCTAGCTTTGCTTGACCTTAACCCATGACATGAAGTCGACCCAAAAGGAGGGCCAAGTTGACGTATGATCTAGTATGTGATCCATTCACGGAAAACTGTATGTATGTTGTACTTGAATCAAAACTAGTATGTCGTCATTGCCTTGTCATGTATATTGTTACATTTGGGAGCCACGGCTATCAGCTCCCTTGACTTCTCCAAAACCTCTCCCCAGTATTCGAACTTGGCGGTCCTTCAGGTGGCGAAGGGACTGTCGGTGTTAAAGGGGACGATACTAATGCATTGGGATCCAAAAACTCGGAGCCATATAACTCATATCGTACTGCAGCGGATTCGCCAACCTGAGGTGATGGGATTGGCGTCCTAGCCCCAGACTCTCCCTGGGGCATGAGCTCTGGGGTACGTGAGTCGAGTTCAACAGGGACCGCGATGTCGCCGGGTTCGTGCGGTTGGAGCGGAACACCAGCTCTCGGTGTGCTGATGCCCGAATCGTTATGGAATTCCGTATAAGGGCCGACTGCCGCGTCTGGCCCGAAGTAATCGTGTGTCACGCCGGGCAATGGTCCACGATACGACACCATCTCCGACGCATCATCGGTTGGGCCTCTGCCACCACCCACTACGGCACCGATGACGCCTGTAGGTCTTGGTTGTTGTGAGCTCAACTCGCTTCTTTCCCTCCGTCTCCGGAGACACCACCAAGTTGCCAGGCCGATCAGCAGTCCGCAGCCGACGACAACACCAACGGCAAGACCGGCTTTCGTGCCAACGCTGAGCTCGGCCTTGTCCTCCACCAGCGAGACCCCGCTGTTAGTTGGGACGATAATGCTGTTAGCACAATGCGGCGAGCCACTAACAAGCGTACAGCTCTGAGTGACTGCGCAGCAACCACCGCCGAGATTGGAAGCACAGCTGATCTGGCTGGTGGTGCAGCCTTCGGGAGCCGGATTTACCACTGGCTTAGACGATGTAGACGCAGACACAGTAGAAATGCACTCGCTCGTGCCGCATACTGAACCATAAGAACAACATCCACCGCCGAAAGATGCCGCGCAGCCGAACATCGACGTTTTGGTGCAGACGCGGCCACAGCATGCTGCTGCGACAGATGTTATCGTGCTGCCGCTCTCTGTTTTCGTTACCGTGGCGGGGCACTGATATTGCTGCGCATTACAAGGAGAGTCGCACGTTGAGCCGACGGGACAACATGCTGCCTTGGTTGTGGCGGTCGCATTGACAATGCAGCTATTCAGATCTCAGTCAGTAACTGCGAAGAGGAGGGTAGTATTGGGCCATTGGGCCCATGTGGACTCGAATAGTTCATGATCCGAGAGAACACTAGTTCCCCGTTGACTTGCCACTTTCATTCCCAGCAACTTCGGTGGAGTTGCTCAAAAACAGCAACACCAGCTGAACGCGGGGCCTTGACAGAGAAGAAGCAGGCGCAAAGCACATACTATGCAGTATCAGGGCAGCAGGCCGTACTTCCGACTTCGCCGAGTTCATCGCCTATACTCCGAATGGCGCGGTTAATAAGGAAGATCTCGATAGCGCGTAGAAGCTCCCGCGGTTACATACAGGGATGATTCCCTTCTATGCATTGCGCCTGGCGCCTCCCGAGAGCAGCGAGCGGTTTGGCGGGCGTGGCGTGGTAAAACCTAGGCGACAATATCGCGCCCGTCTCTGCGGGCACGAACGGCTCGTACTGAGCGGCGCCGGCGATAGCAAGCAGCCAGCCGGCGATCAATGTCCGGAGGACGGTGGTGGACATGGCGACGGGAACAATTGTGGACCTGGCTGGCGTCGGGCACTTAATTCGACTGCTCCATCGTAAATCGGATGGGAAAGCGCCTGGAATTGACTGCCATAGATCCCAAGGCGAGGGAGAAGTGAAAGTCGAGCTCGCGGATCTTACGGAGAACAAAGCATCAGGGAGAGAGAAATGCGGAAGCCAAAGAAACCTCCTGCATGATGCTGACCTCCTCTCAGCTCGGGTTCGATTATTAGTTCGGCCATACCATCCACGGCGGGACCCCCGAAGGTTGTTGCGCCAATGTAACCCCGAGCTGTGCGATCCTCAAGGGTCCAAGACAGGGGTCCTCGGGGTCGTAAGCCACTGAGAGATGAGTATGGGGTGCGGCGCCGGCCGGCCGATCCAAGCCCAGACCTGGGGAGGGATCCCGAGAATTGGCGAACGTTTGACAACATCGTTGATGACTTGCATCCTCGAGATCGCGGGCCGTTAGTGGTGCGAGCCTATAAAAGCCTTTGTGGAAGGTGCTTTCGCGGTTTGCGTCCGACCAACGCGTAGTGCCCGGCTGATGTATGTCAGCTGCGAAAGCTGGCTGCTCCTGCCATCAGCAATTGGCCCGCCCTGTCATCTCAACCTTGGCCTGAGAGATGGGATTGGGACGGTTCAACACGCCATACTTCTGTAAGTGAGATAAGCGAAAGCAGACAGGCTTCAGCCCGACAGTTCTTCTCCTCACCAACCACGACCTCCTTAAGACGCGTCTTAAGGGAGCCACAGCGGTTCGCATTGAAGGACCAAGTGCAGACGAAATCCGCTCACCAAACCTAGAGGCCACCACTGACAAGAATAACCACGCCGCAATGCGTTATATCGGCCGCATTCATCGCCACCCCCTATCCAGCCTCCCATGCCTCCCAGGTCGCAGCCCATAAAACTAACGACGGCCCCAGATATCTCCACTGCGGCTATGGTTACTATCGTCGTGCTGCATTAGTCGGCTTCGAGCCGACTGTCTGAATCGCTTGCGTCGCAGTCTCGCTCGGTTCTCGACCAAATCGCTCTTTGGTGGAAATAATGGGTGGTGGGTGCCGAACCGCCGGGTCTTTTTGGATTTATCCGGCAGTCAACAACAACCGGCCCTTTCCCCGGCTTCCCAGAGCCAAGAAGGCCATCGCCCAGATCTGCAAGATCGTGCGGGAGCCGACACACCATGCCGATGGATGCGGAGGGCAGCTTTCGTTGTCCAGCCGCTGGGAAAGAAATGTCTTGGCCCTATCAACCCAACACGAGTTGATGAGGCGTCCTCTGCCAGCGGCACGGTTTTGCCGTTGATGGGGTCTCACCAACCGGGTCTTGAGCGATGAGATTGGGTCTTTTGCTGAGACGGGACGCGCAACTCCGAGCATGTCAATGCCGGTAAAAAGGGCAAGCGAAGGTCATCGCTCCTTCGATGCATCTCCGTCTGCTTGCTTGCTACCCGAGGGCGGTCACCAATGAGCAGCGACAGTGCGGTCCCAGATAAGTTAAATCGTGTCCGTTGGTGCGTGGTGTTGCTCGTATAAAGGATCTTAAGTGATCGCCGCGGGCAACATATATCGACAACGCATATCCCCCGCCGCCCGTCAGTTGCCACCGTCAACCTCGCGGACAGTTGCGTCAACCAGCGCCCAAAAGCAGCTGGCACTCACGTCTCCCGCTCGACACTTGTTCGTCTTGGACAAGATAACTGTCACAACCCAAACATAGGCCTTACTTGTACACCATGGGTCCGAGGTAGCGAATGCCCTCCTCTCCAACGGCGCAAAGGGAGACTTAGCCTAGCATCGTGGTGTGTCGGCCGCTTCGTACGTTGGGAAATCCACCAAGCGCCCACGTGTGGCCCAAACTCAACAGCTCTTGCTCCTCCCGGGTCTGCCATTGAGGTAGCCAACGAGATCCAGCCAAGCGAGACTGGTTCAAGCAGAACTCGACGATGCGCTACCTTTCGCGAGCAGCAGTGCTCTCAACACTGCTTGCTTTAGCACCGTCGATACTCGCAGTCCCAGAGCTCGACATGGCGTTGTTGGCGAGGGCTATCGACTACGAGGATGAAGTTTGTCATCCAGTAGTTCAAATGTCCGAAACGGTCCCACCGTGCCTGAACCTGATAACGATCGAGACCGTCTGTACCGCCAACGGGACGAGTCCCCTTGCGCTGAAGGCACATCAGCAATGTAAGTGCCCCTGCACCCATAGGTCGCACAGAGCCCCTGACATCAGCATGCTAACCATGGGACGCTCAACAGGCATGTGCAATGGCTCCTTCTTCAGCGAGTGGCCATTCTGTCTGCAGTGTCTCTTCATCCACGGGCTTCGTTCGGAGCGTGACGTGGCCTTCTATAAGAGCATCTTGTCTACGGTGTCAAGCTCTCTATGTAGCGCGCCCACGCCAACAGCCGAGTTCGCTAGCATCTTCAGCAGCATCCAGGCCGCGGCGCCCTTCCCGACAACGGGCGACACAGTGAGCAGTGACAGGGCCGTTGGTCAGACTGCTGTCAGTCTGTACTTTACCGCGACCACGCACCAAGGCCCTGGCCGGATCACGGGCGCCGCAACAGCCGCTACGGCATCTGTGCTCTTCACAGCACCAGCAATAACCCCAACAACCGGTCCAGCTTCGGGTGGTAAGAGCGGGACGGGGACTAGCTCTTCGACAAATACGGCGTCCGGAGCGGGGGCCAGCGCGAAGCCATCAGGAACCGGAAACGGAGCGACATCAACTGTGAGCGCGAATGGGGGCCTTTTCGGAGTAGTAATCGCTGCGGCTGTTGCAGTTGCGGGCGCCATCATTATATCCTAATTCAGCACTCAGCACCCCTTTTTATACCCTCGCGCCCCGGAAGAAGCACGCCACGGCAAACAGCATCACCATATCTAAGAGCATAAAGCTGAGCATAGGCATAGGAGGCGAAGCAAATCTCATTGTTCCCCTGATACTGACTGATACCTGATGCAGTGCCATGCTGCGTGAAGAAAATGCGCTCGCACCCATACGTGTCGGTCAGGCCCACCAGTATCCAACCAACTGCCCACTCCAGGCTACTTGATTTCTTGCTACGTTACTCGTAGCTTAGATATCCAAACTTAGCCGCTCACGGCTCACGATATCACTAGACACCTAATAAATATCTCTCGTTTTTTTCCCACCATCTCCAGAACAGGAAGAACTAGAAAAAGGAATGCGCCCTCGTATATCCTCGGCGTTATTTATGTTTGTTTCATCTCGTCAGCATCATCGTCGTCATCGTCGTCGTAACACATTTACTGCGTAGGCATATGCTCGAACGGGTGCGCCAGCTTCTCCTGGCAGAAGGGAAGCTTTCCAACCGTCCAGATCTCGGTGTCCTACCATCATCATCGTCGTTAGCACTACCATCCCCACCATCCCCACTACCCCCAACAAACACGAATAGGGGTACATACAGGCTTGAGATTCTTCTTGATCTCATTATCGAGACATCCGCCCTTGAGCGCAACGATGGGCGCGCCGTCGGGTGCGTGAGCGATAGGAGACCCGCACTCGGAGCAGAACCACCGGTAGACGGCGTTTCCGCTGTCGGCGGTTCCCTTCCACTTCTTGAGGGGGCCTTCGACCTTGAGCTTGTCCTTGAGGACGACGGCGACGAGTGCTGGGGTGGTGGTGGCGGTTAGTATGCTTGCTGGGATCTGGGATGCGATGTGCTGGGGCCGGGGATATGTTGTAAGGCAAGGAATGTTTCAGATAGGTAGTAGGTGGCAATGAGCGTGTGCCTCGGAGTCAGTTACAGCTAGGGAAGGGGGGTGGTGAAGCCGTGACGTCGCAGGCGCGTTGAGCGCAGCAGCGTAACTGCGGGGTGGGGGCGGGGTAAATCTGGGAGAGTCCCAAGGGGACCTCCGAGCTTCCGACTCTCGCACCCAGCATCTCCGGACGTGTTCAAATGGGTTGGGAATAGTAGCTTACAGTATGTCGAGCCCGATTGGCGCTGGCAGTCGTCGCAGTGGTCGTAGCCGGTCAGGAGGGGCGCGTCCATGTCGACCGTGTAAGTGACGGCCTTGCAGAGGCAGTGGCCGGAGAGGGGCATTTTGGCGGGTTCTTTTTTTTCCGAACAGGAGATAAGCTTGGGGGCCGCGTGGGACTTTTGTCAGGATGGGCTGGTACCTACTTTTTTGCTGGTGGGAGCGGATGGATGGGCTGGGATGGATGGATGGATGGATGGGTTGGCGATGTTTGGTTTTGGGTGGAGGAGGGAGGCGAGATGTTCTGCTTAAATACCCCGGAGAGGAGGCTCTTCAGGACAAACCTGATTCAGCACCCACCCCCTCTAGCATGGGCTAGGATATGTGGAGGGTCCTGTTTCTAGGTCCTGAGGCGCATCTCGGGCTCGAGCGGCAGCTCCGGCTGACGGCCGGCCTCAGGTCAGGTACTTGGGATGATGTAACACGGCGCTGCGAGAAGAGGGGTCTTTTACGGTCGCAGAGAGCTCAGATGTACCTCGCACTGGGGCCATGCACAAGACTGGCGCGCCGAAACAACAAGCAAGTGGGGAAACGAAACAGACCGGGACAAGCAGCCAAAAGCTACCCCACGCAAGCCGCCCGTGTTCCAAATACCTTCCTCTGGGCGGCCCGTCTACTGCGCGTAAACAGGCTGACAGGCGCGTGAGAAGACACAAAGACCCGCTATAGAGGCGGGAGCTGCTTGTTGGTCGCTCGCATATGCATGGATGTGAGCTAACTCGTCGTTCTTTTCGACTTACACGCAGCTTCTCGGCTGTCTGTCTCAATCTGCAGCGGTGTCCTATCACTTGTTCACGTAATCACCGAAGTCTCTCTTGACTCCCTTAGGATGCTGTCACCTTTGCTGACGCTGATTGTCACGCTGCTCAGGGAGATAAGCTGCGCGCTTTCCGTCTGTTCGGGAAGATCAAACATCAAGAGACTCTGGCGCTGCAAGCTGTGCGAGCTTGAGCTCCCTGAGATCTTCTGGGTGGAGACGGCATATTTGTCATTCGGTGTCCCACAATCTAAACTGCTAGACAAACCCGCCATGGGCCAATGTTTCTCAAGATGTCCGGGTCCTCTCTATCGCTTCGTCGCATGCTTGCGCAGGGAGCAGGCATGCTTCGGTGGTCGGTAAAGGGGTATTTGGAATTGGGGGAAGATTGATGCGGACGCCATTGTATCGTGCCTCGATAGGGTAAGAGTACAAAGTACACCGCAAGGACCCTCCTTGCACCCGCTTCCCGTGCCTCGCCCCGACCGCTGCAACGCCCATTCAACCATTATTTATACTTTCAAGTGTCCATATCGATCTTGGAGCCTCACGAGGAGGGCAGACTGCGCCGTACCGTCTGACGTGTGGTTACAACTCAACCGCCAACCGAATTCTGGCCCAACTTAACCTGTTGTTGAGGTTCAAGAACTTTGTTTTTGTCCCCCCACCATCGGAGTCGGGTATTTGAGTTTACATATGCTGCTATGTCGACCACTGCATCTGTGACCAACCTCCGAAAGCAAGCCTGTCTTCTTCTGACTGCCTACTCCTATTCCAAAAACAGTTGATCCTTCGTTGCGGATCCTCCGTGGGGAGTCCGAGTTGGAGATAACCACTGACAGCGGCTCACGAAGCTTCTCATCGAAGGTCCTGGGGATCCCGGCTCTGATATTTGAAATAGCTACCCCTGCGAAGTTCCACTCGCTGCAAGGTGCTCACGTAAAACCCCAATGGCACGAGAGGACTAAACCTGTTGCATTGTCTCATACCGCAAGTATGAGGCGCCAGCAGCTGGAAAGATGATGATAGGTTGTCGCCGTCGCCCTTTGAGGGCCATTATCGCAGAGTGTGCTCGCTTGTAACTCAAGCACTTAGCCGACCTTGCAGATAGACGGTCAAGTTGAGCAGAATCCTGCTTGTTGTTGGCGACAGGAGCCACGCAAGCGCCGCCTGCAAGAGGAGACGCTGAAGACCCAAAAGTGGAATGATGCCAAGGGCTATTCGGTCCGCCAGGAACAGCCTTAGGACGCAGTTCCTGTACACTGTCTTTTCCCTGTCTGTCTCTTCGGATAGGACGTACGCATCCATCGGGGATATGCGGAATCCTCGAATATCAACAGTCTGCAGTTTTGGCGCCGGCGACGCACTGGACGTCAGAGGCCGCTCGATTCGGTCTGGCCTCACGCGGAGGTGTTGTATGATCTTGAAATAGGCGAACTCAAGGTAGTTGGAGGACGCCAAGGTTGGCGCGGGTTTCTTCAGCGCAAATTTGGGGAGTAGGTCGGGTCTGGAAATCCATATGGTGCAGTTCTCCTGCAGCTCACAGAATAGAGCCTCCACATCGTGCGCGTAGTAGACGAACCTCGAATAAAAGGAGGGGGTAAGGACCCTGAACTCTATCTCATCCACCGCCTCTTTCCCGGTTCGGGCCCGAGCGGAGAGCATCAACTCTGGCACTTGGTGTGGTATCCCTCCCGGGACATATTTCAGTGCGAGCGGCACAGGTGACTGCTCCACAAGGTGCCGCAGATACCTCCTAAATATGGGTTCAAGCTGACGCTCTGTGGTGTCTGCGTTGCGGCCTATATTTTCTTTGAGGGGTTCAGGCCTGAACCACACATGGAGCTTGCGCTTGAAGAACAGCATGCCGGCTTCTTTGACGATCCTGGGAAAGGTGAGAAACCCGACCCACCACCACGATGCGAGGAATCCGAACTTCGCAAACCAACTCATAGTGTACGGGTCGATGGATGATCCTTCCGGAATCAACCTGGCGACCAATTTGCCGTGACCCTTTGACGAAACGAGGTTGATGGTGTTGGTTACAGGGCCTGTGCCTTGCATGTAGGGGCTCAAAGGGTCGAGTGCCGACATTGAGTATGACCCTTTGCGCGAATTGAATGGAGAAACATGAAAGTCCTTTGGCCATGACTGTTTTAGTGTCGTTCGGGGCGGGAGAGTTTGCCGTTCCCCCGTAACCGCGTCCCCTTCGTCAGCAGGTAGATGGCCAATCTGACTTACTAACTCATCGTCGGGTGGCAGGAAGTACATCCGACGCTCGTCGAACGTATTGTTGACCTCCAAGATCATAGCGGCCAGAGACTTGTTCTCGTCGTAAAGATACCAGAAGGAGACGGGGTTGAAGTGGTAGCCAAGGAAGCGAGCAGCTGTCACCAAGTAAGCATGGGGGTAACCCACCGGATCGACACCCTATTAGAATATCAGCGAAGAGTCAACACAGAGCCCCGAGAAGGACAATCTGTACCTGGGTTCGAAGATAAGCATCCAGCTTGCCCCGCAACCCCAGCTCCCCATTTCCACGCTCGAGATAGTCGGCGGCATCAACGGTATACCAGCCGGTACGAGCTCGAGGTCCAAGAGGGAACCATGATGCAAGACCTATCTTGTTCTTTACTCCCACCGAAACCATACCCCCAGCAGTCCCTTCCCAGTCCACCGGAATCCCAACGACAAGGTAGGAATAAGAAAAGGAATGCTTCTTGGGGAAGAATCTCGAGTGAGTTGTCCGACCAGGAAACAGCAGAACCTTTCCCGGACCATCCCACTGCGGGATCTCATCCTTTGTCTGCACTACTCGGAGAGCCCACGAAGCAAGAGCAGCCGTGATCAGTGTAGCCGCGGTGATCTTTGCAACTTGCTGGAAAAAGGAGGGGCCGACAAAGTCGCTGAAAGAATGCCACTGCCGGAAAATGGAAAATATCAATAAAAGAGCGGCATCTAGAGTACCGGAATAAAGAATTGCGTAGCTGGCGACCCCGAGTATGACCGCAAGTGAAACTCCAGATGCGCCTGCCATGGTCAACTTGTAAGTGCTTGACGAGCGATATCTCCGGAATCAAGGAATCAGGATGAGCTGTTCATCCGTCGAGGCTCAAGTAATTCTTCCCGTCGCCCCAATTGGTGTTGCCCGGAAAACCAATTGGTGCGAGGGAGAGTCCGCGTGGGTTTTGTTCACACGATGCGATCCGATGTTGAGCTCTGTTCGCTCCTTCCCGGCCAGCCGGCAACCTTAAACACCGATCCATGCGATCCATGCGATGGCGAGACGGTTCTTTGTGAGTATGCATCAAACGGAGCTCCTGGCTTAGTTAAGCTGAGAGGCCGCCGCCAAGGCTGATTGGCTGGCCCTGGTCTAGCGGTCCCGGTCGGCTTTTCCACAGCCCCAGTGTGGCGGGGGTCTCAGCTTGCCGCTCGAGTCACCCCCGGTCCGCTTCCGCCATTCGACGGCAGCCCATTCACTTCCACTGATAAAACCCCGTTCCAAGGCTGACAACTCACTCTGATCTCAAACGACCTACAATCCATTTACCGTTACCTCTGTTCCCTTCAAAAGCAATCCTCTCGCAACCCCGCAAGCGCAAACAGAAGCAAACTCCACCCCTTATCGAACCACACGATCATCGGCTACCCTCACCGACCTACAAAAACCCCGCGGCAACCGCCACGAACGTCAAAACCCAGTCACACTACACACTCACCCCATCACCAAATCCTTCAAGATGGCTGATTTCGATACCGGCGAGGTCAAGATCGGCAAGAACGTCCGCCGTGGCGGCGGTCCTGCGCGTGAGACCGTGATCAAGGGCAAGTCGGCCCTCAACGCCGCCCAACGCTCCGGCCAGGTTGTCGGCACAGAAAAGAAGTATGCCACTGGCAACTCCGTACGTCATCCCCTGTCCACCATCCTCCTTGACCTGAAACTAACATTCCCCCTTTAGGCCTCTAAGCCCGCTGTCGAAGGCCAGCGCCTCACAATGGTCGATCGATCCGACGACATCATCAAGCCCAAGACGGTAGGCAAGGACGTCGGGGCCGCGATCCAAAAGGCGCGCGCCGACTTCCAGCCCAAGGCGCTCACCCAAAAGGATCTGGCGACCAAGTGCAACACAACCCCCACCATCGTGGCCGACTTTGAGCGCGGCACGGCAACGCCCGACCAGAAGGTGCTGACTGCCATGGAGCGCGTGCTCAACGTCAAGCTCCGCGGCAGCGACATTGGCAAGCCGCGGTTCGAGAAGAAGAAGTAAAAAAAACAAAACCACACAAAACAAAAATAGACAGGTGTTGCGAAGAGGATCACCGGAGGGATGGATAAGGTTGCTATGAGGATCAGATCAGCGTTATGCGTCCCGGTGTTTATGCAGTCCTGAGGGCAGAGAGGCGGCAAAATGGGCAGGTGATGCTGTTATGAAATGCTGCATGCGGCATCCCCAGCCGGTCCGAAAGAGAGACCGGGAGGTTTGGCTACGATTAATTATGAAAAGGGGATGGGGGTGCTCTCTTTTTCATACTTCATTTTAGCGATGGTTGATGTTGCTTTCTGCCGGCGTTACAAAGCATCGGGGTCTCGCGGATAGAGCATGTTGCCTCTAGAGTGGCAAAATAGACTATTCATCGTTTCCCATCACTCACTGTCCGACCCCCACCAAGACTTTGTCTAAGTGTAAGACTGCTCTTTATGGCAATATCAGCCATATCCTAACATTTGCCTGGGGAGGGACCCTTTCACCGGACAGAGAGTCTTGCCCAGATGTCATGTGTCTTTAGCTCCCTCCACCCCTTCCAGGTTCTCCCTCTCGCCATCGAAGATAGTTCACCCTCCCCCTTTCAAAAAGGCTGGCATTGCCCATTCATCATCACCATCCGAACCCTTCCTATGAACTTCCCCGTCCCTCTTCGTACGCAACCGACCCGCAAGTCCACAACCAAGACGATGGATCCCGCCGTCCGCACGTAGTTCCAAACTCCCATCTTTATGTTGCCCCACCACAGATCAACGATGATAACACCTTGTGATTTCAGGCCATATCTAAGTAGGTATATATAGTAACTCGCTCCCCCCAGTATGAAGCTCCCTTGCCAAGGACACGTTTTAGTGTTCAGCTCCGCGAGGTGTGTTGTGTAAGGTAGGTAGGTAGGTAGCCAGCCCAGCACACCTACTAAGTCAATTCACCAGCACCTGGGCACTGGCACCGGTGTTGCCCCGGTGTTGCCCTGCCGCTCCCGCTCCCCGCTCCACGATGCCAGCCGGTAGGAGCATATATACTCGGACCGCGGGGCACTCTTTCAACCAACTGTAGTAATCAGCTTCGGCTGTGATGCAGTTGGCCAGGCTGGGACTCTTACACCTCTTCCGGAAATCTATGGACTTTCCTAATTGGTGATGGATAGCAGCCACCATGGTTCGATTCTCGGGGGAAGGGGTTTTTTTTTTTGGTGGCGTTTTTGCCATCTTCCGCTTGTGACATCATGCTGCGATCTGGCTCGCACATATCTGGAAGCAGGGCGTATCTGTACCTGTGATGCCCGTAGACAGGAAAGACATTTGCACTCATGAGGACGACCGTTTATTTTGGATACTTCCATTCAATTCAATCCTCCATCCTATTACCATTGCTCCATCCAGTCCAGGTATCTTTGTGCATACAATATGCTAGCCATGCAATAATCCCCGTACGCCGGCCAAACAAGCCACAAAAGCAAAATCAGTTCCACTCCACCAATGCATATGTCCAGTACAGCCCAACATGACCCATCCTAACGAGATCCTAACCCAACAGTGTCTTCACTCTCGCCTGAATCGCCGCCGTCGTCGGCTGAAACGCCGTCTGAAGCACCACATTCTCCCTTCCTCCGATCGTAACAATCCTCATCCACTGAGGTGCAATCTCTGACGCCAATAGTCTGACACAGCAGGTGCCGTCCTCGAGCGAGATTGGGTTCCGTAGCGAGTCCTTGACCTTGGTCATCAAAGCCGACATGGTAAACGACATGCGGGCCTGTCCACTCGATGTGGCGATGCACAGCATGCCAATGACAGCCGCAATATCCTCAGCGCGCTGGAGAGCTGCTCGCCTCATGAGCTCAGCCGGAGTTGGGCCCTGAGCATTCTGTGATTGTTGAAGCTCCTTGAACCGGACGCGGTCGAGCAGGCTCATCTTCGAGCCATCTTCGTGAACAGTTGGGACCTGAGCTTTGGCTTCCTCCTTCTCTTGCTGCTTCCTGACAACGCCGTTCTTGAGCTCCATGAGCGTGCGCTGGCCCTTGGCCAAGACCTGGTTCATCACTGCGCAGTCCTTCACGCTGGCTTTCGGAAGAGTGGCGATGAAGAGCTTGACGTTCTCGTTTCGGCGACCAATCCAGAGGGTACGAAGGTTGCTCTCGAAGTCCATATTGAGCTTCTTCTCCCTCAGCGGTCCGGGACCAGCATCGGGACGGCATTCGATGCAGATCTTGCCGCGGCCGTAGTCTGAAAGGAAAAATGGCGACTGAGGTTTATCGGTCTTGACGGGAACCCAGTTAAGGACACCGACTAGCAGACGGACGTCGTCCACGGTGATCTGCCTCTTTCCCCATGATTGCGAGACACTGGAGAAGATTGTGCGGAGGTCGATTGGCGAGGTGGTGCCGTTATGGGCGTAGCTCATGCTGAGGGTCTTGAGAAACGCAATGTGGAGGTCGAGGAGGTCAATGAGCTCCTGTGGCAGATCGAAGTCATTTTTGGGCTCGGTTTGCGCGAATGTCCTAGATCGCTTTCGGATTGGCGAGGACTGGATATTGAGGCGCTCCAAGAGAGCCTCGGCTTCGGAAGATGCACTGTCTGTGTCGTCTTCGGCCTGGAACTGGCGCTTTCGGCTCGAAGAAACAGTCGGAGAGGCATACTTGGGCGGAGTTTTGGAGAATTCGGGTTCCGCGGCGAATGTGACAGTCTTTCGCTTGCGTGAGACGGGCGCGATGGGTTTTGTGGGCGTTGCCTCGCTCTCGCGGCGTACTTTCTTGGCGCTCGAGGTGATTGCTTCGGAGTCGTCGTCTGCGCTTCTCTTTCTGGTCTTGAGAACAATCTCAATAGTGGAAGGGCGAACCGTATCGAGTGCCGCAGCCTTCTCGGAGATGTCCTTGCCCAGTGTGGGAAGCTTCGACACGCGGGCGAAGTTGGTGATGGTTGCCAAGGGCTTCGACGTGGTCGCTGACTTCTTTCCGCGAACGGACCGCGAACCGCGGGAAACTGCACCAGGCATCGTGAATAGGTGCTAGATAGTATTACAGTAGACAGAAGGCTCAAATCGGTAAATTCGTTCCTGGAGGAAGGAAGAAGTGACAATTTCAACAACCGGCAGTCGTAATTGGGATGTGGAAAGCAGGAGCAAGCTTGTGTAGTGGTCCGGGTTGAGGAAGGAGGCTTTTAGGGGAGGATGGCCAGGCCAGGGAACGCGTCCACCGCGTAAAGTGGGACGCGCCGACGCGACACCCCGGTACTTAACCCCACATTTTCGCGGTTGCCCTGCCAGGCGCCCCCAATCGAAATGAGCGACCAGCATGGCGCCGAAACACCCCACTTCGCGCTGCGAACCACGCGCTGTCCTTGGTCAAGAGCCCTGTTCAACGTTGCGATTGAGGCCTCTGCGCAAGGAGCCTGTCCATGTCGCGGCGCGGGTGAAGCAGCGGTTCCACTGCTGACCTGCGCTAGATCCACGCGAAAAGAGCGTCGTCGAGGAAACCATCGAACAAGGTGGGAAAATGCCTGCAACCCCTTCCTTTTCGACAGGGCATCGAGTCTCGTCGATGATAACGCGAGTGGTGAGGGTTGTGAGGGCGTTTGAAGCTCTTGGAATTAAAGTGGGCGCCATGTGACTGCTCGTCCTCCAATCAAAAGCGTTTGTGGGACCATCTCAGGGGCGAGCCTTCAACATCAGCCGTAGACAGTCAAGCTCTTCTAAAATTTGTTCTCGCCTTCAGTTCAACATGAAGCACGGTTCGGACAGCAGGATTCAATAACGGGAAATATGCAATGGTTCTATCACGACCAGAAAGTTCGCAACCATGCTCTGGTTGGTGTTCAAGCATAGCATCAAGACCCTATGATGCTCTTCTCAAAGACATTCTTGATTGCTATTGGGCACGCGTCTGGGATACCTGATTCACGGTATCAAACAACACCAGGAACCTCAGAGTGCGCGAGGCTCCACGGCAGTCACAGGAGCCGACTCGTTGACCGTACGGAAACGCAAGATATTTCGTCAAGTGACAGCTTTGTAGCTTCATCAGCCCATTCGGACCTACAACATTGGTAATAGCCATCATCTCGAACAGCTTCATTTTTCTAGGGACAAGATAGGTATTTGCACAAGCCCAAAATTTTAACAGCAGCCCTCCATAGCCACGCGTGAGTGAACCCGGCCCAGCAAACTTAAACGCCATACCCCTTTCATAGCAGCATTTGCTCAGTGTTCCTTGATCCATTTCAGCATCTGGTCGTAAGCAGTGATTTGCGCAGTCTTGATATTTGCGTCTTCGTAATCCCCCACCACAGCGAAACCTTTCCCTGTTAGCAAACTATTCATTTCCAAAGGGGTATCAGCAACTTACCATGCGGCACGCCAGGATAAACCTGCACCTCATGCTCGACATTATTCTTGCTCATGTAATCCTCGCCCGCCGTCCGCACCTCATCAGGAAACAGGGGGTCGTTCTCCACCGACACCAAGCTAACCGGCGCCTTCAAGCCCGTAAAATCCTCTATCGATACGAGCGTCGCATGCGCAATGGCGCCCGCCTTGATGAACGGCCCCGTAGTCGTGAGCTTTCCAGCCTCCTCGTCCACTGCAGGCGTTGAGACCGCCGACCACGGGAATCCCCTCCCGATAATGGCAGGGCGCTCAGCCGCCAGCAACAGCACGTACTTCCCGCCGAAGCAGTACCCCACGGCATAAATGCCACCTCCATTTGAGACCGCGTCGGCGAACTCGTCCTTGCATGCGTCGATCACCTTGGTTAGGATGGGCATGACTTTCTCTTCGGTGTGGCGCGCAAGCCACATGTCGATCAGGAAGCTCTTGGCCGTCTCAGCGGCTTTAATCTTGAAGGTGTCAAGGAAGGAACCGGGGGTGGTGGGTTCGTCAGACATGGTGTTCCCGTTGGGTGCTGGGTCGCCGTCGAAGAGGTCAGGCATCACGACGACGTAGCCCTCGGTGGCGAAGCGGTCGGCTTGGATCTGGTTGTTTACGCTGTGGAGGCCTGTCCCGCCTGTCAGGAGGAGGAGGAGCTTCGAGGGGGTATGCGGGTAGTCGGCGGGCTTGGAGATGTAGACCTGTGTGTGGTGTTAGTACTGGCTGGGGTTGGGGGAAGCGGGGTGGGGTGATGCTCACATCGATGTCGCCGAGCTTGGTGATCTCCCCGGTGGAAGACTGCCCAGCGGGCGCTGGCCGGTCGGATGTGCAGTGCTCGCTCAGCCCGGAGTGTGTCGCGATGGGAGGCACGGCAGCGGGGGTCGCGACAGGGGCGGGAGCCTGCGCGTCGCTCTCGGGAGCTCTGGTAGCTACCTCCGGCTCGGCCATTTTGGGCGGCTTGAGGGAATGCGATTTCACGAGGGACGGGTATGAATTGGGTCGAGAGGGTAGAATTGATGGATTCAGAGCTACGGAACAAAATATGGCCTAAGCTACGATGGGATAATGAAAGGGGGCACAAAGGGACACAGGTTGTTGGACAGCGAGCAGCGTGTAGATCGAAGCCCCGCGGTGACGTACCCCACCGGGCAGATCCCTGGAACTGGGGTTGGGGTTGGGTTTAAGACTCAGGGTTGGGGTTGAGCTCCTGACCAGCTTCTTTCCTGCAACGACATTTCAACCTTCCGTTCACAATTCAACAAATGGAGATCAATCTGATAACCTTTTATACGTACCGTTCCACATGCCGGCCATGTCGGTTCAAGCTAAAAAACTAAAAGAAAACGCCGGGCGATTGCTCAAATGAGGTTATTTCGAGGGACCTCTTCTTTCGAAACATCACGGTCCGTCCGTCAGTTTGCGAAGATCGATATGAGCGAGCATCCAAAGCCTGCGGTCAAAAGAATAAGCCTATAAGTCCGGGGAGAAGCCATTCCGGTGTCTACTTCGATGGCCCTGGTGTATCTAGGCACCCATCCAGCAGCCGTACTGGTTTCCAAGACACTTCTTACAATGCCGCACATATTCACGGCGATGTACCTAATACAAGGATCGTATATCCGCCACTGCGGGTGCGCTGTGGTGGATTTGATATCGGCTTGGGGCAATGTCACGCATCGATGAAGATCAGCCATCATTCTCGTCAGTTTCCACGTCCACGGTGCTTTCGATCTGTGGTATTGATGCTCCGTGGGCAGGCCCGAACAATGGCTTCTGTCGAGCACTGTTGCAAGCTCATTGGAAAGTTGGAGCAGGTAAGTTAGGGTTGCCGAGTCCTCATTGATATATGACCGTATCAAGATTGCGGAATGTTATTTTACAGTTCAAGTTCTACGTGATAAAACCGACTTCTGCCCCACGGATCTGTTCGTTCCTTTAACGCACCTTGCGGTTTTGGCATGAGCACACCAAGCAGCAGCAGACTCGAAGTGGACGTGGAGAAACGCTCGTGGGAACGTCTCCCCACGGAGATCAAGTTGAAGATCATGGGTATGATGACCGAGCACTCGGGCAGCGTTGCCAACTATGCAGTGGTTTGCCGTTCCTGGCAGGGCGTATTCGAGGCCGCGAACTTTGCCCGCATCAGACTCACAACCAGAAGACTGGACGAATTCAGATATATGCCCAAGGAGCGACAAAGGCTGGTCAAGTACCTTTGGATGTGCATAGAGCTCTAGGACTACGACTGTTCGGAATGCAAATGGAGCGAATCGAGCGCATCGAACCATCGCCATGCCACAATCATCGAGCACACGATCAGAAACCTCTTCGGTATTCTCACAACCTGGGGGAATACCGACCTCCTGCAGCTCGATATCAGCATCCACTCCAACAGCGATTCACAACACAGGTTCAAGTATATACGATCTGAACCAGATGTCACCCCGCCGTTGGACACCCATCAAACTACGCCCAGCAACGATCCCAGCCATGATTGGGAGAATGGAAGTCCCTGGAGACTTCCGCCAACACGCTCCGTACACAGGCTATTTGAGGCCTACATATTGTCCGATCCTCCGAAAGGTCCCCTCCCTCAGCTCCCTGTTGTAACGAGCCTCCTGCTTCGCCGGCAGACCCGGCGCGTATGTGATCCGTATTACTTGCGAGAGCCTTTGGAATGCCTTCCTGGACTGCGAGAACTCTATTATGAGCCATGGAAAAGGCTCGACATTGAGGAGCAGGAAGTATATGATTCGGGTAAGGCCAGTCGTCTTTGTGAATAGATTCCTTTTGCTTTTGCAACTCTCATATCGCGTCTGCCCTTTCCTACCAGTAGCTATATTCCCCACTGGTAGTGCCTGCGTATGGTAAGCTGACACTGGAGCGTAGTAGGGCTAAGGAGCATATTTCAGCTTCTTGCTCAAAAGTGCCAATCGGGTCAGCTGGACAAGATGGTGGTGTTTGAAGATTCCAACGACGACTACAGTCTCGCGTGTGGCATGGGCCGGGAGGATCCTACGGAGTTGATTCGCGCCGCGGACCTTGGGGTAACAAGACTCATCGCTCACGCGAGTCTTCATCTCGAGCATCTCTCGGCTGCCTTTCTCGCGGATGCACGCGACTTCTTCCCCCCAACGGACGCCTGGAACTCGGCAGCTACCCTGACTACCCTGACTTGGGAAAGGCTGGTCTCGCTGACGCTGACGTCCCAGCTCCTATCGCCTGACCACGATGACTCCGAAATCAACGACCTGCTGCAGCAAGCCGGCGCCGCGGCGAAGAGAATGCCCCAATTGAAAATCATGGAGCTGTGGAACGGGAGAATGGAGCTTGCCTGCGTCTTTCAATACCGGGCGCCGAGGGCTTGGGACCGTCCAGCCGAACTCACTTGGAAAAGTACCTGGGATTTTGGGCTGGAGGAGCGCGCGATCGCACCTTGGAGGGCCGTGGCTGCTCAGAATACCGCTAGATGCGCCAGTGGACTTCAGGTCAACGTCGAGAGTATCGATGGGTCGGGGATCAGGTCCCACGGTGATGCTATCCCTCTCTTGCAGCTTGAGACGGAGGTGGCGCGCCCTGTATCTTTGCGGCAGATGAAGGATGAGGCGCGCTATTTGCACGCTTGTTGAGAGGGGTGGAACATATATGTCGAGGGGGTCTGGAGTTGAGGTCCGGGGCACAGGAGTGAATGTGGGAGAAGGGCGTGTACCGTCAATAGTCATAAGCTCGCACGCTTACTGGTATCAACGGCCTATCCAGCAACGGGCCCCTGACCCTCGGATCACGGTCAAAACAAGCCCCTTTTCCATGTCTTACCAAAAGTGGCTGTCATAATCGTATCGTCATAAATGAGGACTCATCTCCTACCCAACCCCTATCTTTCCCACCGCACTCAAACGCCCCCCCTCAGTCAACCGTACAAACAATCTTCCCCATCGTCCTATTCTCCTCCAAAATCCCATGCGCCTTCTGAATCTCCTCCCAAGGCAACACCGTATCCACAAACACCTTCAACTCCCCGCTCTCAAACTGCTCCAAATTCTCCTCCAGCTTATCCTTCAGCCGCCCCTGATACTCCTCATCCCTACTACGCAACGTACTCCCCTCGATCCGCACCCGCTTATACAGCAACTGCCCCACGTCCAACTTCTCAACCACCCTCCCCCCCATCAGCCCCAGCATGCATATCCTCCCGTCGCGCGCGGCCACCTCCAAGTTCTTCTGGACGTAGTCCCCGCCTACAAAATCAACAATCAAATCAACCCCCTTGCCATCCGTCGCGTCCAGTATCCCCTTCACCCAATCCTCATCCTTATAGTTAAACGCCTTCGTGGCGCCCAACTCCCCCTCAATAAACGCACACTTCTCCCTTGTCCCTGCCGTCGCGAAAATCTTCCCCGCCCCCGCTAGCCGCGAGAGCTGAATCCCAGCAATACTCACCCCCGAGGCGCCGGCGTGCCATAGTATCGATTTCCCCGGGGTGATCCCCAGGACGAAGTGCAGCGCCTGCGTGGCAGTGAAGAAGGTCTCGGGAATTCCTGCGGCGGACACGAAGGAGAGGTGGGTCGGCTTCGGGAGGAGCATGGACGAGGAGACGGCGATGTATTGGGCATAGGCGCCGCCGTAGGCGAGGCCAAAGACGGGGGTCCCGGGGAGCAGATGGGGGGAGTGGCTGCCGGGGCCGAGGGAGACGATGGTGCCGCTGAATTCGACGCCGAGGGTGAGGGGGGCTTGCGGCGGGAGGGGGTAGTTGCCGGTGCGTTGGAGGAGG
>Ga0247780_1000241_pt1 | contig 55125 bp, 29 predicted proteins | sample UWRJL079202R5_FD_179927 | JGI IMG/M metagenome (GOLD analysis project Ga0247780, IMG submission 179927) | Plant litter microbial communities from Arlington Agricultural Research Station in Wisconsin, United States - UWRJ-L079-202R-5 | ecosystem: Environmental > Terrestrial > Plant litter >...
AAAAACAAAGCACTAGCCCAAGGGCCAACCCCTGTACTAACCGGCCCACCTACCACCTCAGCCGCGACATCGCCATCGCCCCCATGCTACACCTCCACAAATGGCTCGCCACCAAGTCCTATGCCGCCCCTTCCACCGCCACCGACAACCCCTTTACCTTCGGCCACCAGACCTCCCAATCCATGTTCGAGTACATGGTCGCTCGCCCTCCCCTCTTTGCCCAATTCAACAACCACATGGGCGGCTACCGGCTCGGCCGGCCCTCGTGGTTCTCTTCCTCAATCTACCCCGTCGAAGCCCGCCTCCTCTCAGGGTACGACCCGTGTTCGCCCGCCTTGCTCGTTGACATCGGGGGAAACATGGGCCACGATCTCGAGCGGTTCCGGCGCGCGTTCCCTTCCACCAAAGATGTAGGCCGTCTCATTCTTCAGGATACGCCTACCGTTATTGGGGCGGCGCCGATGGATATCCTCGAGCCACTTGGTATTGAGGCCATGGTGCACGACTTCTTCACGCCGCAGCCTGTTTTGGGAGCGCGGGCGTACTACTTGCATCATATCCTGCATGACTGGCCGGATGAGCGGTGCGTGGAGATTGTAAGCCAGATCAAGGATGCAATGAAGCCGGGGTATAGTCGGTTGCTGATCAACGAGCATGTAATTCCCGCGATTGGTGCGAGCTGGGAGGCAACGTACTTGGATCTGTACATGGGGGTGTTGTTTGGGGCGAGGGAAAGAACCGAGGAGGATTGGCGGGCGTTGCTGCAAGATAAGTGCGGGCTGAGTATCGTAAAGGTGTGGAATCCGGGGAATGGAGTCGAGGGGATCATCGAGTGCGAAGTTCCTGTTGCAGTTTAATAGCATCTCCCCCGTGAGCGGATTGCCGCGCTAATGCAGGAACGGGGAATTTGTTTGGAGTTGGAAGATGTTTTGGAACGGGTTGAATTAACATGTTTCTAGAGAGTGATGTCTATGTTAGGGATGATAGGATCCATACAAGCTACTGATTCTTGTTGCTTCCAACAGCCCAAATCTCCCTCCAGCGCTTGGAGTCCGTCCTGAGGGGCCCGCTGAGCCGGCCAAACCTCGCAGGCAACCCTGTGTTTGCTTCGGGGAGACATATCCACTCCTTCACACAGTCGGGCACCTCCTCTTTGATGTGGCTGATGCAGATCAGGGCCTGCTTGTCACTCAAGCCGGTGACCTTGACCTCCCCAGACTGGGAAGCAGGGCTGTCGATCACAGATCCTTCCATAGGCGAGTGCTTTCCATTGCCCAACTTCGAGAACCCGGAAGTGTACATCTTCTCTTCGCCGTGGGCCAGCCAGAGCATGCACTTGTCTCGCACCGCCTCGTCCATGCCGCTGAACGCCTCGTCGAGCACGACAATGTCTGGGTGTTTGACGACAGCGCGCAGAAAGAGCAGGATGCGTTGGGCGCTGAAAGAGAGCTCTCCAAATATGTACTCGCCGGCCCAATCGAGCGGCGTTTGGTCCGCAGCCGGGTTGTTTGCAGGGCTGAAGTTTGGATCAAGCTCATGCGCAAACCATCGGAGCGTGGCATCGACTTGGCTTCTTGCGAAATCGTCAAGCGTTGGTTTGCTTAGAAAGGTATCGGCCCAAGCACTCTCGAGCACTTGACGGATCTTCAAGTTGCGCGGCATGTGCTGGTGGATTTCAGGGCTGGACTGGCCAATGCGAGACTGGATATCCCAAAACGTAAGCGGAAGCTCACCAGAACCTGGCTCAGGCAGGCGGCTTCGGCCAAACAGCTTAATCGGGAGCGAGTACGTCTGTGGATGATCCGAGCCAAGCAAAGACACGATAGTCGTCTTTCCCGAGCCGTTCGGCCCAAACACCCCCCAACGCTCTCCTTGCCGAACCGTCCAGTGGAGCCCACTGCGTGACTGCCCATCTCTTTCCTCCTTCCAGCCTCCAAGAACGATCTTATCGCCGTATTTGACTTCACAGCCGCTCATTTCGACCAGGGCATCTCCCTTCTTCGTAGCTTCAGGTTCCACAGTTGTTCCAGCGTGGTCCCCAGGAACAGAACCATGGTCCAACTCCTCACTGAGCCCCTCCCCTTCGATGCCATTCTCAGTCAACGTCCTGCCTATCTCTCCAAGCGCATGCACCGGAAGCAGCTCATCCTCGGCTAGACCCCCCTTCCACACACCCCTCACATATTTCCGCAGGCCCTCCAAAACAGTCTCCTTTTCGCCCATCGACCCAACCTGGCAGTCCGTCCTGAGATACACAAGATGCGTAACCCACTCCGGCAACGGATCTTGCGGCCTCGCACTGAGCACTAGTCTCGGCCCCCCCTTCTCTGCAAGCGACCTAAGCAGCGGACTCAGCCCCGCTACAGTCGGCGGATCCAGTCCCATAAACGGCTCATCCAGCAACAGCACCTCCGGATTCGTAAGCAGCGCCCTGGCAATCCTCGCCCGGCGACCCTGGCCATTCGAAAGAAACGCCACCGGCAGATCCAGCAGGGTTTCCAGCCTCAGGTCAACCACCACCCGCTCCAGCAGCTTAAGATCAACGCCCTCCTCGCCCGGAAGCCGGATGGAGTTGAACTCCATGTTGCCGAGCAGGAAGTCCCGCACGGAGAAGTCCGTGTCCTCGCGGCGCGACTCGTACCGTGCTGAGAGGTGCGCCGACGCCGCCGGGCCGAGGGTGCTGTTTCCGACGTCGAAGCCGACATACTGGATTGCGCTGGTGGGCGCGCGCAGCCGATGGGACACAAAGTCTGTGGCCAGGTAGGGGAACGACCGCACCGTCGGCGGGAAGCAGAGGTGCTGGCCGCGGAGGATCTGGAGAAATGTGGTCTTGCCCGAGAGCGAGGGCCCCACAACGCACCAGTTGCGTGGGGCGCCGGTGGACGGCAGCTCGAAGCTCAGGTTGCTGAAAAGCGGCGGGTTAGGATGGGAATGGGAATGGGTCGTCCCGTTGGGGTGGTGCCGGTGGAAAGTGCCATTGGCGATGCGTATCACTGGCGGGCGAGCTGGCGAGACACGCATGGCGTCAATTGGACTATGTAAGCATCATGTAGGCCCATCACGTTGTCGTTCGTGAGTCAAGTTCGATGAGCTTCAAGCTCGTCCGGTCATCCTGGCTGGTGGGGCCGGGGATAAGCCGCACCGGGGATAAGCCGAAACGAGCTCCTTCCGTTCCCTTACGTAATCCAGCCCCCGCAAACGCGCGCCAGCGCCTGAGCTGCCCTGTGCCTGCCCGGCCCAGCCTGGGATTTGTACGCGAAGCAGCTTGGAGCCTTGAAGCTCAGCATCGCAGCACCACAACCGAACCTCACTCTTCCACTTCCACGCCGCCACCACATCCACCCAAAACAGCCAACCTCCGCAGATTGCAGCTCCATTCCCACTGCGAAATTCTCGCCTCGATCACACAACACAACTCCATCAAGATGGTAAGCCTCTTCCTGCGTCATCTCCCCCTTCCAAAGCCGAAACCCATCCAGCTAACCTCCCTCCTCCTCACAGGCCCTCCGCATCATCCCCGCGGACTCGCACTCCTCCTCCTTCAGCCACATCTCCGAGCGCAGCCAGAGCGCGCCCTCGGCCCCAGGCCTGCACGACACGCTCCGCGCCGGCGTCGGCCCCAACCCGTACGACGCCACGCCCGGCTCGACCAACCCATCCTCGGCGCACCCGCTCGAAGCGCGCCTCAAGCACTGGGAAGCCACGCGCGAGGCGCTACGCATGGAGACGCTGCGACGCACGTTTGGCATGGCGGAGCCGATCCGCCGCGGCATGGAGCTCAAGATCACGCGCGACGGCGAGTGGCGGCCGATGGCGCTGCCGGGGTCTGCGACGCCGAGCATCCACGAGGAGATTTTGGCCGGGCGCGACGAGACTATCACGTGGGAGGATGTGTTTACGGGCGAGGAGTCGCGGGCGTCGGTGCCGGTTCATGAGGAGATGGAGCGGAAGCTGAAGATCTGAGCGGGTGTGGGAAGACAAGGGGCTCAAGTGCGCGGGAGAGGCTGGATCATAGAGTGGCCGTCTTGACGGGAGATTTCTTGCGAGGAGCAGCTTTTTAGCGGATGCCAGATGGACGATCTTCGAGCTGGGACTGTACAATAGCTCTGGTCTCGTGAATAGACAAGGCTTACACAAGGCGGCGTTACACCTCCAGTCGTGCTTGTCCGCAAACATCAATCTGCTCCTGGTCATATGTGTTGTAGTTGCAACAATCTCGTTCTATTCTTCATCGCTCATTCCCAAATAACAGCACTGATGGGACATATACGCTAGTCCAGCCCTCGCACCTTGAAACAAAACTCTCCTATAGACTTCCTCTGATGCAACAGGACCCGATAAACACGTGGACCGGCTCGCTCCAATGTGCGATCCCAGCCCCTCCAAACGCCGGAGGAAATGTAGCAAAACAAAACAAATGCCATAAACGCGGCCAAAATAAGGTTTATCTGATCATAAGATAACGCAACAACCGCCACCGCCTTCCCGACTCCTGCTGTCGCGAGAGCTGGTCTTACCCTTAGCTGCCTCGTCCTCCTCGAGCATATCGGGAGGCCGCACAGACATGTGGACGATGTTGGGGGATTCGGCGCTAAATTGGTATTCTACGAGAGTTAGCAGGGAACTAAAAGGGTGGCGCGGTGCACATACTCTTCAACTGCTCCTTGTCATCCAACATCTTTCCAAAGAAGATGAGACGTATGCTGCTCGGGCTGGCCGGCTTGCCATCCCACTCATCCCGCCACTCCCTGAGGATAAGCTCCTTCAGTTTGTAAATGGAGATGCTGAACGGGTCCTTCTTTCCAGACTCGGTCACATCGGGAACCTCGACGTTGCGCTTAGCCAGGTATTTCTCGTCTAGCCTGTACGGATGCCTAGCGCCAGTGGGCAGGAGGAGAGTAATGGTGCAGACGAGAGGCTCCTGGTTGGCGTCGGAAGCACTGGTCTGCGGGTCCGAAGGCCCTATCGACAGGGAATCGCCTTCTCTTTGTGTTTCTGCCGCGGGGTTCTCTTCCTTCGATTTTCCCTTTGGCGACTTCTCGGCTGGGGCAGCGGAAGACAACTCGCCCTCGATCGACACGGCTACTGATAAAGCTTCTGTTGTCTCCTGTGTTGTCTCCTTGCCAATATCCCTCATGGGAACGGCGTCCGTCGGCTGTTGTAGTGCATCGTCTTTGGGCGCATCGCCTTTTGGCGGGCTGCCGGTCGCTTGAGGCTCAGCCATGCTGTTTGGCGGTGAAATGTAAGATCGAATAAAATCGTAAAACTAGGACCAGGCCGATTGGTGTTAAACACCTGGGAACAAGGCTCGAAAAACCGGCGTCGCTGGGAGGAAGCGGTCAATCGCCGGAAATGCGACGGCGAAAGCGCAGGCTGCGAACGTTCTGGCGTGACCGGTAAACGGCGTTCGCTTTCGGCAACACTCGCAATATCCGCAAACGGCGCTCCCCGATAACTCGCACCGAGTCTGTATCCGGACGCGTCCTTGTCGTTCTTATCCTGGGCGATCTGGAGGCGGAAGACGATCCTACACCGTTATCGTCAAGATCGGAGAAGTGGCGATTGGCTGTCTGGATCCAGGCCTGGTGTTGCACGGGGTTGCGTAGTTGCGGCGGGTATCGACTACCGGTTCAGGGCCATGTAATGTTATGTACAGGAGCAGCGGTCTCAATGCGGAGGCAAAATGACGGGGAAATCTAGATCATTGGGATCTGGGCCCAAGTCAGCGACGGATGGGACTGCGTGGTGGTCGCCCGCGGGTCGCCGACAGGCCAGCTCGCACAATCTCTCGGCACCGGGCGCTGGCAACGTGCGGTATCGTCTAGGGCCACAAACGAGCGTGTGGAGCGCAACAGAGTCGGGCAGCGTCGGATATGGATGACGGAGACGCGACACACAGAAAGGCAATCGACCCAGGGAAATAACCAAGATTTGAATGGTGATGCAGCGGGAAGGAAAAGCAAGGCAGGGCTTGGCAGGAGAGGTTTCAATGGTCTGGAGCCATGAGCGTGAAACGGCAGGGCCCCCGGCGTTCCCGCCTTCCTCTTCAGCACCCCCAGCACCCCAGCCCAGCAGCAAACCCCCACCGACCCACTCGACGCACTGGACCGCAAATCCGCACAGACACGGACCACCAGATGTCTGTCCAGTGGAGCCGGTAAACCTTCAGACCTCAACGCTGCAACGTCGGCCCTGTGGGCGTCGTGATGTGGACGTGGCCGGGCCTGAATGAGGCTCCGAGACACCGCGTGCGGCTGGTTCATCGCCATGCCAACGCTGCCGATGGGCGCTTCGAGCTTGACACCCTCCCGAAACGCACATTCAGCTGATCTCGAAGGACCCGGTTCGCGGGGAGGACAATCGCTCTCCGTGCTAATATTCCTCCCGTGCTCACCGCGCCGGCATTGCACCCGTCTGCAGTCTGGCTGACCTTCCTTTCTTGTGCCATAACTCGCGTCCGCTGGGACAGCAACGCTGATTTAAGGCTGGTCGCACAACGCTCGATTTTGTTTCAGACCCCTTTTCCAACAACGGCAGCTAGAGCTATTGTCTCCTGGCGCCCGCAGGAAAACGGCGGGCTGAATCATAGCGGCGCGCCAAAGAACCGCGCGACCATCAGCGCCAAACGGTCGGAGTCGGGCGCCAAGAATAGAAGCCCCCAGCCGTCGGTCTGTCTCAACAGCGACAACATGCCGAGTGCATTCACTGGCAAGAATGTGCCCTGGTTCCGGCGAGATGGTGTCTATGAGTCATCAAGTCTCTCACCACATCAGCGGCTCACTGATGTTGACTTGTCTCAGCCTGTGCTTTCGAGCCGGAAGCAGGAAATACTGAGTTTCCGTTTCTAACGCGGATATAGAGCCGCCTAATGCGGCTTGCTGGCCGCAATCGATGCAGCTGTGCTTGGTACAAAATTCAACACATGGTTTACATGCAGCACTACCAACATCGTATGACAGGAGGCTAATGCCGTGGGCAGAGGAGATGGTTCAATCGATGCATCTGCCGGGTCACTTGTCCAGATGGCGTTGCCCGGCCCTGCCGACGTCCCAAGGCTCACACGCATATATGTTGTCACAGCGACCAGCCCCGCTAGCCAGCACGACTACTCCGCGTCAAGATGCGAGCAGCCATGCACCTCTGCTGCCAAATTGGATCGGGGTAAACAAGAAAACTCAAGACGCCGGCGTCATTTGACAATAATTATGTCATAGCTGCATCTGATCGCTGATGATAGGTGCATCTCCTCGGCCACTGGCTTTTGAAATGCCTTTCCAGGGTATTCTGCCTGTTCGTTCCTACAGCTTCTTCGAGGTGAACTATGAGAACTTCCCCACAGGACTCTTAAGTAGCATACTGCACCTCAGGAGATGAAGGCCTGAAGCCTCTCATAGTGTGACTCCAGGTTGCGTCGGGACACCGCATATGTGCGCGTATCACAGCGTACCCGTATGCAATCCAAACCATGAGCTTTCCAGTTGGACATCTCCAAAGATTCGGAGAGGACGTCTTCCCTCTCTGTTTCCCGGTCAACACCACGTCTCGAATAAAAATAGGGAGCAGTGAGGTGTAAGAAGTACGGATTCCGTCCCAGCATCTGAGAACCTGCCAACCTTGTTTCACCCACAGAGTTAGCATCTCCGCACACTTCACCCTTCTCTTGCGGCTGGACCTTGCCTGTATCAAGGATTTGCCATGTAAAACCATGGCAGTCAATGCGTCACTAGCTGGCCCTGTCAGCCAGCACTTCCGGGTTGTCCCGAAATCAAGAACTGTCAGAAAACAGAACGGGTGAGCAGTCAATACCACACATCTTTTGGGAAATATGACGATGATACCTGCTGGGCAGGGTCGAGTCGAATATGGAAGAAATAATCAACTTCGACAAATGAACAAGAAAATCAGTAACGCGACCTCGGCAAAGCACTGCAGTGGGTGAGAATTTGAAATGCACCTGACATTTGAAGCAACACTTGTGTTATGGCAATTCAACCTGAGCAGCTGAAGCGCCCGCATCGGTCAAGATAATGCTGCCATCAGACAAACAACCTCCAATGTGTTTCATTGCAACTTCTCCAAGTATGGTTGAGTCCGGAATCAGATAATCTTTCCTTTGATCCACACCAATGGGAAACGCTCAGTAACTACTAAATACCTTCACCGGCATTAATTCAACGCTCGTTGTGTCCAGCCCGAACGTGATATCTATGAAACTGACCCAGGCCGAAACAATGTCGAACAGCAGAGGAAAGGGTAAGATGCAGAGAACCTGATCATCTGAGGACAGCATATGAAAAAGCAATGTGGGCATGATGCGGCCCCGGTGACACTGTCACTTCGGGGGAAGATGTTTGCCAGGTCGAGAGAGCCTCGTGCGACCCGACGAGCAAAGGCCCGGGGTGACATGTTGCCATCGTTGTCCGCTCCGATCCCACAAGAAAGGGATTTCCCTGGCAGAAGCCCTCAAGGCCCGGATGCCGGCAGGTTTCCGTTGAATTAAATCCTTGCGGGAGGATGGTGAGAAGGCTGAAACCGAAAAAAGGTGCGCGAGATAGGCGGACCGTGTACTGGCACGCAACAGCGTTGGTGAATGGAGCAAATACTAGACGAAACAGTGTGGGCAGGGCAATTTCATTGAGAAATTGCATGGGTTGTCACAGCTGCCAGTTTGTGGTTTGGCTGTCATCCGAAGTACCACGGCGACTTGTGACAGACTCGTGCTCCTTCCTCTTGCTCAACAACACACCACACCCACCACTCCTTCCTTCCACCACTCACCCACGAACCTGACAACAGCTTCACGCAAAAAAAATAAAAAAAATAAGCACCTTCGATTCGCGATCACGATCGTTCTCTTGCACAGAGTAAGTCAATCAATCTCATATTCCTCCGCCGCCTTGAAACATTTGTATCGCCTCACCTGCTCGTTCGCGCGACCTGCTCTTCGAGAGGGCACGCGATCGCGGACGAGCAGCCCAAACACCAGCAGACTTGGTGACTCACTTTCACCTTCACTTTACGAAGGCAAATTGTTGCAAACTCTACTGGCTCTCGATCCCAATTCACTTTACTCTCCTCACCTAACTCAACTCCCCGTTGCCACTGCGAAAAGATTGTTTCTCCACTACGCTGGTCGCGCTCTTTACCAGAAAGCAAGCTTTTTCAAACTCATCTGGCTGCTCACATTTTCTTCTCCCTCATTCGCTTCGACCCCTCTCTGCGTTGGCTTGCTGCTTCGATTTCGTCTGCGCTTCTCTACCAGCCTCCTTCCTTCCGCCTTCGCGCTTGCCTCAAGTAGCACAGATTAACACAAAGCTTCAGACTCAACTCAAACTTCCTCGCAAAAATGCGCTTCACTCCGACTTTCGCCGCGGCCGTTGCGGCCTGCTTCAGCTTCGCTGCCGCTTCCAACTCCGGAGCAGCCTGCCACCACCAGGAGGTCCGCGCTGTCGAGGCCGGCGTTGCCGCTCACTCCGCTAGCGCTGGTATTGAGGACCCTAAGGTGCAGGACATGCCCGGTGATGACTCTACAACCACCGCCACTACCACCGCCACGGTCTCGGTCTTTGTCACGATCACCACCACTCCCTGCGACACTACCACGACGGACACCATGACGGGCACCTGGACGGACACCACGACCGAGACCACGACTGACACCAGCGTGGCGGCCCCCGTCCCGGAGACAGTGAGCTCTCCCGCCAACACCACATTCGTCACCTCCGGTCCCTCCGCCCAGGCCAACGCCACTGTCACAGAAGGCTTCATCACCAGCACCCTGACTTCAACCATGACATCCGGTAGCCTGATCCTGACCTCGACCACCACCGTGACCACGGCCGTCACCATCTCCACAGGCTCCACGACCTCCCACAACGGCACCGGCATCCTGTCAATGTCAATCATCCCTGGTTCCGCTGCGCCCTCGGGAATCACCACCACCACCTCCCTCACAACCATCACCCCCTCCGCCACGCTGCCCTCGTCGGGATACCATACCTCGGCGACACCCTCGTCTACTAGCGCGACGTTAACCTCTAACGCCGCGACTGCTGGTATCAGCCTGCTCAGCAGCGTGCTCTTGGGTGCTCTCGCCGCAATGTTCTTCATGGCATGAGCGTCTCAACTACTCTCCATGTCCTTTAGCAAGCAAGCATGTTTCTTCTCTATCATGGTTAGTATCAGCATACAGCAGCAGCATTCGCATCAACGCAAAGCATGAGCATGAGCATACCTACTCGACAGCGTTCCGACCATCACACACACACAGAGTCTTAGTTCTTATTCCGACATGGGGGTATTGGTCATTTCGTCGACCATCTATCTAGATCCGGTGTGAGTCTTGGGTTGGGTTGATTCTGGGAATGCGAGTTTGTGTGACATGTTAGGGTTTGGCTGGGTTCGGACTGCTGGGTAACCGGGAATGGATGGTCATGTATTGAGAGTTTGTTACTGCTGCTGCTGGGTAGAGACAGAAGAGTCCAAGGAGTGTAGGTACGGGATAACTTAATTAGTAATCAGGACAGCGGAGTCGGCGTGTAGATACGGCCGCGATGACTTAATGGACAAGTCTCTGACCCAACGTGAAATCTCTGGTCAACATGTAAATTGTGCTATCCCTCCAAACGGTTATCGTAACAGCCTCGTGAATTAATTCGTATGTCCATCGCTATGTGCAGGTATACCTAATGCGCCTTCCCAAACCATATTACAGCAGCAAGTCCCCGTTGTTGGTTACCCCTTGAGCGGGCTGAAAAACCGTCTGCGGGGCGTACTGGTTCACTACGTAGCCCGGTCCCTCGTTACCGTTCCCGCCGAAGCTGTCGCCTTGCTCTTGGACGTGCATCCCGCGCACCTGTGATGAGAAGTACTCGTCTGTGTCGGTGATTGCCTGTGGCAAGTTGCCGCCTCCGGCTGCCCCCCGCGCATCAGTCCGCGGGTCAAAATCGGATGGCTGGCCGCCCATGCCGAGCTGACTGAGGGACTTCTGGGCGTCACCGGCTATGCTGCTGGGGGCCGGCTCTTCCTGGCGTTGTAGGCAGGGAGACTCCTGTAGCCGGCGTGGACGCGCATTTCTAAAGACTGTCTGTACAGGCTTGAGGTAGACGGTGGCGAGGGTGCCGACGTTGAGGCACATCTCTTCGAGCGTAACGGGGTCGAGACGCTCCGACTCGGCCGTGATGGCGGGCTTCTCCCCCATGACGATGCGCTTAGCAGCCTCCATGTCAGTCGAAAGCAATCGCCAGTACATGTATGCGCGATCCCGCAAGTCTGGGTTGTCCGTCTCTTCTGTCGCCCACTTCAACACCTTGGGCACAAGGTCCTGCCCCTTGGTCGGCCGCTGGATGAACAGCTTCACCGTAGCCGTCAGCAGGGCAAGCTGCACCTCGACGGGCTCTTCCGCAAAAGAATAGAGAAAATCCTCCAAGAGCGCGTCCGAGTTCTCAATGCGACTGGCGTACTGCCCAATAACCCACACCATAGCCGCCTTAGCCTCGGCTTCGTCGAGCGAGTCAAGATGCTCGCAAAGCGTCCCGATGATGCTCTCGTACTGGTTGGGATACTTGCGGAAGATGTTGCGGATCACCACCGTGGCCTCCTGCACAATGTATGTTACCTTGGTCGCGACCAGCTCCAGCAACAAGTTGATGCACTGCCTCGCAGCCGGCTCAATCTTAATGGCCAGCTTGCCGATGGCGCGCACCGCCTTGCGCACAAAGTGGACGTCGATTTCGGTGGCATATTCGCGGAGTTCGGTCAGCACCTCGTCGATATTCTTTTCATTGGCGAGCATGAAGATCAGCTCCAGCTTTGTAACCTTGACGTAGATTGGGTCATTGTATTTGCAGAAAAACACCCTAATGTCGTTTCGGAGCACTTCAGGTCGCCGTTGGAGGATGAGGAGGGCGTTCCTCAGCGCCAAGTACTGCACTTCTGGCCCCTTGGCGAGCAATGTGACGAGCGGTGGGGAGAGCTTCCGGCACAGCGCAGATATTTGCTTTTGGTCAGCGATGTAGTTCATCAGATATAATACCACGCGTATGCAGGTGAGAACGACCGCCGAGTTGGAGTGTGATAATCGTGGGGCAATGCGCTCTGCGAGGAGGAGGGCCTCGCCGGACTCTTGTGGGACGTATGACATGAGCGCCTCAAGTATATAAGTCTGGCCCCATCTTCGAAGGGTTAGCAAAAATATCAACATATCGGACCGTGGGAACGTACTCAGAGCAGTCCGGCAGGATTGCCACCATCTTGGAAGCGTTGCTGTAGTCGATGGTGAGCTTGATAGCATCACTCCGCTCCCAGATGTCCATCAAGCTCGCCAGAGCACTTGCCACCACCGTCGGGTTATCATCCCTCAGCAGGTTGTTGAGCTTGTCGATGAGATCCGATGCCTCGACCATCTGCCTATCGTGATCATACAGCTTTGCGACGCAAAACGCTGCCGTCTTTCGAACATAGGGGTCGGTGTCGCGGAGGAGGTGCTTCACGATCGGCACCGTAGCTTCGACGAACTCCCGCACGTGGATGTAAGACATGGTGCGGAGCGCAAGAGCTCGGACGAGGGGATTTGGATCTTCCATATCCTAGACACCATCAGCAACGGACACAGCAAGCGTCCACCCTGCGGCCAGCGACGTACATGTTCCAACACCGGTATTGCTTTTACGGCGATCTCGGGTCGCATCCTCGCGTAGTTGACTAGGAACAGAAAGCACCTGCGCCGTCAGTAACCGCCCAGCCAGCCGGATGTGGTCGCTTACATCTTCTTGATCTCCAGACTCTGTATCGCCATGCAGCCGATAATATCGGGGAAAAGGGCGACCATGTCGTTGTTGCTCATGGTCATGTTCGCGACGATCTTCTTGAGCGCAATCTTCTTGGTGGTGAAGTTCTTGTCCTTCTTGCTGCCGCTGTTCAGCTCGAGGCGCAGCTCGGCGACCTTGCCCTGCAAGCCCCGAAAGGGGGAGTCAGTCGGGGGTGGAATATACATAAACATCGCGGCGGCGGTGTTGCGGGGACATGGCTTCACGGGCGCGTCTTGGGGTCTTGGGAGGGACGGTGTTTGAAATGGGCTGTCCGCAATGGGGAGGGGAGATGGGTTATCTGCTGGAATGGGGGGGACGGTCATCCCTTCCAGACCGACAGCATCCCCAGACGCCGGGGACAAAGAATGTGACGGTGACGGTGGCAGGCGCGGGATGGGCTGGGCTGGGATAGAGCTTACTCGAGCGAACAGCTTGGAGTCGCCTCCTCCCTGGACGGCGGCCATATTGCTATGCTGGCGACGGCTGTGGCACCGGTGAGCACCCGTTCTCCTCTCTCTCCCCTAAAGTCCCGTCGGTTGCGATTCTGCTACCGAGCAGTAAGGTAAGGCGCCGCAGGACAGCAGCTGTCCGTGAGCTGTGGTGTGCGATACCCCTCACGCCGAGGTGCTTGTCTGGTTCAGGCGGCCAACCGGGTGCGAGCTGCCACGGCGTAATTGCGTTTCCGACCGGCCTCGCTGGTGGGAATAATCGCGAGTTACTTCGGGGCTTGATCGAGCCGTCCTGAATTTAGTTTGACAGATGGTTGGACGCCGTTCTGTCGATTATCGGCCCCCCGATCGCGGTTAGCTGGGGAACTGGGCAGGGCGTGCACGGTCCGCTGAAGTGGGCGCAAGCGCGGTGCAACGTGCTGCTAACGGTCAGCGCCAATTGATGGAGCTCCCGCGCAATTACGTCGCACATTCAACCTCGACTGTCAAACAACTCGCAACGCCATCTCGCAACCTCCTCCGACAGCCATAGCGCCCGTCATGTCCGAACTCAAGATCTCGCCCACAGCGGCGCCGAAATGGGTCGTTGGTCTGAGGAACCCCCCGGCGCATCGGTCGAAAAACGCCGGCATTCCTGACCCGCCGGGGTATCCGTCTTCGCAGACACCCAGCTCCAAGGCAAGCAAATCTCTCCCAGACAACACAGCATCGGCATCCAGAGCTAACCTACGCCGCAGAAGAAGGACGCCTCAAAGGATGCAAAGCCCCCGAAGAAGGCCGCGACGCCCGAGGAGATGGACACGCTGAAGGTGAAGAAGGCATGGGAGGTCGCCCTCGGCCCGGTCAAGGGCTTGCCCATGACCGGCATCATGATGTACATGTCGGGCAACTCTCTGCAGATATTCAGCATCATGATGGTATTCATGGCCTTCAAGAACCCCATCATGGGTATCCTCGGGACGAACCAGGCATTCGAGCGCTTCGTGACGGACAGCAACCGAGGGAAGATCATCCAGGTGAAGCTGGCCTACGTCGCAATGCAAGTATTGGCTCTGGCCTTGGGCGTATGGAAGGTGAATTCGATGGGACTATTACCGTGGGTTTACACATTCTATCCTCTTCTGCGGCCGACTAACCCCCGACAGAACAACAAGATCAGACTGGCTTGCGTGGGAAACACAGCGCGAACCCCTAGAGTATGCAGTGCCCGCATTATAGATTGTCAATTGAAGCCCAGCTTGCTGGCTGTTATCGAAATCCGAAACTCGTCTCTGTTGTCCATCAAATCGGTACCATGCCGAGCAGACCAAATGCTAGGATGGGTTCTTTGCTGGTAAACTGATAAGTCATTGCGCAGGGTCGCACTGAACGTGAATAGGGCTCTGAGCGCTGTTTCGACAGGGCATTGAAGTTTGACAGGTCACAGAATGGCTCTGGAAAACCTGACAGTTGGCGATAGGTATGGATTTCTCGGCGGAACCCGGGCTCGGTGCTGCCGTTGCAACGGCGGGATCAACCCCCTGACCGGCCAAATTTCAACAACGACACCGAACATCCCAGTCGTCAAAAACTGCGTAGCCGGCAGCAAACGCGACGCGCTGGGTTCATGCATCGCGCCCCCTCCTAGAGAAGCGAAACGGAAGAGCGCGATCTGAGATGGATGACAAGCACAGTCTCGTTCGTCAACCCCCTTCGTCGGCCGCCGTAGGGCTGACTCTTGGCCGCCTCGGCACAGGTGTCCAATCCGTGCCTCAGGCCTACCTATTGCAATCAACGATAAAGCCTTGTTTTGACTTCGTATTCGGTCTCTGATTGCGGCACAGATGGCATGGCATTGAGAGCGAACCAGAGGGCGGTTGTTACACAAAATCCGCAATTTGCCGTCAAGCTTGTTGGTTCTCCCCCGCAGGTTACAACCGGCCGTAATAAGAATTCCCCAGTCATAGCACCCAGACATGTCACCGATGACCCCTTTTTACTTACATCGGTCCCAGGGATTTCCGACAACGATTTGCGGGCATGATTACAACGTTGAGATCTCTCGGGCAAACAGAAAACGACAAGCTTCTGCATGTTGTATCCGCGACAAAAGGCCATGTCAACAGCCGTTTACGCTGCATGATGCATGCATGACATCCTCGCTCCGCCCTGGCCCTAATATCATGGATGAACAAGAAACAGCCCCTGCGCGCCGCCGTCTCGCAGGTATTTTGAAGTTGTACACATCCTCACGTTAGCCACGTCTTTTCTACCGAGCCGTCTCGACCAATGGATCGCGAACTACACCTGGGATCCGACAAGGGCAGTGTTCATTCCTGTTTGCAGTACTGCGTAGGCAGAAACAGGGGTCCTTGGAGATTCGTGCGGCGTAGCATCCGCACGGGACTGCCACTCTGGAGTCTGGCCCATGCCCCTACCCGTCCAGAACCGTGGTTGGCTGGCAGACAGATATAATTGAGAACTGAGAAGCACTCACCAGGTTGCCTAACGAGTGGGAGTCACTCTACCACTCCTGCTGCTCTTTTAAAGAGAGGCCATACGCTCTGATCCTGGACATCTCAGTCATCATCTTCATTCTCTTGCACCAAACAAACGAAACACCGAACAGAAAAGCAGAAACAGAACTCCAAGAAAATGCTCGCTGGTGTGGCTATAGGCCTTCGGGTCTTCCAGGTATGTTTCCCCTTCATTTACGATGTATGCACAGCTTGCTGACTTGCTGCAGTTTCTCTTCGCCGTCGTGGTTCTCGGTCTTGCTGTGACCCTAGTCAAGGCCCAGGTTTATGGCGATGCCCCGACCACAACAAAGTACAGCACATTCACAGGAGGTTTCGGTATCCTCGCTGCGGCCGCTGGCGCGGTCGGCCTCTTCGTCGAGGCCGTCCCAGACCTCTTCAACATTGCCCTCGATGGCCTCTCTGGTCTGCTCTTCCTCGCCGGCGGCATTGCCTGGGCGGTAGGGATGAAAGGGATTAACTGTACGACGTTGACCGGGGAAAACGTCAACAACATGGTCGAAAACGGACTGATGAACCAGGGCAAGGAGGATGGATTCTATGGATTCTATGATCGCAATAAGTCGAGCGAGGACAACTACAACACTCTCGCCGGCAACTGCAAAAAGGGCTTTTCGGATGAGATCATCCAGTTCCTCTCGTTTTTGGTCGCCTTGGGCCTGGTCGGCGTGGGTTACGTGCGCATGAGACGAGGCACGTCGGCCTCGTATGTCTAAGTCGGATGCGAATGAAGGAGGACGTCAATCCCCACGAACACACATCTCTTTAGACAAACACCCAAGTCGCTGTCCTCAGGCTTGGTCCATTCCCATCCACCAACTGTATGCCACGAAACACAACCGCCTGACCTCTCGGTACTCACGCAACACCGCCAGCACACACGTATCAATCTGAGTCGCACAGCACACGGGATTGCGCTCTTGACACTCGGCTCGACGTTTCACTGGGATTTCTGTCTTACACCAACCACAAGCATGAGGCTGGTATCGGTCAGTCGACTCGACAACACACCGCCCTTCCACTCACCATGCTCCCCGATTCAGCAAGCAAGCGATGGAAGCACCACTGTATTCTACTGGATTTTCTTCCTCGGAGGATTTTGGATGATTGGTGGCCAATCGTCACTTTAATTTTATGGATAATGCCCCCAACCACCACGGAAGATAGATACCCTCAGAAACACCCACAACGAATGATAGCTTTGCATTCCTCGCTTTTGTTCCTCTGCCACTTGCCCGTTTTTGCAAGTTTGTCTCTTGGCAACCCAAAAAGCGTGACAGCTATGGTCCGATGTGAAATAAACTGTGACATTCGCCCTCGTGGTAGAGAGCCTGTGTACGAAGGCTCGGGCCAAAGGGGTCTCTTATCTCCGTATGACAATGCGTTCTTGGAATCCTCACACAGTCCTGTTCCGGAACGGTAAGGCCTGGGTTTATCACATCACAGGCCTTTTAACATGTAGCAAGGGCTTTTCAGAATGCAGGAAGGGCGTTCCAGGATGCAGGAAGGCCTTTTCGGTATCCATGTACGTGTTGTCAGAATGGGGGATACGAAAGCTATGGGCGGTCTTTATACTAAGCAGGCATTTTCCTTTTGGTCCAAGCCTTCATATCTTTCCTTCTTGCTCAACCAGAAGACCGGAAGATACCTCAAAACGAGGACTAGTCTCCTGGTAGACCCAGCATCCAGCGAAATGTAGCGGCCACCCTGTGGACAAATAAGCCAACTTTCTTAAGGCAGGTGACTAATGCAAACACATCCCAGGACAAAAACCAGAAGAACAGACTTGCCTGACCGAGCTGTTTCAACCGTTTGCATCACCCCCATCACCGCCAAAGTTATCACCAGACATTGCAGACAACGCGCAGACAACACCATGTAACCATCACACAGATAACACAGAGATACCAGACATCCCCCGGGCTTGGACCTCACGGGACAACCACATCACCACCCTCGTCACAAACTTCACACAACCACGTCCTCATGGGCCAAATAACAAGGGCAGACATTAAAGAAGGGGTATTCGCGATTCTCTACCTCACCTCTACCTCATCCTCAAGGTAGGCAGATCTAACATCCCAGGAACAATCCCAGCCCATCCATCCATCAGTATAAACCCAGACATCCAACATCCAACATCCAAACAAGTATCCATACATAGCCACCCCAGGCACAGTAGATAGCTCCCTGGCCTAACAGAGTCATAAATGTAAGCAGTAGCCGACATCAATTACCATATCACCATGGATCAATGGCCGAACGAACCATTACACCGTCATCCATCGCCATCAAAAAATGGCAAACAAACGCCACCCAAACTCCCCAAGCCCAACCAACCAACACCTAAGCCTTTTTCCCACGCCGAAAAGAGAACCGAGCGGTCCACTAGCCCCGCACGCTGCTCCCGATGGTGCTCATCTTCTCGCTAATTTTGTCGCCGAAGCCGCCGAACCACTTCGGCATCTTCAGCGTTAGTCGCACACGCCCCTCGACGATCATGTTGACGACGTTGATCACGGCAAATGTTGTACTCCCTATAGATCGGAAGACGGCCAGGCCCGCGACAGACCATAGGATGAACCTCAAGTAATAGTTCTCGGCAATCGAGTTCAACGGGTAGGCTTCACTAACAGCCATAGCCAGCGTCGCGTTGGCGATCATCCAGGTCACCACCATGTACGTGCGCACGCTTTTGTAGTAGTCCTGCTGCATCTGCTCTTCCGAGAGGCCCTGGCCGGGCACCTCGACACGGTCTCGTAGGTTGCGAAGCGCCTCGTCGTAGCCGGAGTCAATGTCGAGCTGTTCGCTTGGCATCTCCAGCTCGACGGTGCTGCCCTTGCCGATGGCGCCACCCAGATCAGTCTTCATAACGTTGTCGCCCTTGGTTCCCCATGTGACGTCGTGTGTATTGCAGAAAGCGTATACCTGGAGCATGCAAATGTAACTTGGCAGTAGCACAAAGTATTGAGCGGCAGACGTAAACATGTGCCAGGGGTCCAGATACATAATGGACATGATGAGGTAGAGACCGATGGTAGACGCCATCGAGACAATCAGGTTGGTGAAGACGTTATTGCCAATCTTGAACTCGTTTTTCTCATCAGTGTCGTCCTTATGCCGCAGCTGGTGCACGATGATCCAGACACTAGCGAATGTCGTGTACACCATGATGACAGCGTAAATGATCATGGACCCGAGGTACATCTTCCTGGCTCCCTGAGGGCGGTTGCCGAGCGACAGGATGAATTGGCTCGAGATGAGTAGTACCAAGACGTAGCGGAAGATGTTGAAAACCACCTTCGCACCACCATTGCCGAACGGGTCAATCTGCGGGTCGGTCAACCCGCCGCAGATGAAGTAGAAAGTGAGGTAGAAGTTGGCGAGTGAGAAGTAGGTGAAGAGCAGCTGGAGAAACTGGTAAATGAACTCGATGTGAAGGATAATCTTGCGTGCGATGGTGTGGTCAGTGCTCCAAATCTGCCTGAAATGGACCAGCGAGTACACAGCAGCAAAGAACGCTCCGTTGAGCCAACGTCGACGTTGTGAGACAAATTCGGGAACAGAGTCTACGATTGTTAGCTTTGCTCTATCAAAGGAACACAAGAAACTTACCAGGTACGTCCGTCTCGCCAGTACATCCCTTGACATACTTGAGTACCCATCTCTCGCCCCTCTTCGCCACCAGCTCCCAGCAGAGAATACGATCCTCAGCCAAGTACATGTTTGCCGTAAACACATCTGCATGCTGGCCGTGAAGTGTCTCGCCCTTGAAATATTGACTGAGCGGTCCGTGGCCTGTTTCGTCATTCTGCAGAGCGTGATAGCGATACGCGCTGAGTGCGCCTGGCAACACTGTTATGTAGCCGAAGACACTCTCGAGCGGCTTGTCAAGGATGTTGGACATTTTGTACTCGAAGTTCTGTGATGCGACGAGCGGGTTGAGCAGGTTCACACCCATTTTCTATGGCAAATATCAGCTTATATTCTCAATTTCAGGAAATTTCTCCGTGTTTCAGGAGCAGAAACTCTCTCTCGACTCCCAAGACAACAGGGAATGGATAGAAAAGGGGGTATTACTCCTTTCATTGCTTTAATCTCGCCACAAGCGCCGGCTACGTTCGAATCGGTGTCGAACGCTTTCCAGAGGTGATAGAGCGAGTTGCCGCCCGGCCGTGTTCCAACATCGAGAAGGATGCAAACATTGGGGTTGAGCGCCTTGCCAAAGGCGTTGAAGAACCAACGATGGGAGTTCAGCTTCTTGGCGTTCTTCTCCTTCAGGCAGAAGATCATTTGGCATGGCACGATCCCCTTCTCAGCACCCTTGAACTTGAGGTCCGAGTCGAGCGACACTTGCGTGGTATACTCGTACACGTGTGCGGTGCAGTTGTGAACCACGGTGCGATCTGCAAGCTGGAAGAGCTCTCCCGAGACCTCGATGAGGCGGAACTCGCCGTCGCCGGCGTCCTCGACGTCGAAGGGCCGTACGTCCCTGTTCTTAGACGTGGTGAACGGGATCGTCATGCGCTTTCGATGGAGGAGGAGGTGAGGCTGGAACTTCTCCACCCCTCTGCCCATATAAAAGAACCAGCCAGGCTCAGGGCGGTCCTTACCATCCTTCCGTTCGAAGATAGGGTTACACTGGATCCCGCAGGAGAGGGCTAACTTGCGGGCGTCCTCAACAAGCTTCTTGTGCTCGTAGGTGTACTGGCCAAAGCCGTAACAGTTGAGACCGTTAGAAAGCCATCCGTCGGATTCGATGAGGCCTGCGAGAACAGCCAGGCGCGTATTCTCGTCCGCGTTCATGTAGCAGTCGGGGATGCCACCGCTCTTGTCTCCCAGCAGGCCGAGTTCTCTGAGGCCGTCGTGAACAGGGTTCCAGTGTGTCTTGCCAAGGCTGCTTACAGTGCTCATAACACGCAAACGATGAGCGACAATTGTTGACTTGATTTCTTCTCCCTTGTAGACGTGTTTTGTGCCAATATCAATCTTGTACTTGGATACTTTGAGAGGCGCTTTTCCAGGAGGGATACTATCACGGTTCAGGCGGTCGACGAGTGCCTGCGTGTAGACCTCGACCTCCGGATCCGTGCTGGTAATCTCAGTGTTGTTCTTAGTGCCATCACCAAGCCAGAAACCAAACCAGTATGGGTCGATTGGGACAGGTGACACTGGACCCTGATACGGCTGGAACCTCAGGGGTGACCGATATAGTCTTAGCTTGCTCATATGCTGCGTCATCGGAGCCGTGCAGGTTGCCTGATACTCCTCCAGCGTCATCGTGAACACCTCCATGTCCTGGACGGCGCAGGGGTCAACCACACGGTAGTGATCTCCTGATAGCAGCTCAAGAGCGAGGTCGGCTTGCTCTGAGGTTTCGAAGACAGTCGACACCCTCCGAAGGCCCTTGCAGGACAGATTCTGACACTTGCACTTCGGATCACGCACTGCGAGCTTGTTCCGGACAGGGGCGAACATCTCCTTGTGGTCATCCTCAGTGAGTACAGACGCGTACGTCGACACGGTCGACTGTGAGGCCTCGTTTTGAGGCTGCTGTTGGCTGTTAACAGAAGACGACTTGATGGAAGGAGACTGGCGGAAAGTCTTGTCCGAGACGCGGGAAGACAGCGTGCTGATAGTGCCAATCTTTCTCTTCCGGTTGGCATCAAGATCGATGATCAAGTCGTCGTTGTCCTCGTCAGAGATATCCTCTGGCTCAGGTATCATGTGCTCAAGATAGTCCTCCATGTGCTGCTGTAGCAGCATCAACACTACCGATTCATCCTCATCGTCCACGTCCACGTCCATAGCCTTGAGCTTGGCCAGCAGCTTGATGAGAACAGGACTCTGATATGTCTCTTCAACCCTCTGAGAGTCATCATCTTCAGAGTCGGGGACAACTCTCGTGGACGTGATGGCCTCCAGGTACTTGCGGACCTCATCATCAGTTGGACGGCGACCCAGCTGCTCACGGTACTCGGTATACAGATCATGCATGGCTGCATCCCACTTGATCTCAACCGCATCGGCCTCAAGCTCGGTTCGATCGCAACGAGTCCACCACGTAACACGGTTGCTGTTCGAATGCCTGAAGGGCTTGACACCATAAGCCACCAGGGTCATGATATGGTCCGGCGTACAGGTGAAGGACGACTTGCTGACGCTGTTGTACCCGGTGTAGGTAACCTTCATCATGCGGGAGGTCTGAATAGCCTCAGCAGCTAGGCACTGGACGGGTCGGTCCTCGTGGTCGAAGAGCTGGTCTCCTACAGCGATGTCTCGGATGGGCTTGTCACCATTGGTGGTGCGGACCATCGTGTCTGGAGAGAGACACGTCTTCGAGTTGACGTAGTTCTTTGCGATGCCGTGTTGGTAGACGCCCATGGCGGCCAGCGCGTCAAGCGTGCGTGGGTGGATGTTGTTTCGACCATCAGAGACGATACAGACGACAATCTTCTGCCACCCTAGCTCCCCCCATGTTCGACTCTTGTTACGGCTGCAGAAATGGCTGATGTTCTTCATGACAGCGTGCATCGTCCGCGTGAAGCCGTACTCATCCTCGTTGTACATTGTGACGCAGATAAAAAGTTCTGTCTCGCGCGTCGTCCGCCCGATGTTCTGTCGGAGTTTGTATCCCTTGTCGACGAAGTCATCGGGATCGCACGTCACTGCCGTGTAGCGCATGTGCGTAAATTCGACCTCGTCACGTCGGGGCAGAAAGCTGTACAGAATGGTGGGAATCTTGCACTCCAGGACCAGCTCGCCGTTGATCAGCTGCACCTCCTTCCTGCTCATTAAAGGCTCGCGCACGCCGCGACGCTCGTGTTTCCCCTCAGGCGCAGGTCCGTAATGGTCGCTGCCATCGCCAGGCAAATCCGTGTAGTCCTCACTGAGGGTCTCTTGCGAGTGCATGCCATAATCATCATGCACCCGGGAGTCGCTGACGTCCGACTCCGGGCCGAAGACATCATCATGGTCTCTGTCGTGGTCTTTGTCATGGTCGTGGTCGTCTGCTAGCGGGATACTAACCGTCGCGTCGTCGGCGAACGAGTGTGTGGAGCCCCGAGCCGAGCCCGAGAAGAGAGGAGCAGGTGGTAATGGTCGTCTGGGGCTGCCACCATATGTTGATGCGGGCGTGCCAGGCCTGGGGCTGCCGTTCAAATCTGCCGGTTCGTATCTTATGGAGACAGGTGGCGGACGGCTGTATTCGGATGACGCCCGCGACGGCGTCCATGGCCGACCTGGCGACGAGCTGTCAACTCCGGGGTTGTAAGAAACGTATGACGACGTCTCTGGGGGAGGAATAAAGGGAGGGTCGAGAATTGAGGAGCGGGAATCGATCGAGGGTTCGTAATGGCGTCTTATGCGGTTTCTATTCAGGTTGTTGTGTGAGCTCATGGCCACTCTCGGTACTTGTATCTCGGCCGCACCACACTCGCTGCGGGCCTGTCGCAACGACTGTCTCCTCGGCGAGATGCCCTCGGGGATGACAGGCAGGTCCTCCGCAGTAAGTGAAAACGGCGATCGTCTCTGCTGCTGTCTGTTCCTCCTCTGCAGTCTCACAGTGGGCGCGCGCTCCATCTGGTGCGCTCTGGGCCCAACAGGAACCGGCTTTCGTCGCGGGCTCGTTGAATCTGGAGCGGCGGTAGAAGCGACGGTTCCTCTCTCTCCGGGTTGCTGGCCTTCCTCCTGCTGCTTAAGCTTGCTCAGAAATTCTGGCGTCGCCAGCTCCGGAGGGCACTCGGCCTTCTTGACATTCAGAGGGGAGGGGGTGAAAACGTCTGAAATGACATACGACCTGGGGTCTGTTGGAGGGTCCTCCATCGACGTCAACAAGCGAACGCCTGCGCCGTGGCTGCCCGTGCCAGCGGGCGTTGAGTCCTCGACTTCGTCATAAGACGGCAGCATGTACTCTGGGGGCCGCGACGACCGCGAGGGCATCCCTGGCCCGTCCATTGTGAGTGTTGTTGTGGCGATATCGCCGAGGAATGTTCGCCTGAGACAATGCGAATGAATGCAAGGAACTAGACTCGTTAGTATGTGGGTTGTGGGATGCGGGATGCGGTGTGCGGTGTGCTATTCAAAAACACAGGACAGAGCTCGCTTTGCAAACTGGGGAGCGGCGGTCAGGAAGAATAGATGTCGCTTTTTTTTCCAGCCTGATCGTGGAGTCCAATTGAGAAAGAGGTTGGATGGTGGACCGACGGGTGCTGTTGGAGGGGTAGCTCCCTGAGCTGTTGTTTAGCTGCGACATCTTGGCGACCAAGTTGGCGGAGCAACCGTCAGCCCCGAAGAATCAGCCCGCGCCGCCCCACCCTTGCTGCAGCACGCCAATAACAAGACGTGTCCAGCAACCTGGTTACACCGTCAAGGGCCCTTGCGACGACCATTCTCGGAGCACTCAGGAACACGCGGCCCCAGAACACGGGCGGACAAGCCTTGCGAGCAGAGAACAAAGCTTCCAATCATCACTGACGCAATGAAAGAGCTGATGCCAGAATATTACGCTGGTACAGTAACACTTCACGCTGAGCTGAATTGACAATATATACATTTTTTGACGCCGGGATATGTAATGGGTGCCATGGTCCGCAACCCATGTTCATTTACACGCTGCCACTCCGGACTTCCAGAGCCTCGCATTACTCTTCATCAGACTCCTCTTCGGCAACCTAGGAATTGTTAGCAAGCTTAAAGTAGTGCGGGTTCGAATGCATCACTTACGCCCTCGTGGAAGTCGCGGCCCTCGGTCGTGGCCTTGATGATGTCCGCACGAATCGTCCAGTCACCAAAGTGCTCGCCCTCCTCGCGCTCCAGAGCGTAGCGCTTCAGCATCGGCTTCATGATCTCCAGGATCTCATCCTCCTTAATGCTTGCCCGGTACAGCTTGTTCAGTCGTTGCCCATGGTATCCACCGCCCAGGTACATGTTGTAGGCGCCAAAGGCCTTACCGACAAAGGCAACCTCTGCAAGCCAGGGTCTTGCGCAGCCATTAGGGCATCCTGTCATGCGCATCACAATGCTGTCCTGACGTAACCCGTTCTCCTCAAGGCACGACTCGAGCTTGGTAATGAGCACCGGCAGGTAACGTTCACTCTCGGCCATCGCCAGACCGCAGGTAGGGAACGCCACGCACGCCGACGAGCTGAGACGCAGGCCCGAGAACTGGATGTTGTCCAACTTGTACTCCGCCATGAGTTTCTTGATGGCGGGGAGGTCCTCATCAGCAACATTGCTGAGAATAAGATGCTGGTTGGGTGATAGACGGAACTCGCCCTTAAGAACCTTGGCGATCTCGCGCAGACCGGTCTTCATGCGGAAATCAGGTGTGTCTTCGATACGGCCGTTCTCGATGAAGAAGGTGAAGTGGTTCAGGCCCGTCTCATCCTTTGTCCATCCATAGGTATCGACGTTGCTGTCAAAGTGGAACGGCCGCTCAGGCTCGAAGGACTGGCCCCAGAGCTCCTCGACCTTCGACTTGAACACTTCCACGCCAAGATCGTCAATGGTGTACTTGAGTCTGGCATGCTTACGGTTCTTGCGATCACCAAAGTCCCTCTGCACCAGCATGACCTTCTCGCAGGCAATATGCACATCAGCGGTCTTGACGAATCCAAACATGCGGCCGACCTGCGGGTATGTCTTCTTGTTATTGTGAGTGGCACCCATGCCGCCGCCCGCCAGCAAGTTGAACCCGGCCAGATGGCCGTCCTCGCCCTTGATAGCGATGAGGCCAATGTCGTGGGCGTAGACATCCACGTCGTTGTGGGGCGGAATACCGATAGAAATCTTGAACTTGCGCGGCAGATAGGTAGGTCCATAAAGAGGCTCAAAGTCCTGGACGGCATCCCCAGCAACCAGCGTTTTCTTGTCGTTGTCGTCTGTGAGCCAGATCTCGTGGTACGCTGATGTCGACGGCAGCAAATGGTCGCTGATCTTCTGGGAGCATGCGAAAACCTCGCGGTGGAACTTGGACTGCGTGGGCAGAGGGCTGCACATGACATTTCGATTAACGTCACCGCAAGCGGCGATGGTCGTCATGAGAGCCCGGTTGATGGCTTGCATAGCGGGCTTGAGCTTTCTCTTGACGATACCGTGGAACTGGAAAGTTTGACGTGTCGTGAGTTTCATGGTCTCGTTGCCGAGCTCATTGCTGATATCGTCCATCTGGATCCACTGCTTGGGTGTGGAAATACCACCCGGCAGTCTGCAGCGGATCATGAAGGAGTACGCGGGCTCCAAACCCTGTGCCTTGCGCTCATCCCTAATATCTCTGTCGTCCTGCATGTACGTGCCGTGGAACTTGGTCAACTGCGAGTCCGCCGCAGAGATAGCGAGCGTTGACGTATCGTTGAGACCCTCAACAATTGTTCCACGTAGGTAGTTGGATGCCAGCTTGATATCCTCATTGGTGATCGGCGGGGGCTCATCGGGGAGTCCTTCGACGTTGGCCACACCCAAAGCTTCCCAGAGCTTGGGCTCCCATTCGGAATAGCCGGTCTGGAATCCATCTGGGTCCTGGTCGTCACCCAGTCCAATATCGGCCAGCCGCTTTGCGCCAAAGTTGGACAGAACCCTGTCCAAATCCTTTCCGGGCTTGTTGTAATAGATCCTGTCTTCCTTTCTTGGCCAGTAATGGCTGTCTCCGAGCGACATAACTGAGAAATTGACGGAGGCCAGGTCGAGCTCGGTGCTGTCCTTGATGGCATCCCAGAAGGGCTTGCCGTTCTGCGGGAACTCGCCTTGCCCAGCTGTAGATGTGATGAAGACAATGTTCTCCTCGGCCGGGAGATCTTCCACAGGGTAATCCTCCATGGCCATGACGGTGGTCTTGAGTCCTCTCGCACGTCCCCGGGTTCCCAGTCGCTTGGCCACCGATTGAGCATTTCCGTTGTCAGAAGCGAAGAGGATCATCAGGGGTGCGCCAAACAGGCCCTCGAGGAGCTGGTTGTAGGCGTCCTTGGCCTTCCTCTTCTGCTGCGCTCGAATCTCGGTGCCGAAGTCCTCAGACAGAACGGCGCCATAGATAGGCTCCTTGCGCATCATCTGCGTAAGTTTGTTGTCTCTGTCCAAGAATTCCTTCAGCTCCTTCTTGATGCGCTCAGAGTCCAGTGAGAAGTTAGGCTTGCCCTTGTTCTCATTCTGGGGGTTCCAGCGGTACAGGGGCCAGTATCCAATATCGACCGCCTGCTTGGTCTCCTGGAGGACCGTCAGGGCGGAGTCATGCTCGCCAAAGTAGGGGAGATAGGCGAGCACGATCGACGGGCCGTTGAACTTGTCGGCCTCATCCATCGCCTGGAGAACTTGTGTGTAGGAGCTGTAGACAGCCGTCGAGGCAACGTACGCATTCCCGAAGTTCATGGCGTACAGACCAATGTCCTTCTTTCTGCGGTTCGCATCGGCAGCGGCGCGCTCAGAGTAGGGGGTCGAGTCGATAATGAGCATGTTCACGTTCTCGCCAGAGGCCAAGACGTGGTGTACACCAGAGTTACCGAGGTCGTAGGCCCAGGCATCCGATCCAACCAGCCAGAGCGACTGCTTTCGGAAGAAATGCTTGTTCTCCAGCAGGCTCTGGGACAGCCGTGTGTTGTCGATATTGAGCGACGAGATAGCATTCTCGGCGGTTTCCTCGACCTTCTTAACATCGTCGGCGTTGGCCACCCACTTTGCCAAATCTCGCTTGGGGGCATCAGTGAGGAAGCGACCGTTACTGGCCGCCTCTTTGACCTCGCCGACGAACTTTTGCCTGCGCTCCTTCCGGGCGAGCAAAGCTCCGAAGCCATACTCCGGGCTTGCAGAGATGGTGTTGGATATCCCGGCGTTGTCCGCATCCAGGGAATTAGCGATGTATGCGCGGTTTCCAAAGAGCTGGTCAAGGATCTTGGTGTATGCTGTCTCGAGCTTGGGCTTCTCCAGTCCATACTCGGGGGTTTGTTGGGGCTGTTCACGCTCGCCGACCTCCATATTTTGGACCGGCTTCTCCGAGACCAGGTTCTCGAAAACGGCCTTGAGAGCCTCGCGCACCGTAGTCCGGGTGACGTAGCCCAACTGGTTGCCGACGATGGTCTCGACGCCTCCAGGACCGCTCTTCACTGATGTCAGGACATCGATAAGCAAAGGCCCCCACTTGGTTGTTTTCCTTAGCACCTGCTCAAGGACCGCTACCTTCTTGACCGACTTGGGGATGGCAGCAAGAAGCGTGGCGCCTAGCCATGGCCTGTAGAGCCTGGCTGTGATGACACCAGCACCTGCAAAAGCATCGCCCGACTGGGCACTTGCAATAGCCTCGGTGAAGAGTGAGGCATCAGCCCCGAAAACAAAGATGGAGTTTTCTGCCTTTGCCGGGCCCGTCCACTCAAAAGCGCTGTACTGCCTGCCAGCGAGCTCGTTCAGACGTGCCCAGATGGACTTGGCATACTTGTGGATGTCTTCTGATGTGACAGGGGGTGCCGCCGGCTCGATGGTAGTCGCGACTGAGGCGGCGGAAGGGGAGTTCGTCCCGCTGATCTGACTCGACCCCGAGGATAGCTGTGACGTCCCGTTCAGGCTGGCAACCTCCAGCTCGTTCGAGGGCGCACCGTCAACACGGCTCCCGCTAGTTAGCCGCTCGGGCTGGTCAGCAACAACGACTACACGCCCGTCATCAGCATATATTGTGGAGCCCGGTATCGGCACCGACTGGAAACGGCGCACGCTATCCAGATCGATGATCTCACGAACAACCGCAAGGTCCTCGGCGGCAATAGGATCGCTCCTTGCTGCCGAAGCGGGGTCGAAGAAGTGGATGACCCCCTTGCCCGAGCGGATCGCTAAGGCGTGGGCAGTCAGCGCCATGTCCTGCGCCTCCTGGAGAGACTGGGACTGTAGGAAAGTCCATCCCAAGTTGCGAATCGATGTGATGGCCGAGTAGTCGGGGAAGTTTTTTGGGGACAGGGCCACGTGGAGTACCACGGGAAAGTTCGCGAGTGTGTAGAGGTGGGCAATGGATGGCAGCAGTGTCGACGAGGTGGTTGTCACCGAGACCAGACGGCCAGAGCGGATGGGGCCGAAGACGGAGAGCAGAGGGTCGGCATTGTGTCGAACAGATAGTATCTCAGGCACGGCATCACTGCTCTTGGCCACCAGACTGGCGTCCTTTCGGCTGGCAAAGCTCTTGAGATGGGCCGAGAACTCCGAATCGGAGGCCAGCGACGGCTGCACAGAGATGATCACATCGCTTGCAAGGTATGCGATCCTCGCAACTGCGCACAAGACGACGGTTAGCTATGGACTCTGCGACACTCATGGTACCAAGTTATTCAGCGAATTGAGGAGGGCGATTGGACTGGACATCGTCGTGCAACGATGCGATTGACGGGTGACGCAGCGGTCTTCGGCGGGGCAGCAACAGGGTAGATGTTTGGGGTACATGGCGGGGGCGGGGATCACATACCGGCCTCTTCAGGCGTGGTGACCCGGGCATTCGACTCTTCTGCCATCGCTGCGCGTGTGGGAGAAGAATTGGGAATGGGAGGTCAAGGTGAGAGCGGCAACATCGCCGTTGCAACTTTTTCTAGAGTGGCCGACGATACCTTATGTAAGTTGGCAGCATTCCCGCGGAGGATAAATCACGCCAAGTCCCCTATATCGGGCCCCGCATGGCTGTCAAAGTGAGCTCTTTGGCGATCACGCCATCGGTTAGCGTCGTCTCGCCTGGGGTTTACCAGCAACCCAAAACATCTGACGAATTGTCGCCGTGGGATTTTCAATGGTCTTTGTCATTCCCAACCGCGGAGAGTGGGGAAGCACCCAGACGATGGGAGTCACTAACAGTTTCAGCGGGGGAGAACGTTGAGTGGCGGTAACGCTCACATCGCACTATTTGATCCCACCCAAGCGTTGCATGCGTGCCGACGCCACAGCCCTTCAGTGAGCAATTTTGGATCCCAGATGATGTGCGAGAAATCCCCGAGCTTCAGCCTGAGGCTCGTGATGATTGATCCAATCCAAGGTGGATGTTTACCAGTATTAGTGATCACTGATCTACCCCATGCTCCGAAAATGCTGCCGTTCCCCCATGCCATGCACCATGCTCTCCCAAAGAATAGGTAGAAACCATCCAACTCAACCAACGTTTGGCTAACCAAACGTCGAAACCCGTAAACAAGGTATTATACACGGAAGCGCCCCGAAAGCAGCGAGGCCTCGGTCTGTCCAGTCAGGTCCCCCTTCTCCCGCCTCTGAACTTGGAGCCGACATCTCTCGCCCATTCTTCGTCTTCCTCACGATAACCCAGCCAGTACCCTTGCCCGACAGACACCATAAACCGCCCGATCATCCCCTTCAAACCCCCGCCGAGAGTAGATCCCACGGCAAAGGGGTTCGCCGAGGAGCCATTGGCGATAATCTCGTCAGCTGTGGTCCCCCGCTCCTCGTTGATGTGTCGCTGCAGGACTCCGCGGGCGTACGACATGACGACAAGACTGAAGTAAATTCGCAGGACCGTAAAGGCAACGACGAGCACCATGCTGAACGCGGCATCAGGGTTCCCCTCGACGTCGCCGGGCTGTGCCAAATCACTAGTTTGGTTTCCGTCCTGCCTGCTGGCAACACTGTCCGTCCCCCCAGGCCCCTGCGGATCATGGACCCCCTCGAACTGGAGATACCATTTCGCCCCGAATGCTGACACATACGCAAAATGCGCAAATGTATCGATAACGTAGAGCCACGCGAGTGCAAGGATCTGGAAGGGACTTTGTTTGTGGACGTGCGGGATCAGGTAGGCGAGCACCGCAATGACCAGAACGGAGAGGGTGTACCAGGTCACCTGCAACACCGAGGGCTTGAAGCCGGTGAGCAGCGTAAGGAAGCCGTAGAACCCAGTCGCTTTGTTGATGAGAAGCGCAAGGGAGATGAGTTCGGTGCCCGTTTGGAGGGAGATGACGCCGAAGAATGTCTACACGCCGTAAACGGGTGGTTAGCGACGCCGCTGACGAATGTGAGGGGTAGACCTGGGAGCTGTCTAGGGACGTACTTTTGGGCGTGGTAGCCGAAGCCACGAGCAACGACCCCTGCGAGCCGCTGTCATTTTGATCTGATCTCACGATGTCGGCGACATGCAAAAAAACGGTGGTGTTGAAGCCGACAATGGATTTCAGGGGACCCTCTCTGCAGAGCGTGTCGCAAGAAGTGGAGTTGCTCCAGTGCGACAAGAGAGGCGAATGACCCGGATTCTGGTTTGCGCGGCTGTTCGGAAGAGTCGGCACTGTCGCTCGCTCTCCGGCGATGCCGGCAGAGCCAAAGCTAAGAAGCGCCAGTGTCGACGGCTCCATATGAGCCCCATACAAAACCGACGCTGAGGGTGCTAAACTCTATGTAGTGACATTTGATCTGGATGTTTTTTTCATGCAAATAGCCATTGTTTTGACGCAATTCTCAACCCATCTTCAACTGCGTTACTCTCTCTTGCCGCAGGCTGAGCGTTGACGTCACGATCGCCATAATGAGGGGAGAGGTGCGATTGGCAGGGCGACATGCGCCACTGTCAGCACCCTATCCGTCCCCTGCACTTCAGGTGCCGGCCCCACTGCAGTTGAGCTGAGCGTCCAGCAGGGAGTCCCGCAGACAACCTGTCTGTTCAGCAACGGCCTCGTTTTGTTGTCGGCTTCAATAGGGGTTTCCTTTTTTTTGGCCCTCTATTTTATTTCTTAAGACGGTGATGTCCAGCATCTGTAGGGATAGACCCAGCCCGAACTCGGTACTCATTCAACGAGATCCACTCGGTAAGATGGTGCTGCCATTTATGCAACAAGATCGTGAGCCATGTGGCCTAGCACAGCACAGACCCGCCCACTAATTGGTTACTGATCTCTGTTCGTTGAAGGGTGTGGGAGTTCGCGGGCCGGCTCAAAGTCTTCGACAAGCTCACCCCGGCAATCTAAGAACTCGATGTTTGCTGTTTCGGTGATTCATGTTTGTCCTCAATCAAGTCCATAAAAGTCATGTGTTCGCCGTCTTGAGGAAGAATCCAGGACTTTCGAGTCGCTTGTAATTCCTGGGGTTTCTGAGTGTTCAGGGTTCAAGTTCATTACGGCACATATTTTATTCCTCTGTACCTAATCGTGCCTACCCAGCATCTTTTCGAGTCAACGGACACACAGTGTCTCCCTACCTAGGTAAATATAGTGGCCAAACCTCCGCCTGCCGCTGTAGCAAATGACTTGGTCAAACTGTGCAGCCCTTTAATGTTTGTGATGTTGGTAAATTACCTACCACCTACCTGCCTAATCAGACTGTCTCACGAGGTTTTGGGTGGCCTTGTGTAGGGATTTATTGTATGGGATTCCGTTTCTCGACTTTGGCTAGTAATTTACAATGATGGAATTAATGTTCGTTATAAAGGCTCCGGTCCATAGAACTGGCCCCCTCAGTCGGTGTGGAAGATGATACCCATCTATGCCTCCGCACTCTTGAAAAATCTCATGGTTTTGCTGGCTTAGGCTGTCTCCAAATCAGAAAATGCATTCCTGCATTTTCCCAGCAGCCTGTCCGAAATAGATTACGTGCTGCGACACAACAAGCTAAGCGTTGATGTTCTGGAACAAAACTGAGTGGAGAATCCTCACAATGTAGTTATCTTTACATGGAGAGAAGGGACCCTTTCATTTTACCGGAGCCTGTTTACCTCCCGTCCATAGGAAGGGTGCATCATCACTCTCCAACGAGTACGTTGCGTGCCCATTCTTCGGCCGGATGATGGTCCGTATACTCTGTGGACCAGTCTAGGGTTGGCAGAATAGGGGCAGACACGCCTCACACATACGAATCCAAGAACGTAGCAAGTTATCATGTGAAGCCTTGCATATTTGACGTAGGGTAACACTATGCTCAACTATTGTAGTTGGCCATCAGGCAGAGCCAGCGATTACATGCCGGGTATCTTCCTGAGACTTGCCCAAAGAGGGACTACACCGCTTGTGTTACCCTCAATCCGCTAACTCCATGAACCCAAGTTCCAAAACCCAAATAATATGTACAGGGGGCGTTGAGACCCGGCAAGTCTGAAGTGTCCTCGCGTCCTTATTTGCTTATGCCGTTTGCTTTTCCCTCGTGTAATTTACTGCATGCTGCGGGGAGTCATCCTGACGATTCCCTTCTTGATGCCTCTGTCGGTCTTCTGTGCCATCTTGTCAAGGGGCAGTCTATGCTCGACTCGCTGGACGGTCCTCGCCACGGGCGGGGACACCCGCTTGATGCCTCGCTCGACGGGAGACTTGAAGAAGGTGATGTTGCGCTCCCAGCGAGGAGCCCACTTGAGTGTCTGACGGGTGAGACGCTCCTCGGCACCGGGGAACATGAGGTAGAATGGGGCAAAGGCGCTAACACCAGCAGCACCGAAGCAGAGGACTTCACCCCTGGTGGCGGCGGGAATGCGGAGAGGCATGATGGTGATGTGAGGTCGTTTGTGGGAAATGTGGTTGTGTTTTGGATGCTGGAAACACCCAGTCAGTCCCGAACCAAATGGATTTTTTAGTTGGCAGGTGCGAGTTCGTGACATGCTACTCCAGACGGAAGGAATGAATCATACCTACTCGTGATAGTGCTCTCTGGCAACGTGATGCAGATGTGACGATGGAAAATCCTCTATTCCTCTAGTCTCGGTCGTGTCTTGATGCAGTTGACAAAGAAACAGATGTTGGAGTTGGAGAATGCAGCGTAACACAAGGGACGGGAGGGAGGAGTTGGGGGACGACATAGAAGGAGGGACGGGAAGGCCCCTTTATGGCTGGCTGCACTGGGCGACCACCACACCCAGTGGACAGCAGCCAGATGGAAGACGGACGCCCCCCGTCCCAGAGCGGCCAGAGCAGACCTGAAGGAGCGGCGCTGAGCCTGGTGTTCCTGGTGGAAAGCGGGGTAATGTGTCGCAGCAATGTACGAGCACCAATCACAAAGCTTGAGGGGACGTCAGTCTGCTGTCACAAACAACCCTAGCCGTCAGCCCGTTCTGGTCGTCTCAGTCACTGACTGCCATGGCACCACCGAGAGATAGGGTAGATATGCGGGGGCTTGCCGCTTGAATCTGTTTGCGCCCATCTCCAAATTTTTTGCTCCCCGAGAGCTGGCAAAGTAGTCGATTCAGCACCCCTTCGCGGTGATGCTCGATTGATGGTCGAGGGCGGGTGAGCTGGAACAGGTCGCTTGGAGCGACATGGCAGGGATCAATAGGTCGACCAGGGCTTGCCTCCACTTTCCCCGGACTCCACCCCCGCGTCTAACACAGGTTCTGTGGAGCCGGTGGAGCAAGTGATCACAGCCCTGGGTCATGGCCCTCGTGACCATCGCCATCACCGTCGGTGCTGAGAGCAAGAGAGATCCTACTCACTTGCTTCGCAGGTGTACAGATCGGTACTGTATTGACGAGCCCAATTGGAAGTTCTCCGGGTCCAATTGAGAACCCGGAACAACTGAAGCATATTGGCCTCCCTGAGCATGTGTTGCGCTGTTCAGCAGTAAATTCCTTGAATGCCGTGGAGGCCCTCTGACCCCTCGTGCCCAGCTACGTATTCTCGTGCAGATGGGTGGCGATAAAATCGCCTGTTGTAATCGCAGAAAGGCAGCAATACTTCAACTCCAAAAATCTATGTGTGTCCTGGGAATAAGGTATTCATACTAAAGTAGGTGGTGGAGTCAGTGTAAGCGCCCCTGAGGCTACAACCTCAAGCGCGTGTCTTGGCAGTCCCGAGATGTTGTCCCTCGGGCTGAGCACGACTAGGCGTGTTGGGTGGATCTTAGGGTGGAAACGAGAATGCATTGGTAGATATCTTTCAGTGGCCGGGAAACACCAAGAGCGCCGTTAGGCTTATTTTTCGGTCCTTGGTATTTACCTTTGTAACGGGAGCGAGGGGCTCAGGAAGACGTTTAGGGCAGGATTTGGTCCCTCTCCGTTTCAGTGCTGGACTGCTGGTGGACTGCTGGTGGGACCGTCTCGAGGACAGACCCGCGGCAACCCTAACCCCCCTTTCACCGCTCAGGATAACGATAAGATAAGCACCCCTCTCCCCACAATTCAATCGCCGACCGCCAAATTTTTTGGAAAATCTGCAGCGCAGCCAGGCAAGTGTTGAGACAGCGTTCTCGACAACCAGCAATCGACACTCAAAATGCGTGTTGATCCTTGTTTCTTCTGCGGCAGGCCGTCGTGGCCCAGCAAAGGCATCACATTCATGCGAAATGATGGTACGTTCCCCCTTTTGCTCTCCCATAATGTTCGGATGGCCAACGTTGTTCCCCTCAGGCAAATCTTTCCGTTTCTGCCGGTCCAAGTGCCACAAGAACTTCAAGATGAAGCGAAACCCGCGGAAGCTCAAGTGGACCAAGGCCTACCGCAAGAACGCCGGCAAGGAGATGGTGGTGGATAGCACGCTGCAGTTCGCCGCGCGCCGCAACGTCCCCGTGCGCTACGACCGCGAGCTCGTGGCCAAGACGCTCAAGGCCATGGAGCGCATCACCGACATCCGCTCCCGCCGCGAGCGCGTCTTCTACAAGAAGCGCATGGCTGGCAAGCGCGCGCGCGAGGTCGCCGCCGCCCGCAAGCTGGTGGCCAACAACGAGCACTTGCTGCCCCGCCTGCGCGGCAGCGAGAAGCGCCGTCTGGCCGAGCTGGCAGCTGAGCAGGGTATCGACGTGTCGGAGCTGGAACGCGAGGGTCTCGAGACCATCCGCATAAGCAGGAAGAGCACGGCCTTCGGCGGAGAGACCCGCAGACTCAGGGTGCGGACGGATGGTGGTGTCGAGGAGATTACCGAGAGCACGGGTGGTGGCATCAACGAGGAGGACGACGAGGGCTTTGAGGACGAAGACGGCATGGACACGGACTGAGCGGCAGAGAATCTGTGAATTTTGGGGTCATTGGATGCCTTCTCGCTACCGCCTGCGAAGTCCCTGCTTCCTGGCATCGGTGGCTCTGCAGTCCATTGATGAGCAGTAGCAGTAGGTGAAGGGCACTCGATACCGGGCGGCTACCCAGCAGACGAGCCTAGGAAAACCTTTGCAAATCGCACAAGGCTCAGGCTAGGACTTGTGGGACCCGTCTCATGACACGAGCATATACCAGGTCGGGGTTCTCTTTCGTGCAGATTCCCTTGCAGAACATTTTGGGTTATGGATGGCGCAATTGGCGTTAGATAGACATGGAGCACCCAGACTTGCAAACCTTGACAGTTGCCTCAACAGATAGTTGATGCAATACGATACCAGCCATCCCAATTGTGTCCAAAGTAGCTGCTTGTGATGAGGCAACCCCTGAAATAGTGAACACCTCCCACAAGATCAAACCTGTTACTGTCAAACGACAAGACATCCAAGCAACCAAGAGGCAGCGACTATCCTTGGTATTAAGTACATATTATTATCGCTGCCCGGCTATATAGCGCTACTGCGGGGATCACTTCACGCCGGCTTCTACCATCAACGTAAAGGCACAATTTCAATCAAGATTAATCATCCCCGCCAGGCCCCCGTTCTGGCTCTCTCCGCCTGTCATGATCGTCGTAATCGTCACCGGAGCTGCCCGCCTAGCACGAGCAGCCTTCCTGTTGCGTTTGCGCCGGGTTCGTCTTGACATCGATCATCTGGCTTGACGCCTGAGCGGCGGCATCGGTCCCTTCCATGCCCGGCAGTGCTTGTGCTATCCTCTTGAATAGCGTCTTGACGTTGTGGCCCAGCTTGGCGCTCGTCTCCACGAACATGAGGTTGTTCTTCTTCGCCTCCTCTTCGCCCTGTTGTGTTGTCACCTCGCGCTTGTCGTTCAGATCTGTCTTGTTGCCGACTAAGACGATGATAACGTCATTCCCTCGCTCAGCCCGCACATCGTCAATCCATTTCCTGGTGTTTTGGAAGCTCTTTGCGTCTTGAACAGGTATGTTAGCCAGGGCCCACCGCTTCTGCTAAGTCACACTCACTTGAAATGTCATAAACCACTACTGCTACACTCGAATCCCGGATGTAGGAGGGAATGAGACTCCTGAACCGTTCTTGGCCGGCAGTGTCCCACAGCTGTAGTCGCACGGTGCGGTCCTCCAGGTACATAGTCTATCCAACAGTCAGTCTTGCTGCTAGGACGCGTACGCCGTTTTCGGAAGCGCTTGCCTTCGACAGGAAGTCGATGCCGATCGTGGCCTGGTACATATTGTCGAACGAATCGTACATGAAGCGTGTGATGAGCGATGTTTTGCCAACTGTGAGCATGTTTGTTTAGCATCCCCCTGAGATACGGGACCCGCAGTTCGCGCGGGTAGTAGGGGGCTGTCGCATACCGCTCTGCTCGCCCAAGAAGACCAGTCTGTTCCTGTTGTCAGCATGGCCACGTCGACCTTCCAGATGCCGCGCGAAGCGTGCGGATAGCCTTACTTGAACTTCTTGAGCGGGTTATTGTACCCGCCAGCACCTGATTGCGCCATGGTGGTGTTCTAGCGGCAGTTCTTCTATCTGCCCGACGGCTTACGGAGTGGCTCAGCCAAGTTCTCGGGCTGTTGGTTGTTGGAGGGCGTTAATTACGGCACGGGCGGGTATGTTTGCTCGTAGACTCGACGTTAGCGTTGGCTTCGCGAGATTCCTTTGTGATGGAAATCCGTTGTCTGTTCAGTTCATAGGCGAAAGGGGTGGCTCCGCTCTTTTTGGCGCTCGCTCGTTGTTGAAGAACCAGGTCAGTCCAGAGTCTTGGCGGCCGTCATGGGCATCGGTAAAATCAGGACCCACATGCCTAGCGGTCAGCCACAGCACCGGCGTGGCAGCTGCCAGCCAGTCCTGGTGTGTCTGGGCACTAATTGGCTCTTATCTTATCGGGGCTAAGAAAAAAATTCCCCCACCGACCTCGACACCCAGCCAGAATTCCCGTTTGCGAGACCTGCGACGAAGACCTCGCATTGAGACCGCAAACTCGTCAAAATGCCTGTCGTAAAATCCAAGACCGGCAACCCCGAGGGGCCCAGTCAGTACAAGCAGTCCTCGAGAAAGGGCAAGAAGGCATGGCGCAAGAACGTCGATGTCACCGACGTCGTGAGGGGCCTTGAGGAGGTGAATGAGAAGGTCATCAAGGGGTAAGACTTCACTTTCTAGAACCCCGATGCCTAGACAATCGGCTGACTTTGACCTATAGTGAGATATTCGCCGGAGAAAAGAAGTCTGCAGACCTGTTCACACTCGATGTTGTGGGCGACTCGTCAATCCTCAAGAGGTTTCCCAAACACTCCAAGACCCTCAAATCGGAAGAGATTATCGCCCAGCGGTCGGCCGTGCCGGCCGTCTCCATGCGCAAGCGCCCCGGTGACAAGACAACCGACGGTATTCTCCCCGTCAAGAGGCAACGGACTACATACATCACCCAGAAGGAGCTCACCAGGTTAAAGAACGTTGCGGATGGACAACACCAATCGACCGTCGAGATCGTTGATGCCGACTATGATGTGTGGGCTGCGCCTGCAGAGGAGAAAAACAAGCTTGACGAGGTGTACACATTCCTGCCCAAGGCGGTGAAGAAGAAGGTCCCGAAGACACTGAAGGAGCTACCTATCACCCTGGCGGCGAACGGGAAGCAAGTGCCTGCCGTCGCGAAGCCCAAAGGTGGCCACAGTTACAACCCTGCATTCACCGACTACCAGGAGCGCCTGATTGAGGAGAGCGACAAGGCTGTAGCCACTGAGCGGAAACGTATCGCAGAGCTTGAGGAGGAGCGCCTGAAGCTGGAAGCGTCAGCGCGGTCAGCGGCCGAGGCTGAAGCAGCGGAGGCGAGAGCTGATCTCTCCGAGTGGGAGGAGGACTCTGCGTGGGAAGGCTTCGAGAGTGGAGGCGAGGAGCTCGTCAAGACCAAGAAGCCGCAGCGCAAGACACCAGCGCAGCGGAACAGAATCAAGCGACGCAAGGAGGAGGAGCGGAGGGTCAAGCATGAGGCTCGCATGAAGGAGACGGCAAAGCAAGCTGAGCGGATCAAGCAGATCGCTCTCGAGGTTGCAGAGCGCGAACGGAACCTGGAGCTCGCCAAGGTGGAGTTCAACGACGAGACCGAAGTAGGCAACGACGATGAGCTACGGAGGAGGCGGCTGGGCAAGTGCAACCTCCCAGAGAAGGACCTGGAGTTGGTTCTTCCGGACGAGCTCCAAGATTCGCTCAGACTGCTGAAGCCGGAGGGGAGCTTGCTCAAGGACAGGTACCGAAGCATGTTGGTGCGTGGCAAGATGGAGTCGCGGAGGAAGATACCGTACCGGAGGCAGGCCAAGACAAAGCTCACAGAGAAGTGGACGTACAAGGATTTCACCTTTTAAGGGTGTCATCATACAGCGTTCATATGGCATTCATAATATACGATTCTCAGCCACACTTTGGGCTTCAGTACACTCCTGGCTATTTGCAATGTCTCGTAAAATATCTCCTAAAGCGAGAACCAGCATTTGGAAAGGTATGCTTAACAAATGAAATAACTCGCGAACTCCGTCATCCCGGCATGGCTATGATGGTACACGGATCTAAAGAATCTACCGTCGCTAGATATGAACCCTGGCTCTGGCAATGTGAGTGAACTATGTCGCCTAGAAGCTCATCAAGTCTTGACATTCCAGTTAGTACTTTCCTCGAGAATGATAGGGGAGAGCGACGGAAACTTACCTCGCCCAAAGAGCGATCTCTTTGCCCAATCCATAGCCATCAGCATCCGCGTACGCAGACTCACGCTCTGAGCAAAGTAGATACTCCGCCACGCATACACGGCCCACAGACCGCCCGTCATTCCCCATCCCTGGCCGAGATCGAACACAGCCGAGTTACCAATGTACGCCAAGCTGCCCAGATGCTTGTACTCAAAGGCCTTGTACACGGCGGCGTCTAGGTCACCCTCGACAATGTCGTTGGCGCGCAGGCCCTGGGCGGCTCTCGCAAGCTTGTTAAACTTGTGCCCGAGGTATTGCCCCTGTTGGTGGGCGCGCTGCGCGGTGGCAGGGAGACTGGTTAGCTTGCTGTCGATCTGCTTGAGGAGCTCGCGCAGCTCGCCGAAGTCGAGGGTGCCGGATTGGTCCTTGTCGTACTCGTGAAAGAGCTTGTCGAGCCGCTTTAGGTGGCTGACGGCTTGGGGGAAGCGCTGCTTGACCTGCTCGGCGACGCTGCGCCAGTCGGAGAAGTGCAGCTCGAGGTTCTCGGGGTCTTTGCCGTGCTTCCAGGCCAGTACGCGGAGGAAGGTGATGATGTGGTCGGCGACGTTGTTCTGAACGGTTGAGCAGTCGCCAATCGCATAGACATCGCCGAGGGGCGTGCCGTTGAGTCGGAGGTGGGTGTCTGTCTCGAGAGCGTGGTGATTGGGCTGGGCCTCCCCGAGCTTCTTGGACAGGCGCTTGCAAAATTCGGGCTGTGAAACACCAGTTGACCACAAGCAGAAGCCCATCGGTAGCTCTTTCGTTATGGTCGAGCCATCCTCAGCCTTCTGTGTGAAGACAATTGCGTCCTTGCGGACTTCGTTCACGCGCGAGTTGACAAGAACGTCCACTTGATCTCGCGCAAAGTGTTCCTCGGCGTACTTTGATAGGGTCTCATCGTATGTGTTGAGAATGTGGTCTCTGCTTTGGATTAGGTGCACCGAGATTTGATTCCGTAGGAGCCGGGGGAAGTGCAGTGTTAGATCTTCGTTGAGGAGGTCGTAGAGCTCGGCAGCGAACTCAACGCCCGTGGGACCGCCTCCGCAGACAACAAAAGAAAGTAGCCGTCTTCGCTCCTCGTCCGTCGTCGTCGGCAGACAAGCGAGCTCCAGGTTTTGTATGACCTTGTTGCGAATCACCCGCGCGTCGGTAATGTCCTTGAGGAAGTTACAGTTCTCGAGACCCTTGACCCCGTGCGGGTTCGTGACGGAGCCCACAGCGATCACAAGCTTGTCGTAAGGTATGTAGAATCGCTCCTCCTTTCCATTACAGTCGGCCTGTGAAACTTCCACCAGCCGGGCGGAGAAATCGACATCCTCAGCGCTGGCCCGAACGAAGTGTCCTCTTACCCGGTGTATTATCCTCCTAATCGGCTCCACCAGTGACTTCAGCTCCAGCGTCCCGACCGTCGCTGACGGGAGCATCGGCGTAAACAGAAAATAGTTCGTCGGCGAGACGACCGTGACGTGGTAGTTGTCGGGATTGAGCTCTTTTAGCAGGGCAACACTACCCCAGCCACCTCCGAGAACAACCAGTCTCGGCTTGTCCTTCTGCCGCTGCCGCTCCTCGTCATCGTCGTCGTCGATGCAGACCTCCAAAATCGGCAGATTCTTGGGGCCGCCACGGCGGGGGTTGAGGGCTAGCTGGGAGACAGCAATATCGTTCGCTTCCACATGTGTTTTGTAAGTCGAGGCGTCGTAGAGGAAGAAAGCGACCACACCGCCGCCGAGAACTACGACTGAGGTCCCAAACCACGCCGCGCTCCGGTACCCAAAGTTTAGGAGCCTCGATTTCCGCTGTGGGAGTGGTGCGCCGGACAATTGGCGCGCCGGTGTTTGAAAGAGGGTGAGGAGCTTCGAATTTCGCCGAGCGACATTTCCCGTACTTTGGGGTGTCGAGGATAGCTTCGGAAGTTTCGTGAACAACGTTCGCGTTTGCGCTGGGCCCCGGGGCCGCCGTAGCAGAGAGCCAGCGGGCCCTGAGTTGAGTCCCCCAGCTTGTCGCGCGGCACGACAGCCGAGCATGACGGCGAAGCTGTTGGCGATAGTGTTATTATGACGTCAAAGAGGTCGAGAGACGATCCTTGGCGATTGCGGTTATAACCTAAAGCTGTGGGGAAAGTGTCTGCATTGCTATTGTGTCGCCAATTTGTTTCCAGCTCTAGGGAGAAGGACAGCAACGGCGAGAAAAAGTCGTCAACGAGCGTGAAAGGTGTGGAATCGTCGAGATTGTGCGGTTTGTCATGGACGACGGAACAATTGGATCGCGATCCCGCACTCGCCTGCTTCCAGGTTCAATACCAGTGGTTGATCGCCGCCAGGGGGCGCACGCGCATGGTGTCCAATCGCGGGCAGCGACACCGCGCCACTTCATTCCGCTAACACTGACTTAGCCGGTGTTCCACAGGCGACTTCGATAGGCCGCCAGTGAACGGGTCAGATCTCGACGAAAGGCCTACACTAATAAAGGGTCCCCAAGTCTTCTCACAGTCAAACCAAAGCTATGCCTTGATTCTACGGGTCTTGTCGGATTACTGAGGAGCGTTATTGTACCTGCCAGTTCATCATGGTCATCTGAGCCCGACCACCGGGCATGCAATCTGCCTTCTACAGTGCTATCCCGACTTTGCATTTGGACACAAGTTGTGTTCTCCGACGGTTTTTGTTGGCTTTTTGGGCACGGATCAGATAGACGCTGCCTTTGGGCCGGACCCTCTTCCACAGTGTGATTGTCATGGTGTCGGGCATTACTCAGGCCAACGTTGCTTTCTCACCTAACGCACCAGTGTGTAAAAACGATTTTCCAAGGCCTGGACATGTATGTACCAGTGCTGCACTGAATGCATGAGCCCGTTTTGCTTTCCACCTCGTATGTCACCCTTGATGCGTTCTGAGACGGCTCCACGATGACCCCGTTCCTAAACGGTGGTGGGTCTTCCGGAAAGGCCGGCCGCACACATATGTAAACATTGGAGAAGAAAGAACGGCCTGCAATGCCAGGACGTACTTGGCCTACCGCGGTTTCAAGTCATCACTAGTCCGATGGGAGCAGCTCGGCGGTAGATATTTGATAGACTCAGTTATCGGTGTAGGTTGTAGGCTCGAAGGTTCTAAGGTGTATAAGTGTCGCTATGATATACCCCTGAGTATGGACAAGACCCTGATCGGCGTGTTATGCTTCGTCTGCGTCCCCATGCCGCTAGCAGCGGAAATACCTCTTCTCCACCCATCTCTCTTCAACATCTCGAGTCAAGTTGCCCACTACGACCGTGAGATCCGGGAAGGCAGTGGTGAGGCGGTGCAGGCCCATTCGTCCTGCGCTGTATGTCGCCAGCACAATTCTGTCGGGCTTGACCCCATGGTCAACTAGTACCTGGACCGCCATCAATGCCGAACCTCCACTGCTCATCTGGGCGTCGAGGAGTATCACAGCCTCATGTTTGCTGATATCTGGAGGGAGAACAAGAAAATGAAGTTCTGGTTCTCCGGTGCGGACGTTGCTCTGAATGAGAACCCGACCCGTCTTGCAGTCATAGAGCACCCTTTTCAGGCCCGTTTCGAGAGCAGCACCGCCTCGCAATACGATAACAGCGGAGACCTCTCCCCGGGGACGCAAACCAGCGTACGTGTTGCCCTGGGGGGTCGTGACGGTTGAGGGCAGGAATGGTATGTTGTTGAGCGCTCTGCGAAATGTCAGCTGCTGTGGGACAAAACGCTCAAGTCAACGTACTGTTCCACAAGAAGCGCCGAAAAACGGTCAAAGTAGAAGATGAAATCTTCACTGGAGGTGTCAATGTCGCGGATAATCGTGTTCATACCACGGAGCTGGCTCGTCTGCGAGAGGACGACCACCTTCTTCGACATCGGCTCGGATTGCGCAGCGATCTCCAGGCTTTTGAGTGCCGCCCTGTGGTGCGTCGACTTCTCGAGCAACTTCCGCTCGATAAACTGAACGACCATGGCTGTGTAACGTCAGCAACTAATTGCCTTGACCACGGAGTCTATTCAACTTACACATTGCAACATGGTTCTCAACACCTCGTGGAACAATGATATCGGCAACGTCCCGTTGGGGATCAACGTACTACAGCGCCTTAGAAACGGTCCAGAAGAGGTGAGAACTACCTACCTTTTGGAAATTCGGCTTCACAAATGCAAACCACTGCTTGATGATGCCGTCTATATCGCGACCGCGATCCCGGACATCTCGCAGAACTTTGGCAGGTTAGAACCACCCATCCCAAACAGAATCACACAACAACATACTTCGTCTGGAGAGACATGTGTCTGCGTCGGCCTCACAGAATATCTACCGCAGTTAGCGCTGCGACCAAGAGGCGCTGCCAGGACATGTACCTTCATATCCAGCAGATTCAGGATCCTCGGGTCATACAGAGCAAAGATGCCCTCGAGAATGATGACATGCGGCGAATATATCGCCGTGCTGCGATCAATACGGGCATGCTTCTCGAAAGAGTAGATAGGGATCTCGGCACGCTTCCTACAGACGCATGAGAATAGGATGGCGATAGAAGTTAGGCTCAAGCCTTACCCAGCCTTGAGGTCTCGCAACTTGTCGACCAAGACGTCAAAATCTATGGCCTGGCATCCGATAAGCTAGGTAACGAATCGGTCGCTCCGTGTGCCAGCTTACATCAGGAGCGTCAAAGTCGTATTCGTTCCGGAATGCCGCCTTGTGAGACTCGGGATCAAGAGTCTTGTAGAAGGAGTCCTACGGCGAACGAGTAAGCTTGGTGTCCTCTTCGCACACTCACCTTGTGCGGGAACATAGCTCGGCTTACGATGGACAAAATGACAACCCAGGGCAGATTCAGCTTGCTCACGATTGCCTGGGAGAGGGTCGACTTTCCGGACCCAGAACTCCCAGCAAGCCCGATAATGCTCACGTCGGCCCACGGGGGAGCATAATGCGCCCTCATCGCAATAGTGCCATTCTTAGCATTGCCGTTCAGGGCAGGCTCAGCAGTCTCGGCGGAACCGTTCATAATTGGCGTGCAGTTAGAGGTTCGAGGGCGACGGGGCGGACGGTCAGGTCAACTTTGACCGAGAATAAGATACTTTGGTTATTGGATTCGGTCCATAAAATGCATTAGGCTTGCCCTCAGGAGTCTGAGTTGTGTTCTGGGGGTTGGAAACGGCCCACTGACAAAGGGTCACGAACCATCGGCCCAGCCCGGTGTCACCTGCCTTGCCTGCCCACCGCTCAACGCCGAGGATTGCTGCGTCTGTTTGCAGCTGCAGCCTGGGACCTGGAAAGGCAGGAGCCCCACCGCTGCAGGTTGGTGTTGAGCCCCACGCGCCCCTGGGCAACGTTGTGGGTCAAGGCTGTGGCTGGTGAAGCTGCTTTGCCCTGCAGCCACAACCCCCTCCCAGCCTTTTTTCTCTTTGCAGTGCCCCACCAAAGTGGACTTCTGGAGCTCGGATCATCTTCGCATCCTCAGGATTTGCCTTGACTCGAGCTCACAATTCTCCTACAACTATCGTCCTTCCCCAAAGCTCTCTTCCTCCTTTCCTTCCTCTTTCCTTAACTAAAGGCGTCCTTCGCCCTCTGGTCGACCGATCTCCTTTCTGGACTCGGTCGCACATCGCCGATGTGACAGTCCTCGCTCCCCCACAATAGACACATGTCCGATTTCTCCGGTATCGATTTTAGTAGCGCACAAGCTCGCGCCTTCATCTTCGCACAGTTTTCGGAAGATTTCGGTCGAATGGTATGTCGGTGGAACACTGCTCCGGCAAAGCATAATGGCCACAGCCACTGACTGCTGTCCGCGACGCTTCAGACTTCCTCTACGTCTACCGCAACTCTGAAGCATGCGTTCGAGGCGCGGGTGGCGGATGTCAAGTCCCCGAAGAGGTAAGAGTACATTCTTCCATCTGTCGGTCGTTGGCAAAATGATGATTGCGTCAATGGGAATCTCTCTGAACCTCATGAGGATAAAACCTGCACTTATCTCGTAAAGCCTGATCTTGCCATCACCATTCCCGGAAAGAAACAGAAGCAGTCGTGACAGCTGCTGACATTCTTTAGCGATATCAATGCCCTGATCCTCGACTACCTCACCATGGAGGGGTACCCCAAGGCCGCCGAGAAGTTTTCAAAGGAAGCCAACTTGCAGCCTCAGCAGAAGGACAACTTAATTGTTGCCCGGCAAGAGATCAAGCAGGCCATCCTAGAGGGCCGTATCGAAGCCGCAATAACGTCTCTGAACGAGCTTGACCCAGAGGTACGTAACATACATTCTTCACGATTCCATCTCGCTATGATGAGACAATGAGTTATGCACCACTCTGAGCCCTTCGGGCCATTGATGATAAACACCACAATATTTCTGAGCACCACCTTCACATACCAATTATTTTCTGAAAGTTTGATGCCTTGTGTCTAACAAGGTCACAGATCCTAGATAAGGACCCACAGCTGCACTTCGCGCTGCTACGGCTCCAACTTGTTGAGCTCATCCGCCAGTGCAATGGCGGTGACATCAACCCTGCCTTAGACTTTGCGACCAAGAAGCTGGCGCCCAGAGCGGCTATGAACGCCGACTTCTTGAAGGACCTTGAGAAGACGATGGCCCTTCTCATATTTCCACATGACAGCCTCGCGCCTGAGCTTGGGGCATTGCTCCGCTCAGACCTCCGTCAGATCACGGCCACTAAGGTCAACGAAGCGATTCTAGAACGACAAGCCCGACGGAGGGAGGCTGCCATAAGGCAGCTCGTCAAGATGCGGGCGTGGGCAGAGAGTACTGCTCGTTCCAAGAACAAGGACCTGCCGGCCAGGATTGACCTTGGACTATACGGGGAAGATAATGAATATAATGAGAACGGCCATGAGCCGATGATCACGACTTGAAACAGTTGGGTTAGGAATGGTATATCACAGACATAGGCTTTGGCGTTTGGGACAGGACTTGGGTGTGGATGCATCGAAGGGGTTCGGCGTTGGACTTTTATAGGCAGCCGGTGCATGTCTTGAATACAGAACTGCTTTCTCTGTCCAATATTTCTCTCCACATGTTTGCCGCAACAGTGTTGATGCCGTAGACCAAGACCAATCCATCTTCTGGCTTGATATTGGTGGGCTGATGGCCTTGTAGCACATCGTGGAAAATGCTCTTGCAGCAAAATTGGCGAAGTGCAGCTACGTCCAAATCACGGCTGTCTGTTTGGCCCTTGCATTGTTAATAATAGCCGTCATTGATAGTCTATGGACGCTGAGCACAACCCATATGTACAATACATCACTGCCCCTTCATCACAGATGGCCCCCTTTCTCGGTCCAGCTCTGTACAATCCTACTTTGTTCGGATATGCTTCAGCTTGTTGGGCGTGTAGAGGAAGTTGTTAGCATAGGCCTTTGGCGTGAAGTGCCTCTCGTTGGGCTCCTGAACATAGTACTCATAACCCTGCTTCTCGGCAAAGGCGATGGCGTCCTCCTTGCTCTTGAAGTGAATGGCAGTTCCCTGCATAGGGTCCGCCGAAGACTGCCAGCCCATCAGCTGGTTCTCCCAGCGGTGTCCCTTGCCCATGACGTCCCAGTCCATTCGCCACCGGCTGCCAGCCTGCCCGCCTGACTGTGTCGCTGGCTTGGCCGGCTCGAAGATGCTGAGGGAAGTTAGCGAGTACCAAAAAAATGCGGCCGGCGAAGAGTATACCGGACTGTTCGGGCCTGCAAGTCGATTGGGGCGCCGGAGAGAAGACCGGCAGGGAGGACGTCCTCACTGCCGTCTTGGACATGCTTCGGGACAGTGCTAAAGCTCCTGCATAACGGGTCAATTGGCTTCCAACCAAACACTAGATACCGCGAGGGTCGTACGATGTGGCCTTGTCGACCGGGATATTGTGATCGGGCGCATTCTCCTTGATGTTGAGGGTCGAATCGGCTGTGGCAAGCTCGGTTTGCGAGTTCGAGTTCGAGCTCTGGAAGCGGCGGGCCGCGGGGACGATGCGAGGCGACACACCGCGCATGAAGCGCGCCGCCGACGCCACCGTTCGTAAAGAGGCCATCGTGGGCAATTGTCGCTTCAATCGCAGGGAGACGGGTTTGAGTCGGAGCTTTTGCTGCTATTCTCACGCAGAGCCGCAGGGCGGATTGGTGGTCGTGCTTGGTCGAGATCGCTGCCCCCACCTTGCGACATTTGATTGGCTGGCCGGGAACAACCGCGTAACAATGTGCTGCCGAGCCTTCGTTTCTCCCGCTGCTAGGACTTAACAGCTCAAACCTTGAACAACATCGCGAAAGCCGGACCAATTGAGTTGACACCCCCGCCCCGTCCCCCCTTACCGAGTTCTCTGGAAGTTTGCGATCGCGCGAGCGACACCAATTGCCATCATGAGCTTCGTCACCCGCCGGGCGCTTTCGACGCTCATCCCTCCCAAGGTCCGCAGTTCCCCTGTCCTGGTAACTGCTTCAGAGTTTGTGCTAACCGATGCTACAGGTGGCCTCCCCCAAGGTACGTGAATATGATCCAGTCGAATGGTTAGGGACGATCGGAGAGCCTCCGACGAGGGTGTTTCCCGCTATACCAGGGTCAATGGGGGCTTTGAGGGCGTTCCGTGCCGGAAATGACTGGAGCTGGAATGCAGAGCCGGAAACAGCTGGGAGACCGAGGAGAATTGTCTGGGACACCTTGCTAACTCTTGGAAATCAGGCCATTGGAGCTGCCCCTGATGCCATTAAGATGCAGCGTGTTGTCAACTTCTACGAGAAGCTCCCCCGGGGACCGGCTCCTGAGGTCAAGGCCACCGGCCTTCTCGGCAGATACCAGGCGAAGCACTTCGGAAAGAACCCTACAGTGAAGCGTATGTCGCAAAATACTCTACAGGGCTGCTGCTTGCTAGTATGCTGTCGATTTTTGAACTAGGATAGCTCGCTGACTGATCTTCTAGCCATCATCCATGCCATCGCTTTCCTCCTCGTCGTTGGCTACGCCCAGAACTACTACTTCCACCTCCGTAAGTCGGACGATTGTCGACCGTATGCCGTGCGAATCGCTAAAACTTTCTAGGTCACCACAAGAACAACGCTCACTAGGTCAACTACTGAACCAAGAGCAGGAGGTTGTTTTAGCTTGGAGTTGGCTCAAGCGTGTATATAAGCTGTGATCAAATAGAGTGAAATGCTCGCTGAGCACTATAAGAGAATCAGTTCCCTTTGTCACGCTCATGAGACGAACATCAGAGCGATGTGCTGAATGGAGTCCGAATGAGCGATGACGATACTGCTTTCCTATCTGTCAAGTTGAGGCGCAGCAATGGCTGAAGGCTGTTTGAGTGGTCTTGTGGGAAAGAGCTGCGTGTGGAGTGAGGGAAGCCATGTGTCGTCGGCATGGCCGCTAGGTTCCGCGCAAACGCGCCGACGGGAAGTTCTTGAGATATGACGAGCTCTATCATTCTACCGCAACGGAGGTCCTCGACGCGGCATGTGCCTCATTTCCAGTGTTGAACTCTCATTTTGCCTGGGGGATCACGTAGTTGCCTGAGTTGTGAACGCCCTCGTTGCCCACGCAACAATAGCCCCAATTGTTCGGACGAGAACACTGCCTTATTCCCCAGGCCGCCAATAGGTTTCTGCCGTCAGCTTCCACCAGATCTGGTCCTCAACCCACAACCAAACTTGACCTTCCACTTTCGCAGACCGGTCGCTCTTTCCATTTCACCCACTTCGATTGTTATCAACAGTATTATTGAAGTCAACAGAACAAATCAGCTGGTAAGTCGAGTGTTCTTTTTCATCACACTAGCTGCATTTAACACAACCTCATGACCTGTCTTCCGCGGTTTGCCGTTGCCTGCGCTCTTGCCTCCTAAAACCCCTGCTGCGGCCTGCATGAAGGGGACTCCTCGCTGGGCGGCGATTTTGGCGCTAAGCCCAAAACGACGGCGCGGGCAGCTCTGACCTTTGCCAACCGTTCTCGAGTCGTCAGTCCGCGAAAAGACCAAAGAGGACCAGCCGCATCGCCTCTCGCAGGAACATCACCTCCTGCCACTTCTCTCCCCCGACCCGCGACTTTCCCCTTCCCTCCCGTAATATTAACACCCAACTAGGAGGCATCGAACTCCCCGCAGTCCAACCAATCTCTTGTGCAGAGAGAAAGGGTACGTCGCTGCTGCACGATTCCCGAAGGCCCGCGCCATTCCCCGACCCGAAAACTCGCACCCCGTTTTTGCGCACCCTGGCAGCCAATTTGATGACACGACACTGACCACCTTGCGACGCATCTAGATTACCACAACACAGAATATTCACGATATCCGACGACTTGGAAACCGATCCACCGACTATAGTCATTTGATCAGCAGCGATTTCCACAGCCGTATGATGGCAACTGAGTCTCTGCGGGGGCGATCCGATGAAGCTACTCTAACTTCTGAGCCCGAGCCCGTGAGTACTGCCTCCATCATTCGGCCCTCCATCTTTGTCGTCGCTAACGTAGTGCGATTCCCTGTCGCAGGCGATCAAAACAACCACCGACTCGCAGAATGTCGATTCCGAACAGCCGCACGTAAATGGCGATGTCACTGGTGGTGCGACCGACGATATCGAGAACAAGCACATCTCCGACATTGTCGACGATCTGGTAAACTCGACGGAAGTGAGCGTTAGCGGTGGTTCCGACAATGAGGCATCCAAGGGCGATTCGTCAAAGGCCAAGGACGGCGAGAAGGGTCACAACCGCACTTCTTCAGCCGTCAAGAAGCCCACGTCTTTCAAGTCGATCAGTGTCAACAAGACATTTCTTACAACGAAGGGCACCGGGCCCGCCGCCCCGTCGAAGCCCAGCGATAAACTTACCTCCGCCAGCGGAACGGCAGCAGCTCCGAGCGCTACGCTCGCTATTTCTCGACCCAGGTTGATTGCCAAGTCCGGGAGTGGTTTGGTAGCAAAGTCCTCGTCCGGCGCAAATGGCGGAAAGTCAGGTTCGGCGCCCGACGCAAATGAAGTCTGGAACAAAAATCGACGTAAGAAGAATCTAAAGCTTTTGCTTGACGAATAAATTACTAACTCTTTGACTAGCTGTACCCCCTCCGCCCCCGAAGAATTATACCGACGAGGAGCTCAAGAAATACGGCATCCACATGGCCAGCCGTCTGCAAACCGACGATACCAAAGCTGGACAGGCGAACTGGGCTGATATCGATGACGATGATGATGATTGGGCACCCGAAACGATAACCTGGCAGGACGGCACGCAGATCGCGATCCCACATACGGAGGAAGAGGCGCCAGCGCCAGAGCCTGAGCCTACCCCGACCCCCGCTCCAGCGCCCGCTCCTGCCACCGTATATGCGCCTCGTCTTGCCACCAAGGAGAACGGAATTGTAGAGAAGCCCAAACCGGCTCCTGTCGCAGCCTCGCCTATTATCAAGCCTGGCGTTCTTGCGTCCGGAAAGGGACTTATTCTAAAGGGTGCTACTGAGAAACCTACTCTTGTTGCCAAACCCCCAGCGCCGCCTACGCCCGTCAAGTCACCATGGGCATCAATTCCAAGGGTCGACAAAGCTTCACCCGTCATTCCGGACGTGCCAAGTCACGGCTTGGCAAAGTACCCGACCAGGGACTCGCCAATTGCAAAGAGCAACACACCGCCTCCTCCAAAGGAGATTGCCGCTGACGACTTCAGTCGCTCAGCGTGGCGTGATGGTTCATCCGGTGCGGGCAGAGAGCTCTATAATTCGCAGTCTGGCCGATACGAACCGGTCAGTGATCGCAGAGGCTCGCTGCGTCCTGAGCCCCAACATGGCCGGCAGCCGGCCCTTCTACAGCGATCAAGCCATGACCAGCAAGGACCCATTGATCAGGGAAGACCTGGCGAACAGCCTTATAACCGAAGACGCGGCTCATCCAACGTGAGTGGAGGAAGTGGCAGTGTCATGCACCGATTGAAGACCCATGATCAGCCCCTTCCACCTGCCGAGCTTATCAATCGGCGCGGTTCCATGACGGGAAGGAGCGATAGCCCCGCTTCACCCAGAACTTATTCTCCAGGCTCACGCCACAGCCAAGCTTGGCCTCCACGAGCCTCTCCCGCTATGTCTCACGCAACTCCCTTCCAGCAGCACGCGCAGCCTGTCGTGCCAGCAGCGCAACAGCAAGTTCCTGCTGTCACCGAAGACGAACTGGAACTTCAGAAACGAGTTATGCGGGAGCGCCGCGAACTTGCGATGAAGCGCCGCCTCGAGGAGGAGGCAAGAGAAGAGGCCGAGAGAAAGGAACGGATCCGTCTCAAGCTGGAAGCCTTGGGACCAGCACCGGAATCGAACAGCGCCAAAAAGGCAGCCGCGAAGGATCACCCTGTCGTCACTCCGACGCAAATTCAGTCTCGAGAGACGTTGCCTACTCTGCCAGCAGCTTCGGTGGATGAGGCGAAACCCTCAGAGAACGCCCCGTCTCCATCGGTAGCATCTGAAGTTGGCAAGAGCGACTCGACTAATGGCATTTTGGCCCAGCCTCTACCGTCGCTAGACCCTGTGGAAGTCCAGCCGCAGCCCCATGGCAGTACGCATGCGCATCCTTGGCCCAACCCGCCCAAGCCACAAGAACGTTACCCAGCTGCTACCTGGGGAGTCCAGCCCGCAACGGCGAAGAATGTTTGGGGAGCTCCCAACAACAACCGAAGCCTCGGCAATGGGACGTTCAATGCAGATTTGGTCACGACGCAAGTCCCCCAAATTCCGAGCAAGGCAGGACCAGGACCGATCGCTCCCCCAACCAGCGCCCGTCCAGCACAGGTGATTGCCGCGACCGATTCCAACGCTCGCCAACCACCTATTGGCCCACCAAAGCAGGCCTCGGGAAGACGACTTGATGTCGAGGAGAGAGTTGCCAAGCAGAGCGCTTGGGCTGCGGGCGTTCATATTAACGATGCCGCGTTCAATCAGATGTTGAACGATGATTTTGACAAGCGAGACGCTCAGCTTCGAAAGGAAGGGCGTAGCCTCAACGACATTCAGCCAGTCATCAAGGATACCTGGCGCCCTACCAAAATCGATGACATGGGCTACCGAAACGAGACAGCTCCCAAGCAGTCAATCCAGTTAGGGTCGGAAAGTAAGTGGGCCATCGGATCCGAAGCAAAGCCGGCATCTTCACAAAAGGCACCGTCTGTCGATAGCCTGCGCACCCAAGGTTCTGCACCTGGAAGAGATTCTGCCACAGCATCCATTCTAGGTACTAACAATGCTGCCCCACAACCAACTAGGGGTTCGCGATTCTTCCCTGCGCACCGCGATCGTCAGGACATGGGCTCAGAGGTCGCCCAGCGACCAAAGTCCCCGTCCCCGCCACCTCCCGACATGGCTGGTCATCCCGCATTTGATGGTGACGCGGACCACCCGCATGTCTCACTGCCTCGGCCAGCGGTTGTGGTTAGACTGCCCCCTTCAATCCCTACAGAACCTCGGGCGGCATCCGCGAACATTCCACAAGGTCCAGCGTCTATGACACAGGGACCGAGCTTCGCTTGGGCTTCACAGGCAGCTTATAGGGAAGATATGTCTCCTATCAACGCACCCGGCCCGTCTCCGAGCGCTGCGCCCGGCAACTGGCAAGAGAAGTTCAACAGCCTTTTCAGCGGGCGCCGGTCTCACCCTGCCCCGAGATCTCCGGTTATTGAATCAAGCAGCCACAATGTTCATCTTCTTCCGACACTCACTTCGGCAAGAGATGGGTCCATAACCACCAAGGTTCGGGACGAAGAATGCTTTGAGGAGCAAGAAATGGGCTCGCTTCCGCCCGTTCGACTTCCCAGTGAGGTCCCAGAGATGGCGTGGCAGCCCAGTCCTCCGCCCAGACCCCTTCCTAGGAGGCTTCAGGCTACAGTTGCCAGCGCGGAATCTATCAGCTTCCCTGTCGATGTCTCTGGAAATGGAACTGTCTGGCGCATTGCAATCCCGGGTCATAACCCTACGATTGTTACACTACCATTTGGAAGATCTAGGAGCAACCCGCGTCGTGGTGGAGGACAAGGACAGCGTGGCGGACGTCAGCCTCCGACGGCGCCTCACCACCGTGGAGGAAAGGGCAGAGACACATCCTCGACCTATTCCAACGACCAAGGTCCTGGCGTGTCAAGCTCCAACTCCACTCCGAACAGGAACACTCGCGGCGCATTCCGGGGCGGCCGTGAAGGGTGGTCAAGGCCGACGCAGGCAATTCAGACATAGCTGATGAAATGGCCACGTCGACAGTCTAGTTAGCCGAGAGCTGGGGGTTGGTATCAATCCCTTGGCGACGACACATGGCCTGACAAGCCATCAATATTCAAATCAGGCATGGCCCACCTCTTAGGGGTCTGCCTTATGCTTCGATAGTTGCTGCGCAAGGCGTAGCTTGTACTAATTTATTTCCCGTGTTTCGTTTAGCGGCATTTGCGATCTGCGTCTTTCTACCAGTCACCGCAACCGCCAGGAATTCCTGGCAAGACTCACCTGCGCGCATAACCGGATTTGGGCACGGTTGGGAAGTCACAGACGATATTCAGTCTGCCTATCCGACAGAGGTCCGTGGCGGCATCAAGTGTAAAGATTACATTTGCTAGGTGTGAGGTCCGACGCACGAAGCTTGAACAGCGTGTCTGGAGGAGACGGAATAGGATCTGGATCAGGAGGAATCAGATGTTGGTCGATACGTTTTGCTTTTCCTTTACACGGCGACGAATTGGCACCAGCCAACGATGGACCAATGCGAGACAGGGCAAAAGATGTTTACCCTTGTCATGCCCGACTCCGAATTGCATGGAGGTACGAGGCATTGTTGACCATGGACGATGAATTCCAGCTGGGTGGGGGTCCTTGACTGCTCTGATATACGGTGGATGGGCGGGCAAACAAAAGGTCTGGGAGGCTGGTGTAGGTTCACGGGCGCGGTTTTAGTAGCTCTATCACTGGAGACAGGTGAAACATAAGCTCATTGATCAGTGACCTGGAGTTCTGCGTGTAACATTTTTCGAGTGAGCTGCCAAATGTGTGACTGGTGTCAAATGATCTCAACCCTGAGCCGAGGCCGCCCCGCAATGAGGCTCAATCTCGCCATCGGAGTATGTGTGACAAAGGTTTTAAGGTTTCGCCGCAGCATCCCACAGCAATAATATCCCGACTAAGCGCAACATTGAACGCAGAAGCAAATGACCATCCAGGGACGCTCTATATTTGCCTTTAAACAGCACCGCGTGACTATCGGATTACTACGACACCAACACTCCCCGTTTTCCTCGCTGCCAGGTGCATCTCACCCCTCAATCATCATGGGAGATCACAACCCCGCCGCCCCTCTAACATCACCATCCAACACCCAGGACTCCCCCTCCCCCTCCCCCTCAAAAAAACTCATAAACCTCCTCCGCGGCTGGCCCGCCCCCTCCATGCTGCCCGCCCCCCTCCTCCGCGCCGCAGCAGACCACATCCTCTCCGACCCATCAATCTTCGTCCCGGCGTTGCAATACGGCCCTGACCCGGGGTACCAACCCCTCCGCGAAGCCCTTGGGTCATGGCTCGGCGGCACGTTTGGAGTCGACAGTAATGCAGAGAGGATATGCATCACTGGCGGAGCGAGCCAGAGTGTTGCGTGTGTGCTACAGTCGTTTACGGATCCGGAGTATACGAGGGTGGTGTGGGCGGTGGAACCGTGTTATTATTTGGCGTGCCCGATCTTTGAGGATGGGGGGTTT